>JAABUZ0100003319.1_pt1 | contig 24142 bp, 29 predicted proteins | sample 5562091 | NCBI WGS metagenome assembly JAABUZ01 (sample SAMN12813069, study PRJNA571459) | rock metagenome | isolation source: Antarctica rocks | place: Antarctica: Victoria Land, Linnaeus Terrace sud | collected 2015-12-21
GCACTTTCACTCGCGAGTAGACCGGCACTTCCTGTGCCGGTTCCGAAACTTTTTGGAGAATAAGTTCTTATGGCTGACCGCGCCCCCAGCGTTCCTCTCGGCAGCACTCCCGCACCCCAAACGGTTTCCGCCGAAGTTCGCCCGAAGCGTGTCCGGCCTGCCTCGGCAGCCGCCCGTATTGGCGACTCGATTTATTCCGCCGTCACCTTTTTGGCCTCGCTTAGCATCTTTGTCATCATTCTCTGGCTTTTGTGGCAGCTGATCTCCGCCAGCCAGCTTTCCATCCATCACAGCGGCTGGAGCTTTATCACGGGATCGGACTGGAACGAGGAAACCAACAGCTACCACGCGCTGCCCTTCATCTTCGGGACGCTCTACTCGTCGTTTATCGCGCTGGTGCTTGCGGTTCCGGTGAGTATCGGGGCGGCGATCTTTTTGTCCGAGCTGGCTCCGCGCTGGATACGCACCCCGGCGACATTCCTGATTGAGCTGCTCGCCGCCATTCCCAGCGTCATTTATGGACTTTGGGGCATTTTCGTTTTGATCCCGTTTCTGAAAGTAGCGGTTGTCGGGCCGGTCATGAACTCGCGCCTGCCGCACACGCGGATTATCGGCGGCCTGTTTGCCGGACAGTCGGCAGGGTATTCCATGCTGGCGGCGGGCGTTTTGCTTGCGATCATGGTCATTCCGTTTATTACGGCGGTGACGCGGGACATTCTGCGGGCCATTCCGCGCTCGCAGCGCGAAGGCTCCTACGCGCTGGGGGCGACCCAGTGGGAAACCATCGCGCAGGTCGTCATCCCTTATGCCAAGTCCGGCATTATCGGCGCGGTTGTTTTGGGCCTGGGACGGGCGCTGGGCGAGACAATGGCGGTAACGATGGTGATCGGCAACCAGTCGCCGAATACGCCGTCGGGCATTTCGTTTTCCCTGCTGTCGTCAGGCTATACTATGTCCAGTGTCCTGGCGAACAAGTTCAATGAAGCCATTCCCGGCCTGAACATCTCGGCTCTGGTGGAAATTGCTTTGGTCTTGTTCGGCGTCACGATTATTGTCAACATTGCCGCGCGTGCGCTGGTGTTCTACACGGCGAAAGATGTCCAGGGGCGAAAATGAGAAGAGAAAATAATGAGTGTTACTGCTTCTCCTAACAATGCAGGCCGGATGCTGCCGATCCGCAGCGGCAATGTCGCACAGCGCAAGTTCGTCAACCGTCTGATGCTGGTTTTGTGCATTCTGGCGGCAAGCCTGGCGATCTTAATTTTAGGGCTGGTCTTGTTCTTTCTGCTGTCTAAGGGCTTCGGCTCGCTGCACCTCAGCTTATTTACCCAGCTGCCCAACAACATTGACACCAGCAAGGGCGGTATGTCACAATCGATTTTCGGGACGCTGGTGCTGCTGGGGATTGCATCGGTCATTGGTTTGCCGCTGGGGATTTTGGGCGGCATCTATCAGCTCGAAGCGCATGGCCGGTTCGCGTTCCTGGTCCGGTTCTTCACCGATGTTCTGAACGGCATCCCGTCCATCGTCATCGGCATCTTCGCCTATGCCGCCGTGGTCTACCCCGCCGCGCAGTATGCGTTTAAGCACCACACCGGCGGCTCCGGATTTTCCGCGTATGCCGGGGGCTTTGCGCTGGGCATTCTGATGATTCCGACCATCATGCGGACCACGGAAGAGATTTTGCGCCTGGTTCCGTTCTCGCTCCGGGAAGGCTCGCTCGGCCTCGGCGCGACGCGCTGGCGCACCATGTTCAGCGTCGTGCTTCCGGCGGCGAAAGGCGGCATTATTACGGGGATCATGCTGGCGCTGGCCCGGATTGCCGGGGAGACCGCGCCGCTGCTGTTCACGATTTTGGGCAGCGAGTTCTTCGCCACCCACGCCGTTCTGCATGGAAAGCTCCATCTGCCGACACTCGCCGCGCCGATTGATGCGCTGCCCCTGCGGATTTACAATTACTCGCAGGATGTGGATGTCAACCACAACGCGCAGGCCTGGGCCGCCGCCGTGGTTCTGATTACGCTGATTCTTATTCTCAGCATCGCCGCCCGGTTCGCAACGCGCGGCAATGTCATGGAAGAAAAATAAATTTCTCACGCTAACCATTGGGAGATCACTCATGGCTGACGGATACTCAACCGAACCGCTTTCGCTGGAGCCGACGAAAACAGACGCTGCCAAAGCCAACAGCATCGCCGATCTGGCCCGCGCTCAAAATCCGGTTTCTACGACCCCGAAAGTCGTGGCCGACAACGTAGACTTCTACTACAGCGACTTCCATGCGCTGAAAAACATCAATTTGGTCGTTCCCGACCGCCAGATTACCGCTTTGATCGGTCCCTCCGGCTGCGGCAAGTCCACGTTCCTTCGGACGCTGAACCGCATGAACGACCTGATTGACGGCACGCGGCTGACCGGCACAATCACCGTGGATACCGATAATATCTACGACAAGCGCGTGGACGTAGTAGACCTCCGCAAGCGTGTCGGCATGGTTTTTCAAAAGCCGAACCCGTTTCCGATGTCCATTTTTGACAACATCGCCTACGGCCCGCGCATCCACGGCATGAGCAACCGCAAGAAGCTGAACGACATTGTCGAGCGCACTCTGCGCGGCTCGGCCTTGTGGGACGAAGTCAAAGACAAGCTGAAAGCCTCCGCGTTCGCCCTCTCCGGCGGTCAGCAGCAGCGGCTTTGCATCGCCCGGACGCTGGCCGTGGAACCCGAAGTCATTTTAATGGACGAACCCTGCTCGGCGCTTGATCCGAACTCGACGTTCCGCATTGAGCAGCTCATGGAAGACCTCAAAAAAGACTACACGATTGTCATTGTCACCCACAACATGCAGCAGGCCGCCCGCGTTTCCCAGCGCACCGGCTTTTTCCTGCGCGGCGAGCTGAAAGAGTTCGGCGACACGGACCAGATTTTCACCAACCCGAAAGATAAAGACACCGAAGCCTACGTTTCGGGCCGGTTCGGATGAGGAACCCCTCCCGCTCGTTCCTCGCTCCCTCCCCTGTTAGGGAAGGGCCACAGAAGAAGATCGGAAATTGTAGGGGCGCTGCTTGCCGCGCCCTCTTATCCTATCCAAAGCCCTTCCCTAACATGGGAGGGAGCGAGGAACGAGCGGGAGGGGTTTCTGGGTTCGTGTGCTATAATGCTGTATGTCCGGCCTGCAAATCACCCTTTGCGATACCTATTTGCCCCTCGTTGAGTCCTGGCAGGCGTATTTCACCGGCCTGCCGAACATCTCCATTACCTGCGACAGCATCTTCACCCTGGAAGCCGACGCGCTGGTTTCTCCGGCAAACTCTTTCGGGCGCATGGACGGGGGCCTAGACGCGCAAATTGTCGAGTTCTTAGGCGAAGACGTAGAAGTCGAAGTCCAGCAGATGATTAGAGATCGGCATGACGGCGAGCTTGTCGTGGGTCAGGCCGAAATCGTCATCACGAACGCCACCCAGTTCCCGTTTTTAGTCGTCGCCCCGACCATGCGCGTCCCGCAGAACATCAGCCGCACCGTCAACTCTTATTTGGCGTTCCGCGCCGCCCTGCGCTCAGTTTTAGACTTCAACGCTTTGCACGGCGACATCATCCAAACTTTACTTGTCCCCGGCCTCGGCACCGACAACGGCTTCATGCCGCCCCTTCGCGCTGCCCGCCAGATGCGAGCCGCTTACGAAGTCGTGATGAGCGGCGCAACACCCAATTTAGACATCTCGCTCGACGCCGGAGCCGACAGCGACGACAAAAGCAAAGTCCGCGCAAGCGAAGCGAAGGTAGCTCAAGCTAAGTGAGAAGTCTATGCCAAGAACCGATGATTTACACAAAGTCCCCGAAGGTTTGCCTCAGCCGGGAAATGATGGTGCCTGCGACCATCTGCTCAGAATGACCATGCCGCCAATTTTTCTGCCGTCCACGAGTGGGAAAAGCGTTTCATTAGCGGATGCTTCATGCGAGAATCGAGTGATTGTCTACTGCTATCCGCGTACCGGCACGCCGAACACCACTTTGCCGCCGGGCTGGAACGACATCCCCGGCGCACGCGGTTGTACGCCTGAATCCTGTGCGTTCCGTGACCATTGGCAGGAACTTCAAGCGCTTCAAGCCGATGTGTTTGGCCTCAGCACGCAAACGACAGAGTATCAGCAGGAAATGGTTGAGCGTTTACATCTTCCTTTTGCGATACTCAGCGATGCGGACCTTGCTTTAACCCAATCTCTACGGCTGCCGACATTCGCAGAAGCAGGAATGGTGCTAATCAAGCGGCTGACGCTTGTTCTCACGCAGAGCAAAGTCGAGCATGTCTTTTATCCAATCTTCCCGCCTGACAAGCATGCGGAAGAAGTTATTGCTTGGCTGAAGAAAGTCAACTGAACGTGTCCGACAAGCAAGACCAATTTTCGCGGGATTTACTCGCGTGGTACGATGCCAGCAAGCGGGATTTGCCCTGGCGGCGGCTGGGGCATGACCCGTATGCGGTCTGGGTGTCGGAGATAATGCTGCAGCAGACGACGGTGGCGGCGGTCATTTCGTTTTATCAGAAGTGGATGGCCCGGTTTCCGACGGTGCAGGCATTAGCCGACGCGCCGCTGGACGATGTGCTGAAGCACTGGGCGGGGCTGGGCTATTATGCCCGCGCACGAAACCTGCACAAAGGGGCGCGTCTAGTCGTGGCCGAGTTTGGCGGGCTGGTGCCGTCCGACCCGAAGACGCTGCTGTCGCTGCCGGGCATCGGGCGGTACACGGCAGGAGCGATTTTGTCCATCGCGTTCAACCAGGACGCGCCGATTCTGGACGCGAACGTCATTCGGGTGATGGCCCGCGTCCATGCCGTGACGGGCGACCCGAAAACGTCAACGGCAACGCAAGCGCAGCTTTGGCGGCTGGCCGAAGAAGCCATTCCTCGCGGCAGGGCAGGGGACTTCAACCAGGCTTTGATGGAGCTTGGCGCATTAGTCTGCGAAGCGGGTGCGCCTAAGTGCGCCGCCTGCCCGGTCAGCGCGGAGTGCCGGGCACGGATTCTGGGTGAGCCGACGGCGTTCCCGCAGTTTTCAGGCGTCAAAAAGTGGCTGGACGTGGAAGATGTGTCTGTCGCCCTGCGTGACCCGATGCGCCCCGGACAAATGCTGATTGTGCAGCGTTCGCCGGATTTACCGCTGTGGGGCGGGCTGTGGGAGATGCCGCGCGGGACTCGTCAGGACGGCGAAACATTGGAGGCGTGCGCGGCGCGGGCCGTCTGCGAGAGCGCTGGCGTGCGCGTGCGCGGGCTGAGGCCGTTCGGCGTCGTCAAGCATGTGGTCGCCAATCGCCGGATTACGCTGCACGGGTTTGAGGCCGAGTTTGATGACTTGGTCTCGGAGAGTGTGCGTCATGCGTGGGTGTCGGCGGCAAGCCGGACAGACTACGCGCTGGCGACGCCGCAGGTGAAACTTTCTGAGCTTTTGTGGCGGCATGACGCGCAGGGGCGGCTGGAACTGTGAACATTGCCCTCGCGGTGATCCTGCACCCGACGAATGGAACGCTGCTCATCGCGCAGCGCAAAGACGGCGTTCACCAGGCAGGACTTTGGGAGTTTCCCGGCGGCAAATGCCTGGACGCAGAAACGCCGGAACACTGCGCCGTGCGGGAGACGCGGGAAGAGACATGCCTGGAAGTCACAATTTTGGAAGCCTGGCCGGTCATTACGCACATCTACCCGGAGCGCACGGTTGTTTTGCACCCGTTTTTGTGCCAGGCCCAAAGCGGCGACGCGCAGCCGCGGGAAAGCAAGCAGATCGCCTGGGTTCTGCCGGAGCATCTCAGCCGCTACCAATTCCCGGAAGCCAATCAGCCAATTTTAGACAGATTGCAAAGCAAATCAGAAAGCAATCCACGCGGCTTTACCGGGTAACGCCAACAAGACGCGCCTTCCATAATAAAAAGCAATGAACGAGCTGCTTTCCGCAAAACCGCGTATTCTGGTCGTAGACCCCGAACCGATGAGCCGGACCCTGCTGGACGCCGTCCTGCGAACCGACCAGCGGTATGAAGTGCTGGCGGAATGCGATGGGCGGCAGGCGCTGGAAACGGCGCGGCGGGTGCGGCCTGACCTGGTGATTCTCAGCCCATTGCTGCCGGGCGAAGTGGACGGCCTTGCGGTCTGCCGGACGCTGAAAGCGGAGCACCGGACGCGGCGGATTCCGGTGCTGCTGATCATGGCGCAGACCACCGCGTCCGAGCGGGTGCAGGGCTATGAGGCCGGAGCCGACGACTTTGTCGTTAAGCCGTTCAACCGGATCGAGCTGCTGGCCCGTGTCCGCTCCCTGCTGCGGATCAAAGCCCTGAACGACCAGCTTGACGAGGTGGAAGATGTCGTTTATTCTCTGAGCCGGGCGGTAGAGGCCCGCGAAGGTGAGGCCGACTCGGACGGCAGCACCGAGCGGGTCACCGCCTATGCCCAGGCGCTGGGGCGGGCGCTGGGGCTGTCCGACGAGGCGATGCGTCTTTTGGGGCAGGCGGCCATGCTGCGCGACATCGGGAAAATCGGCCTGCCGGATGGCCTGCTGCAAAAGCCGGGGGCGCTCAGTGACCTGGAGCGTGCGCGGATGCAGACGCATACGATTTTAGGCGAGCAGATTATCGCCCCGCTGCGCTCGACGGCGGCGCTGCTTCCGATTATCCGCCACCACCACGAGCGCTGGGACGGCAAAGGCTACCCGGACGGGTTGGCCGGCGACCAAATCCCGCTGGGCGCACGGATTATCGCCATTGCCGATGCCTACGATGCCATGCTCTCGCCGCGCCCTTACCGTCCGGCGCTGACTCCCGAAAAAGCGCAGCAGACACTGCTGGCAGGAGCCGGGCGTCAGTGGGACGCCGCGCTGGTAGTCCTCTTTACCGCCTGGGCCGGCGGTGTTCCTCGCCCAATTCCCACTTCCAAATAAACCTCTCCCAAATAGACATCTTCTTTGGGTTAAAAGCTCCTGCGGGTGGGTACTAACCCATTTCAGGAAGCAGGCAGCCCAAAACAATTTTTATATAAATGTAATCCAAATTACTGAAATATCAGCAAATATTTGTGACAATTAAGGGCTTGGTTCCGTAGAAAGAAGCACAAGCAGCATGACACTTGGAACCTCTTTCGGTTCTCAACTGTTGTGTAAATGGTAATTACTGTGAGCATTTATTTTTAGCTTGAGATTTGATCTGAGATTTGATTTGGGACTGGATTATGACTGAGACAAAGGGGATATCAATGGGGAGCAATACAGCATTAAGGGACAATCCGAACACGGCAGCGCTGCCGCATGGCCTCTCCGGGTCCAGTGAGCGGCGTCAGGGATCGGAGTTTGGCGGCGATGAGTCGGCGCTGGCGGCAAGCGGCGCGTTGGACGATCCCGATGCGATCCGCTTCCTGGCGCTTGCCGCCGGGGGCGACGATGACAGCGCCAATCCGCTGATGGAAGGTTCTTCGGGCGAGGACGAGGCCGAAGATTTAGCCGAAGACGAGCCGCAGGAAACGGTTTACGCGCCGGTTGAAGAAAACCCGCGCGACGAGTCGCTCCAGATGTGGATGCGGAAGACCAAAAGCACCAAGCTTTTGAGCGCGGCTGAGGAAATTGACCTGGCGCGGAAAGTTGCCGACGGCGACCAGCGGGCAAAAGACATCTTGACGGAGGCGAACCTGCGCCTTGTCGTCTCCATCGCACGCCGGTACTCGGTTCCCGGCATCAGCCTGGCGGACCTTATTCAGGAAGGCAACATCGGCCTGATTCGCGCCGTCGAGAAGTTCGACTACACGAAGGGCTATCGGTTCAGCACGTATGCGACCTGGTGGATTCGCCGGGCCATTGCCCGCGCGGTCATCAACCAGGGCCGGACAATCCGTATCCCGGTGTATGTGGCCGAGACGATCCACAAGCTGGTCCGCACCGAAGGCCTGCTGCGCCAGCAGTTGTCCCGCGAACCGACCCAGGACGAGCTGGCCGCCGAGATGGAAGTGCCGGTCGAGCGTGTCAACGAGATCAAGCGGATCGCGTCCGAGCCGCTGTCTTTGGAGACGCCGGTTGGCGAAAAGGACTCGGCCCAGCTTGCGGACTTCATCCAGAGCAACGCCAACCAGTCGCCGTCGGACGCCGCCGTGAACCTCATCCGCCGCGAGCAGCTTGACGCGGTCTTGGACAAGCTGACCCCGCGCGAGCGCGACGTTGTACGCATGCGCTTTGGGCTGGACGACGGCTACGCGCACACGCTCGAAGAAGTCGGCCAGCGCTTCGCCGTCACCCGCGAGCGCGTCCGGCAGATCGAGCTTCGCGCTTTAAAGAAGCTGCGCCGCATGGGTCCGGTAGACATCCGGGCATAGTTGACAACTTAAAGCCTCCGCTCTGAAACACGGGCGGAGGCTTTTCTTATAGAAGGAGGCAATGATGGACGCAGTCTCTTCCGAAAACGAAACAATGGCAGCTTCTGCTGACGCGAACGGCACGAACGGTCAATCCGCGCCTGACGACACCGGGCAATCAGTGCATCGGTTCTCCCCAGGTTTAGGAGACCACCCGCTTTGGCAAGCCTTCATGGATGAGCTAAAGGCTCAACGTGAAGCAGACATCGCCGAATCAAATCGCTTGGCGGATTTGGAACTGGAACAAGAAAACCTGGAGAAGTAGATGCCGTACCTGCTCGATACGACACGGCATCATTAGCGTTTAACGGCAATCAACTTGTTCGCAGACGCATTCAGCAGGCTCTGTCTGGCTGAGTTCTGTTGCTGCGGAGGAAAATGTACGCGGGGCACTGAACTTGATAAATCAGAGCCGCGACAAACCAGGTTTCCCGTTCGCACACAATTTCTTGACGCGCATTTTGGTCAACATTTCCGATTACCAGATTCATCCCTATAATGCAGAAGCCGCACTTGTTTTTGCGTCATTCCCCGCGTCGGTCAAGCGCATCGGCTCGCAGGACTGCCGGATCGCCGCAAGCGCCATTGCCGCCGGCTGGGTTGTCGTCACTGCAAACCACCGGCATTTCTCGTTGATACCCGGCGTGCAGTTTGAGGATTGGAGCCGCTGACTACGCCGCATGGGTCCCGTAGACGTTCCGGGCATAGTTGACAACTTAAAGCCTCCGCTCTGAGACATGAGTGGAGGCTTTTCTCATAGAAAGAGGACACGATGGACACAGTTTCTTCCGAGAACGAAATAAAAATGGCTTCTGCTGATGTGAGCGGCGCAAACGGCCAGTCCACGCCTGACGATCCCGGTTGGCCGGTGCCGGAGTTTAAATACCGCCTCAGCGACAATCCTTTATGGCCGGAGTTTTTGGAAGAGTTAAGAAAGAATCGTGAAGCGGACATCGCAGAATCGAACCGCTTGGCGGATTTGGAGCTGGCAGAACCGGAACAGCGATGAATGCCATATCTGCTGGACGCGCATGACTGTCTGAGGATGACAGAACAAAAGGCCAATAATAGAATACGATCCTCTTTGGCAGGGGGGTGGATGAGCTAGAAGCGGACGGTCAGGCAGAAACCCCACAGATGGTAAAGCGTACACCCCTGTTACGGCAAAAATGGGCAAAGTCGCTCAGTCCCACAATGCCCCAATCATCAGGGTCCTTCTTGGCAGGTGTTCTCGACGCAGGCGAGATAAAGATAGGTTGGCCTAAACCTACCGGCGTTATGATGCTGATACCTTTTGGAAGTTGACTGACCCATTGTCGCAAGGCAGGCGAAGCGAGAGATTCATAGACTTCGCCAACCCCTACCGGGAGCATTTCCCCTCTCTGATCATAAATAACCCAAACATACTGTGCGGGAATGGTGTCTGCGATGTGGATTTCCTCCAGTCGGTAAACAGTAGACTGTAAAGGAATAGGCTTTGCCTGCACATGTCCTGCCTTTCCTTTAGCAAAGGTGCCTGGTGCATAAATAGCCAGGCAGCACACACAAACTGCTAAAGCGGCGAAAGTAACTTTCATGTTTTCCTCTTTTATTCCCCTTCAAGAGGCTATCACGACGCGGGGTTCCAGCGTTTCCACTTCGCGCGTCTCACAAATTTCTAGGACTGTCACTTCTGGGGCTTCCTCTTATCGTCGTTCTCGACTAAAGGGCGCTGAAGGTGGCGGTGAAGTTCTTGGGCGATTGGCCCATGAAGCCGGTGCCGGCGGCGATGCCAGCAGGGAGGCCAAACTGGTTTACTCCCTGGTCCTGGTCGTTTTGCGGGCTGGTGTTGGCGTAACCGGGAGAAACCGCGCTTGGGCGCAGGAACTTGACGTGGCCGTCGGCCAGCGCGAAATTGGAGCCGTCAGTGTGCCGGGCCGGGCCGAGGCGCTGGTAGGTCGGCCCGGTGCGCGGCGGGTTGCCGAGGCCGACATCCGCACTGGGGCCGGTGGCATAGGTGCCGGCGCAGTTGTAATCAATGTAGCCGTTGCTGGTGTCCCCACCGTCCACGCCAGGAGACGCGCTGCCGGCGGTGGTGCTGTCGTCGGCGACAGAGAGCAGGTCGGCTTGGGCGCCCTGAACTTCCACCAGCAGCACTGTGGCGGCAGGAGTGGACTGGCCGGCCAGCAGCCCGCCCGGCTGTCCGCCGTCAAGGTTTGTGTTCATGCCGTAAGAAACAGGGTAATCGGTCTCGCCGAGGCCGTTGAGGTTCTTCGCCAGGGCAGTCGGATCGTCAGGGCATTTGTAGACGGCGGTGCTGCTGACATAGGCATACACTTCAGACCCCCAGCCGGTTCCCGTCGGATACCGCACGCCCCGGTGATCGCAGGGCATCCGCTCGTCGCTGTCCTGCGTGTATTGGACCAGCGCCAGCCCAAGCTGATGCAGATTGGACTGACAGGAAGCACGGCGGGCGTTCTCGCGCACTTTCTGAAAGACGGGAAACAAAATCGCGGCAAAAATCGCGATAATAGCAATCACAACGAGCAGTTCGATCAATGTAAACGCTTGCATCAAGCGTTTGCTGGGACGGGAAGGACGCTGGACAGTAAACATGATGTTCCTCCGGGCGTGAGGGTATAGCATATTGCCGGACGTGCTGCCCTCGTTTCCCTTAATCACTTTTTTCCTTCAATCGCTGGGAAATAGAACCTTGCCGTGCGGTAATCTTCGCAGTCAGACAGCCGCTGCCATTCGCGGTTCCAGCGTTTCGACTTCGCGGGTCTCGCGGACTTCCAGGGCTGTAATGTTGGGGACAGCTCGGCCCTCTTCCCGGCGAAAATCAAAAAGGTCCAGCAGTGCGTCTCGAAAGTTCTGAATGACCTCCTCGCGGGTGTCACCTGTCGCGATGACTGCGGCATCCAAATCAGGCGCATAAGCTCCCCAATTTTCCGGCGATTTTTCTACGATGACGGTTAGCACCATTTTATCTCTCCTTGTTCAGCGCAGCGGCAGGCCGGATTTTCGGCGTATGTCTTGAAGTTGGCCTGACAAGACTTCTTTCGAGTCATTGCCGGAAATGGAAATTTCATCTTGTACGCCAGATTTTTTGTAGATGCGATGGCTGCTGCGGCCACCGCGCCGAGCGAAAACCCAGCCGTCTGCTTCAATTCGCTTGATCACTTCACGCACTTTCATAAAGCCTCCCTGCACTTGCCGGCAGCTTAATTATACCCTAAGATATACGGGCATGACAGGTAAGCAAAAAGCCGCCGCTCTTAAACTAAGAGCGGCGGCTTTTTGAGGCTTATCCCGTTTGCCGCTTATCAGGCAGGCTTTGGCACGTCGGGGGCAAGCGGCTGGGGAAGGACGCGGTCACCGCGATTGGAAGTCAGTGCTGTGACGCCCCACTGGAACAGCACTAGGAAGCGGTTGGCGAAGCCGATCAAGTAGAAAATGTGGATGCCGATCCAAATCAGCCAGGCCAGCAGGCCGACGAATCTGACGAAGCCTAAATCAGCGACGGCGTAGCCGCGCGAAACTTGGGCGAGATTGCCTTTGTCCCAGTATTCAAACGGAGGCAGGGCGGGCTGGCCCAAAACGCGGCGGCGGATGAGCTTGGCGACGTAGCCGCCCTGCTGCATGGCGGGCGGGGCCAGGCCGGGCATCTGCTCCGGCTTGGGTTTTTTGCGGCCGATCAAGTCGCGCGTGGGGGCGACGACGGCGGCGGTATCGCCGAGAATGAAGATTTCGGGATGACCCGGCAGGCTGAGGTCCGGTCCCACTTTGGCCCGGCTGTCCTTGTCTTTTTCCGCGCCCACCCACTCAGCGGCGCTGGAGCCGATGGTTCCCGCCGTCCACAGGACGGTCCGGGACGGAATGCGCTGCCCAGACGCCGTGACGCCATCGTGATCCACGGCCTCGACTTTGGCGTTCAAGCGGATTTCAATGCCCATGTCTTCCAAATGGCGCTTGGTCTTTGCCGCAATATCTTCGGGGAACGCCGCCAGAATGCGTTTCCCAGCCTCCACAATGATCACCCGCGCCGAGTTCGGGTCAATATGGCGGAACTCTTTGGCGAGTGTCTGCCGGATCAGTTCGCGGATGGAACCGGCCAGCTCGACGCCCGTCGGCCCGGCCCCGACCAGCACAAAGGTCAGAAGCTCCCGGACGCGCTCCGGGTCTTTCTCCTCTTCCGCCGCCTCAAACGCGCTTAAAATCTTGCTGCGGATTGCAATGGCGTCTTCGACGCTTTTGAGGCTGGGGGCGATCTGCTGCCATTCCGGGTGACCAAAATAATTGTAGTGGCTGCCGGTTGCGAGTATCAGCGTGTCGTAAGAGAGCGCTCGCCCGGACATCTTCACCTGGCGGTTTGCGGTATCCACGCCGGTCACTTCGGCCATCAGCACCTCCGTGTTCTTCTGCTTCGTCAAAGTTGCTCGCAGGGGGGCGGCGATGTCATCTGCGGGCAACTCGCCGGTCGCTACTTGATACAGCATCGGCTGGAACAGATGAAAATTGTTTTTGTCTACGACGGTGACATCTACAGGAGCAGTGCCGAGACCGCGGGCGGCGTACAGGCCCGCAAAGCCGCCGCCGACGATTACCACCTGGTGCCGCGATTGTTCAGGCATAAAAAAACCTTTCCACACAAATCATTAACATAACAAATCAATAACAGAGCATTCCGACAAGCCTATACCCGTCCCCCAGCGAAAGGAAACGCTTCCAACGATTATCGTTCCCTCCAAACAGCGGCTTCGGCGATTTTTTGGTCTCTTGTTATTCTTTCCCCGAGCCGATGTTTAGGTATCAAAAAAATATTGGCGTACTGTTGACAACAATGGCATTGGTGTTGTATAATTATATCAATGCCAAAGAATGATGAACTGCAAAAGCATACGCTGCGCGTTTTGTCCGAGCTGGGAACGCCGAACAAGCCTCTTTCCGCCCGTGCCGCCGGCGAGAAGCTCAATATCGGCTACAACCAGATTGCCGACATGGCGAAGGGAAAATCGCCGGGCGAGAAAACGCTGATTAAGTTCGCGGGCGCACTCGGAGAATCCCCGGCGGACTGGCTGCGCTACGCGGGCAAGCACGATTTCGCAAAGAACATCAGCAGCGAGGCGACGGAACAAATTCCGCCGGAACAGCATCTCATTCAGCAGATTGTTCGGGAGCTGGCTGAAGTGCCGTCCGAGAAGCAGCCGCTGCTAAGAAAGCAGATACTCGCGCTGATCCGAGTGACCCAAAACGAGGACCAGCAGAGTTAGCCAGCAGAGTGAGAAAGAAGTACCACGATGAATACAACGATGCAATGGATAGTAGCCGGGCTGCGTGCGTTTTGGAGCCACATGAACGAAGGTCCGCAGCAGGATTGGGACCGGGTTTATCTCTGCTCCATGGCTCCAATGAGCGCGGAAGCGCTGCGCGAGAACGTCGAAGCGGGCCGCAGTCATAGCTAGAGTTCAAACCTGCGAGAGTTTCCAGCTGACTGTAATCAAACTGCCTGAGCAATGACGCCCAGGCGGTGAGGTTTAGCATCGTTATCTTTTTGCTACAATTGCAGCACAGAGAAAACGCAGAGGGAAGTTAGAAGGTAAGAAATGAGAACGAATGGCGTGCCGTTTTCCGTTTACGGCGTACCGTTGATGGGGTTAATCGGACTGCTGGTCTGCCTTTGGCATCCGCAGGCTCCCCTACGAGCCGCGATGGCAGGGCCGGAAACGGTCTATTTGGTCAGTCCCAGCCCGCAGCTGGACCGCAGCATGACGGTCTTTCTGCGCCAGGAAGCAAAAAATGTCGCTTACAGCCGCCGGCATGATGCACCGGCAGTGCAGGCGCAAATGGTCGCGGATTACAATATCATTGCTGAGGAATGTACGCCTGCCGTCTTCAAGGCAACCCATCTGCCGCCGTCGCTTGCTTTCTGAGCGCTTGTTTAATCTGAGCGCTTGTTCCACATGTCAATGCCTCCGCGTCTTGTCAGCGCGGAGGCATTTTTGTTGACGCCCTGCACTGACGTATGTTATAATGCGTCATATCTTAACGCACTACATCTTGACGACGAGGCGAAGCAAGGCGGCAAATATGGCATTCGGCAGCAACGGAAACGGGAAAAATGGGAATGGCTCCGGCGGGCTGCATTACGCCCTGCCGCCGCTTGACACGCTGCCCCGCGTCCGGGTGGCCATGGGAAGCATCGTGCGCGGCTCGCTCCAGGCCGGAGTTCAGATGAAGCTGACCGGGTCGGTGGAAGAGATACGCGCCGGCAAGTTTGTTGTCGTGGACGGCCAACGGCACGAGTTCTTTGCCATGATTACGGATGTCTCGCTGGACTGCGCTTCCCCGGCCGTGCTGGCGAACCCGCCGGCAGGAGAAGGCACGGAGAATGCGTTTCTCCGGTCGGTGCTGGCCGGGACTTCGGCCTACGGCACGGTCACGCTGAAGCCGCTGCTGATGCGGGTCAAGGGGGTCAGCGCCGAGTTTGAGCCGGTCAAAACCGTGCCGACCCATTTCAGCGGGGTGGGGGAAGCGACGGAAGACGACATCGCGGACATCTTCGGGGCGGAAACCGAGGGCGGCAGGCATTTCCATGTCGGGTCGCCGCTGGACATGGAAGATATTCAGGTCTGCCTGGATTTGGAAAAGCTGGTGGAGCGCTCCAACGGCATCTTCGGCAAGTCCGGCACGGGCAAAACCTATTTGACGCGCATTTGTCTGTGCGGCATGATCAAGCACAAAAAAGCCGTCAATTTAGTCTTTGACATGCACGGCGAGTACGGCTGGCAGGGGTCGTCCGAAGACCCGGCCCGTTCGGGAGTAGACGGCCTCAAAAAGTATTTCGGCAACCGCGTCAGCGTCTTTACGCTGGACCGCGAATCGTCGGCACGCCGTCAAGTTCCGGTGGAAAACGACGTTCGCATTCCGTACAGCCAGATCAGCGTCGAAGACATTTTATTACTCGCCGACGAGCTGAATTTGAACCAAAGCGCCGCCGAGACGACGTTTCTCTTGGAGCAGCACTATAAAAGCCGCTGGCTGGCGACGCTTTTGAGAATGGACAGCGAGACGCTCAAAGAGTTCGCCGAGGCCAGCGGCGCGAACGCCATGTCGCTCAGTGCCTTGAAGCGCAAGCTGGGGCGCATGGTGGAAGACTGCAAGGGCTTTTTGATTGAAGAAGCCAGTGACGCCGATGATGCCGTGAAGCAGATTATGGGCTGCCTGCTCAAAGACATCAACGTCGTGCTGGAATTCGGCAATTACCACAAGCCGCTTCAGTATATGCTGGTCGCAAACATTCTCACGCGCAAGATTCACGGCGAATATATCAAGCTGTCCGAGAACGCGATGGGCGACAAAGCCAAAAAGCCGACGCCGCTGGTGATTACCATTGAAGAAGCGCACAAGTTTCTCAGCCCGCATCTGGCGCATCAAACGACGTTCGGCACGATTGCACGGGAGCTGCGAAAATACAACGTCACGCTGTTAGTGGTAGACCAGCGGCCTTCCGGCATTGACTCCGAAGTGCTTTCCCAGCTTGGCACGCGCATCACCTGCCTCCTGAACGATGAGCGGGATATTGACGCCGTGCTGACCGGCATTTCCGGCGCGTCGTCGCTCCGAAGCGTCCTGGCCTCTTTGGACTCCAAGCAGCAGGCGCTTCTCATGGGCCATGCCGTTCCCATGCCGGTCGTCATCCATTCGCGCACCTACGATGACCAGGCGTTCAAGGACAGCATGAACACCGGCAAGTCTGTTGTCCCGGCGAGATTGGACCTCAGTGACTGGAAATAAGCGTCTTTTCTGCGGGTGTTTGCTTGGGTTCCCTGGATTGAAATCCAGGGCTTTTGAAGTGCGATTATCCGCCTGCGCGGACAGAGGAACCATCGCGAGAAGCATACTCTTATGTCCGCGCAGGCGGACAATCGGTTTACCGAAGCCCCGGAATTCATTCCGGGGAATTGCGGTGATTCATGCAGCAAGTCTGCTCCTGCTGACCGCCGCGCCGGCGCTTGCCCAGCTGCCGAACGCAACCGCCGCCGGGCCGGATGCCGCGCCGCCGACGGTTTCTGTGCCGGAGTCGCCGGAACCGCTCGCCGCGCCCGGCCTGTCGCCCGCCAAACTTCCGCCCAAAGTGGACTTGCATTGGCGCAGTTCATCCGGCCCGTTCAGCAAGCCCCATTTAGAAGCCGTGCAAGTCACTTATGGCGGCGAGCTGACGCTGGACGCCGACCAGGCGGACGCGGATTTGGCGGCCAAGCAGTATGACCTGCGCGGCAATGTCCGGGTGCATGAAGCCGACACGACGCTGAAGGCCGAAGAAGTCACGTTCGGCGGCCCGCGCCAGGAAGCAGTCGCCACAAACGCTTTGCTTTCGCGCTCCTACTACTCCATCCGCGCCCCGCGCATTGCCGCAACGCCGGAACGAATTGTCGCCTACAACGGCGATTTTACGACGGTTCCGAACGGCGGCCCGGCTGACTATTACCTTCGCGCCCGGACAATCACGCTGGACTCGCTGACGCACCGGGGAACGCTGCGGGATGTCACCGTTTACCTCTTCCGCATACGCCTGGTGACAATCCCGCGCCTTTCGTTCGGGTTTAATAAAGGCGGCGGGGCCGGCGGACGCAAACTCGTCATTCCGACCATCGGCGAGTCTTCGCGCTACGGCACGTTTATCGCGTTCGGCAGCGACACCCGGATCATGCGCCTGCCGGTGCAGTACCGACTGCTTCTGCCGACGCGCCAATCGGTGCAGGCGTCGGTGACGAGCTTTCAAACGCTCTATACGCCCCGCGTGCATTCCGCGCCCGCCGCGCCTTATGCCGGCCCAGTGACACTGCTGGGCCGCATTCGGGCGGCGGCGACGGTGCTGCCCGGTCCGCTGCCGGAAGGCGATCCGCTGCGGTTCCAGGACTTCCTGCCTGATCCCAATCCGATTCAGCTTTTTAATGCCCCGTCGCGCGGCGGCCTGTATCTGGGCGAGGATTTATCGGTGCATGTCGCCGCGAGTGGCCGCCGCCGCAACGACCTCTATGTCAGCCGCCTGCCGGAAGCGACTTTAAGCGGCAACCTCCCGCTGTCTCCGGTTCCAAATGCTCCGATTGCCGGTGATCCGCAGTCCTTTCGGTCGGCCCTGCGCCATGTTGTCCTATACGCTCAGGCGCAGCAAACGATTGGCGAATATGAAGAGCAATCGTCTTCTCCCGGCCGCATTCGCGCCCGCCGCACCTACACCCAGGTCGGTCTCAATGCGCGTCCGCTGCTGATTGCGCCGAACACCGTGCTGTTGCCGACGATTTCCATCACCAGCAGCAGCTACAGCGGCAGCAAGTCCGCTTACCGCTATGACCAGATCAATGTTGCCGTCAACCACTACTTTTCCGATTTGTCCGCCGTCGGCATTCAGTTTCTCGCCAGCAGCACCAGCGGCGATTCGCCCTTCAATTTTGACGTGCTGGACACGTCCCGCGAGCTGGACCTCCGGTTCCAAACCGGAACCTCGCGGCTCGTTGTCGCAGGCCGCATCCGCTATGATCTCTCCAAAGGCGGCGTGATTGATTACCAGGCGGCGCTCGGCCCGGCTCTGCGCGGCTTCATTCCGGTCCTCTCGTACAACTTCCGCACCCGCAGTCTCGGCCTCGGCCTTGAAGTCAAAGGCCTGACGTTTTAGACAATAAAGTGGGCGAACATAAAAAAGTGGGCGAACATAAAAAAGTGGGCGAACACGGGGGTTCGCCCCTACGGGAGTATCATCGCCTCGTAGGGGCAGACCCCCGTGTCTGCCCTTCTTGTCTTGCGTCTGCCCTTCTTTCTTGTGTTAATCCCGCTCAAAGCGGAAGATCATGGAACTTCTCGGCATCTTCGCTTGTAAAACCCTCTGAGAGCGCATGAGAGCGCCCTCAGAGGTAAGACTATGAAACTCAACTTTATCGCCGTTGCCGCCGCGCTTGCGGCGTGTGCTTCTTTCGCGCCGGTTCATGCGGCCCAAACCACGCCGGTCATCGTGGAGCTGTTCACGTCCGAAGGCTGCTCCTCCTGCCCGCCTGCCGATGCGCTGTTGTCGGACTATGTGAAATCTTCGCCGGTGTCCGGCGTGGAAGTGATCGCGCTTGGCGAGCATGTGGACTACTGGAACCACGGCGGCTGGGCCGATCCGTTTTCTTCCGCGCAGTTCAGCCGGCGTCAGAGCGACTATTCCAGCGCGTTCCGCTTGGACTCAGTCTACACTCCCCAGATTATCGTGGACGGCAAAGCGCAGCTTGTCGGCAGCGACGGCGACGCGGCGGAAGCGGCGATCCGCCGGGCGGCCCGGCTGCCGAAAGCGCAGGTCAGTGTCGCGGAGACGGGTCCAGGGCAGCTTACGGTGCATGTCGGTCACTTGCCGGCATCGGCGCAGAACGATCCCGCCGAAGTCTATCTTGCCGTGACCGAAGACAATCTTAGCTCATCGGTCGGCGGCGGCGAGAACGCCGGGCGGCATCTGTCCCACAGCGCCGTCGTGCGCGAGCTGATCCCGATTGGAGCCGTGACCGGCGGCGCGTTTGAGGCTTCCCCGTCTGTGACGCTGAAGCCCGGCTGGCGGCGCGGGCATCTCCACGCGGTCGTGTTCGCGCAGGAGCGCACGAGCCGCCGCATTGTCGGAGCCTCGGAGATTTCACTTTGATGCCAAGTTCTTCGATCCTTAACTTCGCTGTCGAGACAACGGAGCCGCTGACGCTGGACGCCAGGCCGCCGCTGTCGGAAATGTATACGCTCAGCCCGTTTGTCTGGGAAGACAGCGGGCGCTGGGAGCTGCTGGCTCGCGCGGTCCCGCGCCGCGACGATCAGCCGGCGCTGAAGATCGCCTGCGCGTACTACGGGGTGTCCGATGACGGCCTGCATTTTGTCATGGATGACGCTCCGGCCATCGCTGCCGGCCCCGATGCCGTAGATGGAGACGGCTGCGAGGACCCGACGGTGGCGATTTGGAACGGCACTTACTACGTTTACTACACAGGCTGGAATCAGAGCAAGATGCAGGGGAACCTGCTGATGGCGTCCGGGCCAAGCCCGCGCCATTTGACAAAGCGCGGCGTTTACCTGGCCGCGACCCCAGCCGTGGACAATCCCAAAGAAGCGACCATTGTTTCCGCCGCCGACGGCACCTGGCGGCTGTTCTTTGAATATGCCGAAGGGGGAGCGTCCAAAATCGGCATCGCGTCCGCGCCGTCGGTGGATGGGCCGTGGAAAGCCGGGACGCCCCTGCTTACGGCGCGGCCTGACCACTGGGACGCCTGGCACCTCAGTACCGGCCCAATGCTTCAGTCCGATCCAAACCGCCCAATTATGTTCTACAACGGCGCGACGCGCGACGCCCACTGGCGCATCGGCTGGGTAGCATTCGACGCCAACTACACGCGCGTTGTGGACCGCTGCGACGAGCCTGTTATTGTTCCCCCTGCGCCGGAAGGCGACTCTACCGACATTGCGTTCGCCGCTTCGGCGGTGGAAGCGGACGATGTGATTTTCTTATACTACAGCATTGCCGACCGGGACATGGTTCGGGCTGTGATTCGCCGCGCGTGACAATCGTGCGTGTTCATGGTATTATGAACCGTTCGCAGCGAACGCCGCCACTGGAAAGAGTGCCGGTATCACAGCGCTTTGAGGCGCTAGAAAGGACAACACAATGAAGTTTCTTGCAATCGCCGCGGCCTTCGCCGTGCTGGCCGCCGCTTCCGTCACCGGAGCCTCGGCTCAGACCATGCACCACCACATGATGCACCACCACATGATGCACCATCGCATGATGCACCATCGCATGATGCACCATCGCATGATGCATCACCGAATGATGCACCATACGATGATGCACCATTCTATGATGCACCACTAGGCGTCATCTTCCTGCCGGCCGCCGCTGCCCAACGCGGCGGCGGCCGGTTTCGACTCTCGTTTAAAGATTTTCGCGTTTGGAAAGATTTCCGCTATGGCAACGACCACGCTGGGCGCAGTTCCCGTTTTAGACACAGTCGCAGTTGTTCGCAAGCATCACTGGCTGGTGCGGGTGACGCACTGGATGAACATTCCGCTGCTGACCGGGCTGATTTTGAGCGGCCTGTCCATTTACTGGGCCTCTCCCGTCTACAAGCACCACGCTGATGCAAACGGCAACGAAGACTATTTCAACGACATCGGACTCTGGGTGGCCCGGCATGAACCCTGGCGGCATTCCTACGGCACTTCCGACAACTGGGTTCCGGGAACCCACTATAGCAATTCGTGGTTCTACGACCATTTCAGCCTCGGTACGGGCGACTTGCCCATGGCGCTGAACCTGCACTGGCTCTTTGCGTACTTGTTTATCCTGAACGGCCTGCTGTACCTGGTTGGGCTGGGCCTCGGCGGCGGCTACAAGTCGCTTTTGCCCCGGCGGACGGACCTCAAAGAAGCCGTTCAGATGCAGATTTATTATGTGGGTTTGCCGTTCGCCAAGATTTTGCGTCGTCCGTGGAATCACCCGGTCATTACGACTAAATACAACGCTTTGCAGCGGCTGGCCTACTTTTCGATGCCGGTCTTCGGCACAATCTCGGTGCTGACCGGGTGGGCGATCCACAAGCCGCAGCAGCTGGGCTGGCTGCAATGGCTGTTCGGCGGCTACGATTACGCCCGTGTTTGGCATTTCTGGCTGATCGCCATCTTTGTTGCATTCGTAATTCCGCACGTCATTCTCGTCATCGCCGACGGCTGGGACACGATGCGCTCCATGGTGGTCGGCTGGTCTGACCGGATCGCGCCGGAAAAGTAGCACAAGGGAACTCACTGCTGATGAAGATTGTGATGATTTCCGGCAGCCTGCGGGCTGCTTCGTCTAACACGGCTTTGGTTCGCGCTCTCATTGCCTCGGCTCCGCCGGGCGTAGAAGCCATGCTGTATGATGGCCTGGCGAGCCTGCCGCATTTTAGCCCGGAACTGGAAGCAAGTTTGCCGGACGCAGTCAAAGACCTTCGCGCTGAACTCGCTTCTGCCGACGGTGTTTTGATCTGCACCCCGGAGTATGCGTTCGGCATCCCCGGCAGCCTGAAGAACGCGCTGGACTGGCTGGTGTCGTCCGGCGAGCTATGGCAGAAGCCGGTCGCGGTTCTGAGCGCGTCCCCGTCCGCGCTCGGCGGCGAAAAAGCCCACGCCGCGCTTTCGCTGACGCTTTCGGCATTGGAGGCGGAGGTGGTGGAAGCGGCGTCCCTCCACATTCCGTTTGTTTCGACCAAGCTGAATGCCGCGAAAGAAGTGTCCGACCCGGCGACGCTGGCGGCGCTTGAGGCAAGCTTGGCGGCGCTCATTGCGGCGGTTGAAGAGCAGGCGAGGCAAGGCGCGAGGGAGTGAAATTCGACTATTCGCTGGACTACAAGCGCCTAGACCTGCGGGCTTGCCCGGAGCTGTACCGGGTTGGGGTCGGTGAGCAGGGCGTCCTGCTGGTCGATCCATACAAAAGCGAAATCCTGCCGCACTGGCGGTTTGCGACGCCGGACGCCGCTCGTCAGTCTTCAGAGGCCATCACAAAGATGTTTCACGCTTATAAAGCCGCCGGGGACTTTGTCGGCATGGACATGGCTCGGAAGTTCTTGCAGATGGGCATGACCCGCGCCCGCCGCTACGCAAACCACAAAGGCGGCAAAAAGTACGACGGCCCCGTGCCGGAAGACAAGCGCGGCCAAAGCGGGGCGCATGGGCGCGAGATGTTGCCCTACACTGTCGATTCCGTCAAAGCCGAGGCTGCAACGATTTTCCGGGCCGCCTGGGAAGCCGCCAAAGCCGACCCCGACTACCTGCGGCTAATGCAGGAGCACAAAGCAAAATATGGGTAAGGTCTTGACAAGTCCGTGCCGATATGCCAAGATAAGTGCAACACGCAAACAGTGTAACAATTTGCTGGACGGCACACAGCAAAAAGAAGGGAACCGTCTGGTAATGGTCCCCTTCTTCCTAGCGGACCTTAAAAGCCGAGGGCTTTAAGAATCCGCAAGATCGCGGCAATTGTTGACACAACGGCCGCGATAGTTTGAGCGACGGGGCGTATTCGCACACAGGCCCGCCGCAGTTTCTTGGACATAGGAATCACCTCCTTTCTGCCCAATAGGGAAAGACAGCCTCTGATCAGGCTGTCTTTTCTACTTTACCTCAGTTTTAGAAGATGTAGGTGCTTGACCGTCAGAATTGACTAAGTTTTGGCGGTGGTGAAGGGATAAGCCGCGCAAACCGACAATCAGCAAAAAGCCTTGACAAGTTCGTGCCGATATGTCAAGATAAGAACGTACCGATTTGCTGGACAGCCGACAGCAAAAAGAAGGGAACCGCTTGCTGGCGGTCCCCTTCTTCTCGCCGAACCTTAAATACCGAGGTATTGAAGAATTCGGCAAACCGCGGCGATTGTTGACACAACTGCCGCGATGGTCTGCGCGATTGGTCGGACTTTGACAAAAGCCCGTCGCAGATTCTTGGACATGGGAGAGACACCTCCTTTCTGTCCGTATAGGAAAGACAGCCCACTTAGGGGGCTGTCTTTTCTACTTTACCTCTTTCTCCGATATGAAGCAAGGAAGCGTTTGACAATTCCCGTCAAAAATGCTATCCTAAAAGGGTAGGAATTCCGCACGTAAGATTGTTCGTTAAGGCGGTTTTTATGACGCAGCCACTCGGCACTTTTTCCCTGGTTCTGCATTCTCACATCCCCTACGTTCTGGCGCATGGGCGCTCGCCCCACGGCACGGACTGGCTCTCGGAAGCGGCCGCCGAAACCTACCTGCCGCTTCTGGATGCCTGCCGTAAGCTAATCGCAGAAGGCATTTCACCCAAGATTACTCTGGGGCTGACGCCTGTGCTGGTCGAGCAGCTCCGGGACCCCAGTTTTCAAGACGAGTTTTCGAATTATCTCAAAGGCAAAGTGGAAGCGGCTCAGGCGAACCAAGAGCAGTTCCGGCGCGAGGGCAACTACCATCTAGCGTATCTGGCCCGGTACTGGGAAGACTGGTACGGCAAAGGACTGGCGGACTTTGAGGGCCTCTACGAACGCGACATTGTCGGCGCGTTTGCCGCGCTTCAAGACGCCGGGCATGTGGAAATCATCACCAGCAGCGCCACGCACGGCTACTCCGCCCTGCTGTCCCAGGACACCAGCATTCAGGCCCAGGTCAAGACCGGCATTCAGGCATATGAGCGGCACTTCGGGCGCAGGCCGAACGGCTACTGGCTGCCGGAATGCGCCTACCGCCCGCGCTACCACTGGTCGCCGTCGGTCGCTGTTCCCGATGTCCCGCGCACTCCCGTTTTGCGAAAAGGAACCGACGAGTTTCTCGCTGAAAATGGGATTAGGTACTTCTTTGTCGAAGGGAGCCTGCTGCACGGCGGCGAAGCGCTGGGCGTTTATGCCGACAAGTTCGGGCCGCTTCAGCAGCTTTATAAGCAGTTCCAAAAAGAAACCGTCGAAGTCAAATACCGGCCTTATACGACTTACCGGCCTTATTTGGTAGACTCGTCAGGGCTTCTCCTTCACCCAACCCTTGCCGTGTTTGGGCGCGACGCCGCCACCGGCCAGCAGGTCTGGAGCGGCGAGCACGGCTACCCCGGCGATGAGTGGTACTTGGAGTTCCACAAGAAGTTTGTGCGAACCGGCGAAAAATCGCTGGGTCTGCGCTTCTGGCGCATCAGCGCGGACAAAGCCGACATGGACGCGAAATCTCTCTACGAGCCGCATCGGGCCGAAGAACGCGCCGAGGCCCACGCCGCCCATTT
>JAABUZ0100003323.1_pt1 | contig 24095 bp, 25 predicted proteins | sample 5562091 | NCBI WGS metagenome assembly JAABUZ01 (sample SAMN12813069, study PRJNA571459) | rock metagenome | isolation source: Antarctica rocks | place: Antarctica: Victoria Land, Linnaeus Terrace sud | collected 2015-12-21
GAGATCGGTCGCGCCATCCGGCAGGGCGTCTCCAACAGCACGCCGACGCAGGAGGTGGTTGCCGCGGAACTGGTCGTGCACGATGCGCTCGATGACGCCGTATTCGTCACGCTGACGGCCATCAGTGAACGTGACGAAGAGCGTCGGCGGTTGCTTGAGGAGCTGCTGACAGAGCAGCGTCGCTTGAACGCCGTGCTCGAACAAATGCCCGCCGCTGTCCTGATTGCGGAGGCGCCGCTCGGGCAAATCGCCATCCACAACCGGCAGGTGAAGAGTATCCTGGGCGACGCGGCCTCAAACGTGACGATTGAGAACCCGATGGGTGGGGTGCGCTACTTTTACCGAGACGGACGCCCCTATGCACATGACCAGCATCCGCTGTCGCGGGCGGTTCGTACCGGAGAAGTCGTCACTGGCGAGGAACTCAACTATATCCGGCCAGATGGATCTATGGGCGCGCTCTCCGTCAATGCCGCTCCCATTCGCGATGACACCGGTAAGGTGACCGCTGCCGTGGCCATCATTACCGACATTACCGAACGCAAGTCGCTCGAGCAAGAGAAAGAGGCGTTGCTTGCTACGATCACCCACGACTTGAAGAATCCCTTGACGGCGATCAAAGGCATTGCCCAGATCCTCCAGCGACGTGTGGTTCGTGGGACTATTGAGACCGACGACCTGGTGGACCGGCTGGGCCGTATCGTATCGACGGCACGTTCAATGGAGCGACAGTTCGACGAACTCCAGGATGTTGCAAAGTTGCGTACGGGCCAGGCAATCGAGCTGCATCGTGGCCCGACCGAGCTCATTGCGCTTGTCACTGATGTGGTGGCACGTCACCAGGCGGCGAGCATGCATCACACGCTAGAGATGACGGCCTCGGTGCCCGAACTGATGGGCGAGTGGGACGCAGGTCGACTCGAGCGGGTCATCGACAACCTGCTAGGGAATGCCCTGAAATTCAGCCCGGCGGGGGGTCAGATAACGGTTACGGTAACCGTTGAAGCGAATCCAGTTGATCGTGACGACGGGGACGTCGCAGTCGTGCGGGTGAGCGACGAGGGGATCGGTATCCCTGCTGAAGAACTGGAACACGTCTTCGAATGGTTCCGACGTGCCTCGAATGCTGTGAACGCCATCCCTGGAACCGGCATTGGCCTGGCGGCTGCACGGCAAATCGTGGAACTGCATGGGGGGTCCATCAGCGTTGAGAGCCACGATGGTGCCGGGAGTACCTTCGCCATGTGGCTTCCTGTATCGAGCAGTGCATTGCCAGGCCGCCGGACAGAAGGTGACGACGAGGCACGAGGCGCAGGAGCAGGCTAGACCGGAGACACGCATGGATGACCTACCGACCACGCTGCATGTCCGGGCAGCGCGGGTACAGCACGCGCCGAAGGTGCCCATCGGCTGGATCGTGCAACTGTACCAGCGCGACGCGCTTGGCATCCGCGATGACGAGATGGTGGATCGGGTGGGCTGGCGGCTGTACGAGCGTTGCCGTGCTGTGCTGCTGGTCAGTGACTCGCGGGTGGCCTGCCCCGTCTGCCAGACGCTGTTCCCTGTTCCCTGGGTCGGGCAGCCACCCAACCGCGTGTCGGTCTGCCCTGGATGTGGCTGGAGTATCACGGCGCGCACGTTCCACGAGAGCTTTGAGCATCAGGATCTGAATGGAGGCAACGCACGCGAGGCGTTTGAAGAGTACCTGGAGCGGTACGACCGTGCCACTGGGTATCGGGAGCGTATGCTCGCTATTGATCGCGTGATCCATGCGCTACATCGTTCCGGGGGCTTAGCTGCCCGCAACCTCCTGGAGGGGCGCCCTCGCCAGGTGCTGGCCATCCTTGACGAGCTGGCACGGTAGACGAAGGCCCACAGCGCCGTGGATACTGCCGTCAGTACGTTGGTAGCCTGCGAGATACCGTCGCTACCCGAGTCCGTCCATCATGGCCACCACAGCGGCAATTTCGTCGGCGTTCACGGTATGGTCCATCGCGGGGTAGAGCCGCATGGTGACGTCGCCGCCACGTGCTCGGAAGATATCCGCGCTGGTGATCACCCGTTCTTTCGGGATGTGGACGTCAACGTCACTGCACCCCAGAAACACGGGCGTGCCGTCCAGCGAACCGATAGCGTCACGAGGTGTTCCATCCGGGCCGATCAAGCCGCCGCTCAGCCCGACGACACCGCCGTAGCGTCGGGGATGACGCGCCGCAAATTCGAGGGCCAGACAGGCGCCCTGTGAAAATCCGAGAAGTATCGTCTGCTCGCGCGGGATGCCCACGGACAGTAGACGATCAAGGACGCTCTGTATGGCGTCGAGAGCGGATGACAGACCTGGCTCGTTGCTGGCAATAGGCGCGAGGAAGCTGTTGGGATACCACGTATTGCCATGTGCCTGTGGGGCCAGGTAGGCGAAGTCGTTTCGGTGGAACTCATCGGTCAGGGCGAGGATGCTTTCTGCCGTGGCGCCACGGCCATGCACCAGCACCATCGCGCGGTGTGCCTGTTTAAGTGGGACACCAGCGGAAAGTACGGGCTGCCACGCGTGTGGTCCATCTGGCGAACTCGCGGGCGGTATCATCGTGGCAACAACGGCGTCGGTGGTGTCGCAAGGGGCGTGAGGCCGGATGTTATTTCGGAGCGGTGCTTTTCAAGCCAGGGCGGGAGCTTCAAGCTCTGCCCGAGGTTCACCCGTTCCTCGTCGATCAGGAACCCTGGTCCCGCGGTGGCGATCTCAAAGATGTGGCCGTCAGGATCGGTTGTGTAGATACTCTTGAAATAGACGCGATCCATGACCGGGGAGACCGATAGCCCGGCCCTCACCAGCGTCTCACGCCAGCGCTGTTGTGCTTCGTCGTCGTGGACGGCCATCGCGAAGTGGTGGGTCTGGCCCGCACCGATGCGGACGGGCTGTTCCGTGCTGGCGTTTCGCTCGAAGTAGGTAATCAGGGTGCCGGGGCGGCCGTCGCCGATGCCCCAGTACCAGTGCGCCGAAGTCGGGTCGTCGAAATTCGAGGTCATCTTGACGCGCCGCATGCCGAGTAGGTTCCCGAAGAACGCCTGCGTCCGTGTAATACTGGAAGCAATGGCGGTGATGTGGTGGAGTCCCTGGCTCAGTGCCATATCCTCGGTAACTGCCTCCACCGGTTCCGGCCAGGTCTCGGCGACGATCCGGTCGTTGTCGCGGTTCGCCACGATCATCGCCGCGGGCGGTTCGCGGTACTCGGCGCCGATCCGGTGGGCTGCTTCATCAATAGCCCAGCCGGGGCCACGTGTGGCAATCTCAATGATGGCGCCATCGGGATCCTGGAAATAGATGGAGGTGAAGTAATGGCGGTCGAACGGACCAGTGACGGCGACGCCCAGATCGATCAGGCGCCGTTTCCACCGAAGTAGTGCAGTTCGGTCGGTGACGGTGAGTGCGAAGTGGTGAGTCCCTCCGATGCCCGGATGCCCCTGTGGCGCACCTGGCCATTCGAAGAAGGTGATGACGGACCCGGGGCTGCCGGTTTGGTCCCCGAAGTAGAGGTGATAGCTGCCCGGATCGTCGAAGTTGACCGTCTGTTTGACGAGCGTGAGGCCCAGCACCGCGGTGTAGAAGCGAACAGTCTGCTGTGCGTCTGAACAGATCAGGGTGATGTGATGGATGCCCGTGATCGCTGTGGTGTTTCCCACCATTGCCTCCTGTCCGCCCACGTCTAACGCGCCCATGCTCGCGATGGGATGCTCTACGATTCTTTAGCACGAGGTACGCCAGGGAAGCGACGGGCTGTCGCGGCCTGCCGGTAGTCGTGGGCGGCTTCATGTGGAGACCGCATTACACCACCAGAACGTCCACCCGCTGCACCATGTTGTTCTCCATGCCCTGGTAGTTCCAGGGCTGGTCCACCGGCTGGACGTTGCCCGCGGCATCGGTGGCACGGACGCAAAGAGTCTGCCTACCGGGTACGGCGCGCCAATCGAACGTCCACTCGTACCAGGCATGTGCACCCATGCGGGTACCGATGCTTGCGGGGGACCACGTAGTCCCGCTGTCGCTGCCGATGTCCACACGTGCTACGTCCGTGCGTCCCGCCCACGCTCGCCCCCGGAGTGTGACCATGCCCGCCTCCAGCACGCGGCTCCGGGTTAGAAAATCGACGATGCCTGGCGGTATCATCAGCGCGCGAACCTTCATCAGGGTGACCGGTCTACCCGGGTCCTCTTTGGACTGACTGCTCCGGTACGTGGCGTCCTGCTGATATCCGTGAAATGGCGTGCCAATGGCCTCGATACGGTCGAGCCATTTGACACTGGTCATGCCGTACCAGCCAGAAACGATCAGACGCAGCGGAAAGCCGTGTTGTGGCTCCAGTGGCGCGCCATTCATGGCGTATGCCAGCAGCACCTCATCGCGCAGTGCCTCATCCCGGTGCAAACTTCGCTGGTACTCCTGCACCTCGCCTCCCTGGATGCCGCGGTCTAGACCCGTAAACAGGACCTCCACAGCGCTGGAGTCGATGCCTGCGTCTTCAAGAATCCCTCGCAGCGGCGTGCCCGTCCACTCTGCCGTGCCAATGGCTTCGAGCATCCACGGCTGGCTGATGGGACGTGGCTCGAGTAGTGCCCTGCCATTGCCCGCACATTCCATGGTGACAGGCAGGGTGACAGCGGGTCGTTGCCGGATGTCGTCCAGCGTGAGTGTCATTGGTTTAGAGACAACGCCGCCAACGGTGAGTTGCCAGGTGTTGGCATCGACATAGGGAATGTCGAAATGGATCAGCAGGTAGTGCAGACCCGTAGGCGTGACAGGGTAGCGAAGCGCCTCGAGTGGCATCCCGCGGTTGCGGAAGGCGAGCTGTAGCTCTTCCTTGTGGAATTGCCGGGCGGCCCCGAACGGGCTTCCGTCGCCAACGGTAGGGAGGTGCTGCGCTACATCGATGCGGTTCACGTGAATTCTCCGTTGTGTGGCAGGGCAAACAGCGGCCCCAGAGGGCATGGTCAACGAGTAGCCGTTGACAGCGAGGAATCAGTGTTGGTAGTATGGCATCATCTCGTAGCGAGCCACAAACGCGGATTGAGAAGAGATGAGAGGGTCGCAGGTTGAGATCAGCGTCCGGTCAGCCATCGGCACTGGGGCAATCGCTCTCTTTCACGGCATTGAACCGAAAGAACTGGCTCGGTTGGAACGTCTTGCGCGTCCCCGTCAGTTTGAAGTCGGCCACGTAATTGTGCGTGAAGGTGATACGGGGATCGCGCTTTTTACGATTGTGCGAGGCAAGGTCCGTGTCACGTTGACTCTCAAAGACGGTACTGAACGCGAGTTGAAGATATTGGGTCCGGGTGATTCCTTTGGGGAGATGGCGCTGTTCTCCGGACGCCGCCGTTCGGCGACGATTACGGCCCTCGAACCGGTGGAATGCCTGGTGCTCCACCGGTTCGACTTTCTCGACGAGTTACGGAAATATCCCGATGTGGCCATCCGTCTCCTTGATACGATGAGCCAGCGGTTGACGGAGTCGAACCACCGCTCCTGACCGGGCGATGAAAGGAGTGTCCACGGATGCCTGCATTTCCACTGAATCACGAGGCGCTGACGGCCCGGATCGCCGAGATCAAAGCACAGAAGGGGCCGCCGCCATGGGCAGAGCGGGTGGTCTCGACGGATGAGTTTTACGTCACGGTGATCTACCAGGCGCCAGGTCATCCGAATGATTACCACTACCACGAGCACGATGAGTCGTGGATCATCCTCGAAGGCGAACTGGCGTGGCACTACGAGCACGCTCCCGAACCGCATCGGGTCAAGGCAGGGGATGTCGTCTTCGCTCCAAAGAATCTCTGGCACCACATCGAAGTACTGGGCGACGTTCCTGCTATTCGTGTGGGTATCACCGCCGCTGGCGAGTTTCACCGGTACGACCGCCCGGGAGCGCGGAAGATCGAACCTGTCTAATGGGTCGCATCCGCGATCGGGAGATATCGCCAGCCCTGGGACTCGCCCCGTGATACTCGTGGCTCAGGACCATGCCTGTGCTTGCTCAGGACACGGCCTGTAAGTCGCGGTCAAACTGAATTTCGTGTGCTACGCTCCGATCCAGCTCCAGAAGCTCTGGCACCGGCGCCAGCTGATGAAGTCGGTCGAGAAGCCCCTGGAGCATACGGGAGACGTTGTAGACCGCCATCTCGATCGCCGCTTCTTCGGTCGTGAACACGTGGTACCCGAGCGTCATGGGGTACCCGGCTTCACGAACGAAGACTTGCTGATCGCCCTGCCATGGAGTGATGTGGACTTGCCTGACCTGTCGACCCTGATCAAACAGTGCCCATGCGAGTATTTCAAAAATGCCGTTCATCTCGGCTTGTGCTCCTCTAGCATCCAGGTTGCGCATATGGCAACAGCCAGCCACGACGATGGGGTCTAGTGGTTGTATGGTTGTGAGAAGAACTGCGTTGTCACAGATGTTTCTGGCTACCGTACCGCGAGGTGCCGGAAAACGAGGCACGGGCCATACCCAGGTCTCAGGAGCATTTTTGGGTCAACCTGGGTCACGAACCGCTGCGTCGATTAGAACATTGCCTTGATAAAAACATTACACCAGTTTTCCATCGTCTGATGCGATAGAGGAAAAAAGGACGCAGTGTTCGTCAAATTCACAGGGAGCTCTTAGGCTGGTCCCCGTTGGCGGTTTCCTCGTTCCGTACGCGGAGGGCATGCATGAACGAGTCACGGAATAGGGCGCCGCCCAATCGCTGAAGCTCCTGGCGGTTCGCAAGGGTGATCTCTTCGAGCAGACGCTGTCCCTCGTCGGTGAGCGAGACCAAGACACGTCTTCGGTCACTGGCATCGTCAGTACGGATCAGCAGGCCTCGTTTTACTCCGCGGGCAACAAGGAGAGATGCGCTGTGGGGGCGAAGCTGGAGTTGATTGGCAAGATCGCCGATGGAGACACAGGGATAGCTGCTGTGCCCCCGAACCATGAGGAGCAGGAGGTGTTGCTGCGGCGTGATATTCCGTGCACGGGCCTGTTGCTCGGAAAAACGCGAAAAGCGACGGATTGCGTGGCGGAATTCCGCTTGATCACGGTAGTCCTGGTTGCCCAACGGGGAGGACGGGGTGCTCGCAGGTGTGACCACAGGTCGTCCTTTGTCTCAACATTCGAGTATGGGTGGTTGGCATTCGTGTGTCGGTGTGCGCATTGGTTATACCGGTGTTCAATTTCGTCACTGTAACCGGGGCCCACGACCAACCTAGCCGGAGGTTCTTTTTCAAGCACGTCGTTCTGAATAGGCCGAAGTGTAGCACGTCAAGAGCATCGCGTGCTGCCCATATAGAATGTAGTGGTACAATGCTTTTCTATATGGGCAGCACACAGCAAGGACACACCGATGCAACTCTCACTCTTCTCCCACCAGGAACTGCCCCACGAACCCGACCCCGCCGCGCACATCCGCAAGCCCACTGCCCTCATTGAAGAAGCCATCCCCATCTTCGAGCGGTACCTCCTGGGCGCCGGCAAAGCCCAACAGACCATCAGCAACTTTGCCGGCGACATCCGTCAGCTTGCCCGGTACTACCCCGTCCGTCCACTCCATACGCTGGTCACCGCCGACCTTCAACTGTTCCTGGGACACCTCCAGCGGGACCATCACCTGAGCGAGAAAACCATTACCCGCAAAATCACCAGCTTCAAATCGTTCTTCCGCTTCCTGTCCAGCATCGAACTGGTCCCGTACGATGTCGCCGCGTACCTCATCTACCCCGCGCTCCAACCGCAGCTGCCCGATATTCTGTCGGATGAAGAGATGACCCGTCTGCTCGATGTCACCCGGTCCACCCCTCTCTGGCACGCGCTCACCGCGACCTTGCGCTATGCTGGCCCGAAGCGAGAAGAACTCCTCGCCCTCCAGCGCGCCGATGTCGATCTTCCGGGGCGCCCGCCCGCTGTGACACTCCGCCGCCGGAGGCCCTCGCGCTACAACCGTGACCGCACGGTACCCATCCCCGACCCACTGGTGGGTATCCTCGATGAGTACCTGAAACAGTTGGAAGGCCCCTACCTGTTCCCGCTCCACGTGCGGAGTGTCCAGTGGGGGCTCAGTTCCTATGGCAAGCAGGCAGGAATCACGCGCCCCCTCAGCGCACAGACGCTGCGCGATACCTACGCCGTGACCTGGCTGAAGGCACACGTACCCTCAGAAACGGAGGCGCGAACGGCGGCGCCCGGCGAAGCCTACGGCGCGCTGGTCGCGCTGCACGACCGACAGTTACTCGAACTCCTCGGCCTTGCCGACCACACCGCACCCGCCACCATCGCCAAGTATCGCGGACTGGCACAGCCCGTAGGCACATAGTCTGGACGCTAGCACGGCCTTCCACATCGCACCACGGGCTAAAATCTGTACACTCTGTATGCGTCGCATACAGACCGCGCCAGGAGGGTTTCCACATGCTGGTTGTTGATATGCATCTCGACATCGCCATGAACGCATTGCTCTGGAACCGCGACCAGAAATTGAGCGTCGCCCAGACCCGCGAACTCGAACGGGACATGCCCCAGAAGGGCCGTGCCCGTGGCGCCGTGGCGTTTCCCGACATGCGGCAAGGCGATGTCGCAATTGCGTCCGCTACCGTGATCGCTCGTGTCAAAAAGCATGGTCCAGCGGGCGGCATCGACTACCGCGACCACGATATTGCCTACGCTATGGCACAGGGACAACTCGCGTACTACCGGCAGCTTCAGTCCTCGGGCCAGGTCCGTATTCTTACCGACGTAGACGCGCTGGATGAGCACGTGCGCGGCTGGGTGTCACCGGTCGAACCCTCCAGGCCGCTGGGACTTCTGATCTCCATGGAAGGCGCCGATCCGATTGTGTCGCCCGACCAGGTGCCGCAGTGGTGGAACGACGGGCTTCGCATTGTGAGCCTCGCCCACTATGGCCCCAGCAAATACGCAATGGGGACAGGCGTGGAAGGGCCACTCACGGCGGACGGCCCGCCACTCCTCGCCGCGATGGAGCAGGCGGGCATGATCCTCGACGTCACCCACCTGTCCGATGAAAGCTTCTGGCAGGCCACCGAGCTGTTTTCCGGCCCGATGCTCGCCAGCCACTCCAACTGCCGCTCACTGGTGCCGGGAGATCGGCAACTGACCGACGACATGATCAAACTGCTGATCCAGCGTGGCGCCGTTATCGGTGCGGTGATGGACGCCTGGATGCTGTACCCCGGCTGGATCAAGGGCGAGACGTCCCCCGAGGTCGTGTCGCTGGACGATGTGGTGAATCATATCGACCGTGTCTGTCAACTGGCAGGCAACAGCCAGCATGCAGCGATCGGAACCGACCTCGACGGCGGCTATGGCACCGAACAGACACCGGGCGACCTGGACACCATCGCCGACCTGCAAAAGCTGCCCGATCTGCTGCGGAAACGCGGCTACCAGGAGAGCGATGTTGAAGGCATCATGCACGGGAACTGGTTGCGACTGCTGCACGGCGCATGGGGCCGGGGATAGCTGCTGGAAACGATGGAGAACAACACATGATTGCAATCGTCACCGGGGCGGGCACTGGCATCGGGCGGGCCATTGCCTGTGCCCTCGTTCAGCAAGGACACCATGTGGCGCTCGTCGGGCGGACAGAAGCCACCTTGCAAGAGACCGCGTCGCTGGCGTCGGATGGACCGGGCGAGACACTCCTGTCGGTCGGCGACGTGGCCGACGAAACGGCGATCACCACGACGGTACGCGACGTACTCCAGCGGTGGGGACGTATCGACATTCTCGTGAACAATGCTGGCAACAACATCCCACGGCGGACCATCGCCGAGACCGACATGCAGGGATGGCGCAGCGTACTCGACACAAATCTGACGGGCGTCTACGTCTGCACGCGAGCCGTGCTGCCAGTCATGCGGAAGCAAGCACGTGGCCAGATCATCAACATCGTCTCCGACGCCGCCCACCGTACGACCCTCAAAGCAGGCGCCGCATACGCGGCCGCCAAACACGGCGCGCTCTCCCTCACCGAATCAATCCTGCTGGAGGCCAGCGACGACGGCATCCGCGCGACTGCCGTGATGCCAGGGGACGTGAATACCCCCATCCTCGACCGCCGACCCGTGCCACCGCTGCCCGAAGCGCGGGAGCGCATGCTTCAGCCGGAGGATGTAGCCGCCGCTGTCGTGTTCTTGACCAATCTTCCCCAGCGAGCGAACGTTGAGGAGATGGTTATTCGGCCTTCACGGCGGGTTCAGTAGCCGGGAACTGGTGCGTTGCGCAGGCGGCGCTTCGACCAGGGGCGGTGAGTACCGACTCCGAAATGGCCGTGCTGCTCTGCGTGCCACGGTGTTTGTCTGAGCCACCGCCCCCGGCCGTGGAGAGGAGCCGATTGACGATGGAGAGGACATCGGCGGTGAACCCGGGGAACAGACCGTGAATTCGGGCTACCGCCTGTGCCTGTATGCTCAGCGTGACCTCGGCGTCGCCCCGGCACAGCGCGTCGATGATCTGGCGGGCAGCACGGGTCGCACGCATGGCGGAAAGCGGCGTGCTGGCTCCCAGACTAAACCACGAGAATTCGGCATGGTGTTTCCCCTTGAACCAGGCGTTGATGTGGCTACCCGTTCGCATAAGGCCAGGAACAACCGTGGTGACGGCGACCCCGTCCTACAACACCTCAGCCCGTAGTCCCTCGGAGAAGCCCACCGCGGCATACTTTGCGCTATCGTATGGTGGCCCAGCACAACTGCGACCGCCGCGCGTCTGCCATCGGGACGGCTTAATTTGTGCCCGATAGAACCCGAAGCCCTATCGCCTCCATATATCGTGTGAAAAGTCTCCCTGAGACTCTGGCGCAACTGGACTCAGGGGTTTACACTTACACCCATCGGCAGGCCCTCTGTCGGGAAAAGTGGCCAGTCGGCGCGGGTAACGGGCACACGTCTGCCAGCAACCGCAGCCAGGAACATGTCGCCTGGGAGTCAACAGGCAAACTAGGACGACAGGTATGGACTTCAGATGGTGATGGAACTCGACGAATCAGTGAATGTACTCTCGGCACTGTCGGAGATGACGGCACGACCGTTTGGTTCGACCGAAGAGGCGATTGGCGCGGTACTCGAACTGATACAGAACGCTCTCGGCGTGCGGACGCCCTTCTTGGCGCGCACCGATACCGGTCAGTTCGAGGTGATCGCCGTGCATGAGCAGAACCCCAATAACTTGCGCATTGGTGATACGCTGCCGCTACAGGACAGCTATTGACAGTTCGTCGTGGAGCCCGTGCGGCCCCTGATGATTGACGATGCGCGGAACATCGAGCCTTTTGCCAGTATGCAGGCAACCATCGATAGCAATATCGGGTGCTACATCGGGGTACCACTGATGATGAGCACGGGCGCCATCTACGGAACGCTCTGCGCCATTGACCCCGTCGTTCATCACTTTACGCCGAAGGAGCAGGAACTCCTGGTCCTCCTCGCCCGGCTTGTCGCATTTAAAATCGAGCACGCTCAGTTCGCAACGGAACTACGTACGCAGTACCGGATCGCCGACGAAGCGCGGAGCCAGTCGCGGGCCGTGCTCGATGCCACCGCCGAGGTAATTCTGCTGGTTGCACCCGACTCCCATATTCTGTCGGCAAATCGTCAATCTACGGTGCTCTTTGGCATCCCTCCAGAGACGCTGATAGGAATGACATTGAAGGAACTGCGGCCTTACGTAGAAAAGATATTTGCCGAGCCAGAACAGTTGCTTGCGCGCTTCGTAGGAGCAGCGCAGGATACACAGCGCGAGTTTACCGTGCAACTTACACAGAAATGGCCGAGGCAACGACAACTGCATCTGCATTCTTCACCGGTGACCGGCGACTCAGGCGCCTTCCTCGGTCGAATCTACGTTCTGAGGGACGTCACGGAAGAACGCGAGATCGACCGCGCAAAGACCGAGTTTGTATCACTGGTCTCCCACGAACTCCGCACACCGCTTACCTCGATCAAAGGGTATGTGGATCTTCTACTGGAGGGGGACGTCGGAGAGATTGGCGAGGAACAGCGCGAATTTTTGGAAATTGTGAAGAACAATGCTGATCGTTTGATCAGCCTTATTAGTGACATGCTAGATATCTCTCGCATTGAGGCTGGTCGCGTCGAGTTGGAGATGCGCCCATGCGATATCCGTACGATCATTGACGACACTGCATTGTCGCTTCGCACGCAGTTCATCGCCAAACAACAGCGACTGCACATCAGCGCGGCACGTAACCTGCCGCCGGTCTGCGGCGATGCCGGCCGTCTGATCCAGATCATGACCAATCTTTTGTCAAACGCTTCCAAATACACGCCAGATCACGGCGAAATCGTCTGCGATGCCCAGGTCGACGGCACGAATGTACGCGTCAATGTTCGCGACAACGGCATCGGCCTATCGGCGGAGGAACAGTCGGAGCTGTTTACCAAGTTCTTCCGAGCACGCAACCGGCTGACGCGTGACATCGCGGGTTCAGGGCTCGGGCTAGCCATTGTCCGCTCGCTGGTACAGCTCCTTGGTGGTGACATCAGCGTGGAGAGCGCACCGGGGAAAGGATCTACGTTCAGCTTTACCATCCCCGCTCTGCAGGATCACCCTGCCTGAGCGAGCGAAGGGGGGACGAGCTGGGCTCGCCAGCACACGTTCGTTGTCCAGACATCCCTCGGTACGCGACCACCAGCGTGGTCCAACCTGAGTGTCTTTGCGTACCCTGCCGTCACTCCACTGGACGGGGCCACCAGAGATGTCCGGTACGTGTCGTCTCTGTCCGATACACCGGGCCTTCAATCGTTGTCACGTACAGCGTCCGCAAATCTGGCCCACCGAAGGTGCAGTTGGTCGGCCGTCCCCGCGGCACAGGGTGTGTTTCCAGCACCCGGCCTGTGGGCGAAAACACATTGATCATGGGACCAGGACCGCTCACCTCCCACCCCGACGTTGCGATGATATTCCCCTCCGTGTCCAGGCACATGCCATCAATGCCCCGGTGCGGACCGAAGCTGTGAACAACGGTATACTCCCCAAGGGTGCCATCGTCGTTGATGGGATAGGCGCGAAGTTCCCGCGGTTCCGAGGGAACGTAGCTGCTCTGCGCCACATAAAGCGACCGATCATCATGCGAGACCAGCAGGCCATTGGGCCGCGTGGTGTCGAATGTCACCCGTGTAATATCCCAGAGTCCGCCGCTCTCAGTCGGTGGGTCGAGCCGGAACACCGACTCGTGGATAAGCTCCATGTCGGATCGATTGTCGCCATAGCGGGGATCGGTGAACCAGATACGGCCCAGACTGTCGATAGCGAGGTCATTCGGGCTGTTCAAGCGCCGCCCCTGGTAGCGGTCAGCGATGACGGTCGTGCCTCCATCAGGCTCGTACCGCACGATTCGGCGTCCACCGCCTTCACATGCGTAGAGCAATCCCTGCTGATCGAACATCAGTCCGTTGGCCGCGTTCGTGCCGGTGCGGACCTCGTCGCACGCGCCGGTCGCGGGATCGAGCCGGAGGATGCGACTATTCGCTATCTCCGTGAAGAGGAGACCGGCACCGTCCCACGCTGGTCCTTCGGATATGGGGTACGGCCCCGCAACCTGCTCGAACGTCCAATCGGCCATACGTGATCTCCCTCACCCTCTGTACTCGGTGTCGTGCTGTCGCGTAAGGGAGCATACGGCATGCGCGGCATCTGTGGCAAGCACGCCACCGGCCGGAGCACTGCCGGACCGATGATTCTGGCAACGAACGACGTCGTCCGACCTCCAGACAGGTTGCTTCCTTGACATCATTCCTGTGCCGGTCGTATCGTGCCTACCGGACGGGATACACTGCCTTTGCAGGAGCGTGTCGTCACGTCCCGAGTCGGGGCAGTGGCGATGATGCACGGCAGTCAGGTGCAGTGAACGAGGAGGCACGAGGCTCGTGAAAATCACAGATATCCGCACCTGCGAGATTCGCGGGCACGGCTATTCGACATACGTTCGCATCTATACGGACGAGGGCATCACCGGCACCGGCGAATGCATCCACGGCGGCGCCGGCTGTCCGGCACTCATCAAGGACCTCAAGGGGCTCGTCGTTGGAGAGAACCCGATGCAGGTCGATATGATCTGGGAAAAGATGCGGCGGGCCCACGTCTTCAATGGGGCCGTGGCTGGCAATATGGTGACGGCCATGACGGGCATTGAAATCGCCCTGTGGGACCTCGTCGGCAAAGCACTGGGCCAGCCGGTCTACCAGCTGCTTGGCGGGAAGTTCCGTGATCGCATTCGCCTCTACTGTGACTGCCACGCCGGTAAGGACGACTCACCTGAATCGTACGCCGAGCGGGCCAAGGAGGTCGTGGCGCTCGGCTTCAAGGCCTTGAAGTTCGACGTGGATGACTACAAAAGCGACTACCGCTACGACCGCTGGAACTGGACGGCGCCTCCCGGTGAAATCCGGCAGATGGTCGAACGCGTTGCCGCGGTCCGCGAAGCGATCGGGCCAGACATCGAAATGGCCATCGACATGCACGGCCGGTACGACACCCAGAGCGGCATCCGCGTAGCACAGGCGATGGAGCCGTTCAACCTGATGTGGTTGGAAGAGCCGGTTCCACCCGAAAATATCGCGGCAATGCGCGAAGTGAAGCGCAACTCGCCGGTGCCCATCTGCGCCGGTGAAAACGTCTACCTGCGGTGGGGCTTTCGAGACATCCTCGAACAGCAGGCGTGTGACATTATCATGCCCGATATTCCGAAGTGCGGCGGTCTCTCGGAATGCCGCAAAATCGCGAATATGGCCGAGACGTATTACATTCCTTTTGCGCCGCATAACGTCTGCGGCCCGCTCGGGAGCATGGCAAGCGCGCACGTCTGCGCCTCTGTGCCAAACTTCCAGATTTTGGAATGGCACTGGGTCGACCGACCACACTGGAACGATCTCGCCATCACTGACCAACCAGTAATTCAGGACGGTGCCATCGTGCTGACCGACAGGCCAGGCATCGGCATCGAGTTCAACGAAGAGGCGGCGAAGAAGTTCCTGCGACCGGGTACGGAGGTCTTCCCAGAGGAGTAGCACGCACATCCCGACCGCACCCGGGTGTCAAGGCTCCATCGTCGCATCGGCATCGTCGATCGATTCCCCGGCGTCGAAGGCATCGACGACCTCACCGATCTGGGCGCCCAGGAGAAACAGGTGCTGCTGCAAGAGATCCAACGACGGAATGTCGCCCGCGCCTCGAAACCGCAAAAAGAGCGCCTCGAGTTGCGCCATCGCCTGCTCAATCTCGAAGCGCGTGGGGACGTCGGTCACCGAGGGCCAGTGTGTGGCATACCGCTACCGTGAACGGCTAGTTCGTGTTGCTGGTCTTACGGTCCTGAGCGAGTACCGCCACCAGTTCGGTTTCCTGACCAGCACGAGCCAGTTCGATCGGAGCCACGTGGCCGAGGTGGGGGTGTGGGGTATGCAACCAACGGCGTGCATGCGTGGGGCGCATGTGGCCAAGCAGATGCCGCTTCAACGACGGCGTCAGCCATCGGTCGGGTGATGTGGGATGCGATGACAAGAGGGATCACTCCTATGTGTGTATCGGGACACAAAAAAGCGCCGGTCGTCTCCCGGCGCAACCTACGCTCTTATTGTAACAGATCAAGCCTCGTCCCGCACCTTCGCCTTCACCCGACCCCGTACTCCCTGCGCCAACACAACACCGGTTCTCTGTTATGCGCGTCGACGACAGAAGCGGGTCATCGACAAGCGCCCCCTCCGTATGCCAGGGATCGTGGCTGCATACGTCCAGCGACTCAGGTCGCGCCTGCCACCGCAACGTCCAAGGTCACGGACCGCGACGAACGGTGGGCCCTGGCCTCGCGACGTCCACAAGCTAGCGTCGCACGGCGAGGCCGGGAACATGTCAGTTGGCGACCGTGGCCGATGCCGACGGGGAGAACACATCGTTCCCTTCCCCCTAACGATTATCCAAGTTCCACGGTACGCCCGCTGTCGCTGCTTTCGTAGGCAGCCAGCGCCGCCCGTACGGCAGCTATGCCGTCATCAGGAGTCACAAACGTCGCCAATTCGCCACGAGCGGCTGCCAAAAAGTGACGTATCTGCTCCGCAGCGGCATCGAGTGGTGGTGGCGTCAGCGTCTCTGTCTCTTTCGCACCCGCCCTGTAGACAATGACGTTATCGGTGCTGAGATCGATGGTGCCCCGCTCACAGATCATGCTGAACAGGAGCGTGTAGGTCGGCGGCCATGTCCACGAACACTGAAGCGACGCGATGCCACCGTTGCCCAGGCGGAACACGGCAATGGCGTTATCCTCGACGTCCCCCCGATCCATCAACAGCCGGTGCGCCTGTGCACTGACCGAAGTGATGCTGCCGCCGTACCACCGAAGCATATCCAACATATGGACGCCGTTATCAATGAAGGTGCCACCGCCCGACTTACTCCGTTCCGCAAACCAGGTCTTCGAAAGCCGTTCGTACATACCGTGTCCGATGGCAATTCGCGCCGTCAGCAACTTCCCGAACTCACCGCTGTCGAGGAGGTCCTTGGCAAGGCGAAACTTCCCGATGAACCGATGGTTAAAACCAATGTAGAGTGTCTTTCCCGTGCGTTCAGCGGTAGCTTTCATACGCTCGGCATCTTCAAGCGTCGTCGCCATCGGCTTTTCACAGAGGACGTTCACGCCCGCCTCCAGCGCCTGTATCGTCAGCGGCGCATGGAGAAAGTTCGGCGTGCAGATGCTCACGACATCTGGACGCTCTTTTTCGAGCAATTGCGCGACATCACTATACGGCGTCCCGAACCCGTACTGCTCGGTAAATGCCTCCGCGCGGTCTTTTGCTACATCGCACACTGCGACCATAGAAACGGCTTCACCATTGGCGATATATCCCCGCGCATGTGCATTGGCGATACCGCCCGTGCCAATAATGGCCCCTCGTAACCGGCTACGTCCGCTCATCACCATCCGCTTGAACTCCCTCTCTCAGACACGCCCCATTGCCGGGCCAGTGTCAGTGTCAGACGCGAAATTGATGGGCAACTCGTGTGCCAACCGACGAGAGGACGATCGTGACCCTGCGGTGAAAAAGCCCCATTTCTGCCTGGTTGCTGGGGCCTACGACTGCGCGCCCAGGGGGCACCCGATGGCAGAGTACGGCCGACTGCGGTCGGGAAGGGACGGCCCTTTTTCGTCTTCGGTGGTGGCCCGCAGGGCCGTGGGTACTGCGGTGGAATCCACCAGCTTTGGCGAAAAGGTCACTACAGGCAACGTCTTTGAACCAGGGGGATCGTGCTTCTTGACACGGCTTGGGCTATCCACATACCTTCACGGAATAGCTACCGTCACATCAACGAAGGCTCTGGATGTCGAACGCCGCCAGGGTATCGTGGATGGCCCGCTGACGGCGTTCATGGGGAGGCGAGCACGTGGGAAGTCGAGTGAATCGGGCCATCGACCTGCTGGCGCAGGACCAGCCCATCTACTATACGGGCGACCACACCGGTCACGTCCTGACGTACGAGCAGGGGAAGCAGGACGCGCGCACGTGGGCCGACTACATCAACGTGGGGATGGAGCACGGCTGCTTCGACATGACCGGGCTCGCCGCCTATATGCGCGGCCTGGTGGATGGCGGCCCGACGGCCTCAGGGCATCGGACCCCGACGGTGATCGTAGAAGCTGTGGTCAACGGGACCGACGAAGCCAACGTGCGGTACAACTCCTGGCAGTTCCGCCAGATCCTGGCCAGGGGCGTCCACGGCATCCTTCTCTGCCAGGCTGAGTCTGTCGGCGCAGTCGTGGCCTTTGTCGAGGCCTGCCGTTACCCGATCAACACCGCTGGCGTTGACCCATCGCTCCCGTCGCCACTTGAGCGACTCCACGGCGCGAAGGCTGACAACAGCGGGGGCACGAGCCGTGACGCCCACGGTCGCCCGGTGCTCGGGGTGGGATTGCGGGGAAGAGGGTCCGAGGCCACTGCCATGCCCATCTGGGGCGTCTCCGCTGACGCATACATCGCGTGCTGCGATCCGTGGCCCCTCAACCCTCAGGGGGAACTGCTCCTGGGCATCAAGCTGGAAAGTCCGGAGGGCATCGCCAACTGTGAGGAGATGCTCTCCGTTCCGGGACTCGCGTTCGCCGAGATGGGGCCTGGCGACCTCAGCCTGTCCCTCGGCTACCAGAGACTGTCGCGCGATTCGCTGCCACCAGAAATGCTGCAAGCCCGAGAGCGCGTCTTCGTCGCCTGCCGTGCAAACGGCGTGGCCTACCTGGAGGGAGCCCGGGCAGACACAGTGGCTGCTCGGATCGACGAGGGCGTACGGGTCATTGCAGGCGGCCGGGAGGAGACGGCACTCGTCGGACGTGCTCACTCACGGCGCACGATCCCCGTGTAGCATCGCCCCGGAAGCCGAACTGCCCGCATGCCTCCTTCACGTGCGGGTATTCGGCAGAGTTGCCCTCACTCGCCGCTTGCGCGTGCCAGACGCGGGATGACAATGGCGCCCAGGGCAACAGCCAGCACCACGGTCGTTGCCAGCACAATCATCGCACCCGTGAGCTGTTGCTCGCGTATGCCATCGCTCACGGCACGGCCCAGAAATGCATCGCGCTGGTACAACAACGAGTGGGAAAAGAGCAACACCACGCCAAGCAGGAGCATGGGGATCCGGCTGATAAAGAGATACACGATCTTCCACACCCACCCGTAGCGACTCCAGACAGGCAGTGGCTCGACCACCGGCCACCAGAAGAGCAGCCCCATGACAAGCAGCAGCAGGTGTTCCAGCGTATGCCAGCCCACGCTGTGTTGCAGCGGTGTATAGAACGATGGCACATGGAGACCCAGGACCACGACCTCCGACGTGATCGCGGCGAAGACCGGATGCGTGAGCATCCGGACGGCGCGAGCGCGCCGGGGTGTCGGAATGGCATCCCACGCCAGTGCGCGCGGAATGCCCAGCAAGAGCAAAGGCGGCGCCACGAGGACGAGGAGCGCGTGTCCCGACACATGCCAGGCAAGCGACGAAACATTTGAGAGTCCCGGAGCTTCCAGTGACAGGGCGACCGTCACCAGGCCCGCGACCAGAAACGCCATATGCTGATGCACGGCGAGGCGGACGAGCCTCCCACGCCTCACGGCCATGCGAAGTGTCCGAATAAGGCGAAGCACCAGGGTGCCTACGAGCAGCACCAGGACGAGATCAACGGCAGCGGTGGCGTCACTCGACGATGGCAGGTCAGCGACTCCTACAGGGTACGATGCGGGTCGAGCGCGTCGCGGAGACCGTCACCAACATAGTTAATCGACAGGACAGCCAGAAAGATCATCAGACCCGGGAAGATGGCCATCCAGGGAGCCAGGTTCAGGTAGTTTTGCGCGTCAAAGAGCAGCCGTCCCCACGTTGGTACATCCGGAGGAAACCCAAGTCCCAGGAACGACAGCGTCGACTCCGCGATAATAGCCGACCCCACCGCCAGCGTCGCTGCAACCAGTACCGGGCTGAGCACGTTGGGAAGGATGTGTACCACCATTTGCCGCGTATTGCGGACACCAATGCTGCGTGCGGCCAGGATATACTCCTTCTCCTTCACCGAAAGAAATCCAGCACGCACCAGACGTGCCGTCGCCATCCAGTTGAGCCCCCCGATGACCGCGACCAGGAGCAAAAAGATACCGGTGCTGGTTCCCAGACGCTTGGTGAGGTTATCCCGGAAAAGGTAAATAATAAGCAGCAGGAGCGGCAGTTGCGGGATAGAGATAAAGACATCGGTAATACGCATCAACACAATGTCAACCGTCCGCCCAAAAAAGCCGGCCACCGATCCAACGAGGGTCCCGAGGGTGATCGACACCAGCATGGCCGCGAGCCCGACGGCAATGGAAATACGGCCGCCCCAGAGCACACGGGCAAGAATATCGTGCCCGAGGTCGTCTGTGCCAAAGAGATGCGTCGCGGATGGCGCTTTCATCGACGCCGCGAAGTCGATATCCTGCGTACTCACGTTATACAGCATCGGTCCGATGGCGGTCAGCACCACCAGCACCACAAAGATGCTGGCTCCAGCGGTGGCCAACCGATGTTGAAGAAACCGTCGCACTGCATCTCCCCACAATGAGCGATGCTGGCGACCCTTCGTCAGTTCCTTCGTCGCATCGGCACGCGACCGAGCAGCCGCCTCGGGTTCGGCAGCTACTGGCGCTGAAGCCGGCCGTACAATCTCACGTTTCATGGCGTACCACCCTTATGCATATTTGATGCGAGGATCAAGAAGACCGTACAGCACGTCCGCTATCAGGTTAAAGATGACCACAAGCACGGCGTACACCACGGTAATCGCCATGACGACGGGTGTATCGTTACTGAGGATTGATGTAATCAGGAGCGAGCCGATACCGGGCACTCTGAAGATTTGCTCGGTGACCACGGCGCCGGTAAAGACAGCGGGGAGGCTGAGCGCAATCAGCGTGACCACCGGGATCAGGCTGTTGCGGAGCACGTGGCGGGTGACGATGTGCCGCTCTGCCACTCCTTTCGCCCGTGCGGTGCGGACATAGTCCTGCCTCACGTTATCCAGCACCGACGCACGGGTAAAACGCGTGAGCGTCGCCGCCTGAAACAGCGCGAGTACGGCCACGGGCATGATCGACTGCTTGAGGATCTCGCCAGGCGCGGTCGCCGTGGTGCTGTAGATGAACGGCAGCCACCCGAGCGTGATGCTAAACACGATGATAAAGAGCACGCCGGTAAAGAACGTCGGCAGTGAGAATCCAATGAACGCGATCGTGGTGGCGATCTGGTCGAAGAGCGAATACTGCTTGACAGCGGCAAGCACACCAACAGGAATGGCGATCACGAGGGCAATGAGATATGCGGAACCGACCACCCAGAGATCGGTGGGGAGTCGCTGCAGGATCAGTTTGTTCACGTCGATACGGCTCGCAAACGAATATCCCCAGTTGCCGCGAACGAAACTCGCTGCCCACTTTACATAACGAACCGGGGTTGGCTGATCAAGCCCGAACTCGTGGCGAATTTGCACACGTACTTCGGGTGGTACGTCAGGATTCGACGCCAGCTGGCCCAGGGGATCTCCGGGGGCGAGGGCGAGTATCGTGAAAATAACCATACTGGTGATAATCAACGTCGGAATGGCAATGAGCAGACGTTGAATGACGTAGCGTCCCAACGTGACCTCCCCGGCCGTCCATCGGTCTACCGTGAAAAAGACTGCGCCCGTAGACACTCCACGTGGCGGAACGGTGGCAGCAGTTATGTACCTTAAAGGGTCGTTTCATACAACGGTCCACTGGTATGCGCGAACCAGTGACATGGGGATGGGTAGCCATCATGGTCCCATCCCCATGTTCAACAAGACGTGTCAGGAACGGGTCCAATCGGCAAAGTTCCACGACAGTGTATCGAACGGCGAAAGATCCGGTCCCTTCACGGTCTTGAGCTTCGCGTCTACATTCTTCCGATCGACGAGCCCGGTAGCCACCCCCTGGCCGACAACGAGGTCGTTCATTTTCTTAAACTCCTCGATCAGCTTCTGCGGATCTGTCTGCTTCAAGGCGTCGTCGAACATCTTGTTGAACTCGTCGTTCTGCCACCGGCTGTAGTTACTGCCGGACCAGCCATTCGCCTTCTGTGCGATATCCTTCTCGGGATTCCCGCTGTACCACCGTTTGAGGTAACTCGACGCGTTCGGGGACGAGAATGTCGAGGTGAACATCTCCAGGTCGGTGTAGAAGTGAGAAATATTGTCAGGGTTGTTGTCGAGCCCGAAGAAAACGGTCGCATTGACCGACTTTAGCGTGAGGTCGACACCGACCTTCTGGAAGCTCTGCTTGATAATATCCTGCTCCTTCTGGCGGAGCGAGTTGATACTCGTCTGGAGGGTCAGCTTCATCGGCACCCCACCCTTGGCGCGGATACCGTCGGCGCCCTTCATCCAGCCCGCTTCGTCGAGCATCTGGTTTGCCTTGGCAACATCAAACTGCGCGAGCGGTGTGGTCGAATTCAAATTCGACGGCGTGGTCAGGACATTCGCGGTTGCCACTCCGGTGTCGCCGTACAGCTGTTTGATGATGGTCTCGCGATCCATCGCCATCGTCAGCGCCTGACGAACCTTGATATCACCAAGGATGGGATGCGGGTTGCCCAGCTTGGACCGCTCACCATCGACTTCTTTATTCGGATCGGTCAGATTAAAGTACACCTGCTCTACACCGCCGCCAGGACCCGTGACGAGGTCACCCTTGCCACCCTGCTGGATGCTCTGCAGCACGGGCCATTCGACCTGGAGATTCCATGCGTAGTCATAATCGCCGGTCTGAAACACGGCACGAGCCGCTGACGTCGCATCACCGCCACCCTTCGCCTCAACGCGCTTGAACGCTGGCTTATCGGGATCCCGGTAGTTGTCGTTGATGGAATAGACCACCAGGTCGCCCGAGGCAAACGAATCGACCTTGTAGGGTCCGGTGCCGAATGGCTTCAGGTTCCAGGGGGCATCCTTGGCCTTGGCGCCCATAAAATCTTGCAGAGCGTGCTTCGGTAAAATCATGCCGTTGGTGCCGAGAAACGCCACGTACCAGCCAGGGTTCGGCTCTTTGAACGTGATCTTCACCGTGAGGGGATCCACGGCCTCGACCTTATCGATGGCGATATAGGTGCCCAGGGTCGTGGATGCCGTTGCCTTATCGGTGACGAACTGCCACGTAAAGACCACGTCGTCGGCCGTGAAGGCGTCGCCATCGGCCCATTTGACATTGGGCTTCAGCTTGTACGTTACCGACTTCAGGTCTCCTGAGAGGCCGCCGTTCGCTGCCGTCGGCACGTCAGCCGCGAGCACGGGGATAAACTTCCCATCGCCACTGGCCGTCATCAATGGCTCCAGGCAGAGCCGAGCAGCAATAGAATCCTTTGTACCGACGGCAAGATGCGGATTGAGCACGGTTGGCCCCTGCCACATCAAGAACTTGAAGGTGCCGGCGGAGCCGCGCTTTCCGCCAGCCGCCGGGACTGCCGCAGCCGCTGTCGTGGGCTTGGCAGCAGCGGCCGCACCCGTCGTGGGCGCAACCGTGGCAGCTCCCGCTGCACTTGCGGCGGTTGGCGCCGCGGTCCCGGCGTTCGCCGCGGCCCCGGTTGTGGGAGCCGTCGTGGAAGCACCGGTGGCGGGCCTGGTTGCACTGGCAGGGGCCGTCGTGGCACTTGGCGTGGTGGTGCTCGCGCCGCACGCGGCCAGTAGAGCAAGCGCCGACATGCTGGCGGCACCTGTCCCAATCCGACGAAGCAGGACGCGACGGCTCAGTAAACCCTGTACATCAGTCATAGGTAGTGTGACTCTCCTTCAATAACGACCACGGAACACACGTCAACAATACGGGCACGAGTTGAGGTGCGAGCGAAACGATCGCTACTGGACTGCGGTCGCGAACATGTAGATACGGAACGGACTCGGTGCGGGATGAGGTTCTCAGATCCATGCAAAACCTGGCACTCTGCATCTTACTGTATCACAATGAGATTGCCAGTCAGTCATGAGCCGTCAGCTGCAGCAGACGTCTTGTACCTGGAACGGACGGCGAAACGGCTTCCGGCACGATAGGCTGAATGCCGGGCAGCCCGCTGCCAGGGGAGCTACCCTGGGCAGCACCGCGCATGTTGGTGAGGTTGTCCAACCCAATCTAGCCGCCAGCAAGAGCCGCTTCCCCATTCGTCCATCCGTACCGACCGACACGGCTGAACGACAGCGTACACTGGGCAAGCGTGTCTTCCAGCGCGGCAGCGTGCTCAGGAGTCGTCACGAGTGGCAGGCGTATCGTATGTTGCATGCCACGATGCTGCCATAGGTAGCGTATATTTGCAGCGTGAAAGGAGGGTGCGCTTCCGCCGTCGCCGAAAGCCGTCGGTCCCCGCGCACACGTTTGTATGGATCAGTCAACGTTCGAAAGCTTAGAGCTTATCCTGAAACCATCAGGCAGCGTGGGTAACGGTTGCAGCAGCGGCTGGTGAAGGAGCGGCGAGTTTGTGGAAGAGCAACTGAGCGCAGGCCAGGTGGAGGAAGGCGAGGTAGTTTTCGAC
>JAABUZ0100003327.1_pt1 | contig 24079 bp, 32 predicted proteins | sample 5562091 | NCBI WGS metagenome assembly JAABUZ01 (sample SAMN12813069, study PRJNA571459) | rock metagenome | isolation source: Antarctica rocks | place: Antarctica: Victoria Land, Linnaeus Terrace sud | collected 2015-12-21
CTCAGGTTGAAACTTTCTGGCGCTCAGTGGCAGCCGGAAAATGTGACACCCATGCTACAACTTCGCTGTGCCTATCTCAATGGTCAACTTGCTATCTGATGTTTTTGCATAAATGGGATGCTCCCAGAACTATGGACCTCTAGCTCTAAATCTAACTACAACAGCAGATGAATACGAGTTGGGTCAAACTCTAACAGGTTTTGGCATTATTTTTGACCCACCGACATTGAACGCGGTGGCAATGAATTTTTATGATCCGAGCTTAATCACAAAGCTATCTGATAATCCCAGCGCTTATACATCTAGCTTTAGGGGGGGTATCATTGAGAAGTTTGGAAGTAATACCATTGATGATTTCATTCCCCCAGGCCAACTCAATGTAGAAGCGGTTCCCGAGCCTAACACTACTGCCCTTAATATTGCCTTTGGTGCAATAGCTGTAGGTTGGCGGCTGAAGCGCAAGATGGGGTAGCGGTAACAATATGAGTGGCTGAGGATTTAGTCTCCACCCTTCAGCAAGAGTTGGAAGTGTTGAACACCCGGCCACTCAACCCATACCGAATACAAGTCCTCCTCCACGAATCTTGTCCGACTAGAAGTTTTAGCCTCAACCACTAGTACTCTAAGCGTTGATGTATAACCAATCTTGAGCATTTGGTGTCCGTAACCAATCACCTTGCCGAGGTGTCCGGTTTTTTGATTAAACACATAATCTCCAACGTTGAACATGGTTTTAACTTCTCCTGTTCAATGTATTGGTAGTCATAAACAAGTAAGCAATATGAATTGTAGTGATGGCTCAAGCACTAAAAGGCTCCAATGTGATTTTCCAGCTTCAGCCTGAACAAGTTTTTGTGCTGCTAAATAGTTTTGATTCCACTAAATTCTGATTACTACACTTGCGGAGTTAGACTACCTTTATATTTCAAAATTACAGGTTCTTTACTAACAAAACTCATTCCTTAATGAATTTTTAAAAATATACAAATATCTAAATTTTTTAAGGAGTAGCTATGCTAGATTAATGAAGTTTTGTTAATTACTTAGATCTTATTAGCTGTGTTTAACCCCCAGGGTTAGGTTAATTATAGAGAATATGACACCAAGTGCTAAGCTGCCAAAATGTGACGGTAGTTCTAGGAATCAAAGAGCTATGGGCTAAAACTCTTGGGGACTGAAGTTGAGGCGGGAGCTTGAAAACAGGAGACTTTACAAGCAATCACCCTAGCTAGCGGATCGCTCTAGGCTTAACTAGGGCGTTTTATTTTGTCTCAACAAGCCGCTTCACTCATTAGCCACTCACATGGGAAAATAAAAGTATTGTAAAGCTTCATTAAACTTTTAGACAATGATAGACTCTGGTAGACTATGATATAGAAATGAAGCTACCAGATTATGCAAAAGCACTCGGAATCAGTTATAAGACTGCTTGGCGATGGTGGAAGGCAGGAAAGCTACCCCACCCAGCCCGTCAGACAGAGACAGGGCTAGTAATTGTCGATTATATGCCCAGTTCGGTCACACCACCTTTAATCACGAATCGAGCGGCAATTTACAGCCGTGTGTCCTCAACAGACAACAAAGATAACTTGGAGCGACAAGCAGACAGCCTGGTTCAATACAGCATTGCCAAAGGCTACCAAGTTGTCAAAGTAGTGAAGGAGGTCGGCAGCGGATTAAATGATAACCGAAAAAAGCTAGAGCAACTATTGATAGATGGAGGTTATGAAATATTGGTAGTCGAACACAAAGACCGTTTAGCAAGATTCGGCGTTAATTACATGGATGTATTGTTAAAAAAGCTAGGAGTTACACTTGAGATTGTAAATTTAGCTGACAATGGAAAAGACGAGCTAATGCAAGATTTAGTGGAAATCGTCACTTCATTTGCAGCAAGACTTTATGGTCAGCGTCGTGCTCAACGGAAAACTGAGAAAATTATTGAGGAATTGAAAACTGAAGCGAGTTGAAAAGCACATTATCAAATCAAATCATGAATGGTTTGAATACTGCGATACGGTAACAAACAATTCACGCTGCCTGTTTAACTCAGCACAGTTTGTCCAGAGGCAAGGATTCTTCTACGGACATGGGACGCAATCTCAATCCAAGTTAGATAAAATGTTTCAACAGCATGAAGCTTATAAAGCTATGCCCAGCAAGGTATCTCAGCTAGTTTTAAAGCAGAGTGCTGATAGTTGGGTTGCTTATTTTACGGCGCTTAAAGCTTATGCAAAAGATTCATCAAAGTTTACTGGCAAGCCAAAACCACCTGGGTATGCATTAAATAGGAATCTAGTTAAATTCAACAATCAAGCAGTTGGTAAGCGGGAATTTGGTAAAGGATTAATCGTCCCTTCGATGTCATCGATTCAGTTGCCTGTGAAGCCAGGAAGGAAATTCTCTGATTTATGTGAGGTGAGGATTGTGCCAAAGACTGCGTGCTTTGTCATTGAGGTGGTTTATGATTTTCCATCCACCTTAGTATCTAATATTTCAGGGTTAGCAGCAGCAATAGATATCGGCTTGGACAACTTAGCCACAATTGTATTTAGCGATGGCAAGACTCAACCGATTATTGTTAATGGTAAACCGTTAAAATCAGCTAACCAGTTCTACAACAAGCAGATAGCGAGGTTTAAAGGCGAACTACCACAGCAAGTTTACACTTCTAGGCGAATCGAAAACATTATTCGCAATCGTAATCAATTTGTTGAGTCATATCTACATCAATCATCACGGCTAGTCGTAAATCAGTTATTGGCAGCAGGTGTAACTGAGGTGGCAATAGGAAAAAATGAGCAATGGAAAACAAAAATAAATCTGGGTAAACGGACTAATCAGAAATTCGTGCAGGTGCCACACGCAAGGTTCATTGAGATGCTGACATACAAACTAGAGGCAGTCGGCATCAGGGTTGTGGTGGGTGAAGAATCCTATACTAGTAGGGCTTCTTTTTTGGATTGGGACAATATCCCAACCTACACGCCCTCCAGCAATGAAAAACACACCTTCTCAGGCAAGCGTGTGACTCGCAGCTGGTACGTCAGCAATGATGGTTACAGAATTGGTGCCGATGTGAACGGCGCTTACAACATCGGCAAAAAAGTAATCCCTACGGCATTTGACGCTCTCAAGTCAATTGTACAGAGGGATAGGGGATGTCTGGTAGTACATCCCAGGCGGTTAACTCCAATGTTTGAGCGCGTCCGTGCAACAATTGGAGTCGCTTAAAGCCGTTTGAAATAGCCTGTCCATATTTGGCTATCGAAAATGGAACTATGCTGAGTAACTATGCATTGTTTGGACTTTTCATCGGGCTGACTCTCCTAATTCTGCTAGTTTACCTAATTGATACGCTACTTAGGATCAGTGAGGTGGCTGAGGAGGAAAGAGAAATATTTTAAGCGTGAGAACGGCAAGCTAGAAAAACGATATGTTCTGGCAACCATTGCTCTCAAGGGCAATACCATCACTTGGTGGGCTAAAATGCCAACACAGCAATGGCAACCAATGTCGGATGAACTACCACAACACGCGGACTGGATACCGAGCAAAGATAGAGGTCAAGAACGCCACACGGTTTCAAGCCCCTAGATTTATCTGGGTCGAACAAGGAAAATTTGTACCGAGATTGCTTGCAATCTCGGTACAAGACGTCCTAATTTCTGCGCCCCTGAATTCAAACACGAGTGTTTCCCTTTTCCCTTTTCCCTTTCGCCCTTTAACCTGCGCGCTTCGCGCCCTGACGATGTCAGCTAATGGTAGTGCGAGAGACCAAAAAGGCGACGCTTACTTTCGTGATTGGAGCCGACGAATGGACCCGACGAAAAGAAGTTGGTACAAGCGTGGAGAACTATTTTATCCAGAGTCCGACTGAGCCAAAGCTACCGTGAGCTTGCTGTCAAAGCGCTGCTGGGCGTTCGTTCGGAGTAAAAGAGTGAGGAGTCTACCGTTTTTTAGACTAAATGCCGTCTCAAGCAAGCGTTGTTGCTCCGTGAATTCCCGTGGGCTTGATAAAATCACAGTTGCCAAGCGCGCGGAGGCTCTGCCAAGCAAACCTTATGCTGGAATTTACCTTTACCATTGAGGACGCTCCCGCCCAAAGGGATCTTGATGAGCTGTACCTTGGGCTCAAAGAGTACAACTTCCCCTATCTTGGATGGGTGAAACATGAGAAGTTAGCTGTCCTTCTGAAAGATAGTGAAGCTCGGTTGGTAGGCGGCGTACTCGGAGAAACATCTCTCGGTTGGCTGGAGGTCTACCAGCTGTGGGTCCGCCAAGATCTGCGTGGTAAGGGGTATGGTCGCACGCTCATGTGTATGGTCGAACAGGCGGCTATCTCACGCGGTTGTAGCCAGGCCGTGTTAGATACCTTCAGCTTCCAAGCACCAGAGTTTTACCAGAAACTGGGCTACTTTATCGTTGCTAGCTTGGATTACGGTGAACATCAACGCTACTTTCTTCAGAAACACCTGAGCTAGGCTCCATTTTGGCGAGAAGTAGCGGCATTTCCGGGAAGCCTTCTCGTCCATCATGGAGTTGAGTGCAGAAATTTTCAACTTGTCTGCGAAAAAGGTAGGAAATTTTCATCTAGTCTGCGACAAATTTTCATCTAGTTTGCGAATCAATGGACCCAAAGGCTATATCTGCCGTGAGCAAATTTTCATCTAGTCTGCGAACTGACAGCCTTATGTGTAAGAATGTGAACCGCTAGCATGGATAGTAGGTTCGTGTCGCCTGTTGCAATGCAACTGACTGGAGAGAGAATCGAGTTCTAAGTTCCTGTCCTAAGAATGAGTTGGTAGGCAATGGTCATCGTCGTTGTAGTCATTAATTTAGCTCTAGCCCTGATGCTCCTTTATGGGGCTTGGCGAGTGAGGAAACTCCAACGACCAGTGACGCGGTTAGCAGATGCCATAGCTAGATTTGAGCGCAGTACCTATAAGGTGCTGCATCGGGCACCCAATGCTATTTCTAAAGGTCAGTTGGGTATTTATCGGCTGCGACAGAAGCAACAGCAGCTGGAGCCACAACTTCAACAAATGCGCCAGGTTTTAACCTTGCTTGGTCTGGGACAGCAAATTTGGCGACGGTATCTCCTATCACAGCGATCGCGCTAAGCAGAATTTTTCAGATGGCAGGATACAGATGAAGGCAACTATTCCCTGATGTATCGTTTCATTGGGAGAAGATGAGGGAAACGTACTGATGGCGGTGCCGTAGGCATGTCATTGTAGTGCAAGACGTAAAAACTTACCTAAAATGGGTGTAAGGAGAGAGGCAACGAGATGTCTAACAACAGTTCTGGAGTATTTATCGGCGGTGTGTTACTAGGTGCCGCCATCGGTACCCTTACCGGCTTGCTAATAGCTCCACGCAGCGGTCGGGAAACACGTCAGCTGTTGAAAAAATCTGCCAATGCCTTACCAGAATTGGCAGAAGATTTATCGACAAGTGTACAGATCCAGGCAGACCGCCTCTCTGAATCCGCGCTGCGTAACTGGGATGAAACCCTAGAGCGACTGCGGGAAGCGATCGCCGCTGGTATAGATGCCAGTCAGCAGGAGAGCCAAGCATTGAACCGGGACGCTGAAGTTCCGACCGATTCCCCTCCGTCCCTTATAGATCGCTTATAGGTTTCCTCCCGTGATTGACCCCTTGTTCTGGCTCGGACTGTCCATTCTGTTAGTCGCCTGTAGTCTCACCATATTTTTAGTGGCAGCCTTGCCAGCTTTGCAGGAGATAGCGCGGGCGGCTCGCAGTATCGAAAAGTTGATTGACACCTTAAAGCGCGAATTACCTCCTACTTTGGAAGCTATCCGCCTGACTGGGATCGAAATCAGCGACTTAACCGATGATGTCAGCGATGGTGTCAAAAGTGCCACTCAAGTCGTTAAACAAGTTGATCAAAGCCTTGATAGTGCCAAAAAGCAGGCTAAAAAGGTGCAAGTTACCACTAAAAGCGTCTTTTCTGGTGTGAAAGCCGCTTGGAAAAGCTTCAAGCGTACCCCATCTAATCGCCGCTCCAGCGAGCGTCTCTCACCAAGTCAAAGAAGAGTGATGCAGTACAGTCACCGTGAAGACCCTCACCACCAAAGCAACGACATCTCTGATTTGCAGTCTAACCACGAAGATTTTGAGCAGCTAGACTCAGATAGGTAAACCTAATAGCGATGAAACCTACTGTTAATTCCACACAACTAACAAATAACCTGATGTTAGAGCAAAGTTCGCTTAATGCCGCTCGTAAAAACCGCTACAACGGTGTTTTTGCCCTAATCATCATTAACCTTCTTGTCTTCATCGCTGACCACTTGCTTGGCATCGGTCTGATTAAAAATTTATACCTAAATCATTCCTCCCCAGCATGGTATCAATTCTTCACTGCCATGTTTTGCCATGCCAACTGGGCGCACTTATCGGGAAATCTATTTTTTCTCTACATTTTTGGCAAGTTAGTGGAGGAAGAAGAAGGTGTCTTAGGGGTTGTCAGTTCGTACTTAGTCTGTGGTTTGGGCGCTAACCTGATGAGCTGGCTATTCCACGGCGGAGCCAGTTATTCGCTGGGAGCTTCGGGAGCAGTCTTTGGTTTATTCGTCGTCAGTGTTTTGATTAAGCTGAGCTGGAATTGGCGGAGAATTGTCGAAGTCCTGATTTTGGGTCAATTTGTTATAGAGCGAGTAGTTTTTGAGTTCCAACAGACGGGCATTCAAGACGGAGTAGACCACATTGCACACTTAGGTGGGGCGCTGGTAGGTGTGACGCTAATTATGGCGCTAATGCGATTGGAGCAAACCAAATCCCGGTTGTCTCGCTGAAACTTGCGCTCGTCGGTAGAAGAAGGCAGAGGGGCTCCAAGGGTTCCCCTGATCGCTTGCTGTCTTTTGCTAAGGTCACCTAGATTAGATTAAAGTAAATAAATGTAAAGACGACTCATTTTTCACCTACTCTTTACGGTTAAAGCGACTCGAATTCCGTCCAATTTTGAGATTTCTCTAGAATTGTCCATGCAGCGTTTTTATTGGCGACGACTTCTGGTATCATTACTAACGTTTTTCCTGGCTGGGTCGATTTGGGCGATGCTTTCTCCCCCAGCACTGGCTTATAACAATCCCGACTTACTCCCTGACACCCCAACCCCAATCATTGACTTAGCCAAATCTCTTACCAGCATTCAAGAAGAGCGACTTTCTCAACAGCTGGAGCAATTTGAAGCCGAAACCGGCTGGAAACTGCGAGTATTGACCCAGTATGACCGCACGCCCGGTTTAGCTGTGAAAGACTATTGGAATCTAGATGAAAAAAGCGTCCTGCTTGTTGCCGATTCCCGCGGCGGCAATATCCTCAACTTCAATGTCGGCGACGCCGTTTACAATCTCCTACCTCGGACCTTTTGGGTAGAGTTGCAAACCCGCTACGGCAATCTGTACTTTGTGCGAGACGAAGGTGAAGACCAATCTATCCTGCAATCATTAGAATCAATTAAAACCTGCTTGCGTCAGGGAGGTTGCCGCGTTGTCCCAGGACTACCACGGGAGCAGTGGATTCTCACCCTGATCACTTCGGTGCTTGGTGGGATTATTTGTGGATTTGCGGCTCAGCCCCGCCAAAAAGGACAAATTTTTGCTTGGCAATGGGCTTTGATTTTCTCTCCCTTGTGGGGCATCTTGTTTATTGCCTTCGGGATTGGGCCAGTGATCACGCGTACTTCGGAATGGCTTCCCCTGGTTCGCAACATCGCCGGGTTCTTCATAGGTGCCTTGGTTGCCTATCTGTCACCAGTCCTTAGCCGGTCTTCCGCATAATTCGTAATTCGTAATTCGTAATTCGTAATTGAATCAAATGCTTCTAGCTTGCCTATATCACTCACTCATAGTCCCTCCATAATTACGAATTACGAATTGTCGCGTAGCGACTTGACTCGACACAATTTTTTCTTTTTTTCCACGGGCTTTAGCCAGGGGCTTGAAACCTGAATGAATTAATTACGAATTACGAATTATTCGGTCATCTGCCACTCCAAAAAGAACTATTCTAACTCCTGACTCCTGACTCCTGACTCCTGACTCCTTCTATCTTCTATAGACGCGGCGAGAACGCGGTTTTTCTTCTTGCTCGTCTCGTATCCGGCGACTTACATCAATAAACACATCCCGTCGCAGGTAAGGATAGTCACTTACCCATAGATTATGACTGGGAATATAGATGTCCGTTACCTTAGCAATACGGCTGAGGTCGCCTCGATTCGACAGCACCACCATCTCCGCAAGCTGACCCGGAGCAATGACTTGGTGGACGCGGCGCAGGGGCACTTGCAGCTGGGTCGTAAATCCCGTTTCATCCTCAACCTCCAAGTTGAGCCGTCGCTCCCGGTTTTCTACAATCACCAATTCGCCTTTATTGTTGACCGTTTCCTCTTTGCCAATCAATTCTTCTGTAAGAAACACATCCAGCACCCGACCACGGAAGAAGCCACTGTACTGGTATCGGCGGTATTCCCGATTGCGCAGACCAGCCCATAAGACCGGTCCCCACAGCCAATAGAGGCCCCCAACCAGTCCCAGGGAAAAGAGTAAGATGTTGAGTTCATCGCCCAGAACAATTGCCAAAAGCCAAACAACCACCACAGCTACGACAGAAATTAACAGTCGCTTCACAAAATCTGCGAACTTTCCCCAGCAATATCGATATTGAGCGCCAGTCCCAATCCGGGGAATAAGTTCTTCAAATTTCTGGCGAGTGAGTGGGACTAACATAAGTTTTGGGTGTTGGGTTCATAATATCTTTTCTAAACCGTAAACCAGGGATTTGAGCTGGAGGACTTTGCGAATTGCAAGTAGCACTCCTGGCATATAACAAGCGCGATCGCTAGTATCATGCCGCAGGGTATAGACTTGACCAGCTGCCCCAAAGATAACTTCCTGGTGAGCAATCAGTCCCGGTAAACGGACGCTGTGGATGCGAATCCCGTCTGACGCCAAGCTGCCTCTAGCTCCTGGTAATTTTTCCGTCTCCTCAACAGCAGCGCTATTGTAGGTTTTGCCCATCTCCGCCAACATCTGGGCGGTTTGAATCGCAGTGCCGCTAGGGGCGTCGGCTTTTTGGTTGTGATGCAGTTCGATGATTTCAACGTGGTCAAAATACTGGGACGCCTGAATTGCTGCTTGCTGGAGCAAAACCATGCCAATCGAGAAGTTGGGAATAATCAGGCAGCCAGTGCTGGCTTTGTCGGCGAACTCAGCCAGGTCTTGAATTTGGGCTGGACTTAACCCAGTAGTGCCGATTACGGGTCGAATCCCGTAAGCGATCGCAGAACGGATATTGTCATATACCGTACTGGGGTGAGTAAAATCCACTAACACTCCGGGCTGTCTTTCTTGGGCAACAAATGCCAACATCGGTTCCAACTGATCAGTAATTGGAACTTCTAACGGGTCACATCCTGCTAGTTCACCAGCGTCTTTGCCAATGTGTTCAGGACTACGGTCAATTGCACCCAGCAGGGTCATATCCTCTGCTTGAGCCACCGCTTTGACCACTTCGCGCCCCATTTTGCCAGCAGCACCGTTAACGACAACAGGGATAGGAGTTTGATTCGCCATGTTTTAAGAATAGTGAAAGATCATGTGCGTCAAGCAGTAACTGCGTACCTTTGACAACAGTAACTTTTCACCAGCCCCAGGTGCCGGAGCTACCCTTGAATGGCCCGACAATATCACTGGTGATCCAGCCGCCGTAGAAATCGCCCGGTTGCGGCTGCACCTGTTCGCCATTAACGTAGCAGGCATCCATCAAATGCGGGTAAAAAGCCACATGGTCTTTGATTGAGGCAAAACCCGGTGTGGGGTCGGGGTAAAACCAGGCGGCGTTCTGCACCTGCTTGTCTCCAACGACGACTGTATAGTATGCGGCTCGACCCTTCCACTCGCACCAACTGCCATGGGGCATCAGAGCCAGGTGTTCCATTTTGATATCGCCCGGAGGGATGTAGTAGACAGGTGGATGGCTAGTTTCTAACACCCGCTTGGCTTGGTGGGTATCTGCGATCGCTACCCCATTAAAGATGACCTGGATATGTTTAGTTGTGTCCTCAAGGCGAGGAGGTCTGGGGAAATCCCAAACCGACTCCTGACCAGGACCAGGTTGGATACGACTGCGGTTTACCATATTTAGCTCTAAGTAAACAGAGAATGTGCTGTTTCGAGTTTAATCGACCAAAAAAGGATTCAGGGGTCAGGCGTAGAGAAAAACAGCATTCTTTCCCTAGCCCCTGACCCCTTTTTAATTAGCGGAAGTTTTTGGGATTCAGCCGCGGGCTAGTTTGAGTTGCTACTCCCCCTTGCAATCGGGTGCCTGTTCCGCCATCAGCTCTGTCTAGGAAAGGCCGAAGTTGGATGCTGTTAGATGCAACCCGGCGATTGTTCCCACCTCCGAGAGCTGTTCGACCCAAGTTGTACAACTGACCGATTTCGTTAGTTGGTTGGCCTCCTGCAAATGTATTAACGCCTTCGGTTTGCTGTCCGCTGTCGGCGGTTGTCAAGTTTTGGAAAACGCGATCGCGAGTAGACACCGGATCTTGACCGGGAGGAACGGTCAGCACAATCCGACAGGACGGGTTTTCCTGGGTTGTGACGCAGATAGTGTTGTAGTTATTGACTACAGCTGTACGAAGTTCCTGTAAGCCGTCTGGTCTGTAGGATTCAAGCCTTTGGCTAATTTCGTTGCAGCGCCGTTCTGAATTCCAACCATCACCCAACGTCGAAGGAATCGCCCAGGGAAAGGACTGGTTAGGTTGGCTCTGTGGGTGGTACATCACAGTGTATTGACCGTTCACCGACTGACAGCTAAACCGAGTCCCGCTTTCAGAGGTGGGAATGGATGAATTGTCGGTTGAAGTCGGAGTGGTTGACCTTCGTGTTGGCACTGGTGATGAATCGTCGGTTGAAGTTGGAATAGTTGACCGAGTGGTTGACCTTCCTGTTGGCACTGTATCTACTACGACAGGCGGCGAGGTCGAGTAATCACCCCGGGAATCAGGCGAGGAGTCGGACCGAGTTTGAGCCGCAGCGATCAAGCTAGTGTTACCAAGCAAGAGTGCCACCCCGATAGATAAACCAATACCCCTCAAAACCGGCAACTTAAATGGTTGTAGTGACATGAAAACGATCCTCAAAGTTAAACCTGCTGCCGAGCTAGTAACTCAAATTGTGAGTACTCTGGCTCAGAATTCATCATTTGATTGATGACGATGTTTCTTTTCGTGTTGTTTCTTCTTGACAAACACCCTGCCTCCTGGCAGTGCAAAGGCATTGAGGTCATCGTCCATAAGCACATAAAACTCGTATTGAAGAAGATTACGACTAATGGGTAAAGCTTCAATTTTGTCTGTAGTTTTTTTAACAATCTACTAAAATTCAGTATAATGTGACTTAACTGGTGAGACGCACCCTTTGGAATATCCAGAAAACCGCCCCTCGGCTGATAGTTTCTACCTCAACTCTTTGGCTGGCCTCCTGTGAACACGGCGAGATGGCAGTGAGCTTATAGGCATAGCTCCGCGTGGAGGTTGCAAGCTCTGCTCCTAGCTCAAGCGATTCGCGCTGACGAGTTCAAATGTGGAAAACAATTCGATGCTGTTGCAACAAGTTGTTGAGCTTTCTAATGACATGCTCACCAACTGCCTTCTTTAGCTGATTAGTCTAAACTCCCGATTATCATTTTTTTCAGTTTTAAACACTTATTGCTTTGATTTTCTAAACTCTCTCTAACTGTTAGACGCTCAGGAATATTCTATATCGCTAGTAATAACTTTAAACTGCCATACATCTAGCTAAAGATTGAAGATATTGGCGTTAGCAAATAGTAAAATCTAAGCTAAGAAAAAATTTGAAATCAACCAGAACTATTTAAGTCTAAAGGAATGAAACGAGAACCGCCACGTGATTCTTTGGTTAGTATAGTATTGCCGTTAGCATTAATCTTTGGCCTAGTCCTACTGCTCAGTCTCAACGTAGGACAAACCAGTGGAGAAACAGCACCGAGCAGTCCACTGGAGTCATGGCTCAAGCTGCTCGTTGGCTATTTAGCAGCAGGTGCAGAAATTGCCGCTGCACTAGTGATTGGTGGCGCAATCTTACGTGGTAGTTTATCATATATACCCCAATTGTTTTCCCGCTCAAAGCAACATTTTGATTCCACCGAAGTGATTCGACTTCAATTAGGACGTGTGCTTGCTTTGGGATTAGAATTTACCGTGGCTAGTGACATCCTTCGCACTGCTGTTGCGCCCACTCGCCAGGATATTTTGAACCTTGGGGCGATTGTCCTTTTAAGAACCCTGCTGAATTAATTTTTGGAGCGAGAAATAAGGCAGGGAGAACAAAGTCGCTTAGCTGATAAAGAACAGAGTTATTAAATGAGTCAGAAACGTTCGAGCTTGAAGCCGGTGGAGGGAGCTAAACGGTCGCTCAGGCGCAGGTTAAATCTTCAGGGCGAGTTTATCCTAGCGCTGATGCCGACGATAACGGTGCTTGGAGTGTTTGCTCTGGTGGAGGTGTTCACCCGGCAGCACCTTCTATTCGCATCACTCGCATCCAGTGCGTTTTTAATCTACCTTGACCCTCAGCATGGCACGAATACTGTCCGGACGCTGGTCATTTCACAGATGATGGCAGCAACCATTGGCTTGGTTACGTACCTGACCTTGGGGTCTGGGTACCTGTCTGGCGGGAGTGCCATGGTTGCAACAATCGTGCTGATGATCCTGCTTGACGCCGTGCATCCCCCCGCCGTTGCCACCTCACTGAGCTTCGCATTGCGCGCCGGGAAAGAAAATAACCTGGTACTGTTCGGTTTGGCAGTGGGTATCACCGCCATGCTGGTTGTAATTGAGCGGTTCACGTTGTGGCTGCTCACGCGCTATAGTAGTCAGCGATCCTAATTAGTGAGACGAAGGCAAATCCGGTCGCGTCTTGTAGAATTACTGCCACGGTAGTTGCCACTAATAAGCTTAGTTATGAGAAATTTAACCTAACATTATCCTTTCGTTAACCCTGAACTAGCAACATTGAGAGTTGATGGTGTTCTGTGTTAATGGAAAGGCTAATGCTAAGTTGCAACAATAAGGGACATCTACTGAGCATACTACTGGCAACTATCTTAGGTGTGAATGTGCAGTCAGCCAGTGCTCGAACGACTAACCCTGTCGGTAATTTCAATGGTGGGGCAATACTACCCACAGGTCAGACCATAACGCCCGCAGCGGCACCAGGTTCAACCTTTGCACCCCTTGCCACTGGTCTGCGCCAAGATGGTAGTGCTGACGCAGCCGAAGCAGTAACAACTACTCTCAGTCCAGACGGCAAAACCCTGCTAGTTCTTACCAGCGGCTACAACCGAGATTTTCAAGACGAGACAAGTGGAGATAATATCACCCATCCCGTGCTTGATCCAGTAACTGGGACACCAGGCAGCGACCCAGCAACCGGAAAACCAGCGACAACAACAAAAGCTGAGTGGGTCTTTGTCTTCGATGTCAGCAGCGGTAGCTTGGTTAAGCAACAGCAGATCAATATTCCTAACACTTACAGTGGTTTAGCTTGGGCACCAGACAGCAAGCGCTTTTATGTGTCTGGCGGGATAGACGATCGCGTCTATGTCTACACCCTGAATGGGAACCAGTACGTCCCAGACGCCCCATTCATCCTTCTAGGTCACAATTCGAACCAGACAGCCCCCTTTCCTAACTATGATGGTGGTCTGCTGAAGGGTACCCCAGCAGGTGACCTATCACCTGCTGCGTTAACAGGAGCAGTTGTGGCGGGAATGGCCGTAAGTAAAGACGGCAAGACATTGGTGGCTGCCAACTTTGAGAATGACTCTGTGTCAATCGTTGATGCTGCTACTCGCAAAGTCCTCCAAGAAGTCAAGTTCTTTGTACCGGGTGGTAAGGTGGCAACAGGAGAGTTTCCCTATGACGTTGCCGTGAAGAGCAACAAAGACAGCGGTGCAGCTGTCACAGCCTTCGTCAGCAGTCAGCGCGACGGTGAGGTGCTTGCTGTCGACATCGCGACTAAGGCAGTCACCCGCATCCCTATAGGTGACCAGCCTAACAAGATGCTGCTCTCGCCGGACCAGAGGCTGCTGTATGTAGCTAATGGCAATAGCGACTCGGTTTCGGTTATTAATACAAACAGCAATAAGGTCGTGCAGATCATCTCCCTGTCTCGACCTGGCGACAAGTACAAAGGAGCCAATCCCAACTCGCTGGCGCTCAGCCCAGATGCAAGGACTCTCTACGTCACTCTGGGAGTTGAGAACGCTGTAGCTGTGGTGGATCTGAAGAAAAGTCGGGTTGCTGGACGCATCCCCACAGGCTGGTATCCGAACTCCGTAAGTGTGAGTCAGGATGGGCAAAGGCTCTACGTCGTCAATGCTAAGAGCAATTCTGGCCCTAACCCCTCAAATAGCCGGACTACTACGGCAGGTACAGCGCGCAACACCACGTTTAGAAACGATTACACTTGGGCTTTGGAAAAAGCTGGAATTTCAGTGATTCCGGTTCCCAACCGTGGAACGCTGGCTGCTCTATCCAGGCAGGTCAACCAAAATAACGGCCTTGCCAACCGGCGTCCAGACCCAATGATGACCGATCTACGAACCAAGATCAAGCACATCATCTATATAGTCAAAGAAAATCGCACCTACGACCAGGTACTTGGCGACTTGCCTGTCGGCAATGGGGACCCCGCACTAACCTTGTTCCCACAACCAATCACGCCCAACCATCACCAGTTGGCTAGCGACTTTGTGACTTTGGATAACTTCTACGATAGTGGAGAGTCGAGCGGGGTAGGCTGGAACTGGTCTACCTATGCCCGAACCACGGACTACACAGAGAAGGCTCAGTCAGTCAACTACGGTAATGCCAGTGGTACTCCCGGCCTTAGCTACGATTATGAGGGGACCAACCGTAACATCAACCCTGCCCTGCCGGAAACTTCACCTGACCCCTCGCAGCTGACTGTGCGGTTAACGGAGCTTTTGGATCCTTCTGGCAACTCCTCCATCTTACCTGGACCCAAAGACATCAGTGCACCAGAGGGAGACGGCGACATAGAGCCGAGTGCTGTTGGCGGCTACCTTTGGGATGCGGCGCTGCGCGCAGGCAAGACTGTGCGCAATTATGGCTTCTTCATTGATCTTGGCTACTACAATACCAATCAGACTGACCCAACAAAGCCTGACTCGACCAACCCACTTTACATCCCCATCTCCGCAACGCCCTTTGCCTCAAATATCCCTCAGTCCCCAGTTACTAAAGTAGTGTTGCAGGATAATACTGATATCTACTTCCGGGGGTATGACAACAAGGCCCCTGATGTCTATCGGTACAACGAGTGGGCACGAGACATCGGGCAAAATGGCCTGCCCGACTTGATGATGGTGCGGATAATGCATGACCACTTTGGCAACTTCAACAACGCGCTCTTTGGACTCAATACCCCGGCGCTGCAAATGGCAGATAACGACTACGCCCTTGGCTTGCTAGTGGAAAAAATCTCCAAGTCTCCTCAGTGGAAGGATACAGCCATCTTTATCATTGAAGATGACTCTCAAAACGGGCCTGATCACGTCGATTCCCACCGTTCGCTAGCCTATATCATCTCGCCCTACACCAAGCGCGGTGTCCTCGTCAGTACTAACTACAACACCGTCAGCATGCTGCGTACGATGGAGGATCTGTTAGGTATCGACCACGTCGGTATAACTGATGCCAATGCTGAGCCGATGTCCGATGTGTTCACCGCAACGCCCGACCTTACCCCCTACACCGCCATTGTGCCTGGTAGTTTGTGCGCTTTGCCTACAGGCTCCAACCTTGTACCAGCGTGCAACGACTCTAATGTGGTCAAGACGTCAGCCATGCGCTCCCTACATGACGGTAAGTGGTGGGCACAGGCAACCAAGGGCTTCGACTTCACAGTTGAAGATAAGCTTGATCCTGAAGAATTTAACTCCCTTCTCTGGGCAGGAATCAAAGGTAATAATGTTCCCTACCCGACGCAACGTAGCCGCGTCAACTTGCGTCAAAACCGTGTTCAACTGCTCAAACGCTGGCAATTGAGTGGGAACAAAATCTCTGCTACAAAAAGCAAATAAATTTATGTTACAAACACTTATGAAAGGAGTCAGGAGTCAGGAGTCAGGAGAGGGGTTCCTAGTGTTAGTAGGGGGTTTCAATAAGGACGACTTGAATCTTGCTGCAAGCCCTCCTCATTCAATTTTTTCTGATTCGACCTATCTAAATATTGGGGCTTTAAACCCAAGTCATCCGCCATTCGTACAGGAGTCAGAATGCCTCCTGACTCCAGCAGCCTGCCTACTTTTTGGTAATGGTTTACTTACAGATGTAATTGCTGTCGATTGTTGATAGGCAAAAGAGCGATTTCAGTAAGAGAACTAAGCCTGTAAGGCAAAAAGCGGGAGGAAAATACTCACCGCTTTTTGCCGATCGCCACAATCTATCCTGACCTGTGCAGAACTAACTTTAAAACTAGCTAGAGAAATTTATCCTATCGTTATTATTACCTTAACCATTAACTAGCAATATATGTAGTTGTTAGCCCTAGTTATTAATGGAAAAGCTAATGTTAACTTGCAAGAATAAGGGACATCTGCTGAGCCTACTACTGGCAACCTTCTTGGGTGTGAACGTGCAATCGGTCAGTGCTCGCACGACTAACCCTGTCGGTAATTTCGATGGGGGCATTACTACCCACAGGTCAGACAATCACGCCAGCAGCGGCACCAGGCTCCACTTTTGACAGCCTTGCCACTGGCGCACGCCGAGATGGTGATGCTGCAGCAGCCGAAGCAGTAACAACTGCCCTCAGTCCAGACGGCAAAACCTTGCTAGTTCTCACTAGCGGCTACAACGAGAATTTCAAAAACGAGACAACCGGAGCGGACATCACGTATCCGGTGCTTGATCCAGTAACCGGGACACCAGCCGCCGACCCTGCAACCGGAAAACCACTGACAACCACAAAAGCAGAGTGGGTGTTTGTCTTCGATGTCACCAGCGGTAAGTTGGTTAAGCAACAGCAGATTAATATTCCTGACACCTACAATGGCTTAACTTGGGCACCAGACGGCAAGCGCTTCTATGTGTCTGGTGGGATTGATGACCGAGTGTATGTCTACAGCTTCAATGGAAACCAGTATGTTCCGGACGCCCCATTCATCCTGCTAGGTCACAATTCAAACCAGACTGCACCCTTTCCTAGCTACGATGGTGGTCTGTTGAAGGGTACCGTGGCAGGTAATAAGGTCCCTGCTGCCGTAACAGGAGCAGTTGTGGCAGGAGTTGCCGTGAGTCAGGATGGCAAAACATTGGTAGCTGCCAACTTCGAGAATGACTCGGTATCAATCGTTGATACTTCCACCCGTAAAGTTCTCCAGGAAATCAACTTCTTTGTGCCGGGTGGTCAGGTTGCGACAGGGGAATACTCCTTTGACGTTGCCGTGAAGAGCAACAAAGACAGCGGTGCCGCTGTCACAGCTTTCGCCAGCAGTCAACGCGACGACGAAGTGCTTGCTGTTGACATCGCAACTAAAGCAGTCACTCGCATCCCTATAGGCGGTCAGCCCAATAAGATGCTACTTTCACCTGATCAGAGCCTTTTATATGTAGTTAATGGCAATGGCGACTCAGTTTCGGTTATCGACACAAACAGCAATAAGGTCGTGCAGACCATCTCCCTATCTCGACCTGGCGACAAGTACAAAGGGGCTAATCCCAACTCCGTTGCTCTTAGTCAAGATGGAGGGACTCTCTACGTCACTCTGGGAGGTGAAAACGCCGTAGCTGTGGTGGATTTAAAGACCAGTCAAGTCACTGGACGCATCCCAACAGGCTGGTACCCCAACTCCGTAAGTGTGAGTCAGGATGGGCAAAGGCTCTACGTTGTCAATGCTAAGAGCAATTCTGGCCCTAACCCCTCAAATAGCCGGACTACTGAGGCAGGGACAGCGCGCAATACCAATTTTAGAAACGAGTACACCTGGGCTCTAGAAAAAGCTGGTATTTCAGTGATTCCGGTTCCTGACAGTGAAACGTTGGCTGTTCTCTCCCAGCAGGTGGACAAAAATAATGGTTTTGTCAACGCTTTTGCCAACCGGCGTCCAGATCCGTTGATGAAGTATCTACAAACCAAGATCAAGCACGTCATCTACATAGTCAAAGAAAATCGCACTTACGACCAGGTACTCGGCGACCTGTCTGTCGGCAACGGCGACCCCGCATTGACCTTGTTCCCACAAGCCATCTCGCCCAATCATCACCAACTGGCTAGCGACTTTGTGACTTTCGATAACTTCTACGATAGCGGGGAGTCGAGTGGGGTAGGCTGGGGCTGGTCCACTTACGGTCGAACCACAGACTACACTGAGAAAAGCCAGTCAGTCCTCTACGGCAATGCCAATTTCAACGGCTTAACCTACGATTATGAGGGAACCAACCGCAATATAAACCCTGGCCTGCCGCAAACTTCACCTGACCCATCGCAGCTGAATACGCGGTCAACTGGGCTTCTAGATCCTTCCGGCAGCTCCTCCATTTTACCTGGAACCAAAGACGTTAATGCCCCAGCAGGAGACGGCAACCTAGATCCAAATGCTGTTGGCGGCTACATTTGGGATGTGGCGCTGCGTGCAGGTAAGACTGTACGCAATTATGGCTTCTTCGTCGATCAGGGCTATTACGACACTAATCAGTCTGACCCGACGCAACCTGACCCAACCAACCCACTCTACATCCCCATTTCCGCAACACCCTTCGCCTCAAATATCCCTCAAGCCCCAGTTACAAAGCCAGTGCTACAGGATAAAACTGACGCTTACTTCCGGAGTTTCGACCAGAAGAACGCGGACTTTTACCTGTACAACGAGTGGGCACGCGATGTCGCGCAGAATGGCCTGCCCAACTTAATGATGGTACGTTTTGCCCACGACCACTTTGGTAGTTTCAGCAACCCTGTGGATGGGCTGAATACTCCCCAACTGCAAATGGCCGATAACGACTATGCCGTTGGCTTGCTGGTGGAAGCAATCTCTAAGAACCCTCAATGGAAAGAGACAGCCATCTTTATCGTTGAAGATGACTCTCAGAATGGGCCGGATCACGTCGATTCCCACCGCTCAATCGGCTATATCATCTCGCCCTACGCCAAGCGGCGTGTTGTCGTCAGCACTAACTACAACACCGTCAGCATGATACGTACTATAGAGGACTTGTTGGGTATTGGCTACCTCGGTATAACTGATGCCAATGCTGAGGCGATGTCGGATGCATTTACCAAAAAACCCGACCTTACCCCCTACACCGCCATTCTGCCAGGCAATTTGTGTGCTGCGCCCGTGAACCCCAATTTCATCCCAGCCTGCAAAGACCCCAGTGCGGTCAATACGCCAGTCATTCCCTCCCTACATGATGGTAAGTGGTGGGCAGACAAAACCAAGGATTTCGATTACTCACAAGAAGATAAGGTCGATCCTGAGGAATTTAACCCCCTTCTCTGGGCAGGGATTAAGGGTGATGACGTTCCCTATCCAAAACGTAGTGGCGCAGATCTGAGTCAAAACCGCGATCAACTGCTAACAGGTGGCAATCAGCAAACTCAGCCTAGCAACGGCACCTCTAATGTACAGCCCAACTCCGGTAAAGATGACGATGACGATCAATAAGTCTTCATTTCCTACTGCAAACATTCATCTTTGGAGTGCAATAAGCGATGAAAAAGTTATTAGTAGCCACTGCCAACACAACAATGCTCGGTTTGGTCTTCATGCTATCAAGTGGAGAGGCTAGGGCTGCCACTTCGAAGATTGCTGATAAGAATACTTTGGTTCCTGCAGCAACGAAAACTTTACGCAGTTCTTTCCGCCTGCAATTAAAAGCGGGAATGTAGCGTTTGAGGGCATTGACTCATCCGGGCAGCAAGGGATTTATACAAGTGTCGGCGGTTCGCTAAACATAGTGGCTAACCAGAATACTGCGGTTCCTGGGGGGACAGGGAACTTTAATTTGCTGTTCCCTCCTGCAACTAGTGGCGGGAATGTCGCATTTACGGGCGGCGACTCATTCACACCACAAGGTATTTACACCAACATTGGGGGATCACTGAGCGTGGTGGCTAACCAGAATACCGCGCGCCCTGGAGGGAAAGGGAACTTTACTGCTCTCTCCTCTCCTTTAATTAACGGTCAGGATGTGACGTTTTTGGGTAGTGGAGCCGACGGACAGAATGGTATTTACTCTGAGATTGGAGGGTCGCTGACGAAGGTCATCGATCTAAGCAATTCTCTAGATGGCAAGACTCTCACCTCCTTGGATTTAAGAGACGACCTAGGCGTTGGCAGTAATTCAGTTGTTTTCTTGGCCAACTTTACCGCCGGTTCGAGCGGCATCTTTCGTACTGATTTGAACCCACATTCCGCACCTTAACTGTCACATCCTACTAATTAAATGATTGCTTCACTAGTTTTTCAAGAATTATGTATCATCTCAATATGGTTCTGTTACAAACATCAATTAAAATAACAACTGGTTATTAATTAATCCTAAATCAGCCTATAAACCGGCGAACAACTACGGCTATTTCTAAAGGTTAAGACCAGTTTAAAACATTATTAATGCCAGTTTATTTCTCGGTGAGCTGTATTTTTAATCCAGCAAATAGTATCGACGACAAGCCTTTGGGAAAAAGCCAAGTATCCCCAGACGCTCAGAAGTGAGGTTGGATATCTGCTTGACTCCACTGACAACTAATAAATGTACAGATTGGAAGCACTGAAACACCCAACGTAACGTTGGGCGCTGAGTTAGCTTACCTAACTGATTTTTAATTCCTGACTGGGATTCTGACAAAGCTTGTCGCAACTTCCGTTGAGCCAGAGTGTAAACCAACAGACACAAACCCATTAACATAGCCAGAGCTTCCACTCTTTCTGGCGACTTAATAAAAACACTGTCTGTAAAAAATAATGGGTCTTTAAGAAACCCAAAACCCCGTTCAGCTGACTGTTGTTTTTTGTACTCTGTCAGCATTTCATCATTGCTTAACTTAGTCACTTCGAGCACATTAGTTGCCAATACAAACCGACCCGCACGGCGATATTCGGTGGCAATTACATTCTCGTCACGTATCAATCTAGCTTGAATTACATAGCATATATTCGGAGATTTACTTACTTGGCTAGATACTTTTTTGATGGGTGACGGCGGCAATTCTATTACTTGGATATCCCTCAGACAGTGGTACTTTAATTTTTGGCTCAAGCAGTCTGCTGCCTCAATCGCCGCCGACTGAGTTGCAAAGTGTTTACACAAAGAACGCAATTTCTGACGAGCTTCTTGTTCTGATTTAGACACTTTTTGCTCAAGCTGTCGCAGGTCAGCTTGCCGGCGACTTTGGCTTAACACCACTAACCACCGTTGTGTCACACCCCCATAATTAATTGTGTGTACAGAAAATTTATAGCCTTTTATACTGCTTTCAAAAAACTCATCACAGCTAAGTTGGGATACCAGTTGCTTTGCTTGAGCAACTGTTAGAGGTACTAGGGCATTGCCATTTAATATCTTTCATTAAAATTAGGTTTTCGGCACTATATAATGCACTATCTGCAATCATCAGAGTATCCAGCTTCAATTGCTGTCGAAAGTCGCCTAAAACTTTAGCAAATACGGCTTTATCTGCTTCGTTCCCATCTGCCACACGCAAAAATAGTGGGACATCCCCATCGCCACTACAAATTAAGTCTAAAATAAACTGTTTGAGGTCTGGTCTATGGTCGCGAGAATAACCATAAGTAATATGGATTGCTGACTCGACCTCTGTCTCCTCTAAAGTCTCGCCCTTCGGGTTATCTGGATTGATTTCTCCTGTTACAAAAGACACGAGGGGCAGTGTGTTCTCATACTGCCCGTGAACATGAAATGAAGTTGAATCTAGGTGCGCACTCTTGGTTGATACGCCAAACTTTTTAGCAGCAGCCAAGGCGACAAAGCGTGAAAAGTTGGCTCAGTCCCGTAAGGTAAAGTTTATCTAGGACTCGTCCCAATCTGTCATCATTAAGATGCTCTGGTAATACTCCCTCTCCAATCAGGTGTTCTGTGGCCTTGCCTTCAAAAAATCTTGAGAACAGCATACTTGGGCGCCGATACGAAACCGAGTCCGTTTAAGATCATGGCCTTGACCACATGACCTGGACTGACGCGCTCACAGTCGTGCTCAGCCACCAGCTGATTGATTTGCTCCACCAGCCCCATCTCATCAATGATGCCGGCAACCAAGCCCAGGTGGTCTAGGTTTTGAACTTGAATTTCGTCATTGCGGTTCATCTGAGTGCCAGACTGGGTATACACCCAACATTATTGTCCACTATTATTCCATCAGAAATTGACACCAAGCGTTTGATGGCGATCGCGCTGCTATCACAAGCTACCGTGGCTAGCCTGCACGCCAGCCACCCGTAGCCCCGAACCCGGTAAAACTAGGCCTTGCGTCACACTATGACAAAAGATGCGTACCGACAGCTCAACCAAAAGTAGGCTCGCCCGCGTTTTACTAGGTTTTTTCGTTCCCTCTCACCGGACTTTCCTAAGTATTTTTACTCAATAAAGTCCAGGAGGCTGGGGCGATCGCAATTACTTCCGTGCAAGTCCTGTCCATGTGACAGTTGAGGGTGCGGAATGTGGGTTCTATGAATTCCAAGAGCGTCTAGGTACAACAGAAAGCGTTGATGTTTACCGCGCTTCTTTCCAGCCTGGTAGAAAATACAAGTCTTTTCTGCATCACATTAATAAAGGTAAGCTTGTTAGGACACGGCTCCTCAAGCTCAAAGAACCAAAAACGTTTCCGGGTACTCTAACCCAAGAGCAAGTTAAGCAGTTAATTTCGGGGTGTTCCCGCCTCAGAAGCAAATTCTTGCTCTGTCTACTTTACGAGACTGGGATGCGGATTGGACAAGCCCTAGGGCTACGCCATTCAGATATCCACTCATGGGATAACGAGATTCAAATCACGAGCAGAAATGATAATGCTAACCGTGCAGGACCAAGTCTAAAGACCCATTAGTAATTCATATTTTCAAGGAGTTGATGGAACTTTACTCCGACTATTTGCTTAACGAATATCCAGAAAATGTGGATTGTAATTACGTGTTTGTGAACATTTGGGAGGGAAAAGTAGGACTCCAAATTACCTACTCATCTGTTAATGAATTGTTTCGTCAATTGGAAAAAAAACAGGCATTAAAACAAACCCACATTTATTTCGTCACACTCATGCAACAGAGCTAATCCGTCAAGGTTGGGACATGGCTCACGTCCAGAAGCGGTTAGGTCATGCCAGTGTTCAGACGACTATCAATACTTATGCTCATTTGACGGATGACGACTTAAAACGCGCTTATCACCAGTATTTAGAACAAATTGAGAAACAAAAAGAGGCAGGCTATGACGCATAAACGCAATACGGACGGTTTAAGCCAGAACTCAAAGGAAAAAAGTGAGTCAGCAAGGGAACGCACTAATAAAGCCATCTCTCAAATGGTCAAGTTAGGTGAGACAATTAACTTCCATACGGTAGCCGAAGCTGCAGGAGTGTCAATTGCCTACCTCTACAAACATGAAGAAATTAAGCAGCGTATCGACCAGCGTAAGAATTCAGCAATCATCAATCAAGGGGCTACCCCAAAAGCAAAGTGCATCTGACGATTCCAAAAAAACTGTAAATACAACTCTTAAACTTCGGATAAGGGAACTGGAGGCTGAGGTCAGAGGGCTACGTAATCACATTGAAGTAATTCAGGGAATCGCCTTACAGGTTCCAGACCTCAACCAAGAGATAGAATCACTTCCCGACCGAAAACTCAAGACTTAATATGCAGGGTAAGCGCAAGAAAAAAATGCCCAAAATATGATATATAGGCAATGCTAATCCCAATAATGAAGTTTGATTCTTAGCTTTATTGCGATTATTCTCAGTATTATTGAGAGCCAAGTACTTTT
>JAABUZ0100003328.1_pt1 | contig 24066 bp, 22 predicted proteins | sample 5562091 | NCBI WGS metagenome assembly JAABUZ01 (sample SAMN12813069, study PRJNA571459) | rock metagenome | isolation source: Antarctica rocks | place: Antarctica: Victoria Land, Linnaeus Terrace sud | collected 2015-12-21
AAGTTGCTGCCGATAAAGCCCGCACCACCCGTCACAAGCAATCGCTTGAATGTTCGCCCCATCCGTGCCTCCCGCGTATGCCTAACGCTCATCAAACTGCGCGTAGCATAACACGCGGGGCGCGGCTGTCGCGAACGGTATGGATCGATAGCGATGGCGTGATGGATGCGGCAGCACGCGGCAATGTACGCGCAGATGATGGGCGATCAGGAACAGATACCCCGGCACAGGGCCAACGCGCGGCCTCACACTACTACGGAGGCCTGTTCACGAGATGTGCGAGAATCATGGCGAACGGTATCAGTTACTCGCTCACGATCCACGACCTGATCCGTCACCCCCTGCGGCCCTTGCGTCGTAAAGACCTCCGGCCGCCGATCCGCGATCTGCAAGAGGCGGAGTGCCGGGCCGCTGGGCACATTGACACCTTGTTCCCACGCTTTCACCGTCTTGTCGCTCACATTCAGTGCGTTCGCAAAGTGCTGCTGGGTCAGGCCCAGTCGCACGCGCAACCCGCGAATGCGCGCGGCATCATAGACTTCGGGCGGCGGCATCGTCAGCGCGGGTTCAACGGCGGCCCGCATCCGCACGCGGGTGCCGGTCTGCTCGCCGCGCACATAGGCGAGTGCATCCTTCGCGCTCTGGATGAGCAGATCACCGAAATTCTCATCGGTCACCTCCAACGGTTCCAGGTCGGGTGCGGGCACCCTCTGGGCAACATGGGCAGGATTTCGCTCAGTCATTACCGTGCCTCCTGTTTAATTGTCGCGATCACCGTCCGCAACGCGCGTTTCTGATTTGCTGTGAGCGTGCCCTGCACGTTCTTGGAATAGCAGAGCAGCATGTGAAACGTGTCCGCGACTGCGATGAAAACGTAGATTGCCCGCGCGCCGCCGCTCTTGCCCCGCTCCTGTACTACGATGCGCAACTTGCGCGCACCATTCGTCCCGGGAATCACATCGCCCGCACGCGGGTCGGCACGTAACTCGTCTTCCAGAACTATAAAGTCCTCGTCGTCCATCAGTCGCAGGGCGGCGCGATCAAAGAGTGGATGGTAGACGAATCCATACTCCTTCATGAAAGAATTGTACTATTGCGTAGTACATTCTACAAGCGGTTGACGGGCGACATCAGCACAAGACGCTGGATTGGGCGTACGCGCGCATCAAGCAAATCGAGTTTCAACTGTTATGAAGCGTGCCAATCCGGCGAGGTCACAAAGGACAGCGATCATCGCCAACGGGAACGTCGACTTGCACAGCGCGACGGCACTTTCCGCTTGCGATGGATCAATCTCGAACGCAAACGCGCCACCGATCATAAGACGCGCGGGGGCCTGTGGAATGAGGATGCGATACAAGCCAAATCCATCCCCTCCCCCGCCAGTCAACGCGCCGCGCGGCTCCGCGCGGAGGTCGGCTGCATTCGCTTGTTTATCGGTGAGATACGGAAGATTCGCGAGGATCATCTCAACGGGTTGACCAAGCCAGGATATCAGATCACCGCAGACGCATGCGACGCGTCCGACCACCCCATGCTGCCGCGCATTTAGCCGCGCAACAGATAAAGCCTTTAGGGATATGTCAGAAGCGAAAACGCGGGCAGAGGGAATCTCGGATGCGAGGGCAACCGCTATGCCCCCACTGCCCGTGCCGACATCCACGATCCGCGCGTTATCGGCTCGCGTACCGAGCCGACGCACCGCCCATTCAACGAGCAATTCAGTTTCCGGGCGCGGCACGAGCACTGCGTCATTAACTGTGAACGTCATTCCCATGAACTCTTTTGTGCCGGTGAGATATGCGATTGGCTCGCGATGCAGCCGCCGTTCGATGAGCGCGTCGAACGCCAACGATGACTCCGATTGCGCATCGTCGAGCATCCGGGCATAAAGGGCCGCGCGGTCAAGCCCGAGCAGAAATCCAAGTAGGAGTGCGGCATCGAGTTCCGGCGTCTCAATGCCCGCATCCCGCAATCGGTTCGCGCCGCTCGTGAGAAGATCACGCAGCCGTGGCGCAGTCACGTTAGGTAGCAGCCAGTCCCGCCGCCGCGAGCCGGTCGGCTTGATCCGCCGCGCGCAACTCGGCGATCAGCGGTTCGATGTCCCCATTCAACACGCCGGGTAGGTTGGAGCGATTCATGCCGATTCGATGGTCGGTCACGCGATCCTGCGAGAAATTGTAGGTGCGGATTTTCTCGCTGCGGTCGCCCGTACCGATCTGCGACTTTCGCTCAGCGGAGAGCGCTTGCTGCTGCTTCTGCAGTTCCATGTCATACAGCCGGGCACGGAGTACGGCGAGCGCCTTGATCCGATTCTTTAATTGGCTCTTCTCATCCTGGCAGGTGACAACGAGACCCGTCGGCAGGTGCGTAATACGCACGGCGCTATCGGTCGTATTGACGCTCTGGCCACCATTACCGGACGAACGATAAACATCAATCTTCAAATCAGCGTCATTGATCTGCACATCCACGTCTTCAACTTCCGGCATGACGATCACCGTCGCCGTTGACGTGTGAATGCGGCCACCAGACTCGGTCGCTGGGACGCGCTGAACGCGATGGACGCCGCTCTCCCAGCGCAAGTGCGCAAACGCACTTTTGCCATGTACCTCGAAGACGACTTCCTTCATGCCACCGATGCCGGTCTCATTGATATCAATCAACTCGACTTTCCACCGCTGCCGCTCCGCGTACTTCGTGTACATTCGGTAGAGTTCCGCCGCAAAGAGCGCCGCTTCTTCGCCACCTGTGCCGGCACGAATTTCCACAATCACGTCCCGCTCATCATTCGGATCGCGCGGAACGAGCATTAGGCGAATCGTCTCCATCTGGTCATCGCGCTGCGTCGTTAGGGTTTCGAGTTCTTCGCGGGCGAGTGCCGCCATTTCCGGATCGCGCTCCTCGTCCGCCATAGCGGTGGTCGCGCTGATCTCGTCGTTCAGATCGCGCAGCCGCCGGTAGGCAACGACGGTATCTTCGATCTCCGCCCGCTCGCGGCCGAGCGCCGATAACCGGAGATGATCGGTAACGACCTCCGACTTGCCCATTTCATCTTCTATCATGAGGTAGCGCCGCTCGATATCGGCGAGGGTATCAAACATCTGCATAGTGATTCAGTCCTCCAATAGATACAACACGCGGGCATGCAGAACACTTCCCCGGTCGCTACCCATGCGCGGGAAAGTCATGCCAACTGTTTCGGACCGTGCGAATCACCTTCATCGTGCCTGCTCTCCGTGCCGAAGCTCCGAAGCGGAAACCGCTCCAGCACAGTATACCGCGATCCGCCCGCACCGAGCACACTACGAATCAGCGCGACGCATTCTATTGACCACGCGGTAGGTGGCACCGTGACTGGTCGGCGGAGCGCCGCACGGAGGGCGGCACTTCCCGGTGCATCGCGGTGCAATCGCTCAACCCGGCCGAGGGTTAGATGGGGCCGAAACGGCTTCCGATCCGCGACGACGCCTTCAACCGCCCGTACCGCTTCCGTCACTGCCTGCTGCAACGCAAGCAAGCCATCATCCGCGCCCCGCAGCCCTAGCCAGAGGACGCGCGGCGTGTCGGTGGAGGGAAAAGCGCCGACCGCATCCGCCCGCAGCAAGAGCGCATCGTGCGTTGCGACCGCCGGTGCAAGGGCGACGATCAATGATGGGATATGGGTCGAAACGACATTGCCAAGGAATTGTAGGGTCAGATGCACCTGCGTCGGCCGTACCCAGCGCACTGGCATGCTGCCCTGAGGACTCCCGCCACGCCGCCTGAGCGTCTGCTGCACGGATGCGATCGTCCGCTGCATCGCGTCATCCGTTTCGAGCGCGATGAATAATCGCTGAACGCGAGGACTGAGAACTGCGGGCGCCTTCTGGGCGGCATGAGGACTGAGTAGGTCGGCACCCGGCTCCCGTTGCATAGCAAACTGCCTTTCGCGCTTCATCTTCACACCCTGATTATCGCATCGAACACCGTGATACACTGCCCCGAAACCAGTACTGTGCGCCACGTTGGCAGGATGGAGACCGGGACGGGCACAACCGCGTAGTCCTCCCTCAGTTCTTTCGCGATAAAGGAGCGATGCTATGGCACAAGGATTTCGCGGCGTCTTCACGATCCCCGTCACACCATTCGACCGCCACGGCACCATTGACGAGGATTCCCTGAAAAATGAGGTGGATTGGTGCATACGTGCGGGCGCGCACGGTATTGTCGCGCCCGTCAACGCGAGTGAGTCGCCAACCCTCCTCGATGACGAGCGCAAGCGCGTGACGCGGCTCGTCGTGGAGACGAACGCGAAGCGCGTCCCGGTCGTGATCGGCGTCTCCGGTGTCAGTACGCAGGCGTCCGTCATGTTTACCAGGTACGCCCGGCAGGTCGGCGCGGACGCGGTGATCGCGATGCCACCGTACGGCGTCCGCCTCGCCGACCCGGAGTCCGTCTTCGCCTTCTATCAGGCGGTGGCGGACGCGGCGGATGAACTGCCTGTCTTTATCCAGAATTGGGGCGGCCCCGCTGGCACGGTGATGACCGCGCATCAACTGACGCGCCTGATGACTGAGATTGACAACGTCTCGTATCTGAAGGAGGAGACGGCGAACGCCGGCCACCTGATGACGACGGTGCTCGCGACGGCAGGCGATGCCTGCGAGGGGATCATGGGCGGCATCGGCGGCCGCTATCTGATGGACGAGTTCCAGCGCGGCGCGTGCGGCACGATGCCCGCCTGCCAGACGACCGACATCCATGTGACTATTTGGAATGCTCTCGAAGCAGGCAATCTCGACAAGGCCCGCCGCACCTTCTATCGTCTCCTTCCTCTCCTCAACATGGAAGCGGCATTCGGGCCAGTCGTCTACAAGGAAGTGTTGAAGCGGCGCGGTGTGATCGCGAACACCACCTTGCGCTCCCGCCGGGATTCGGGTCTCGATGAATACGACCACAAGGAACTCGACGAAATCCTGCGCGACGTTTCCGATCTGTTCTCGATTTGACCCAACCCCGGTCCCTTCTGTTCCTCGGCGTGGGAAGGGGTAACTCATCGCGAGACCGAGGCGTTCCCGTAGCACCCCGACTCACAAAGGTCCGCTCCCCTTCCTCGCGGGAAGGGGCCGGGGGTTAGTTTTTCAAATCTCCCTTCCCTTTAGGGAGGGGCAGGGGGTAGGTAAAATGGCAACGACACCACCCAATCTCGGTGGCGGCTGGCTCGGCAAATATGGCAAGGGACGTACGGTGTCGCGCGCCTTTCTGATGGCTGAAGGGTTCACGAGCGACGACATGGACGGGCGACCGATCATCGGTATCTGCAACTCGTGGAGCGAACTAAACAACTGCAACTACCATCTGCGCGATGTTGCGGAGGCGGTCAAGCGCGGTGTCTGGCAGGCAGGCGGGCTGCCGCTCGAATTCCCCGTCATCTCGCTCGGTGAGACCTTTATGTCGCCGACGACGATGATGTTCCGCAACCTGATGGCGATGGATGTCGAGGAGATGATCCGCGCCCAGCCACTTGACGGCGTCGTGCTGCTCTCGTCGTGCGACAAGACGACGCCCGCAATGATTATGGGCGCGGCGAGCGCGAACCTGCCCGCGATCCTCGTCACTGGCGGGCCGTCGCTCTCAGGGCGCTACCGGGGTCGCGATGTCGGCACGACGGACTACACGAAGATGGACGCCGAACTACGGGCCGGACTGGTCACCGACGAGGATATGATGGAGTTCGAGGACGGCTACAAACGGAGTGTCGGCCACTGCGAGGTAATGGGCACCGCGAGCACGATGACCAGCCTCGCCGAGGCGATGGGCTTCTGCCTCACCGGTTCCGCAAATATCCCGGCAGTGGACGCGCGCCGCTACCGAACGGCAGAAGCGTCCGGGCGGCAGATCATCGAGATCGTCAAGCGTGGCATCAAGCCGTCAGATATCATCACGCGGCAATCCCTCGAAAACGCGATCCGCGTCAGCATGGCAATTGGCGGCAGCACGAATGCTGTCATCCATCTCGTCGCCTACGCGGGACGGCTCGGCATTGACTTGCCGCTCTCAGTCTTCGACCACATCAGCCGGACGACGCCGTTCATCGTCAATGTCAAGCCTTCCGGTGAGTTCATGATGAACGAGGTCTTCGAGGCGGGTGGCGTACCCGCCGTGATGAAGGAAATCGAATCCCTCCTGCATCGCGACTGCCTGACCGTGACGACGAAGACGATCGGCGAAAACCTCGCCAACGTCTCCGGCTCACGCGATCACGACGTTATCCGCCCGCTCTCGAATCCGCTCAACAACGAGGGGGGCACGGCGATTCTGCACGGCAACCTCGCCCCGTTCGGCGCGGTCATCAAGCAGACGGCCGCCTCGCCACATTTGCTCGTCCATCGTGGCCCGGCGGTCGTCTTCAACTCGAACGACGAACTACATGCCGCCCTGCATGACGACGATTACGACATGGATCCGAACGCGGTGATTATTCAGCGCTATCAGGGTCCGCTCGGCTATCCGGGCATGCCGGAGACGGGTGGCGGCGTCGCGGTGCCGAACAAACTAATCCGGCGCGGCATCCGCGACATCGTGCGGATCACCGACGCGCGGATGAGCGGCACGGCGTTCGGCACGACCGTCCTTCACGTCTCGCCGGAAGCGGCGGCAGGTGGGCCGCTCGCGGCGGTGCGCGATGGTGACATCATCGCACTCAACGTGCCGGAACGGACGCTCAACGTGCTCATTTCCGATGAAGAAATGCGCGAGCGGCTGAAGGAATGGAAAAGCCCCGTGCCGTCGAATGTGCGCGGCTATCACTGGCTCTACCTCAACCATGTCCTCCAGGCGCACGAGGGGTGCGATTTCGATTTCGCCCGCGCCAATGGCCAGACGGTGGACGAGCTTTCGGGTGGCCCAGGCGTCCCGCCGACAGAAACCGAGAGCCGTGCGGCGGATTAGGAGTGGGGGCGTATGCCAGCGAAGGAGTGGAGAACATGGCATTGAACGTCGCGGTAATTGGCGCGGGCAGGCGCGGTCTCGCCCACACGGAAGCGGTCGCGGACCTCGAACAAGAGGCGCGCATCGTCGGCATCGCGGATGTGGATGAGAGCCGCGTCCGCACGCTCGTCGGCGCACACGCGCCACACGCTATGGTGTACACGGATGCGGTGACGATGCTTGACGCAACATCGCCGGATGTCGTCTACATCACGACCCCACCAGGGTTACACCGTGATCTGGCGGTCGCCGCATTCGAGCGGGGAGCGCATGTTGTACTGGAGAAGCCCATCGCCTTGACGATTGAGGAAGCCGACGCCATCGGCGAGGCAGCGGCGAAAGCAGGTCGGCTCATCCATATCTGCCACCAACTGCGCTATGCCGCCGGATCGGACGCGATGCGCGACCACCTCTCCGCGCAGAACGTCGCGCTCACGCATATCTGGAACTACCGCAAAGGGCCGGACATCCCCGGCAACTGGCAGCGCTCGTGGGGCGGCGGGCATGTCGTTGAGTGGGGCATCCATTACCTCGATCTCTGCCGCTACGTGATGCAAACCGAACCCGTCGAAGTCTATGCCCGCTACACCGATCAAGTGATGCACGGTCAGGAAAACTGGGATAACTGGGATGGCTATGCCCTCACCGTCCAATGGGCGAATGGTGCGGTCTGCGGTTACGCCAGCACGTATGCATTGAAGCCGGGCATCGAAAGCAGCGCCGGCCTCGCGATCATCGCGGCGGACGGCAAGGCCGAGTTCGCATGGAACGGCTGCACATGGACGACACCCGACGGCACAGAAGAGTTCCCAGGCGCGGCGGGCGATGGCGAGCGCAATCTCTCTCGCGCCTTCTTCCGCGCCATCACGACCGGCGACACAAGCGGCATCCGGCAATCGTTTGACGACGCAATGAAGACACACCGCCTCGTCATCGCCGCCAATGAATCCGCGATGACCGGCCAGGTCATCCATTTGTCGTAGGAATATCGCCGCGTTTTCGGTTGCGCAGGCTGAAGCCTATGCTACCCTCTCTGCCGCATATCTCGCTCAGTCCTTTCCCTTTTGGCGTGGAGGCGACCATTGCGCCGATTTCGTGTACGCTATGCGGAACGCGCCCGATGAGAGAGCGAGATGCCGATGCAGTCACCCTTGATGAACCACCGCCGGATCCGCATCGAAAAGATGAAGTACCCGAACGTGCGCTATTACTCGTACCAGAAGCGGTTGCTTCGCGAATCGGGCGACGAGTTGATTCTCTACAATCCGCCCGGTCTCGCGATCACCGATCACTTGCGCGGCGGCGGGTTCTATCTCCCAACGCAGTCCGTCACCTGGTGCAGCACTGAGCGATGGAACACTATTGCCGCCGTCTACGAATCCAAGGGCGCATTCAAGTTCTGGTACTGCGATGTCTCCATGCCCTGCACGCTCATAGAGAATGTGCTCTCGTACGTGGACCTTGATCTCGACCTGATCGCCTATCAAGACGGCACCTACCGCGTTGACGATGAGGATGAGTTTCTTTCCCACCAGCGCCAGTATGCGTACCCGGCGGAGATCGTCGAACGCGCTCGCGCCGAACTCGCTGCGCTGATCGCCGCACACGCCGCGCGTATCTTCCCATTCGACGGCTCCCTGACGACGTTTGTGCCGGAGACCTACAGGAGGCCATAGTCCACCGACGCGCGGTATTCGCGGATCGGATGGAAACCGAGCACCTGCGGCCAGAACGTTCCTTCATCCCCTGCCACCAGACCAATCGTCAGATAAATGCGGGGAGAAACGAAACGGCTGTAACACGCCCGACCGTCCAGTGTGATTGTCAGCGTCCCCGCCTTGCGCAAGGCATCGCGCGCGAAGGCGCGGAGTTTTATATCTGGACATGGCAGCCCGGTCGGGCCACCATATGCCTGGCCACGATGCCGGAACGAGACACCGACACGAACATCTTCGTTCATATACGAGAAATGGATATGTTGCAGTTGATCGGGCCGGATCATTGCGATAGACCGCTGTCGCCCGCCTGGCTGAAAATCCTTCACGGTCAGAACGCGCTTGCCGGTGGGCAGAAGTGTATCGAGATGTGGCGTCGCGAGTGCCGCCAGCGTCCGGCTCATGGCGCGCTCCTCGATGTGACCGGTACGAACAAGGCCCGTGCCGAAATCAACGATCGCGGTTTCAACGAATGGCATCTGGGGTGCCGGTGTGGCAGTAGTAACACGCAGGGTATCGAGAGTCTGGAGATGCGAATCACCTGGGAGCACGAGCTGGTCGGGCGTAAAGCATCGCTCACCCGTCGCGCCCGCCGCGCGGATCCAGGTATTTGTGGCCGTGTCCACGCCCGCGATTTCAACGTGTGCCGGATCGGCGCGCGCGACAACGAGCGCCAGAATTTCTCGCGGCCCCTGGTTCTTCGCTAATCGCGCCATCAGCAGTCTGCACCCCTTACCTATCCGGCTGTATGAGTGTACCATGCGGCGACAACGTGGTATAAACGCCGAGGAAAGACGACTGACGTGTGGAAGGATAGCGCCCGTGACCGTGCCGCCTGTGAATACGTACACACCGCCCGATACAGCGCGCAACGTACCGACCCGCTTGATCGTGGCGGTCGTGCAGGATTACGACGCGAATGCGATCACTGACGCGCTCACGCAGGCGAACTTCCGGCTGACCCGTGTTGGCAGCACCGGTGGCTTCCTCCGGATGGGCAGCACGACTCTCCTGGTCGGTGTCGAGGACTGGCAGATCTCCCGCGTCAAGCGGATGATTATGGAACACTGCCGCGAGCGGATGGAGGTCGTGCCCCCCGACATGCTCGATATCCATGCATGGTATCCATCTGACGTGATGGAAGTGCCGGTCGGCGGCGCAGTCATCTTCGCGCTGAAAATCGTGCGCTTCGAACGCCTTTAACCGATGCAAAGGAATACCGCGTGCGCCACCGATTGCTCTCGTACCTGACCGCTGCCTGCATCAATCTCGCCATCGTCAGCGGTACGCACGTAGCGTCATTGGTGAACCGTCCGCCGATTGTCCGCGTGCGGCCGAACGCATCCAAACAGGGTCGGTTTGACCGGGGCGAACTTTTGGCGGATGCGAGTGTCGCGGTGATGATCGTCCGGGCCACGTCGGCGACGTTCAACCCCAACTAATACTCTTGCACATTGATAATGTCGTGATTATGTGGGTATATCCATGCCTCGGAGGGGCAGCGCTCGAACCGCCCCCTTGCGGTGGCTGCATGCTCATTGGATACATATCAGTGATCCGGGGAGGGCGGTTCAAGCACCGCCCCCACGAGATGAATGACCGGATCACGGTAGCCTTTGTGGTATCACCGTGATCCGATCGTCGTCGCGCGTTAGCGCGAGCGGAGCAGGTGGGCGGCGTGGTCTACGGTCGCGCCACTAAAGGTGCGCTCCATCAAGTTCTGCACGGCCATCACATGCGCGCAGGTGCCGTTCTTTGCATGAAAATCGCACGAGCATTGCCATTCGCCGCTATCCGCGCTCACGGTATGGGTATCATTATCGCCTTTGAACGCGACCGAGAGATTCTGGAGCGACACGCGCCATGGCTCGTCCGCATAGCGCCGGGCCTTTTCGATTTTTCCGATCATGCTGGAATGCATCTGACCGCCTCCTGCTTGACACGGCTCGCTCCCAAGCCGCTTCCCGAATTATCATGGGGCGATCCGCCCCGTCTGCAAAAACAAACCGCCGCAGGGCTGTAATAAACTCCCTGCGGCGGTTTGTTGGCGTCATGCTGCGGCATATCAATCGCTGATGCATCGCGGAATGGGTAAAAGAGATTCATCGTCAATCACCGCCGCGTGTTGCCACTTCGACTCCTAATATGCCTATCATACGCCGCATACATGTACGCGTCAACCGTTCAAGCCAAAATGTACGTACAACCAGCAGGGGAATGATCGTCACTCCCCGCTGGATGTCCCGCTGAGTATATGCTCGTCGCTTAATCAGTTGTCAACGGCGTCTCTGACGCTGTCACGCTGTCGGTGTCAGGACGAAGGCCACCGGACAACGCGGGTTCAGGAACGGGGGCGGGTCGCTCACCGGGTTCCGACGAGTAGCCATGACGCGGCATACCGCCGTCCGCCATTTCGAAGAGTTGAAAGACTTGTTCCTGATCGAGCGTTTCGTCATCGAGTAATCGCTGCGCGAGCGTGTCGAGCGCGATACGATGCTCGATGAGCAGTTGCGTCGCGCGATGATGGGAGCGTTCCAGCAACTCGCGCACCGCGCGGTCGGCAGCGGAAATCGTGTCCTCACTGTAGTCGCGATCACGCGTCAGTTCGCGACCGAGAAAGACATCCTGCTCGCCAGTACCTAGATAAAGTGACCCGACTTCCTCACTCATGCCCCAGAGGCCGACCATCCGCCGCGCCAGTGACGTCGCTTCTTTGAGGTCGCTTTCCGCGCCGGTCGTGATCTCGTCAATGACGATCTCCTCCGACGCGCGGCCACCGAACATAACGACGAGACGGCTGAGGAGGTACGCCCTCGGATAATTGAAGCGGTCCTCCTCCGGGCTTTGAATCGTCACGCCGAGCGAACGGCCACGCGGCACAATCGAGACCTTCGTTAGTGGATCGGTACTTGGTGAGTAATACGCCGCCACCGCGTGCCCCGCCTCGTGGTACGCCACAACTTTCTTGTCGTGTTCGGTCAGGATCAGACCGCGTGCCGTACCCAGGATGATCTTGTCGAGCGCCTCGGAAAAGTCGCGCGCGAAGATCTGCTGGCGATTGGCGCGCGCCGCGTGCAGCGCGGACTCGTTGACAAGGTTCGCCAAATCTGCGCCCGCGAAGCCAGGCGTGGACTGCGCGACGCGATTGAGGTTCACGTCGGGAGCGAGCGGTAATCCACGGGAATGGATCTTCAGAATCGCTTCGCGTCCCTTACGGTCCGGCAACCCAACCGTCACTTGCCGGTCGAATCGGCCCGGTCGCAAGAGTGCGGGGTCGAGCACGTCCGGTCGGTTCGTGGACGCGAGGACGACGACCTCCTGCTTCGGATCGAAGCCGTCCATCTCGACGAGCAACTGGTTCAAGGTCTGCTCACGCTCGTCATTGCCGCCGCCGAGGCCGGCGAACCGCTGCCGACCGACGGCATCAATCTCATCTACATAGACGATTGCTGGTGCCGCCGCCTTCGCCTTGTTGAAGAGATCGCGAACACGCGATGCACCAACACCGACGAACATCTCCACGAACTCGGATGCGGAGACGCTGAAGAATGGCACGCCGGATTCGCCAGCGACGGCTTTCGCTAGGAGGGTCTTGCCCGTGCCCGGCGGGCCAATGAGCAGCACGCCGCGCGGCAGTCGCGCCCCAAGCAAGTGATACTTGCCAGGGTTTTTCAGAAAGTCCACGACTTCGGTTAGTTCCAGTTTCGCCTCGTCCTCACCGGCAACATCATTGAATGTCACCTGTGGTCGTTCGGCATCATGCACGCGCGCCTGCGACTTGCCGAAGCCCATAATGCCTTGCTGGCCGCGCGTCACCTGCCGCCCAAGGAAGACCGCGAGGCCAATAAAGAGCGCGAGCGGTAGGAGACTGATAAGCAGATTGAGCAAGAGAGACGCAAATCCACCCGAATCGGTGCCCTTAACGTTCACCTTGACATTCTGCTGCTGAAGAAGCGGCAGGAGCGTCGGATTCTCGACAACCGGCAGGCTCGTCTTGAAGTTTGTCACCGTCTTCGCCGCAACGGTGGCGTTACCACCTGCCGTCGCGGTTGGGGCAGCAGTCGGCGTCGCGACGACCACACCCGGACCGCTGATGATGTCACCGTTCTGCACCTTCACGGTGGTCTTAAGTGTTCCGGTAACGTTGCGATCCTGCAACGTGACCTCACTAACATTGCCTGTCTGCACCTGATTCAGGAAGGCGCTGTAATTGACGACGGTGCTGCCCGTCGAAAAGGGGTTGGCAAGCGCGAGAATATTCCAGATCAGCAATCCCGCGAGCAGTATCCACCAGACCCAACTGGGAATACGAAAGCGCGACTTTTGCGGGTCGTTTGGATCTGTCGGCTTGCGGGGGATCCGCGGGACACGCTTATTCGGGTCATCAAGCGGATTCCGATCTTTACGATTCCGATCGTTCGGCGTGAGCAGATGAGGGCGACCACGCAGGTCGTCATACGGCATGAGACACCATCCTTTGATCGCGCATTGGGCGCGCGGCAGGTGGCGAAGAACCGCCACCATAGAGTACACGTACGAGCATAACATAACTGTGGCGCGATCAGTGACGCCCAGGCATGAGCGACGCCTGCCGAACAGCGCAGCACGGTGGATACCAGCGGAGTTTCCACGCTGACATCGCCGATCCTATAGAGTGATACGCATCACGAACCGCTGCGGTTGTGTTTGTCCAGGGTTACTTGTGTTGCTCGTTATCTTTCAATGCGGAGGGTGAGATCAAGGGCGTATGCGTTCTCAGCATAGGGGTGAGGTTGAATCCGGGAATGCATAAGCCCTGAGTGCCGACGAAAGAGCGATTGATAAACCAGTAGCGATGCGGCAGGTCGCACAGGATGTTGCCTGCCGCATCGCACTTTGGGTGACTCCACCGGTGTGCTGTTTCTGCAGTCTCAGGGGATGAGCACGACCTTGATGCAGCCATCTTGCTTGTCGCGAAACATCTTATATCCCTCCGGTGCAGCATCCAACGGCATTTTATGGGTAATGACGAAGGAGGGGTCTATTTCGCCCCTCTCGATCTTCTCCAGGAGCGGTGCCATGTAGCGCTGAACATGCGTCTGCCCCGTCTTGATCGTCAGCCCCTTGTTCATCACCGCGCCGAAGGGGATCTTGTCCACCAGCCCGATGTAGACACCGGGGACGGAGAGGGTGCCGCCTTTGCGGCAGCAGAGAATCGCCTCGCGCAGCACATGCGGCCGGTCACTCTCCAGCCGCAGGGTCTGCTTTGCCTTGTCGTAGGCGCCGCCGATGCCCATGCCGTGCGCCTCGCTGCCCACCGCGTCGATGCAGCGATCCGGCCCGCGTCCGCCCGTCATCTCCTGCAGGCGGTCGTAGACACGCCCATCCTCGGGGTCGATCGTCTCCGCCTTGCCGATCGTCTCCGCCATCGCGCGACGTTCCTGCACGTAGTCAATGGCGATTACCCGCCCTGCACCGAGCATCCACGCGCTCTGGATGGCGAACTGTCCCACCGGCCCGCAGCCCCAGACGGCAACTGTGTCGCCCGGCTCGATCTCGGCGTTCTCCGCCGCCATATACCCTGTCGGAAAGATGTCCGAGAGGAAGAGCACTTGATCGTCCGGCAAGCCGGAGGTGATCTTGATCGGCCCAATATCAGCGAACGGCACCCGCAGATACTCCGCCTGACCCCCAGCGTATCCGCCCAGCATGTGCGAGAAGCCGAACAACCCCGCCGGCGAATGCCCCATCGCCTTCTCGGCGATTTCCGCGTTCGGGTTCGTGTTGTCGCACATCGAGTACAGGCTCTTCTTGCAGAAGAAGCACTCGCCGCAGGAGATCGTGAACGGAACGACGACGCGGTCGCCCACCTTCAGTTTACGTACCTCACGTCCGACTGCGACGACCTCACCCATCGGCTCATGGCCCAGGATGTCACCTGCTTTCATCGTCGGCTGGTAGCCATCGTAAAGGTGGAGGTCGGAGCCACAGATCGCGGTAGCAGTTATGCGCACGATGGCGTCACGCGGGTCGAGGATCTCGGGGTCGGGGACGGTATCAACGCGAACATCGCCACTCTTATGCCAGACGAGCGCTTTCATGGGGTCCTCTTTCTCGATAATCTCCACGTCCCATCCGTCTGTGGGACGTCATCTACGCGTGGGATCAGCTCTCACTCCCTCTTGTCGTTGACGGGCTATTCGGCAAGTCCGCATATTGCGTGCCAATATCCCGAGGAAATTTATTGCTATCCTTTTTTAGCTCGACTCTCCCCATTTGGCAGGAGACGAAGCAGCAGATATGCTCGATATCCCTCGCCCGAGAGGCAGATCCGATGCATCCTGGTCTAGAAAAGCCCCACGATGCGACCGTCCGCGTCAAGATCGACATGTGCGCCGGCGGGGTCTGTGCCGAGCCCCGGCATTGTACGGACATCACCTGCAAGCGGGTAGACGAACCCCGCACCCGCCGACAACCGGACCGCGCGAATCGGTACCGTAAAGCCTGTGGGTCGCGCCTTCAATGCCGGATCATGCGAGAGTGAGAGATGTGTTTTCGCCATGCAGATCGGCAAATCCCCGAAGCCTTGCCGCTCGATATCGCGGATATTGCGCTCCGCCTCAGGTTGGAACGCGACGCCGTCCGCGCCGTAGATGTGCGTCGCGATCGTCGCGATTTTCTCCTTGATTGGCGCATCGAGTGGATAGAGGAAGTGAAAATCGCTGCCCTGCGCGGCGACGCGCACGACCGCCTCGGCCATTTCACGCCCGCCCGCGCCGCCTTCCGCCCAGATGCGGCTCACGACGCACTCCGCCGCTCCCGCGTTCAGCGCCACTTCGCGGACAAGAGCAATCTCCGCATCGGTGTCGGTCGGGAAGTGATTGATTGCGACGACGACCGGTACGCCGTGGAGCCGGACGTTCTCGATCTGCTTTTCGAGGTTAGCGAGGCCATCGCGGAGCGCGGGCACGTCTTCCACGCTCAATCCGGGATCGAGCGGCTTGCCCGCGACAACACGGTACTTCCCGCTATGCGCCTTGAGCGCCCGCACCGTCGCGACGAGGACGGCCGCGCTTGGCGCAAGGCCGCTAACGCGGCACTTGATATTAAAGAACTTCTCCGCGCCGAGATCTGCACCGAATCCCGCTTCGGTAACAACGTAATCCGCGAGCCGCAGGCCAATCTGGTCAGCCACGATGCTACTACAGCCATGCGCGATATTGCCGAACGGCCCCGCATGCACAATCGCAGGCGTATTTTCGAGCGTTTGCAGCAAATTCGGTTGGATAGCATCCTTTAACAGCACCGCCATCGCGCCCGCGACCTGCAAATCTTCCGCCGTGATGGGCCGCCGCGCGCGCGATTGCGCCACGACGATCCGACCGAGACGCGCGCGGAGGTCGTCGAGGCTGGTTGCCAGCGCGAGAATCGCCATAATTTCTGACGCCGACGTAATGTCGAAGCCCGTTTCACGCGGGCTACCGTTTTCCTTGCCGCCAAGTCCGACGATCACCTGCCGGAGCGCCCGATCGTTCACATCGAGCACGCGCCGCCATGTGACCACGAGCGGGTCAATATCGAGCGGATTGCCCTGATAGAGCGTGTTGTCGAGGAAGGCAGCGGCAAGGTTGTGCGCCGCCGTGACGGCATGAAAGTCGCCCGTCAGATGAAGGTTGAAGTCTTCCATCGGCACGACCTGCGAATAGCCGCCACCCGCCGCACCGCCCTTGATGCCGAAGACCGGGCCGAGCGACGGCTGCCGGATGACGATGATCGCCCGTTTGCCGATCGCGGCGAGCGCCTGGCCGAGACCGACCGTCGTTGTCGTCTTCCCCTCGCCAAGCGGCGTCGGCGTGATCGCCGTCACGACGATGTACTTTCCCAGCGGTCGGTCGCGCATTCGCGCCAGCACGTCGAGATGAATCTTCGCTTTGTACTTACCATACAGCTCGATATCATCGTCACCGAGACCGAGTGACGCTGCGATCTCCGTGATTGGTCGAAGCGTCGCGGCCTGTGCGATCGCGATGTTGCTTGGAACGGCGCTCACAGTCTGTTTCCTTCCACGATGAAACGAAACGACGAAACCGACTAAGCCAGTCTTAATCTGGCAAATGGAGATGGCTGCGGACAGCCATTGTTTCGCGTGCGGCTCGGAGCGTGTTGCGGAGCAGGATCGCGTTCGTGACGGGACCCGTTCCCCCCGGTACCGGTGTGAATGCGGACGCGACGGCAGCGACATCAGGTACGACATCACCCCGGAGACCGTCTGGTGTGAAGGTCGTGCCAAAATCCACCACGACTACACCGGGTTTTACCATCTCCGGCGTGATAAATCCGACGCGCCCAACCGCGACCGCGAGAATATCCGCCCGCCGCGTCACATCCGCGAGGTCGTCGGTGCGCGAATGCGCAATCGTCACCGTCGCATCCTCCCGGAGAAACAGTTGCGCGAGGGGCCGCCCGACGACGTTCGAGCGGCCAATGACCACAGCATGCCTCCCCGCCAACGGAATCGCGTAGTGCGTCAGCAGCGCGACGCCACCAAGCGGTGTGCTGGGAAACAATCCAGGTAGACCGAGGGAGAGATTGCCCGCATTCACGGGCGTGATGCCATCCACATCCTTATATGGATCGAGCGTCTCGCCAACAAGTGTCGGAGGTAAGTGGTCAGGCAACGGCATCTGTACGAGAACACCGGCGATCTGCGGGCGATGGTTGAGTTCGACAATCCAGGCACGGACCGCCGCTTCATCGCTGTCGGGATCGAGCGCGACACGCTCAAACGCCAAACCAACAGCCGCTGACTGCTTACGCAAGGTTTCTGTATAGCGCTCGGCGGCTGGCGTTGGCCCGACGGTCATCACCGCGAGCGTTGGGACATAGCGATATCGCTCCACGAAGGCTGCGACACCGGTGCGTACTTCCTCGGTGATTGCCGCCGCGACAGGCTTGCCGAGCAGCATTCGCGCGCCCGATGTGGCGACTTCCCGCGCCGGTGACCGCGTCGAGGTCATGTGACTTCACCGGCGAGGCGACGACGAATCGTCTCGATCAGTACCCGCTCGCGATCGGCAACGCCGTCCATCAGATCATGCAGTTGCGCCCGATAGCCCGCCACTTCGGCGCCGTCCACGAGGCCCGCGATATTTGCGGTGACATTGAGGAGCGAGACGCGCATCGCCGCAACCGCCATCGCTGCGCCGGCACCGCAATCGCCGAGCGCGTTTGGATTGCCCGTGATCGCGATTGCCTCCGCCGCGTCCAGCACTTCGCGCGCCGCCGCCATGATACGCAGCGGCACCGCAGCCGCCTGGCGCATTCCTTCCTGCAATGCGGTCTCCCGCGCCGCACGTTCCGCGTCCGTCGTTTTCGGGAGACGGTACGCCTGCATGAATGTCGCGAACGCCGACTCATCGTCCGCCGCGAGCGCGAGAAAGCGGTCGCGCAGCGACCCGAGATGATCGAGGTGGGAACGCAAATCCGCGTCGTGGGCCGCGAATTTCGGCTTGCCAACGCTGACTGCTGCGACCTTCGCCACCGAAGCCGCTCCAAGTGCGGCGACATATGCCGACGCTGCACCCCCGCCCGGCGTCGGCGCGGCAGACGCCAGCCGATCAAGAAAGGTTTGCAAATTCACCGGTTGATCGCGCATGCCCACCTCGATCCCCATACCGTCCGCTCTCTCCGGCGCGTACTGTACCGTACGTGCGGCGGTTATGTCTCGCCGCCACCGTAGGCTCGCGTGTTCCCATGCTGAAATGCCGGGCGGTTTGCCCATCTATCGGGCCTATGCGACAATCGGGATGAGAATAGGGTTTCGTTTCGGCCTACTTCTACCAGGAGTGATTGATTCAATAATGTCACGGACACGACGCGGACGGGGCGGACGCGGCCAGCAGACACGCGATGTGCAGGAGATGACATGGTTCCGTATGGACCTGCATCTTCACACTCCGGCATCCGCCGATTACCAGGACCTGTCGGCTACATACCTCGAAATCCTCCAGAAAGCGGAGGAACGCGGCCTCGACATCGTCGCATTCACCGATCACAACAGTGTCAGTGGCATTGCGGCGATGCGCCGGGAGATCGAAGACCTCGAACTACTGGAGGAACTCGGGCGGCTCGCGCCCGCTGAAAAGAATATCCTCGACGAATATCGCCGACTACGAGACAAAACCCTCGTCCTGCCGGGTTTCGAGTTTACTGCGGCCTATGGTTTTCACATTCTCGGCATTTTCCCGCCCGAGACGACCGTGCGGCGGCTCGAACATGTGTTGATGACACTCGATGTCCCGGAAGAGCAGATGGAGACTGGCAGTGGGCAGGTGAGCGCGACCGCCGATGTGCTGATGGCGTATGAAGTGATCCACGACAGCGGTGGCCTCGTCATCCCCGCGCATGTAGACGCAACGCATGGCGTCGCGATGCAGGGTTTCCGCTTCGGCGGTCCGACAAAAATTGCCTACACACAGTCCGAGTATCTCCATGCGCTCGAAGTCACTGATCTTGGCGACATGACGCGTCAGGCGATGGCAAGTTTTTTCAATGGGTCGAAACCCGAGTATCCACGCCGTATGCACTGCATCCAGGGCTCAGACGCACATCGGCTCTCTCAGGAGGGAGCACACCGCGACACGGATCTCGGCATCGGTGACCGCGCGACCGAAGTGTTGCTGCAGGAACGGTCGTTCGCGGCGCTCAAAGCGCTCTTTCTCTCCGCAGAATTCACCCGTGTCCGTCCGTATCAACCGATGTCATCCTCACCATTCGATACGATCCAGGCGGCGCGCGAGCAAGGGCCAGGCATTACGCAGTCCTTTCACGAGCAGGTCCGCACCCAACGGAGCCGGTACCGGCCCCTTACCAAAGACATCGTCGCCTTTGCGAATACGAATGGCGGCACGATCTATATCGGCATCACGGCGAATCCGACACACCCCGTGGCGGGTGTGCCAAATGCCGAAGAAGCGGCGCGCGGCCTGAGTGACGCCATTGCCCGGAGCGTCGTGCCGAGGCTCGATGTGCAGGTTGAAGTGGCGAGTAGCGCGGGCAAGCCCGTGCTGATCGTGACGGTGCCGAAGGGTGACAATACGCCGTATGCAACAGACGCTGGGCAAGTCTTTGTCCGCCAGGAGAGCGAAACGGTCGTTGCTCTCCGCGATGAAATCGTGCAACTGGTGCGCAATGTCGGTAGCGTCGCAGCCGTATCGCCCACCGAGCCGGAGCACATCCGTGCCTGGACGGCACCGCGACAGGCGGTGGACGAGGACGGCGAAATCGAGGATTCTGATACTGACACCGAAAATGCGCGTGAAGAGCCAGAGACCCAAGCGGTTCAGGAGCAACCGGCGGAGCGGCGTGCGCCGCGTCGCCACCGGTCGCGTCGCCGCCCGATAGCGGAACAACCCGCTGCCGAAGCAGATGCGCCGTCGTCCGGGACAGAAGACGAACCAATCGCCGCACCTCCAGACAGATTGGCGATACGCGAAACAGTCGCGGAACCGGAGCAACCCACCGCTGATGTTGCGCCGGTGACGAGTGCTGTCGCGATTGAACCGGCCAACAATCATCAGTCGGTAGTCGTATCGGTAACGGATACACCCGAAGCGAACACGCCCGAAACAACCGCGCCAAAGCCACGACCACGGCGACGGACGCGTAAGGTGATAACACCACCGGAATCCGCGACCGAATCTGCCATCCCGCAGCACGCGGATATTCCCGAATCGCCGACCCTGCCGGTTGATGCACCCACACTACCTGTCAGCCGCGATGGCACTGAGCCTGCCGTAACGCCGAAGACCGGCGTCGAAATCCTCTCGGTCGAGGAGCGTGACGGCGAACGGTATTACACGATGCGCGACCTCCGTAGCCACCGCGTCGCGGACAATGTAACGCGCAAATCCGCCCGGCGGCTGTGGCGTCAGGCGATCCTCGAACGCGAGAAAGGTCTCCCCGATCCCGACGCGATGCGGTGGGACGGACCATTGGGGTATTGGGGCACGAGCAACCACGATGGTGTGCGGCGACACAACCTCGCCTACCGCGAGAATGGCGACGTTCGGTACTTTTACGCTGTTAGCGACGATGGCATTAACGAGGTGTGGCGTCCCCTGATCCCAATCGAGAGCGCATAAATATCATTTGTTCAGCAGATGAACGCATGCTACACTGCCACCATAATGTTCCGGAGCCAGGAAAACGGCATCTTCTTCCGATTTGGTTGACCGTTCGGCATTGTCTAGTGATCTCGCTTTGTAAACTGGCTGATTGAAAGGGGTTTCTCCATGCGCGCATCCCGACGGCATGATGAGGCGGATCGCATCGCCATTTTCTTCGATATGTCGAACCTCTATTTCGCGGCGCGGGATATGGGCATCCGCATTGACTACGCGCGGTTGCTCGACTTTCTCACCTCCGGTCGCCGGTTGCACCGTGCCTACGCCTATCTGGGATACAACCCGGAGGACGAGAGCAGCCACAGTTTTATCACCTGGCTAAAGCGCAATGGTTTCCGCGTCAAAACAAAGGCCCTCCGCCGCTTTGAAGATGGCAGCACTAAGGCAAATCTGGATATGGAACTGGCGATTGATCTTCTGACTCAGGCACCACATATTGATGTCGCGATTGTCGTTAGCGGTGATGGAGACTTCGTGAACCTCGTGGACGCCGCCCAGAATGCCGGCTTGCGTATTGAGGTCGCGGCAACACCGCGCCAAGCCGCCACGGACCTGATGGATATCGCTGACCAGTTCATTGACCTCGAAGCGAACGTTGCGCAGTTTGCCCGTGCGGATCTCCCGCTTCGGCAAGGTTATGCCCGCCCCGAAAGTGTCGTCCCAGCCGCGCGCACGCCTCCAACTGCTGGCTATGCGCCCCGCCCCTATGGTTCGAGCGTGCGCGGTTATCAGCAGGGTGTGGCATTTAGCTCGCATACTGATGACGAAGAACACGCAGGCAACCATACCGATACTGGCACAACGGACGATGAGAGCCACGAAGTTCTCCCGCCGCCACCAGCAGGCAAATAGCGTCGAGCGACAACAAAAAACGACCGAGCAGAGCGCCCGGTCGTTTTTTAACCTCGCGAGTTTCGGTATGGTTACGCGACGGTATCTTCAAGTTCCAGTTCGCGACCACCGAGGGTCATAAGGATTGGCTGCTTGCCGCTACGGACCGTCTCGCCGGTGACGACGCAGGTGCGCACATTGTCAAGCGACGGAATCTCGTACATCACATCAAGCAGAAGCGATTCGATGGCGGTCTTGAGGCCGCGCGCCCCGGTCTTGCGCTTCTCGGCTTGCGTGGCGATCTCTTCGAGCGCGTCCTCCGAGAAGGTCAACTCGACGTTATCGTGACCGAACAGCCGCTGATACTGCTTGATGACGGCATTCTTCGGCTCGGTGAGAATGCGGATCAGTTCGCCGCGCGAGAGTTGATCGAGGCTCACGGTAATTGGCAGACGGCCAACAAACTCTGGGATAAGACCATATTTCAAGAGGTCATCATGCGTGACGAAACGCAGAAGATTCTCATCTACCGCCTTCGTACTGTTTATCCCATCGCGGAAGAATCCCATCGCGTGCTTCGAGTCCATGCGGCGGGCAATGATGTCTTCCAATCCCTCGAACGCACCGCCGCAGATGAAGAGAATGTTGCGCGTGTCAATCTGAATGTATTCCTGATGGGGATGCTTCCGACCGCTCTGCGGTGGGACGTTCGCCGTTGTGCCCTCAATGATCTTCAAGAGCGCCTGTTGCACACCTTCACCAGAGACATCGCGCGTGATCGAGGGGTTGTCTGATTTGCGCGCAATCTTATCAATCTCATCAATGTAGATGATGCCCGTCTCAGCCCGCGCGACATCACCGGCATTCTGGATCAGCCGGAGGAGAATGTTTTCCACATCCTCGCCGACGTATCCGGCCTCGGTAAGCGCAGTCGCGTCGGCGATGGAAAAGGGTACATCGAGAATCTTCGCGAGCGTTTGCGCCAGATAGGTCTTGCCGCAGCCGGTCGGGCCAACGAGCAAAATATTGCTCTTTTGCAACTCGACATCGTTATTTGGCTCCGCACCGGCAGTGATGCGTTTGTAGTGGTTGTAGACCGCGACGGCGAGGCTCTTCTTCGCCAGATCCTGCCCGACGACGTATTGTGAGAGCTGGTCATGGATCCGTTTCGGCGTCGAGATACCGGCGAAGGAGGGTTGCACCTTCGGAGTAGGCACATCTTCTTCCTCGATAATCTCACGGCACAGTTCGACGCATTCGTCGCAGATGTAGACCGCACCTGGTCCCGCGATCAGGCGTTTGACCTCGTCTTGCCCTTTACCGCAAAAGGAGCAACGATACTGCATCCGGCTTCCGCCCCCACTCGTATTCGTTCCGCGCGTACCTGCCATCCCCCACAACTCCTCATTCCGCCCGCGAGCGCGCTGGCGCCACGGTACAACACGTGCCCACCAGACGCGCTAGGCCACCAACGCTCCCGCAACCTTCTTCGGCTGCGGCATGAGGATTTCGTCAATCAGCCCGTAATCCTTCGCCTCCTCGGCGCCCATATAGTAATCGCGTTCGGTATCACGCTTCACCTTGTCGAATGGCTGGTTGCTGTGGTTCGCCATTATCTCGACGAGGCGGGTAACGACATTGATCGTCTCGCGCGCGGCGATATCAATGTCCGGCACGTTGCCCCGAAAGCCACCGGACCCCTGGTGGATCAGGACACGGGAGTTCGGGAGCGCATAACGCTTGCCTTGCTGCCCGGCGCACAGAAGCACCGCGCCCATGCTCGCCGCCATTCCCATACAGGTCGTCGAGACATCGGAGCGGATCATCTGCATCGTATCGTACATCGCGAGGCCTGCGTAGACTTCGCCGCCAGGGCTATTGATGTAGACCTTGATCTCACGCTCAGGGTCTTCGTATTCGAGGAAGAGCATCTGCGCAATAAAGACGTTCGCCACCTGCGCGTCTATCGGCGTGCCAACGAAGACGATGCGATCCCGCAACAGGCGGGAATAAATGTCCCACGAGCGTTCGCCACGGTTCGTGCTCTCGACGACCGCTGGAATAATGTTGTTGATGTCAAATCCTGATTGTGATTGTCTCTGCATCTCCGGTTCCTTTTCCTTCCCATCGGTATAACAGATGGGGCGCGTCCAATGTTACGCAGGCTTTGGCGTTTCATCGGCATTGGCTGACGCATCGGTCGTGGCTGGTGCCCCATCCTGCCCCATTGTACCAGCATTCTCCGCTGCTGTGGCATCGTCACCCGACGAAACTTCCGTATCAACGGCGCCGGAAGCCGCCGCATCAGCCGTCGCCTGCGGTTCCGCAGGGGCATGTTGGTCTGCCGCGACGGCAGCCTCGTTGGCGGTCGCATCGGCCTCATT
>JAABUZ0100003329.1_pt1 | contig 24058 bp, 18 predicted proteins | sample 5562091 | NCBI WGS metagenome assembly JAABUZ01 (sample SAMN12813069, study PRJNA571459) | rock metagenome | isolation source: Antarctica rocks | place: Antarctica: Victoria Land, Linnaeus Terrace sud | collected 2015-12-21
GACCTCGCGGAGAAATGGGAGGTCGCGCCGGACGGCAAGTCCATTACCTTCACGCTCCGGCAGGGCGTCAAGTGGCACGATGGCCAGCCCTTTACGGCGGACGATGTGAAGTTCACCTTCGATACGATGCTCGACCCGAAGGTCAACGCGCGCTTCCGCTCGAATATCAAGGGCGTTACCGAGGCGGTCATCAACAGCCCGATGTCCGTGACGCTCAAACTAACGACCCCGCTCCCATCGCTCCCCATCCAGCTTGGCTACAACATCCACATGGTCCCGAAGCATGTTTTACAGGGGCAAGACATCAATGCACCGAAGGACTTTCTCGCCAAGCCGGTCGGCACCGGCCCCTTCAAGTTCGTCGAGGCGACACCGGGCAGCACAATGACCGTCGAGCGGTACGATAACTTCCACTTCGGCGCGTCGCTCCTGGATCGGATCACCTTCAAGGTGACGCCGGACATCAACGCGCAACTGGCGCAACTGAAAACGGGTGAACTCGACTTCATGCTGATGGAGCCGGATCAGGCGGCGACAGTGAAGAGCGACAACAGCATCGTCATCCAGAACGCCTCACAAGTGAACTACTACTTCATTGCCTACAACGACAAGCGGCCGCTCTTTAGCGACAAACTGGTGCGACAGGCGCTGACAATGGCGATTGATCGCGAGGCGATTGTCAAGGATGTGCTCGGCGGCGCGGGGCAGGTCGCGAATGGGCCGATCAACCCGCTCCTCGCGTGGGCGTACACTGACGCAGTCAAAAAACTCCCCTACGACCCGAAAGCGGCTGCCGCGCAGCTGGATGCTGCAGGCTGGAAGGCGGGATCAGACGGCATCCGCGCGAAGGATGGGCAGAAATTCTCCTTTGAACTGCTCGTGGACAAGGGGAATACGACGCGCGAATCCGTCGCGCAGATCGCGCAGCAGGCTTGGAAGGCGATCGGCATTGACGCGAAGATCAATGTAATGGAGTTCAACGCGGCGGTGGCGAAGTTCATCGCGGGCGACTTCGATTCGATCGTCAACTGGTACATCACGCCGCCGGACCCGGACGTCTTCGCATGGTACAGCACGGGCGGGACATCGAACCAGTGGAACTACTCCAACCCGCAGGTGGACGATCTCCTAACAAAGGCGCGCTCCGAACTCGATCAAACGAAGTCAGGTGCCTTGTACAAGCAGTTCCTCGGCATCATCGCGGAGGATGAGCCGATCACCTTCCTCTACTACCCACAGGAGATTCGTGGCCTCCGCGCCCGCCTACAAAACGTCCCCGCCGTCGGTATCCGGGACGCGATTGTTTATGCGTATCAATGGTCAGTGAAGCAATAGGGGAGGACGAAGGACGAAGCAAGGGCTCATTTCCCACACAGTCCTTCGTCCTTCGTCCTCCCCCGGAGGGGGAATGATCGCCTATCTCATTCGGCGGGTGGCGCAGTCGGTGATCTTGCTGCTACTCGTCACAGTCGTGACGTTTCTGCTTATTCACAAGGCACCGGGCGGTCCGAGCATCCTGCTCAGCCCGGACACGCCGCGCGATCAGCAGCAGCAAATCGCCCAGAATCTCGGTCTCAACGATCCCCTGCCGGTGCAGTACGCCCGGTGGTTTCAGGGGCTTGTGCGACTTGATCTCGGTGTCTCCTATACCCAGCAGCGCGATGTCACGGCAGTAATCCGCACGCGCCTCCCCGCGACACTGACGCTGGCGGGGCTCTCGTTTCTGCTCGCGCTCGTCGTTGCCATTCCGCTCGGCATCCTCGCGGCGGTGCGGCGTAACAGCATCTTTGACCATCTCGCCGCCTTCGTCAGCCTCTTTGGCGTCGCCGTGCCGGTCTTCTGGTATGGCCTCCTGCTCATCATCATCTTCGCCGTCTGGCTCCGCGTCCTCCCCTCCGGCGGGTTAGCGGACGATGTGACGACGTTCGCACCACTCGATCGCATCAAGCATCTTATCCTGCCGACGGTAGTGCTCGGCACGACAGCGATGGCGCAGTTCACGCGCTACATGCGTTCCAGCATGGTCGCGGTGCTGGACGATGACTACGTGCGGACGGCCCGTGCAAAGGGCCTCCGCGAGCGCATCGTTCTCACGCGGCACGCGCTCCGTAATGCGCTGATCCCCGTGGTGACGGTGATGGGCGTCGTCGTGCCCCGGTTGATTGGTGGCGCGGCGATCACCGAGACGGTCTTCTCCTACCCCGGTATGGGGAGCCTCGCGGTGGATTCCGCCCGCCAGCGGGATTATCCGGTCGTGATGGGTGTCACGCTGCTGGTCGCGGTCGTTGTCATCCTCGGCAACTTCGTCACGGACCTGCTCTACGGCTGGCTGGATCCACGCATCCGCGTGGGCGAAACGCAGGGAGGGTAGCGTGGTATCTGAACCGAATGCGGCGGCCGTCGCGACAGTCCCCATACGCATCGAGGGGCGGCAAGTCCGCAGCGAGTGGCGCGATGGGCTGCGCGTGATCGTCCGTAACCGGCTTGCGCTCGCCGCGTTACTTTTCCTCGTCGCCATTCACCTGATGGCGCTCGCTGCGCCGCTTCTCGCGCCTCAGGACCCGGAGAAAATAGTGATCCGCGACAAACTCCAACGCCCGAGCATCCACCACCTGCTCGGAACGGACGAGAATGGCCGCGATGTCCTGTCTCGTCTCATCTACGGCGCGCGCGTCTCGCTCATCGTTGGGAGTCTTTCGATGATTCTCTCGGTCGTACTCGGCACGCTGGCGGGCGCGGTCGCGGGCTATCAGGGCGGCATTCTGGATAGCGTGATTATGCGGCTGACTGATGGGATGCTGGCAATCCCAACTTTCTTCCTGACGCTCATTTTCGTGGCGGTCTTCGGGACTTCGATTCGCAACATCATCCTCGTCATCGCCCTAACGAGTTGGATGGTCGTCGCCCGTGTGGTGCGTGGTGAGGTGCTGCGGACGAAGCAGATGGACTTCACGCTCGCTGCACGGGCGCTCGGTGTGCCGTCGGCTCGCATCCTCTTTCGCCACATCATCCCCTGCGCGACGCCCAGCATCATCGTCTCAGCAACGCTCGGTGTGGCGAACGCCATTCTGACGGAATCTGCCCTCTCCTATCTTGGCCTCGGCGTGCAGCCACCGACGCCGACCTGGGGCAATATGCTCGGCTCCGCGCAGGGGTTATCTCTTCAACCGGCCGGAACTGGCGATCTACCCGGGTGTACTGATTTTCATCACGGTCCTCGCCTATAACTTCTTCGGCGACGGCCTGCACGACGCATGCGACCCACGGTACCGGCACCGGGGGTAAGGGATAAGGGAACCTAACCCCCTCCCCACGCCGAGGTACGGAAGGGGCTGGGGAGAGGGAAAAGAATGGATAAATCATGGGTGGTGCGGGGGTTACATCATGCAGAGAAGAATGAAGTCGCGCGGCGGATGCGGCGGGAGATGACGGGTGCAGAAATGGCGCTTTGGCAAGCGGTACGGGGGAACAAGGCCATTGGATTGCATTTCCGTCGCCAACAAATAAGTGATGGCTTCGTTGCCGATTTCTACTGTCATGCGGTCAATCTCTTCGTGGAAGTGGACGGCGAAGTCCATAACACACAGACTGAAGAAGATCGCCATCGAGAACGCGCATTTGCGCTCCGTGGCTTACACATCACGCGTTTCACCAACGAACGTATCCTGAACGATCTCCCCGCATGCCTTTCGGAAATCCGAAACGCTTCGGCAAACACCGAAGCATCGTACTGAGTCACCCCTTCCTCGCAGGAAGGGGCAGGGGGTTAGATTCTATGTCCAATCTCATCACCACCGTCCAGACTGCCGTGGACCGGGAACGGCTCGCGGCGCACCTCGCGTACTTCGCTACCGTGGACCGCACGAGCGGCACGGCGGGGGAGCGCGAGGCAGTCAACTACATCTGCGACATGCTCGGCAAGGAGGGCGTGCGCACCGAGGTCCGCGAATTCCAGGGATACATCTCATGGCCCGGCCCGGCGACGCTGGAGATTTTGTCACCGGTGAAGACAACAATTCCCTGCCGGACGCGCTCGTTCGGCCGCTCAACTACGCCGGAGGGGGTCGAACTCGATCTCGTCTTCGTGGATGTAGCGCGGCAGTTGGAGCAGGGGGCGATGATCTTCAGCCACCGCAGCAACGCCGCCGCGTATGGGGAGCGCGACGTGCGTGGCGCGGCTGTCGTCACGCCGGATGGCGGGCCGGATGGCGTACGGCGGGCGGAGGAACGAGGCGCGGCGGCGCATATCCATCAATGGACAAGCGACGAGCCGCACATCCACGAGATGATCGTCACGCCGATCTGGGGTACGCCGACCCCCGAGAGCGCTGGGAGCATGCCAAATATCCCGGCGCTCTCGGTGACGAACGCGGACGGCGAGCGGTTGCGCGCTCTCTGCGCGGCGGGGCCGGTACGGGCACGGCTCACGGCGGAGGTGACAACCGGCTGGCAGCCGCAACCCGTCACGCTCGCCTTCATCCCCGGCACGTCCGACGATTATTTGCTCGTCGGCTCGCACATTGATTCCTGGTATGTCGGTGTAACGGACAATGCGACTGGCAACGCCGCCCTGCTCGAAATGGCGCGGGTACTGAATGTGCACCGGGACGAACTGGAGCGCGGTGTCGTCTTCGCCTGGTGGCCGGGCCACTCGACCGGGCGGTATGCGGGCAGTACATGGTTCGCAGACAACAGTTTCGCCGATCTCCGCGCCCACTGCGTCGGCTACCTCAATATTGACTCGCCAGGCTGCCGGGGCGCGACGGTCTGGGATTGCCGCTACGTGATGGGCGAGGCGGAGCGGTTCATGGAAACGATGGTCCGTGACATCACCGGGCAGCCCGCGAACCCACGTCGCCCGATGAAGGCAGGGGATCAATCTTTCTGGGGCGTCGGCGTTACGTCGCTCGGCGCCTTTCGCATGCTGGCGACCGACCACCCGGATCGCAAGGCAGTCGGCGGGAGCGGCGGCGGCTGGTGGTGGCACACAGCGGAGGACACACTTGATAAGTCGGACGCCGAAGTGTTGCGCGGCGATACCGCCCTTTACGTCGCCATCGCCACGCGGCTCACGACTGATCCCGTCTTGCCGTACGCCTTCGATACCGTTGCGCGCGATTTCGCGACTCGCCTCGCGGCGATCGCTGCCGAAACGGGCGACCACTTCGATTTCGCCCTCGCGCGGGAGGCCGCCGCCCGCTTCGGCGCGGCTGCCGAGCAGTTAGAGCAAACGCGGCAGCTGATCGCCGCATCGGGGAGCGTGGAGCAGCGGCGCGCGTTCGACGCGGGGTTGCTTCGCCTCAGCCGCATCCTCAATCCCGCGCTCTACACTGCGAGTGGTGCGTACGATCAGGACCCAGCCTTGCAGGTGCCGCTCCTGCCCGGCCTCAGCCGTGCCGCCATCCTTGCCGCGCTCGATCCGGCGAGCGACGATGCACGCTTCCTTCATACACGCCTCGTCCGGGAGCGTAACCGCATTGTAGACGCCTTGGAAACCGCAACGGTGGAGGCGATGCGCGTGCAGTGGGAGGTGGGGCGGGGAACTTAACCCCCGTTCCTCGGCGTGGGAAGGGGGAGGGGAGTGAGCCTCCATGAGGTCAGGATGTTCGGCAACCATTTGGATAGTGAAAAGAGTCACCCCTTCCCACACCGAGTGACTGAAGGGGCAGGGGGTTAGGTCAAATGCTCGAAACCATGATGCTCGACGCGATAAACGCTGACCGAATGATGCGCGATGTCGCATTCCTCAGCACGCTCCAGCGGCATGCCGGGACGGCGGATGAAGCGAAAGCGTTCCGGTATATCGCCGATCAGTGCCGCGCGGCGGGAATCGAGGACGTGCGCGAGTATGCCTTCGATGCCTTCCTCTCGTTCCCGGTGAAGGGGACGCTGACAATAGATGGCATCGGCACTGTCAAGACAAAAACGCGCGCCTTCGCTATCTCCACGAATGGTGAAGAGACGAGCGGCGAGATCGTCTTTGTGCCGACCAAAGGTGGCACCGCGCTCTTCAGCGGCGACGGCTCGCATGACTACGACGATGTTGATGTGCGCGGCAAAATCATCATCTCGGACCGGGGGAGGCCGGATACGATTCTCGCCGCCGGGCGGGCCGGGGCGCTCTGCCATATCCATTATTGGGCGAGCGATGAAGACGCGATCCACGAGCAGATCACAACGACGATCTGGGGCACGCCAACGCCGGAGACGATTGGCAGACTGCCGATCATTCCATCGCTTGGCGTGACACACAACGACGGCCTGCGGATCGTTGAGGCGGCAAAGCGGGGCGGTCTGCGCGGCACGTTCAGCACCGTCGTGCAGACCGAATGGCGGCGCGTCCCGATTGTCGTTGCACATATCCCTGGAAGGTTCTCGGACGATTTCGCTTTCGCAAACGGGCATGCAGACTCGTGGTATCACGGCGCGACGGACAATGCGACGGGCAATGCCGCCTGCCTGGAACTTGCTCGGATCGCCTGGCTGGCACGGGATGAATTGGCGCGTGGCGTGCGCGTCGCGTGGTGGACGGGACACTCGCAGGGACGGTACGCGGGCAGCGCCTGGTACGCGGACAATTTCTGGGAAGACTTACACGAGCATGCCATCATCAACATCAATATAGACTCACCCGGCGCGCGGGGCGCGACGCGCTACGATGTCGTGACGATGGGTGCGGAGACGGAGCGACTCGGCACGGAAGTCATCCGCGATCTGACCGGGCAGCATGCCGAAGCGGAGCGGCCAACGCGGGCGGGGGATCAATCCTTCTGGGGGCCGGGCGTGCCGTCCCTCTACATGCTCCTTTCCAACCTGCCGAAGGAGCGATGGGCGGCGGTCGGCGGCTGCGGCATGAACTGGTGGTGGCACACGGAGGCGGATACCGTCGAGACCGCCGACCGCGATGTGCTTGCCCTCGACACGCGCATCTATGCCGCGACGCTCGCGCGTTTTTGTGGCGGGCCGGTCCTACCCTTGACCCTCGCGGACGCGGCGCGCGAGATTGACGATCTCCTCGCCGATTATGAAACGCAGGTGGCGGGCCGCTTCGACCTCTCTCCGGCACGGGCGCGCGCCACCGAAGCGATCCGTGCGACGGAAGGTCTGGACGCCCGCGCCCGTACTCTCATTGAGGCAAACGCAAGCCCGGACGACCCGGAGGCCCGCGCGGTCGTCGTGGCGCAGAAGGCAGTGACCCGCGTCCTCGTGCCACTCCGGTATACAGCGGGTAATCGCTTCGAGCACGACCCGGCGATGCCCGCGCCCGCCCTGCCACTCTTGCGCGATCTCCCGCTTCTCGCGACACTGCCACCGGAGAGCGACGAGGCGCGTTTCCTGACGACCACGCTCATTCGCAAGCGGAACGCCGTCCATGCCGCGTTGCGAGAGGCGGCGATAGTGGCGGAGACCGAACCCCCTGGCCCCCTTCCCGCGAGAAAGGGCGAGGGAGCCTCTGAAAAAGACCGAGGCGTTATGGGGGAGCCACGGCATTTCGGATGAGTCATCCCTCCCTTGCGGGGAGGGGCAGGAAGAGAGGTAAAAATGCCATTGTTGCCACTGAGTGCCGACGAGGTATTGACGACGACCCGCTCGGTGCGGAAACGGCTCGACTTCTCCCGGCCAGTGGAGCGGGAAGTCGTGGAGGAGTGTCTCCAGATCGCGCAGCAGGCACCGACGGGAAGCAACCGGCAAGGGTGGCAGTTCGTTGTCGTGACAGACGCCGGGAAGCGGCGCGCGATTGCCGATCTGTATCGCAAAGGGTGGGAGCGGTATCGGAGCGCCGGGAGCGTCACCTACGATGACCCAAACCGGGCCGCGACGCAGGTGCGCGTCAGCGATTCCGCGCAGTATCTCGCGGATCATTTCCACGAAGCGCCCGTCTTCGTCATCCCCTGCATTATGGGGCGGACGGATGGGCAACCGGCGAATGTACAGAGTGGCGTCTTCGGCTCGATCCTCCCGGCGGCATGGAGTTTCATGCTCGCGGCTCGTGCCCGCGGCCTCGGCACATGTTGGACAACGATTCATCTGATGCACGAGAAGGAAACGGCGGACGTGCTCGGCATTCCGTACGATACGGTCATGCAGGTCGCGCTCACCCCGGTTGCATACACGCGAGGCGCTAATTTCAAACCCGCCCCGCGCGAACCGCTCGCATCCACGGTCCATTGGGATGCATGGGGAGAAACTGACTGAACCGCAGCGGCGCAGAGGGCGCAGAGAAGGGAGTCGAAAGGAAGATTGATGAGGAGGGGAAACATTGTCTCCTCATAATTTCTCTTTCCACTGTGTTCCCTGTACGCTCTGTACCGCTGCGGTTCAATCGGTTCGACAGAAATCTGTGAAGGAGAGAAACGTGGCGTCGGCGATGACGGAATGGCGGGGCGGTGAGGCGGAGGAGACGTTTCTGGGTACACTGAGTACGGAGATGCCATGGGAATTGATCCACGAGTTTAGCAACTATGTGCGCGAGTCCGGCACGGAGGGCGAGCAACAAGCGGTGGACGCGATTACGCGGCGGCTGACGGAGTGGGACATCCCGCATACCGTTCATCATCCGCGCTGCTTCATCAGCCTGCCGCGCGGTGCAACGGTCGCGGTCACGCTGACCGATGGCACATCGCGCACGCTGCGTGGCACGACGCCCGGCTTCGCCATCCCGACAGGCGACGCGGGGATCACCGGGCAAGCGGTTGCGGTCGAGGCGGCACATGCGTCGAGCGTGAGTACGATATTCACCTCCGGCCTCGGCAATGCGTTGGAGGGGCAGGACGTGGCAGGCAAGATCGCCGTCTTGAACGGCCTGCCGATGCCCGCGCGGATTGGTGATTTGACGCAGGCGGGCGTCGCTGCCGCCGTCTTCACCAGCCCCGGTGCCAATGTCCATGAGGGCATCTGCACGCCGATTTGGGGCACGCCCGATCTCGATACCGTTAGCGCGATGCCCACCCTGAGCGTTGTTGAGGTCAATAAGCCGGACGGTACATGGCTGATGGAGCAGGCACGCGGCGGCATGGTGCGTGAGGTAACCGTGCAGGCGCACCTTGAGACGCGCTGGCGGGAAATCCCCGTCACTGTCGCGGAAATCCGGGGCGCGGTCGTCCCGGAGGAGTTCGTGCTCGTCCATGGACACCTCGATTCGTGGGGTGAGGGGATCGGCGACAATGCGACGGGCGACGCGACGTTGCTCGAACTCGCCCGCGCGTTGCACGAGAATCGTCGGAATCTCGCGCGCAGCGTGCGGATCGCCTGGTGGAGTGGTCACTCACACGGCCGCTATGCCGGCAGCACCTGGTACGCGGATGCCTTCGGACTGGACTTGATCGAGCACTGCGTTGCGCAGGTGAACTGCGACTCCCCTGGCTGTCGGTGGGCGACGGAGTATCGCAATCTTTCCTACACGCCCGACCTCGGCGCATTCACGCAGGCGGTAATCCGCGACATCACGGGCCTGACGGCGGAGGGTGAGCGCCCGCCGCGCGCGGGCGATTACAGTTTCAATAACCTCGGCATCTCCGGTACCCTGATGCTTTCCTCGACGATGCCGCAATCCGTCGCGGACGAGCACAACTACTACGCGGTCGGCGGCTGCGGCGGCAATATCGCCTGGCACACCGTGGACGACACGCTGGAAATCGCGGACAAGGAAAATCTCGAACGGGATATTAAAGTCTACGGCGGGGTCGTCTGGCGGCTGGCGAATGCGCCGGTGCTTCCGCTCGACCTCGCGGCGGCAGGTGCAGACATCAAGGAGAGCCTGAGCCACTACCAGCAGACGCTCGGCGATCGCTTCGATCTCGGTGAGGCCATCGCGGCGGTGGCTGCCTTGATTGCGGCGGCTGAGGCATTCACGGCGAAGGTACGCGCGAGTGATCCTGCCGCCGGGAAAGAGACGAACACGCATCTGCTCCGCGCAAGTCGAGAACTGACGGGCCTGAACTTCGCCCAGCGCGGCTGGTTCCGGCAGGAACCGGCCCTCGACGTCCCAGCCCTCCCGGACCTCGCGGCAGCTGTCCGCGCGTTTACCGAATCGCCTGAAGAGAGCCACACAGCGGGCGTCGCCCGCACCTCGCTCGTCCGCGCGCGGAACCGCGCGGTCTGGGCGTTGCGGGAGGCGGCGCGAGAGTTGCGAACGACCTAACCCTGACCTACTGCCCCGGCAGGAGGGAGCGAGGGAGAAAGGAGTCAGCCGATGTCCAGCACGATCGCCCGACCCGAGACCCTGACCCGCCTGCGCGCGAATGCCGCCCGTGCGGGCGTACACCTCACCGACGATGATCTCGCGCGGATCGCTGGCGGCGCCTTCTTGAGCAATGTGGACAACTTCTCGCGCGTGATCGAGGGTGTACCGTCGGACACAATCCCCGACTACTTGAAGGACTGGAGCGATCATCGGCCAACCGATGGGCCGATACTGGCGAGTCCCGACGACACGGACGCGGGGACGGGCGCGACCGACCCGCTTGATCCCTTCGCGCCGCTGCATGTCGTTGCTGCCGCGATCGCCGCCGGGGCAGTCTCGCCCGTCGCGCTGACCAAGGTGATGCTGGAGCGGATTGCCCGGTACGATCCGGTGCTCAATGCGTACCAGATGGTGCTGACCGACGGGGCGCGGGTAGCGGCACGGGAGGCCGAGCAGGAGATCGCAGCGGGGCGGTATCGGGGGCCGTTTCACGGCGTACCGGTAGCGGTGAAGGACCTGCTCGCGATGGCGGGACTGCCAACAACCGCCGGATCGAAGGTGCTGGCTGATTGGGTGCCTGACGAGGATGCCGAGGCGGTGCGGCGGTTCAAGGAAGCGGGCGCGGTCATCGTTGGCAAGACGCGGATGAGCGAGTTCGCCTACAGTCCAGCGTCGAATAACGCCCACTACGGCCCGACACATAATCCCTGGCATCTCGATCGCGATACCGGCGGATCGAGTTCGGGGTCGGCGGCGGCGGTGGCGGCGGGGTTGGCCTATGCCGCGCTCGGTTCAGACACTGGCTGCTCGATCCGCACCCCAAGCGCCCTCTGCGGCCTCGTCGGCATGAAGCCGACGCACGGGCGGATCAGCCTGGCCGGGGCGATCACCCTTTCCTGGTCTCTCGATCATCTCGGGCCAATGGTCCGCTCCGTCCGCGACGCCGCGCTGCTCCTCAACCTTTTGGCAGGGTATGATCCGCGCGACATTCGCACGCGCCGGGGGACGATCCCCGATTTCACCGTCGGGCTAGAAGCAGGCGTGCGCGGCCTGCGGATCGGCGCGGTGCGGGACGATGGCTCGTCGAACGGCCCACCCACCTCGGAGGCAACCGCCGCGTGGGAGGCCGGGTTGGATGCTCTGCGTGAGGCCGGGGCCATAGTGGTTGATCTGGCGCTCCCTGCATTGGAAGACTTGCGCGTCGTCGGCTCCGCGATCATTGGTCTGGAGGCGCTGACGTACCATGAGCCGACGCTGCGCGACCGACCGCAGGATCTGGGGCAGTTCCCGCGTGATCGCCTGATGGTCGCCTACGCCTACGGGCCGAATGCTGACGTGCAGGCGCAGCAGATGCGCGCGGTGCTGCGTGCCCGCCTTGACCGCCTGTGGGAGCGGATTGACCTGCTCTCAACGCCAGCGCTGGCCTACGGCGCGCCGCCGCTCGGCGAGCCGCGCAGCAACACGCGCTACATGATCCCGTTCAACGCGCTCGGCTGGCCCGCGATCGTCGTGCCGAGTGGCCTGACCGGCGACGGTCTGCCGCTCGCGACGCAGGTGATCGGGCGACCATGGGATGAGGCAATGGTGCTGCGCGCGGCGCGCGCGGTAGAGCGATTCGGCCCGTGGGGCGGGCGGCGACCAGGTGGCTTCTGAAGCCGCTTCGGAAGAGGTATGGCACGGGATCGGGTAGAGGTATTTGAGTCACCCCTGCCCGTTTCGGGAGGGGGCCAGGGGGTAGTATGGACACGCTCATCACCAACGGCCGCATCATTGACGGCACCGGCAATCCGTGGTTCTACGGCGATCTGGCGATCGAGGGAGAGCGGATCCTCGCGATTGCGCCACCAGGGAGGATGGATCCCGCGTCGGCGGGGACGGTCGTGGACGCGGCGGGGATGGTTGTTGCGCCCGGCTTCATTGACATCCAGAGCCATTCGATCCTGCCGTTTTTTACGGATACGCGCTCGCTCTCGAAGGTGACACAGGGCGTGACAACGGAGATCATGGGCGAGGCGTGGACGCCCGCACCCTTCGGCGGGCGGATCGAATCGCCCTTCCGCACCAGTTTCTTCGGCGGTAGTGAGTGGGATGCGAAGGCGCGGGAGTGGACACGTTTCCGCTACTGGCTTGAGGACCTCGAATCACGCGGCGTCTCGGTCAATGTTGGCTCATTCATTGGCGGCGCGACGGTGCGCGAATACGGCAAGGCGCAGGAACTCGGTGCGCCGACTGCTGATGAACTGGCGGCGATGTGCCGGGTAACGGCGGAGGCAATGGAAGACGGCGCATTCGGCGTCGCCACCGCCCTCATCTATCCGCCCGGCGCTTTCGCAGGCACCGAAGAACTGATCGAGATCGCCAAAGTGATCGGGCGATACAACGGTGTCTACATCACCCACCTCCGCTCTGAAGGCGACCGCTTCCTTGAAGGATTGGAAGAAGCGATTGAGATCGGCACAAAGGGCCGCTGCGCTGTCGAGGTCTATCACCTCAAGGCGACCGCGCCGCGCAACTGGCACAAAATGGCGCAAGTGATCGCGCGGATTGACCGGGCGCGTTCCGAAGGATTAGACATTACGGCGGACATGTACCCTTATATCGCCTCCGGCACCGGTCTGACCGCCTGCCTGCCACCATGGGCGGCGGCGGAAGGGAAACTGTTCGACAATCTGCGTGATCCGGCGATGCGCGCGAAGATCCGCGAGTCGGTAATCAATCCGGGCGATGTCTTCGAGGCGCGCGTCAACCTTGCCGGGCCGGATCGCGTCATGCCAATTGGCTTTCGTAAGCCCGAGAACATGCAATACGCCGGGATGCGCCTCTCCGAGATCGCAAAGGTGCGCGAGGAGGAATGGATTGACACGCTGATTGATCTTATTATCAGCGAGGAGCAGTCTATTTCGACGATTTACTTCATGATGGACGAATCGAATCTCGCCCTCCAACTGAAGCAGCCGTGGATCAAAATCAGCACGGACGCCAGCGGTATTGACCCCGCGCACGCGACGGGGCTTGTCCACCCTCGCGCCTATGGCACGTATACGCGCGTCCTCGGCAAGTATGTCCGCGAGGAGAAGGTCATTCCATTGGAGGATGCGATCCGCAAGATGTCTTCCGCGGTCGCGGATCGCCTCTTCCTGCGCGACCGTGGCATGCTGCGCGACGGCCACTACGCGGACGTCATTATCTTCGACCCTGAGACGATCGGCGACCGCGCCACCTTTACCGATCCGCACCACCTCTCCGTCGGCGTCCGCGATGTCTGGGTGAACGGGACACGCGTGCTCGCGGGCAGGGAGCATACAGATGCCAAGCCCGGCAAATTTGTTCGTGGACCGGGTGCGCAATGACAGCAGCGAGTATCGAGCGAAGTAGCCGCGCCCTCTCGGTACTCGCTGCTCGTCACTCGTGTTTGACACCCTGCCCGTCCTCAGTCATGATGAGTGACGCAGATGAAGCACAACACGGTGCAGAGGAGAATCAACCATGAGTGATATGCCTGTATCGCGTCTCTCGCGGCGGCGGTTCCTTGCATTCAGCGCGGGGCTGGCGGGGAGCGCGATCCTCGCCGCCTGTGGGGGCGAGTCGCCAACGAACACGCCGGCCGTGAGCAGTAGCGGTGGCACGACTGTCCCGGCGAAGGCGACGACCAGCGGTGGCGTGGCCATCACGCCCGTCGGTGGGGCAACGCCTGCCGCCGCGAAGGGGACGCCGAAGAAGGGCGGTATCCTCAAGGTCGCCGTGAACGCCGATCCGGTCATTGACCCGATGTTCACGACGGCGACGATCTCCTCGAATGTTGGTTGGCACATCTGGGAGGGCTTGTACGCGCGCGACGCGGCGTTCAACCCAAAGCCGCTCCTCGCGGAAAGTGTCAATGCCAGTCCGGACGGCAAGAGTTTCGAGTTTATTCTCCGCAGGAATGTGCCATTCCACAACGGTAAGACGATGACGAGCGCTGATGTCGTTGCCTCGATGAAGCGGTGGTTCAATCTCGCCGGACGTGGCCAGGCGACCGCCAAGCGGCTCGATGCGATTACGGCGAAAGACCCGAATACCGTGACGATGACCTTCAAAGAGCCGACGGGCGTGTTGCCGCAGTACCTGGCGCTCCCCGAGGCGTTCGTCATGCCAGAGGAGATTGCTAACGCCTATCCAAAGGACCGCCTGCCCGAGGACAAACTGATCGGCACGGGACCATTCAAGTTCGTCGAGCACCAGGCGGATCGCATCGTCCGCTTTGCCCGCTTCGACAACTACGCCGCGCGCACCGAGGAGCCGGACGGCGCGGCGGGGAAGCGCACCGCCTATATTGACGAATTGCACCTCCTCCCCGTGCCGGAGGACGGCGTGCGCGCGGATGGCATCGGCACGGGCGAGTACCTGTTCGCCGATGTACTCCGCCCGGACCAGTATGATACGGTCAAGAGCAACGCGGGGGTTACGCCGCTCACCGTGAAGCCTTATTACTTCTATGGCCCCTGCTTTAACAAGAAGAAGGGTGTGTTCGCGGACGTCAGGATGCGGCAGGCGGTGCTCATGTCGCTCTCGATGGAACCGCTGATGGTCGCGGCCTTCGGTAAGCAGGATTTCATCAACCTCGATCCGGCGATCTCGGCAAAGGGATCGGCCTTCTTCAGCACGGCGGGCAGCGATGTCTACAACAAGCCGGATCCGGAGAAGGCGAAGGCGCTGATGAAGGAGACGGGTTACACTGGGGAGCCCATCCGCTGGCTGGCGACGAAAGAGTATTTCTACAACTACACGATGGCGCTCGCCGCCAAGGATCAACTGGCGAAGGTCGGTATGCCCGTCGAACTCGTCGTGACGGACTGGGCGACGCTCCTGAAAAACCGCGGAAACGCCGACCTCTACGAGATTTTCATCACTGGCTGGTCCGCATATTCCCACCCGCTTACGCAGCCGTATCTTGCGGAGTCGTGGCCGGGCTTCTGGGCGAACCCGCAGAAGGACAAACTCGTCTCCGACTTCACCGCCGAACCGGACGCGGCGAAGCAGAAGGCGCTCGCCGACCAGTTGCAGGCGCTCCAGTGGAAGGATCTGCCCGTCATCAAGGTCGGCGACGGCTACGCCCTCCGCGCGATCCGCAACGAGGTGAAGGGCTATGTCAACCCGGCGGATTGGTTCTTCTGGAACGTCTGGATCGAAAAATAGTCAGTAGTCGGCAGGGCGAGCCCGATCCACTGCCGACTTCCCCGGAGGGGCCATGCTCGCGTATACCATCCGGCGATTGGCGCTGACGATTCCGGTGATGTTCGTCGTCGCGACCGCCGTCTTTCTCCTGCTGCATCTGACGCCGGGCGATCCCGTCGGGGTGATCCTCGGGTCGGACGCGACGGAGCAGCAGAAGACGGAACTGCGGCACAAACTCAATTTGGATCAGCCGTGGTACGAGCAACTCGTCCATTGGTACGGCAACACCGCGCGCGGCGACCTCGGCACCTCGATTTTCCTTAACAAACCCGTTGGCCGCGCGATCATTGATCGTATCCAGCCAACGTTGCTGCTGACGCTGTGCGCCTCGGCGGTGGCAATCGGTGTCGGGTTGCCGGCGGGCATTTTCGCGGCGCGCCGCCGGGGGACATGGCTCGACTTCGGCTCGATGCTCGTCGCGATGGTCGGCGTCTCGATGCCGACCTTCCTCCTCGGCCTCAACCTGATCTTTCTCTTCGCTGTGACGCTGAATTGGCTGCCCGTCGCGGGGTATCGGCCGCTTTCGGACGGATTGTGGCCCGCACTCCGGTACCTAATTCTACCCGCCATCACGCTCGGCGCGGCGCAGGGGGCGTTGCTCGCGCGGATGACGCGCTCGATGATGCTCGATGTATTAAATCAGGATTATGTGCGGACGGCCCGCGCGAAGGGACTGCGGGAAGGGAACGTTGTCCTGCGTCATGCCTTGCGGAACGCGCTAATACCGCTCATTACGGTGATCGGTCTGACCTTCGCGATCCTGATGGGTGGCGCGGTAGTGACAGAGCAGGTCTTCAATATCCCCGGCGTTGGTCGCCTGCTGATTCAAGCGGTGACGCGCCGCGACTACCCGCTGGTGCAAGGGGTCGTGCTCTTCATTGCCATGATCTATGTGCTGATTAACCTCCTCGTGGATCTGCTCTACGCCGTCCTCGATCCGCGCGTCATAACGAGTGCTGAGTAAGACGGAGTAAGGCAGAGACACATGAGCGACGCAACGATTACGGCACAACGTACGGTCTTTGATGAGTCAACCTCGGCACTCAGCACGACCGACCGATGGCACTCAGCGTTCCGGACGCTGCTGCGCCATAAGAGTGCGCTCGTCGGCGGGATCGTGCTCCTGGTGGTCATCCTGGTTGCGCTGGCAGCACCGCTTCTTTCCAGCGCGAACCCGCAGGCGCTGGACCCGTTGCGCCGCTTGCAGAAGCCGGGCACGTACCACTTCTTCGGCACTGACAACGTCGGGCGCGATGTTTACAGCCGGACGCTCTGGGGCGCGCGGGTCTCGCTCGAGGTCGGGTTCGGCACTGCCTTCGTCACGATCTTTTTCGGCACGTTCCTCGGCCTGATCGCTGGCTATTATCGGCGGGTTGATACGGTCATCATGCGCGTTATGGACAGCATGATGGCCTTCCCCGGCATCATCCTCGCCGTCGGGATTATGGCGGCGGTCGGGCCAAGCAAGTGGAACGTCATCATCGCGCTCAGTGTCGTCTCCGCGCCGCGTCTCGCCCGGCTCGTGCGTAGCGTCGTCCTTTCGCTGCGGGAGATGCAGTTCGTGGAGGCCGCGCTGGCGACGGGGATGGGCAGCGGGCGGATCATGTGGCGGCACATCCTGCCGAACTGCCTCTCGCCGCTGATCGTCCAGGCGACCTTCATTTTCGCGGAAGCGGTAATCGGCGAGGCGACGCTCTCCTTTCTCGGCGCGGGCATTCCGCCCGATGTCCCGTCGTGGGGGATCATGCTTGGTGAGGCGCGCTCCTTCCTGCGCGATGCCCCGTGGACGATGCTCTTCCCGGGTGCCGTACTAACCTTCACCGTCCTTGCCCTCAACCTGATGGGCGACGGTATCCGCGACATGCTCGATCCGCGCCTGCGGAAGTTGTAGGCGCCATGGGTGAGGAAAAACGATGACCTATCGCATCGCCATCGGTGAGTTCGCGCACGAGACGAATACGTTTTGCCCGACTCTGACGACTACCGCGCCGTTTAAGGAATACCAGTGGCTCGTCGGCGACGCGATTGTGCAGATTCACGGCGGCAATCGCACCTATCTCGGCGGGATGCTCGCCCGGGCGGCGGAACTGAGCGTGACGCCGGTGCCGACGTTCGCGGCAGTTGCCTATCCGTCCGGGACAATCACGCGGGCAGCGTACGACGAGATCATGGAAACGCTGCTGGCGGCGATCGAGCGGGCGATGCCGGTGGACGCCGTCTGCCTCGCGCTACACGGTGCAGGCGTGGCGGAGGGAATTGACGATCTCGAAGGGGCGGCGCTGGCAGCGGTACGGGAGTGCGTCGGGCCGGACGTGCCGATTGCCGCCGCACTCGATCTGCATGGCAACATCACGCCGCGCATGCTGGAGAATGTGGACGGCCTGTTTGGCAACTGGTACTACCCACACACCGACAGTTACGAGCGCGGCGCGGAGGCGATGGACTTCCTCGCTCGCGTGCTGAAAGGCGAGATTGCACCGATCATGCACCTCGAACAACTCCCGATGATGATCCCGACATGCAGCACGGACCTCGAACCGGGCATGCGGCTGAATGCACTCTGTCGCGAATGGGAGCAGCGACCTGGCATGATTGATTGCACGATTTTCCACGGCTTCCCCTACACCGATGTCCCTGCCGTCGGGATGTCTGTTCTGACGATCACGGATAACGACCCCGCACTGGCGGCAGCAGCGGGCAAGGCAGTTGCCGGGGCAATCTGGGAGGCCCGCGAGGAGTACCGGCCGGAAATTCTCACCCCCGGACAGGCGATTGCCCGCGCGCTCGCCGTGCCGGAGGGGCCAGTCGTCATCAATGACACCTCGGATAACCCCGGCGGCGGTTCACCCGGCGACAGCACCCACCTCCTGCGCGCGATGCTCGACATGCAACTGGAGAATGTCTGCTACGCATACATCTTCGATCCCGAAACAGCGACACAGGCCCATGCGGCGGGTGTCGGCGCGACGATTAACGTGCGCCTCGGCGGCAAGACGGATGACCTGCACGGCGCGCCTATCGAGGCAGCGGCATATATCAAATGCCTGACCGATGGTCGTTTCCGTCTCACAACGCTAATGGGGCGCGGTATGCGTGTTGATCTCGGTCCGATGGCGCGTTTCCAGATCGGCGGTGTAGATGTACTCGTCGGTTCCCATCGCAATCAGGTGCTGGATGATGAGATATTTCTCCTGCATGGCATTGATGTGCGGCGCTATCAGATCGTCGCTGTGAAGTCCAGTTCTCACTTCCGCGCCGGGTACCGGCATCTCGCGACAGCGATCATCGCGGCGGATGCGCCTGGCGCGACGACACTCCGTCTCGATGGCTTCCCGTACCAGCGCATCCGCCGGACAATCTGGCCGCTCGATGCCGCCGAGATGCGCGGTGGCTATGTGCAGTACCTGTAATCTCGGTGGCCGGGTGCCATTTGGGCAGATTCAGCTTGCGATCTCTCATACAGGCTGAAGCCTATGCCACCGATACGAGGAGTATGTTTGTGTGGATTGAATGGCGCATTCGCTGGCGCGGCGACGAGGCAACCGTACGCTGGGAGAACGGTGTGCTGGTTAGCGACAACACGGTGACGGCGGCGTTTGGGCGCTTTGCGATCAGCAACGCGCCGATGACAGACCGCCCATCCGAGGAACGCCTGCGCGACCCGGCTATCACCGCGCAGATGCTCGCGGAGTTCGCGGACGCGATTATCGAAACAGAAACCGAGTCGCCCGTTTGACAGGCCCAAAATGGCGTCTCATACTTTCGGGAGAGACGTAGAGTGGTGCCTTTCATGGGCGCTTTTTATCGTAACGGAAGAGAGACGAGCGACGTATTCTGATGGATACCGACGAACGCGAGGATGGGGACGAAGTGGCCTACGCACCCCAACACACGAGGATTCGCGAGCGCCACACGGAGCGCGCGCCGAGTCGCCAGGCGCTGGACATACCCCGCAATGTCGCACGACGCGGCTCGACCCGTGCGGTGCGGGAGGGGCGGGAGTCGTTCAAGTGTGTCCACTGCCGTGCCTTCATTGGGCCGACGGTTAGCGGTGGCAAGCACCGGAATCACTGCCCACTCTGCCTGTATTCCCGCCATGTGGATGGTGGACGGCCCGGCGACCGCGCGAGCGATTGCGGCGCGAAGATGGCCCCCGTCGCGCGCTTCACGCGACCTAACGGCGAACCGATGATCCTTCATCGCTGCCTGGGTTGTGGCTTCGAGCGTAACAACCGCCTCGCTGCCGACGACAATATGTATCTGTTCGAGGAGTTGCCCGAAGCAGTGAGCAACAAGCAATGAGCAAAGAGGGAGACGATGCTATACTCGGCATTCGGCCTTCATGCATGATCTCGCACCTCGTTCTCGTGCTACTCATTGCTTCACTTGGAGGTAGAAATGTCGCCGCAACCCGTGCCTGATCTGAGCGACGTGTTCGCGTATGTGGATGTGCACCGGCAGAAGTTTCTTGACCGGTTGATTGCCTACCTGCGGATGCCGAGCATCAGTGCGCACGGGCAGGGCATCGCCGAGGTCGCGCAGTACATCGCCGATGTGATGAACCGGATCGGGCTGGCGGCGCGGATCATCCCGACTGCCGGGTGGCCGATGGTGCTTGCCGAGCGTAACGATGTACCGGGCGCACCGACGGTCATCCTCTACGGTCATTATGATGTCCAGCCGCCCGACCCGTTGGACGAGTGGCTCTCGCCCCCCTTCGAGCCGACGATCTGCGACGGACGGCTCTATGCGCGCGGCGTCGGCGACAATAAGGGGCAGCACTTCGCGCAGATTCTCGCCCTCGAATCGCTGCTCGCCTGCCGGGGGGCGCTGCCGTGCAACGTCAAGGTTCTGCTGGAAGGGGAGGAGGAGATCGGTAGCCCACAGATGCCTGTCTTCGCCCGCGCGCACCGCGACGAACTGGAAGCGGACCTCGTCATTACCAGCGACGGCCCCGTGGACGCGGATGGTCGCTCCCGCTTGCGGTTCGGTGTGCGCGGTGTCCTCAGTTTCGAACTCAGGGCGCATGGGGCGAACCGCGACCTGCATTCCGGTAACTGGGGTGGCGTCGTGCCCAACCCGATCTGGACGCTCGTGCACCTGCTCGCGACAATGAAGAACGACCGGGGCATCGTGATGATTGACGGCTTTTACGACAACGTGGACACGCCGACGCCTCTGGAGCAGGAGACACTGGACGGGCTACCGATTGATAGTGTAGCGGTCAAGCAATCGCTTGATCTGGCGGAGTTCGATCAGCCGGTAGAGCGTGGCTTCTACGAGCGGCTTTCGACGTGGCCAACCTTTACGATCAATGGGTTGCACGGTGGGTACGGTGGCCCTGGCTCGAAGACCGTTCTGCCGCATGAGGCGTTCGCAAAGTGCGATATCCGGCTCGTCGAGTCACAGACCGCCGATGCGGTTTTTGCCAAAGTGGAAGCGCATATCCGCCGTTATGCACCGGGTGTCGAACTGATCCGGCAAGGTTCGATGGACCCCTCGAAGACGCGGCTCGATTCGCCGTACGCCGATCCAATCCGGCGAGGGATCGCGGCGGCACAGGGTGAAGAACCGCTACTCGTTCCGGCAATGGGCGGTAGCCTGCCCGATTATGTCTTTACCAAGACGCTCGGCATTCCCGCCTTCGGTGTTCCCTACGCCAACGCCGACGAATCGAACCACGCCCCAAACGAGAACATGGAGATCGAACGCTTCTACAAGGGCATCAAGACCGGTGCGGCAATGCTCGCCTATCTCGGGGCGTATCGCAAGCAGGAATAGCAATCTGATTAACTGCCAGGACGCCAGGAAGGTAAAAAGAAAGATTCCGTAGCGTTCCTAACGTCCTGGCGGTTCATTTCTCCATCGTTGCAGAGTTAGGACGACTTTTGGGCACCCGGTCCTTGTCCTTGACGCTGCCGGGGGTCAGGAACGACGCTGAGGGCAGTGGCGAGATCAATCTGGTGATCCTGCTCCTGCTGCACGATCCCCTGCAACACCTCGGACAGCGCATACTCTTCTAGTTCCTGCGCCTGCCGGATGCGATCCCGGTAGTTGCGGATCGTCTCATCCTCCGCTTGGAGGTCGAACCAGAGCATGTCCTCGTTCTCTTCCGATACCTGGACGGGTTTCGGCTCGTGGATGGGGTATGCCCCGAAGTAATCGAGTTGCTTTGCTATCGCCAGCGCGTGATCCAACTCCTCGTGGGCGTGTACCGCCAGTTCATCCGCGATGTCCATGTAGCGTGCGCCGTCAAGTTTCTGGCTGAAGATTATGTACTGGATAATTGCCTTGTACTCGCGGGCAAGGTCTTCCTGCAAGCCCTTCACTAGTTGGTCGGTCGTGGCGGGTGTCTGCTTCGTGTCTGCCATGTTCTGCTCCTCTCATGCGGATATTCCGATTGTTCATGCTCCTTTCCGCACGAACCGTGCCCGGAGAAGTGACCAGTAGCCAGTAATCGGTAGCCAGTAGTCAGTAGAAAACGGAGCCGCTTCGCATATTTCCTTCTGACTACTGACTACTGACTACTGACTACTGAACTACTCTCTCCGCTACAATAGCACCCGGCGATGATCGGCAAAGGGAAGGGGGCGCAACATGCAGAGTGATGTCTTGATTCGGGGCGCGCGGGTGGTGGATGGAACGGGCAATTCGTGGTTCTACGGCGATGTGGCGATAGCAGGTGAACGCATTGTTGCCGTTGCGCCAACGGGACAGTTGGCGGTGGAAGACGCGGGCGAGGTTGTGGATGCGACGGGGATGGTCGTCTGCCCCGGCTTCATTGACATTCAGAGCCACTCAATCCTTCCCTTGATGCGCGACGCGAAATGCCTCTCCAAGATCACACAGGGCGTGACGACGGAGATCATGGGCGAGGCATGGACGCCCGCGCCCTTCGGTGGGCTGATCGAAGCGCCGATGCGCAATGCCGTCTTCCCAACACAGATGCCGGAATGGGAGGAACGCGCGCGGGGTTGGACGCGCTTCCGCCACTGGCTGGAGGCGATGACCGAGCGCGGCGTCTCGCCGAATGTTGGCTCCTTTCTCGGCGGCGGCACGCTGCGGCAGTATGCCAAAGGAATGGCGATGGGCGACGCGAATGCCGACGAGTTGGCGACGATGCGCCGCGTCGTGCGCGAGGCGATGGAGGACGGCGCGTTCGGCGTCTCGTACGCCCTGATTTACCCCCCCGATACCTACGCCGGGACGGACGAGATCGTCGCCGTCTGCGAGATCGTCGGGCAGTACGGCGGCGTCTACATCACGCATCTGCGCTCCGAAGCGGATCAGTTCTTGGAGGCGATGGCGGAGGCGCTGGCGATCGGGCGGCGGGCGAAGGTCTCGGTCGAGGTCTACCACCTCAAAGCGGCTGGGCGCGAGAACTGGCACAAGATGCCCGCCGCAATCCAGATGATTAACGACGCCCGCGCGGCGGGGCAGGATGTCACCGCCGACATGTACCCGTACATCGCGGGCGGCACGGGGCTTTCATCCGTCCTGCCGCCGTGGGCAGCGGCGGATGGCAAACTCTACGACAACCTGCGCGACCCCCAGATGCGCGTGAAGATCCGTGCGGCGGCGCTCAACCCCTCCGGCGATTGGGAGGCAATGGGCGCGCTCAACGGGCCGGACGGCATCGTGCCGGTCGGGTTGGAGCGGCCCGAACTGAAGCAGTACAACGGCATGCGCCTTTCCGCCATCGCGACGGAGCGGGGTACGCACTGGCTCGACACGGCGATTGACCTGCTCGTCGCGGAGGGCCAGCGGATCAGCACGATCTATTTCATGATGACGGAGGACAATCTTGCCGAGCAGCTCAGGCAACCGTGGATCAAGATTTCCACCGACGCGGGAGGCGTGGACCCAGCATGGGCGGCAGAGCGCGGCCCGACCCATCCCCGTTCCTATGGCACCTACCCCCGCGTGCTCGGCAAGTATGTCCGCGAGGAGCAGGTGCTGACCCTTGAGGACGCGATCCGCAAGATGACCTCGTCCGTCGCGGATCGCCTCTCGCTGCGCAACCGGGGACTTTTGCGCGCTGGCTGCTATGCTGATGTCGTCATCTTCGACCCGGAGACCATCGCCGACCGCGCGACCTTCGACAACTCGCACCAGGTGTCGGTGGGCGTCTGCGATGTCTGGGTGAACGGTACGCGCGTCCTGAAAGATACCGTCCACACCGGCGCAACCCCCGGCCAGTTCGTGCGCGGCCCCGGCGCAGCGCTTAGAGAGGAAAAGCAATGAAGAAGATATTGATGACCGGCGCGAGTGGAAAGATCGGTCTGTCGCTCAGAGAACTGCTGAAGGATGGGTACGCGCTCCGGTTGCAGGAGCGGCCGGGCGGCAAGGCGGTTGGCCCGGCGCGGGAAGGTGAGGAAATCGTGCGGACGGACCTCACTGATCTGGCGGGGATGCGCGCCGCCCTGCGCGGCTGCGATGCGGTAATTCATCTTGCGGCTTCGTCCGCTGTGGAGACGCCGTGGGAAGATGCCCTCACGAACAATATCGTCGGCCAGTACACCGTGCTGGAAGCAATGCGGCAGGAAGGCGTGCCGCGCATGGTCTTCGCGACGACGAATCACGTCACGGGATACTACGAACTGAAGGGCCGCCCCTGCTACCCGGACATGCCTGTGCGCCCTGATGGCTACTATGGCGCGT
>JAABUZ0100003334.1_pt1 | contig 24023 bp, 29 predicted proteins | sample 5562091 | NCBI WGS metagenome assembly JAABUZ01 (sample SAMN12813069, study PRJNA571459) | rock metagenome | isolation source: Antarctica rocks | place: Antarctica: Victoria Land, Linnaeus Terrace sud | collected 2015-12-21
CCGTCTGGTGCGAACTCGAACAACTCTTGGTAGCGCTGGCGTTCTGCTTCCAGCACCTGACGAGCCGCCGCCAGTTCCTCGTTCTGCTGGCGTAGTTCTTTCTGAACCGACTGCAATTCTTCCAGGGTGGTGTGGAGTTCCTTGCAGACTGCTTTGATCGACTCCAGTTCTTCAGGAATCAACGACATCCTCCTCGTTATGCATCTAGAAAACTCCGCTGGTGATGTCCAGTAATAGCAACGCCAATCCCAACGCACCCATTTTTTTTTGCTCCTGATCATAAGTGATTATCTCTGCATGGGATAATTTTCCTACAATGTCAGTGTCTTGTGCTTAGCCTATGGGTATTTAGAACAACCACAGGGAAATTAATTTTAGATTAAGATTCGTTGGAATGGTATCGCACCATTGTCCAGCGTCAAGTAGGATGCCCTGAAGTCTTTCTACCGTAGAGACCTGTGGGTTGGTTGGCCCTTGCGCTAGTTGACTGTCAACATTCAAGGCGATCGCCACCATGAGGATACTCCTAGTCGAAGATGATGTGCCGCTGGCTGAAGCTCTAGCAGAAGCCCTGATTGACCAGCGTTATGTAGTTGATGTCGTCAATGATGGGGAAGCCGCTTGGCAGCAAGTCAAAGCCCTTGCATATGACTTGATTTTGCTTGATATGATGCTCCCCAAACTGGATGGTGTTGGCCTTTGCCAACGACTGCGCTCTCATGGCTATGGCATACCTATCCTCATGCTCACCGCTCGCGATACTACCACTGACAAAGTCGCTGGTCTGGATGCTGGGGCTGATGACTATGTTGTCAAACCGATTGATCTACAAGAATTATTTGCTCGGATTCGGGCTTTACTGCGCCGAGGAAATTCTCCGTCATCTCCGATTCTTGAATGGGGGAGCTTGCACCTTGACCCAAGTACTTATGAAGTCACCTATGAGGAGCAACCCCTACACTTGACCCCCAAAGAGTATAATCTCCTGGAGCTTCTCCTCCGCAATGGTAGGCGGGTGCTTAGCCGTAGTGTCATCATCGAACACCTTTGGTCTCTTGAGGATCCTCCGGAAGAGGATACTGTAAAGGCTCATATCAAGAGCTTGCGTCAAAAACTCAAGGCAGTGGGAGCCCCTAATGATTTGATTGAGACGGTTCACAGTGTAGGTTATCGGCTCAAACACCTCTAGATCCTAAGTTTTTCCCGATTTCTTCCCGATTTCTTCCACCATTTTTTCACTTATAAGCTGTAACTTCAGAGCGAAGACAGGTTATTAGCAGTTGACCAACGCTAAAAGCCTGGTGATCGCGCTCATTTTTATACAGACTGGTTGGCCGTTAGCAGACCTCCAGATTATACGTTTTGAGGTACTGCTAAAACAATGTGCTTCCTCTTTATAAAATGCTGGTTTTATTGCACAAAAGAAGTGAAAAAATGAGTAAAACACTTGTTAATATGACACTGCTATTAGTTAGTGAGGAAATTGAAAATGTATTAGATAGCCAAGCGGAAAATTTCTATCAAGAAGCTTTTTCACTTCCCGATTTACGCCAAGAGTTGATCACCTATGTTTTGAGTCGAGTTGCTAATTTATACAGGGTAATTGAGGATGGTCAAGAATCGTCAATAAAATGCAATCCTCTATGCAAATCAGCGGTAAAACGGTTACACATAGAAGCTGTGATTCACCAGGGGATTGACGATCTCCTTCCAAGGAAAGATAATTTGAGTTCTCAAGTGACCTTCCTAGGGAGTAGGGAGTAGGCTCCAGTTGCAGCTACTCGCCGGTAAGCAAGTTCAGCTGCCAATCGCAGTGCAGCTTTCATGCTGGTAGCATCGGCGATGCCCAAACCTGCAATATCAAAGGCAGTGCCGTGATCGGGTGAGGTGCGGATAAAGGGCAGGCCGATGGATGTGTTAACAGCCCTGTCAAAGGCCAACTGTTTCACGGGAATTAAGCCTTGATCGTGATACAGGGCAAGATAGGCATCATGAGCCCTTGAGAGATCAGCTGATGCGTACCAAGCTTGACTTGGCTTTACCCACATCGTGTCCGGTGGCACTGGGCCGTCGAGCACAAGCTGAGGTCTGGCGTAGCGCTCCTGCTCTAACCAGGGAATCAACCACTCTTGTTCTTCGTGTCCCAGCTGGCCTTGTTCGCCGCTGTGGGGATTTAACCCGGCGATCGCAATCCTGGGAGTCTGTAAACCAAAATCCTGCCGCAAACACTCCACTAGCAGATCGAGTTTTAAGCTGAGCAGCTGGGGGTTGAGAGTGTCTGCTACCTGACGCAGGGGGATATGAGTAGTAGCAAGCAGGGTGCGGAGTGTCCAGCCTGTGTGGGGGGAACGCGCTACGAATAACATTCCAAATCGTTCAACCCCGGACATCTGAGCTAGCAGTTCGGTCTGACCAGGGTATAAATGTCCAGCTGCCTTCCAAGCAGATTTGGCTATGGGACCGGTAACGATACCCTGGAATTCACCATCTAGCGATCGCGCGATCGCTGTTTCCAAATAAGCAAAGCTAGCTGCTCCGCTGGCAGAATTTCCGATGCCGGTGGTAATTTGGCGCTTTGTTTCCGAGTCCAGCTGGACGTCTAAAATTGACAACTGGGCTGGATCTGCCAGAGGTTCTAGCTGCCCACCTGGGTAGGTATGAAGAAGTTTCTGGCGCAGTTGGGTGTAGGTTTCTAGCAACTCTAGCTGGCTACCAATCACTGTCACCCGGCAATTTTGAGTTACTTCTGGGTCTGCCAAAGCTTTCAAAATCACCTCTGGACCTATCCCAGCTGGATCTCCTAAGGTGAGTGCTAGATGCGGAAGATATTGTCTATCCGACTTTGCATCTGTTTTGTGTGATTGATACATGGGAGGCGTTGCTGGTTAGTGGAATGATTTACAATACTTTTCACGGGTCTAATCTTGCAGGGCTAATAAAGGCGCTGGTAGATTTTGTTTGTTGAACCATTCGCAAGGGATAATTGCACCAATGGGCGGTGAGATGTTTACGGCGGCTGTTTTGTGCTTCACTTTAATCCTGGTGGGCATAGGCATGGGTTTTCTATTACTCAAAATTCAGGGTGACAAAGAAGAGGCTCTCTAGAAGAGAGCTGGGGGAGCAACTTTATAGATAAATCTAAAGGCTTGAAGCAAGGATGCCTTGTGGGCTTCAAACCGCATAGCAGGGGTAACTCTGCCCCCCTGCCCCTCTGCCCCCCTGCCCCTCTGCCCCCTATCCCCAGAGGGGTCCCCGAGTCCCCCCTGCCCGTATAGGCAGAAGTCCCTATAGCTTTTCTAAACTTTTGTTTACAAAGCACATTACTGTTAACATTCTATCTAACAAAGTTTTAAGATTCATTACTAATCCCTCATGAACTTATTAATTGTCGGTGCCACTGGCACCTTAGGAAGACAAGTGGCTCGCCGCGCTCTCGATGAGGGGTATAAGGTACGCTGCCTTGTGCGAAGTTCCAAGAAAGCTGCCTTTTTAAAAGAATGGGGCGCTGAACTTGTGCCGGGAGATTTGTGTGACCCCCAGAGCCTGCCACCAGCACTCGTTGATGTAACCGCCGTAATCGATGCCGCAACCAGCCGCCCCACAGATTCACTCAGCATCAAACAGGTGGACTGGGATGGGAAGGTGGCGCTGATTCAAGCGGCAAAAGCGGCAAATGTGCAGCGTTTTATCTTCTTTTCCATTCTAGACGCGCAAAAACATCAAGATGTACCGCTGATGGAAATCAAGCGGTGCACAGAGCTATTCCTGAGCGAAGCGGGTCTGAATTACACGATCTTGCAGCCCTGTGGCTTTATGCAAGGATTAATTAGTCAGTATGCGATTCCGATTCTGGAGCGGCAGGCAGTTTGGGTGACAGGAGAGTCTTCTCCCATTGCCTACATGGACACTCAGGACATCGCTAAGTTTGCTATCCGCGCCCTCTCGGTGCCAGAAACGGAAAAACAAAGTTTTCCCGTTGTGGGGTCTCGTGCCTGGAGTGCTGAGGAAATCATTAGCTTGTGTGAGCGATTGTCTGGACAAGATGCTAGGGTGACGCGCATGCCTATCAACTTACTGCGTACCATGCGCCGGATGTTGCGGTTCTTTCAGTGGGGTTGGAATGTGGCAGACCGACTGGCCTTTACAGAAGTATTGGCAACTGGTAGACCGCTGAGTGCCGAGATGGATGATGTATATCGGGTCTTTGGATTGGACCCCCAAGAAACCACCACCGTAGAAAGCTACCTGCAAGAGTACTTCGGTCGAATTCTCAAAAAGCTGAAGGAGTTAGATTACGAGAAAACGAAAACCAAAAAGCAGGAAACAAAAAGGACTCCGTTTAAAAAATCTTAAGTACTCTGCGATCGCGCTATGCAGGGGGCAGTTAAAAGAAAGCTATAAAGTGAAGCAGCATCACCACTAAGGAGAAAGCCAGGAGAGACAGCCTCAACAAAAGAGGAAATTTCAAGGGTGGGAACAAACCTATTGCCGGAATCAGTGCAAAACAGGCAAGCACTGGATTTCCCAGCGCCAAATAACTCAACGCTGCCAGCCCAAAAGCAAAACTTAATATCCAGCCGATGATTAAGTCAAGTCGTTCTGCAAATTTTCCGTCCATATTCTCCAATGCAAGACTCCATCATCTTCAGGTTTAACACCACAGAATTTCCCTCCCATAAAGCTTAAATTGGCCTGAGGCATTTCTTCAAACTCTTGCGGCTTCATGACCAACGTCAATCAAACCACAACTATATTTTGGCAAACTAGCTAGAAAATGTTTGATGACTAGTAGTAAAAAGTCATAATTAGAGAGAAAACGATTGCTGTTACCGAAAATTTGGGTTTAAAGCCCCGTCCTTCAGGACGGCTTTCATCAGTTGACGAGGAAAGAAAAGTGTTGTAATATACTTTTGGTTGGAATTCCCACGGTGGTGCCTTGACCTCGGTCTGCTAGAACCGGAAAGCTCACAAGAGAGCAAAATAAAGGGTAGCGAAAACCTTGAAAAACATAGCTCAGTAAGTGTCAAAAGACACTGAATGAAAACCCAAAATAAATTAGGCGTAAGCCAGATACCATGGGGAGCATGGAAATCTCTCTTAGAAATAGGAGAAACGCGCAGGATTGTCATCCTTAAGTGGGCAGCGATAGCGAGTAAACCGTAAGGTAAGCGAGTGAGTCAAAGTTCGGATGAACATGAACGTGTGAGACCAAGAGTAGGGGCAACCCAAAAGGGCAGTGTTCAGCTCAAGAATCCCCCGACTTTAGGCGGGAGCGTCAAGCTGCTATAGGTGTTATCGAGTCTCGTGCCACTCAAAAGAGCGATGAGTACCGCCAAGTGTAGAGTAAGGCGTAGAAGGCGGTGTTGAAAGTGGTGTAGAAAGTGGTGTAGAAAGTGGCGTAGAAATAGGTGTAGAAAGCGGTGTAGAAAGTGGTGTAGAAAGTGGCGTAGAAATAGGTGCAGAAAGCGGTGTAGAAAGTGGTGTTAAAAGCGGTATAGAAATAGGTGCCGAAGGAGTTGTCGAAGGAGTTATCGAGCGAGGTGCCGAAGGAGTTGTCGAAGGAGTTATCGAGCGAGGTGCCGAAGGAGTTGTCGAAGGAGTTATCGAGCGAGGTGCCGAAGGAGTTGTCGAGGTAGGTGGCGAAGGAGTTGTCGAAGGAGTTATCGAAGGAGTTGTCGAAGGAGTTGTCGAAGGAGTTATCGAAGGAGTTGTCGAAGGAGTTGTCGAAGGAGTTGTCGAAGGAGTTGTCGAGGTAGGTGTAGAAGGAGTTGTCGAAGGAGTTGTCGAAAAAGGCGTCGAAAAAGGCGTCGAAAAAGGCGTCGAGGAAAGTGTATAAGGAGGTGTATACAGAGGATTTACTTGTTCCCTCCGTGAAGTCGACTGAAAACTCGTTTCCGCCCTGAGAGCGCCATTCGGCTGTAGTGCACCTGCGGGATGCACGTTATTTGCCACAGCTAAGATTAGTGGTAGCGTCGTCCCCGTCAGAATTTTCATTGTTTGTTTGGGCATAATTAATAAAGGTTCCCTTTCTTCAGTTGCATCTGCTGAGTTCTTAAAAGGAATACCTGCAATTAAACCAAAACAATTTTTGGCCAACCAGCTAAAAAATGTCTGATTTTTAGTAATAAAAGGTCTGTCACCATCAACCCCTAAGGACCTGGGAAGTAGCAAAGACTGTGAAATGGGGAACCCCGCCCTTAATGAAGTAGGGCAGGGTAGTTCATAAATTAGGTCAAAAATGTGCAAGGATCAACCTAACACCAAGCAGAGCCCTAATCTGGATCCTGAGTGTGCCCAAAGCAGGCATTATTTACAATGACGTTAAACCGATAGCGGGTCGCGTCGCTATCGAACTGAAAGACAAGCTAACCGCTGCCGGTTGGGATGTCTGTATGACAACGGGTGTCGGCGGCATGCTGGGCTACTCTAGCCCTGAAAGTCCAGTCTGTCACACTCCGATTAATAGCTTGACGCCTCCTGGCTTTGACTCAGAAATGAGCTTTGCGGTGGTGTTAGGGGGAGATGGGACAGTTCTCTCTGGGTTTCGTCAGGTAGCTCCCTGTGGTATTCCACTACTAACTGTGAATACAGGTCACATGGGGTTTTTGACTGAAACTTACCTGAACCAGCTGCCCCAAGCGCTAGAAAGGGTGATGGCGGGTCAGTATGAAATTGAAGAGCGGGTGATGCTGAGCGTCAAGGTATTTCGGGGAGAGTCCCTGCGGTGGGAAGCGCTCTGCCTGAATGAAATGGTACTGCATCGGGAACCGTTGACGAGTATGTGCCATTTTGAGATCGCGGTGGGTCATCACGCGCCAGTGGATATCGCAGCGGATGGTGTGATTGTCTCGACGCCAACAGGCTCAACTGCCTACTCACTGAGTGCTGGTGGCCCGGTGGTCACGCCTGGAGTACCGGTATTGCAGCTGGTGCCGATTTGCCCCCATTCTCTGGCTTCTCGTGCGTTAGTGTTTTCTGACAGGGAAACGGTGATGATCTTCCCAGCTACTCCGAACCGGCTGGTGATGGTGGTGGATGGGAATGGCGGGTGTTATGTCTTTCCAGAGGACAGGGTGCAATTGGAGCGATCGCAATACTATGCCCGGTTCATCCGCTTGCAATCGCCGGAATTTTTCCGAATTTTGCGGGAAAAATTGGGTTGGGGTCTGCCCCATATTGCGAAACCCACTTCGGTCGAACTGCCGTGAGTAAAGCTATCGTCGATAAAATCGATATGATAGGATAGTAAGTATTAATGCTCAGATGGCTAATGCCAGCTGGCACTAGCGCTGACAAAGAGGGCTATGTCTAAGTTAAAAGTGAATGCAGTCCCTACGCATCGACATGAGCGGCTTATGAGTACAGAAAGTCTTAGCTCCAATCCCTGTGTGTTGGTGGTTGAAACCGACGAGAGCCTAGGCCAGCAGGTTAGTCTCGATTTGAAAGAATCGGGATATGAACCCGTCGTGGCTTATGATACGACTAGTGGCCTACATCAAGCCCGGGATCGCCAGCCCGCTTTGATTGTTGTAGACCGGATGCTAGCAGGAGAATCGGGACTGGGGTTGTGTAGCCATCTTAGGAACACGGGTGCGCGGGTGCCAATGCTGGTGTTAATGGCGCGTGATACGGTTGATGACCGGGTGGCTTGCCTGGAAGCTGGGGCAGATGATTACTTCCTCAAGCCTTATCGGTCGGAGGAATTTTTGAAGCTGGTGCGCCTCTACTTGCAGACCGAGCCTGGTGGAACAGAGCAGTTACGGTTTGGCGATCTGGTTTTAGACCTAGCAACCCGCAGAGCGCTGCGCCACGGACGGGCGATTGACTTGACCATGAAGGAATTTGAACTGCTAAAGTATCTGATGGAGCATCCCCGTGAGGTATTAACCCGCGAACAAATTCTGGAAAATGTTTGGGGTTATGATTTTATGGGCGAGTCCAATGTAATTGAAGTGTATATTCGTTATTTGCGCCTCAAAATTGAAGATGAAGGCCAGAAGCGCCTGATTCAAACGGTGCGGGGTGTAGGGTACGTGTTAAGAGAAGCGTGACATCCACCCGACGCTAATCGCAAGCGATATAGCGCGGGCTTCCCAATCTCACGATCAGGAGATTCCTGGTTACTTCCCTTGCAGGTTTTTCGCCCACTACCTAGATATGCATGTACCCTCGGGCATCCACACATCCCCGGCGCTCTGACTGCCCAGGCCGTTTCCTTTCCCCAGAGTCCCTGGGTACTTTCGTACAAGTAGTCAAAAAGACTATGTACAACCGACCAAATTGGTTTTACGCACCGATGGTTTTGAGTTTTATACCCTCCAACTCGCGTGCAACCCCCTACCAATTGTCATGGTTCAAAGCACTTCTCAGACTTTGGAGGCCCCGGTTTCCCTGACTTTTACTCTCAACTGACGGGCTGCTTAGACCATGTATATGGTATCACTCGTCTAGGTGATTCAATGTCGTATTTTTGTGATTACATTAGTCATTCAATTTGTCAAGCATTTCGATGGAATGTTTATCACCCAGTAGCTCCGGTTCGCAATTCACTCGCTGTGTTCTCAAGGAGGGTTTCCCTCCGTAGGAAACTGGCGTCCCCGACGCTAAGAACATCGGGAATACCCTCGTTCTATAGCGCGGGACTTCTTAAGGGTTGAGAAATTAAAAAGTTTTGAGTTTTGGGCGTAAGTAGATGAAGTTAACAAGAGAGCAGAAGAGGCAGGGGAGGCAGGGTGAGAAAAAGGCTACCCGCAAGGATTGGGGCATAAACCTTCTTTGTCTCAAGAGAAGATTTCGCCTACAAGGGGCGATGCTGCCTCTGCTCCCCCTGCTCCCCCTGCTTCCCCTGCTCTCTTCGGCGATGCCTAGCCTTCAGGCTGAAAAACCGGCGAATTTACGTCAAACACTACCCATTTCAGCTCAAGCTATTGTTGCTGGTCACACGATTGGGCTGGAAGTAGCGCGGACTTTTCAACAACAGGCTACGGGATTGATGTACAGAACCAGTTTGGCGGACGACCGAGGAATGTTGTTTCCATTTGAGCCGCCCCAACCAGTTAAGTTCTGGATGGAGAACACGCTTATCCCTCTAGATATGGTCTTTTTGCAAGACGGTGTGGTGAAAGCGATCGCACCTTCTGTCCCTCCCTGTACCACCGCTCCTTGTTCTACATATGGCCCTGGAACGCCAGTCAATCAGGTGATTGAGCTGCGGGGTGGTCGAGCCGCCGAACTGGGTTTAAAGGTGGGCGAGCGGGTAAAAATCAAGTTTTTGGATTCCAAGCACTAGCGTCCGGTGAGTCCTTAGACCCGTCATCCTTTTGGTGTAGGTGACAGTCTTGGCTGAAATCTTCCTTGCTATAGGTGTAACCAATTGCACCGCTGGGGTATAATAATATTTATTAAATTTTGCCTGAGGTTCGCCCTGGCAGGAATTTAGTCTGAGAAATTTGCGCTAAGATCCTAGTCCACGTCTTAAACGCTATAAGCGGACTATAAGAAAACAGATAGCAGCTGAATCAGTCTTTGATGTATTCGGCGTTGCAGCAGAAGCATAGGGACAGATGAGAGACTGGCTACCGGCTACTCAAGCATAAAAAGTCGATGTTACAAGATCAGGTTTGACGAATGAGGTGAAAGACAAATGGCACCAGCAACTTATTCTCGATTTATTCATTTTCTGCAGGAAGATTTGGCTATTTCTGCGGCTTCTATCGCGGTTGCCCTCCGGCACCGAGAGCAAGATCCAGGACCATTGCCGATGATTCTCTGGCAATATGGTCTGGTTACACTGGAACAGTTAGATAAAATTTATGACTGGCTGGAGACGGCATAGGATTTAATCGCTCACTCAGGAGAAATGTTGGAATGCCAGGACGACTATGGTTTCGGGCAAGGCTGACATGTAAGGGAATGCCAACCGAAAGGTTTCAATTCATTCCCACACCAATTAAAAGAGCGGGTTGATAATTCAGTCCGCTCTTTTGATTAGGAATGGTTGGCGATCAGCCCTAATAAAGTGTTTGGCGGTATTACAAACCTATGGGTCTAAGGGTTGGGAACTCTTAAAGAGCGCCGCGATCGCCCCAGCTGGATCAGGCTGTTTCACCAATGACTCGCCGATCAGCACCGCCTCTGCACCGGAGGTAGCCACCACAGCCAGATCATCTGGTGTGTGTAGTCCTGACTCACTAACGACGAGGATACCTCGCGAACGCAATTCAGAACCACGATTGAGCAGCAGCTGGCAGGTGGTTTCCAGGTTGACTGAAAAATCTTCCAGGTTGCGATTGTTTATACCAACTAAGGTAACTCCGTCTATGGATAACACGCGGTCGAGTTCTGTGAGGTTATGGACTTCAATCAGGGTAGCCATCTTCAGGGCTTTGGCAATTTTGACGAAGTACTGGAGGTCTTGATCGCTAAGTATAGCCGCAATCAGCAGGACGGCATCGGCACCCTGGACACGGGCTAGATACATCTGGTAAGGATACAGCAGAAAATCCTTACATAGTAGCGGCAAGTCGACAGCAGCGCGAATCTGAGCTAAGTTGTCAAAGCTGCCTTGAAAGAATTTTTCGTCCGTTAAAACAGATAGGCAGCTGGCACCGCCTTGTTGGTAGGCTGTAGCGATCGCCACAGGGTCAAAATCTGACCGTAGCACTCCCTTACTGGGAGAAGCTTTTTTGACCTCGGCAATCAGCGCCGGTCGTGTTTTCGCTTGCCGCAGGGCGGCTACAAAGTCCCGCGGCGGTGGTGCCATAAGCGCCTGACGCTGCAAATCAGCTAAGGGAAGTTTTTCCCGAAGTTGGTCAACTTCCGTTTCTTTGTGCCAGACAATTTCTTCTAAGATATTGGCAAAACTTGCTTTTATAACCTTTCCGTCAATTCCAACCTTCATCTATACTCACTTTGTACTTAAACACCGCTCATAAACAGTTATGAAAGTCCATGCTTACGCTACCATGTCCACAAAATCAGAGCTAGTGCCTTTTGAGTATGATCCCGAGCCCCTGGGTTCGCAAGAGGTGGAGGTGCGCGTCCAGTACTGCGGCGTCTGTCATAGCGATCTGGCAATGATTGACAACGATTGGGGAATGAGTACGTATCCCCTTGTACCCGGACATGAAGTAATCGGTGAAGTCACAGCCGTAGGACAGCAAGTTACTGATATCAAAGTCGGACAACGCGTTGGTGTCGGCTGGCAGTCAGGTTCTTGTCACGTCTGTCGCTATTGCCACCGTGGGAAAGAGCACCTGTGTGTAAATGATCCCGAATACACTATTGTTGGACGGTATGGCGGCTTTTCTGATTACGTCCGCGCTCAGGCAGACTTCACCGTTCCGATTCCAGACAAGTTAGACCCCTCCATCGCTGGTCCCCTGATGTGTGCTGGCACTACTGTTTGGACGCCGATGATGCATTACGGCGTACGTCCAGGCATGAAGACGGCTGTCCTTGGGATAGGTGGGCTGGGACATTTAGCAGTTCAATTCCTTGCCAAGTTTGGCACGGATGTGACCGCCATCAGTTCCACCCACAATAAGGAAGAAGAGGCACGCCAACTGGGAGCAAGTAATTTCATTGCCACGCGCGGTACTGACGAACTCGCCAAAGCAGCAAAGCAGTTTGACTTTATCCTCTCAACTGTCTCGGCGGATGTTGATTGGGGCCAGTTTATTGAAGCCCTTGCCCCTGAAGGCAGGCTGTGTATAGTAGGTATACCCGAAAGCGATCTGAAACTGTCTGCGTTTTCGATGATTAATGGCGAGCGCTCAGTTAGTGGTGGTGCTGCTGGTGCGCCTAGCGATACTACAGCCATGATGGAGTTTTGCGCCAATCATGGCGTCGCGCCTATGTGCGAACAATTTGACATGAAGGATGTGAACAGCGCTGTTGAACATGTCCGTAGCGGGAAAGTGCGCTACCGGGCTGTTTTGGCGCGTTAAAAAGGAAGCAGGGGGGGTTCCCCCACCTCCCCTACTGTTTAATGGGTGGTGACCGCACGCTTGTACGCTTCGTCCAGCACTTCGGAAAGCGTGGGGTGGGCGTGAACCAGATATGCCAGACTGTTGACAGACTGCCGGTTAGCGATCGCGGACGATGCCTCATGAATCAAATCAGCAGCGTGCAATCCTAAGATGTGTACTCCCAGTACCTCACCAGTGTCGAGGCGATATACCACCTTTGCCATTCCATCACTTTCGCCTTCTGCGATCGCCTTGGAATTGCCTTTGAAGTAAGTCCGCACCGCCGCCACTTCAAACCCCTCAGCCTGACCCTTTTCCTTGGCAGCTGGCTCTGTCATACCTACAGAGCTGATTTCCGGGTGAGTAAATACAGTAGCTGGAATGCTGTGATAGTCTATCTGCCGCTGCCGTCCACAGATATTTTCCACTGCTGTGATGCCTTGGGCAGAAGCGGCGTGAGCCAGCATCATCTTGCCATTTGCATCGCCAATCGCCCACAGATTCGGCACTGGTTCACCCGCCGACAATACCGCCATCCTGTCATCAACTGGGATAAAGCCGCGGCGGTCAAGTTCCACTCCCACAGACTCTAAACCGAGGTTTTTGGTAGCTGGGATGCGTCCAGTGGCAACCAGGCAGGCATCTACTTCAAGCACGTCCACGACTTCTTTGGTTTTGAAATCGGCTAGCTCAATTACCACAGGCGTTCCGGGGGTGACTTTCTTGGCGAATATCCCCACATGGGTTTCAATATCGCGGGGGGTAATTAGCACCCGAGCCGCGAGTTTAGAAATATCCGGATCAAAGCCTGGTAAAAGTTGATCCAGAGCTTCAATCATTGTGATTTCACAGCCTAGAGCCGAGTAGACATCAGAAAATTCCAAACCGATGTAACCACTGCCAATAATTGCCACCCACTCTGGTAGCGACTCTAGCTTTACTCCGTTATCACTGGTAAAGACCGTTTTGCCGTCCACTTCAATTCCTGGAGGTACGAAGGGATGGGAACCTGGGGCAAGCATGATGTCTTTCCCTGTGATGGTTTTCTCGCCAGCGTCTGTAGCTATCGTTACTTTTTGCGGCCCAGCCAATTTAGCCCAACCCCGGAGGATATCGACTGACAAACGTTTGAGGCTGTTGGTCAAGTCCCCCTGAAGTTTGTTAACTAAGTTACCAGCATGGTTAGCGATCGCCTGCCGGTCAAACTCCACGTTTCCCACCTGAATACCCATTGCTTTAAGGTGGTGGGTATTGCGTAACTCCCGCACTCTCCCAGCAGCAGCCAGCAGAGCCTTAGAGGGAATGCAACCCCGATTGATACAGGTACCGCCCATGTCAGATGCTTCGATGATCGCCGTTTTCAGGCCACAGCTGACTGCGTGTAAAGCAGCACCATGTCCGCCCACCCCAGCGCCAATTATCACTAAGTCGTAATCAAATTCCTGACTCACTTGACTCTCCTGGTGCCTTGTTGCTCTCCTTATTCTCAACTTGACCCACCAGTGAGCGCAAGTCTCTAGATTTCAGGCTTTTACCGGCGTTACTGATTGGCGGGATAATATCATACCAGATTCGATGAGTTGAGTTACCCTATTATCTTCATAATATAATAGGCAAGCCTGGAGGATGCTGCTCCGACCCAGTTTAGCTGTGCCAGCTGGGACGGCACGCATAGAGTGCCACTGCTTATGTGACAGGATTGTTGGCTTCTACTGCTACCTTAACAGGCTTACAGTTGTCCTGATGTCTCGTTTGTAGAGATGAATCTCAACTAGTATAAAAAGTCAGTAAAAAGCGGGATGATACCATACGAGATTGGACGAATTGCCTTGCCGACAAATTTGGGCCGGGAGATTCAGCTCTTGAGCGATCCCAAGGAGAAACTTCATTTCCTCAACTTTAAGCTTAAACCTCCTTTTCTTCTTTAAGCTGATTTATCACCCAATTTGTGATACCTGAGTACAGGTAAAAATCGGCATCCTTGCCAATAATTTTTTGGCGATACTCTTCTCTAACAATCCTCAAATGACTGCTACAGATATCTGCCATTAGTTTCCGAATCTGGTCAGCTTCACAGGCTGATTGAAGTGTTTTTTTAGAGTTTTTAATACTGCCTTCATTCAATACTTTCATGCGCTTTTTTGAAATACCTTCTGCACTATGAATTAAGTCATTTCTGTGGTCAAACCAAAAGTCAAGTTTTTCGCCTAACTCACTGCAAAGTTGATTTTCAATAAAACTTTGTCGGAAATCCCGCTCCCATGCGGCTGATTCATCATCAGTTAAGCCAGACTTATCAAGATTCGGTTCATTCCGATCAAATCCCACAGGAAAGTAGTAGTCATCTATTTTGATAGCCAGGTCAGAGGTGCCGATATTTGCAATTAGAATTGCCATATTTACTCAACTTGGATAGCTCCTGCTGGCAATGCCTCCGCAAAAGCAGCGCGATCGCTCTGCTCTGCCCCAAAAATTGTCACAGTCTGGTAAGGTTCCCCAGAGTTAGGAAAATTAGACTCAATCACCACAAAAGAAGGAGTTCCCAAGTCGCCCCCTACTTTGGGATTCCCTGGCTTCCCTGGTGCCACACCCTTGAAGTTACTGTTACTGTATAGTAAATTCAACGCATTGCCCGTCACTGGTGACTTATTACCTTCCTCCGCCTCCCCTAACACTGAGGGTGCCCAGAATGACCATTCTTTAGCTAACTCAATAGCCAACTGATTGAGAGCAGTGTACTGTCTCAGCGGCAGATGAATCAAACTCCCCTCGTTATTAATATCAAAATCTTGACCACTAAAACTTCTGAGTTTTTGCAGAAACTTCTGATACACCCTACCTTTGTACCTAGTATCCGCGCCTGTTCCTGCTAAGAACTTCTTCGCATCCCCACTAAGTCGGTGCAATCCCCAGGTAGGTTTGAAGCGAAGGACGAATTAGACAGGATTTTTTGAGTTGCAGGTCAATTTTAGTTACAATTGATCTGGGTCAATACCTAGTTGTCGCAGTAGTTCTGCAAAAGCAAGCGATCGCTGCTCTGCCTGCTCTCGGCGTTGTCGTTCTTGAATAGCCTGCTGTTGAGCTAGTTCCTTTTGTTGAACCAGTTCAACATATGTGGCAAACCGTTCTCCATCTGGTCGATAAATCACCAGTTCCCCTTCAGATAACTCAAATCGTATCCCTAGTCGCGGACTCACCCAACGAGCCATCTCCTCAATCACTTCCAAGCGATTCTCCGAGCGCAGCCAGCCAGTTAAGTCTCCATCATCCGGGTCATACAAATAATACTCTTCCACACCGTAGTGTTCATAAAACTTGAGTTTCTTAGCCATCTCCTTCAGGGTATTGCCGGGGGAGAGGATCTCAAATACTACTTGTGGGGGAATGTTGTCTTCTCGCCACTGCTGGTAAGAACCTCTGTCACCCTTTGGTCTACCAAAGACTACCATGACATCAGGAGCGCTGCAGATGGTGTTATCTCCCTCAACGGGATACCAGAGTAAGTCGCCAGCTACAAAAACGTTAGGGTCATTCTGGAATAAAGCATCTAGCCCCCCTTGAGTAGTTACAATACAGCGGAACTGTTTGGTGTTATCTGCCATTGGCTTGCCGTCGCTGTCGGGGTAGATGATTTCTTTTGGGGTGGCTATAGGGGTGACCATTGCTTGTAATTCGTTGGGCTGGTGGTGTTATTAATTTTATAAGAAGCACTTGCAGTTCCTCGCCACTATCCAGCCGCATCATTAACCCATGCTGCTTATTGCACCATCTTGTCTACCCAGAAGGCACTAAAGCGCAGCAGCATTGCCAAGTCTTGTTCTTGAGTGCCGAGGGTATTTTTACCGGCTGCTTTTTGGGCTTTACAAGCCCAGTCCTCCCATTTGTCGAGCCAGTCGAGCAGGGCTTGTGGGATTGAGGGAGATAGACTTTGCTCCCGTCGCATTAGTGTATTTCTGGAAACTCTGCTTAAAACTTGGATATTCCGCGACAATCAGCGCATCAATAATTTCTTGACTCCAGAGAGAGGGCGTTATGACGGCGTCAGGGCCATATTCATTAGCAATATGCCAGCACAGTTTTACACCAAGATAATGCAGCAGGTATGACCCAGCCCAGAAATCTAGCAACTTGCGGGAGGCTTTAATAAACTCCTGCACTGGCGAGAAGGTGAACAGAAATAAATAAGGATGTTTGTGAGGTTGTCCTGACTCCCAGCCTTCTGGGAACATAGCACCAGCGAGGGCAGAAACGGTACTGTTGTAGCTGTGGAGTGGGCAATCTGGGATGATCTAGTGGGCGGGAAACAGCTTGTTGCGACTGACCACTAATAGGATGGGATACCTGCACTGAATTGTCACTGTTTTTGGCGTTTGGGTTCAGGTTCACCCGATCAGAGGCACTGCTGATGTCTTGCGACTGCTGCCCCAATTCCGACTGCCACCAGCTTTGTAGCTGAGGATGTTCTTTGAGGCACTGCACCTGTTGTGCAATATCAACACGGTAGGGCACCTGGGGGTTATGTAAAAGAGCATAAAGCTTGCGGTGATAGACGTTCATAGACTTTCACCCCGGGAGATTTCCCAACTGGATCACGCGATCATAAGCTATCAATTCGCTTTCATGCAAATGACAAATTGTGTTTGCAACAGAGCGGGACAGTATGCTGATGAAAAAGTCAAGTTAGTAATTCCATTGGTTAAGAGGAATAAACTGATTGGGTAGGCTGTAGTCCGATGCTTCCAGGTTGGCGATGGACTTGACGATACTTAGGTAACTCATACTCTTTGATGGGTCAGGGTGCTGGTAGACTGCTAGGATGCCGGGATGATTTGCGTTTGCCCTATGCAGAGCCTGGAAGTCATCGCAGTTGCGAGTCAATAACACACGCTCTTCCTGTTTCGCATAGTCAAGCACAACCGAGTCAGGCTTGCTCATCAAACCCGCTTGGTTGACTGTTATAACATCGTGACCAGCACTTTGTAGCAAATTGACTAGGTGTTTTGCCTGAGAGTCTTCATCGATGAGTAGTCTTAGGCTCAAGGGAGACTCCTTGTTCTTCGAGGCGGTAACGCTCCTCTTCTGCTTCCAGCTTCAAGAGCTCAGTGTGACTTTCGCAATAGCGAACAGCTTCGTGGATAGCGCAAAGAGGGAGGTTCCAATTCTCTGCTGCCTCTTCTGGGGTCATCTTGTTGGCAATCATATCCTGCCAGACAGTTGAGGCAAGTAGTTTTCGCCCTTTGATGTAAAGTTGCCGTCGCCAAGGGTGAGGACGTTCTACTAGATATTGCCAGTCCCCTGTTTGGGGGGATTCAAGTTCTGGGATCAGCAGGCGGACTTGCCCTTGTGGGGTGTGGAGAAAGAGTTGAGTGCCTGGACGTAGGTGGCACTTGAGGGTGACCATCAAGTCAATGGATCGCAGGATTGTTTCTTTAGTATTAGGAGCACCGATAGCGTCGCGCAGCCAGTTGAGCTTTGCTTCTTGCTCTGGAGTAATGTTGAAGTTCTGCCGCTTGGTTTCGACCGTTTCTGCATTAGATGATGTTGGTGTGGTCATGTTGCTTGGGTTCGGTGACTTAGGATGATTCCCGTAAGTAATATATGAGTAGTTCATACTTATTAAATTTTACCGAATAGCATAAGGTACTCGCACCCACCCCTGCGGCAGAACGAAATAGCCCCACAAATGGGTGATACGGCTGAAAAGCACCGTTGCCGCCGCAGCTATTCAAACAATAAATGCTGTATCATCTACAACAAATTCTGGCTGCACCCCCAGTACCACAACATTATGCCGACAATGTGCAGACAAAGGATAAAACCGTAGCTGATCTTCATTCTGATTCAGGTACTTCAGTATCTTTTTTGGCAACCAGGGTAAGCGCAAGAAAAAAATGCCCAAAATATGATATATAGGCAATGCTAATCCCAATAATGAAGTTTGATTCTTAGCTTTATTGCGATTATTCTCAGTATTATTGAGAGCCAAGTACTTTTATTGCTTCTTGCGCTTACCCTGTTTTGGCAACGCCTCGTACTGTCGATCATCCAGTACGCACTCAAACACCGATTGCTGCACCCGCAAGCCATAACCTGATAGCAGATGAGACACCGCAGTGCGACGGCGATCATCCACGCATCGGGATAAAAATACACCCCACCTCGCTCATCCGGGGCTAACCCGATGGACGATGTGATCGCGTACAGTGGGAATTCCAATCAACCGCTTGCCACCGCTCTTTTTGCGAAGATAAAATCCTTTGGCGGGACTGGCAGCGTAACACTCCTGTTGCAACTGGCGCTGTAAATCCCTTAACTCCTCAGAGGCAACCTTGGCAAACAAGTTGATGGTGATGCCATCTACTCCAGCAGACTGAGTTCCCTGCCGCACTAGCATCCAAGCCGCTCGCACATCTTCCAGGTTGAACATGGCAGCATTCCTTTGATCTTGTTGCCCCTATGCTGGCTTGAGTACAGCCTCACAGCGAGAACAAGAGCGCGAATGACGAACATTGGTCATTCACATCAGCAAACTAGACGTACATTCTGGCGTTTGTAGGATGAGTTCACACCGATAGAGAAAGTTTAAAGAAAAATATGATATCATAAACTGATATCGCTTAACTGCTGGATGAAACTAAATAGTAAACAAGCGAAAACCCTGAAGGCGATTTTCGAGACTCCAACCCGTGCTGACATTTTATGGAGCGATATTGTTCGTCTATTGGAAGCGCTGGGTGCAGATGTCACTCAAGGGCGTGGCTCACGGGTTCGAGTTTACTTAAACGGAGAAAGAGCTGTGTTTCATCAGCCTCATCCCGAAAAAGAAACTGACAAGGGTGCAGTCAAGTCTGTTAGAGAGTTCCTTGAAAACGCCGGAATTGGAGATGGAGAAGATGACAATGTTGACACATAGGGGATATACTGGACACCTTGAGGTAGATGCAGAGGCAGGAATTATCTTCGGTCGTGTTTTAGAGATTCGTGATGTTGTAACCTTCAAGGGCACAACGGTAGAGGAGGCAGTTCAAGCCTTCAAGGATTCAGTAGATGATTATCTAGAGTTTTGCCAGGAGATTGGAGAAGAGCCAAACAAGCCGTTCTCTGGAAAATTGCCGTTTCGCACTACCCCAGAGCGTCATCGACAGCTCTACATTGCTGCAAGAATTGCGGGTAAGAGCATTAATGCCTGGATGGACGAAGTGTTGAGCAAGGCAGCAGAGGAGGCATTAGAGGGAAAAAGCTAAGTTGCTGATGAGCAACCTTGGCAAATAGATCCGTCGTGATGCCATCTTCGCCTCTGGGTGAGGCAAAAGGAATTCTGGAAGCTCTACTGGGACAAGATTTAATCACAAGTCAAGAACTGCAAACATGGGAACGACTGCTTGGTCTTCATCAACGTATTCAAGTGAGCAGAAGAAGGGGTTAGGGTTTTAAGTTCAGAACATTCAACGCCACAGAAATCAGCGATAGGAAAATCACAAACCCAACTCCATCTAGCAGGGTAGTCAGCAGTGGCCCACTAATCAGCGCCGGATCGAGGTTCAACCGCTTGAAACCTATTGGCAGCAGAGTTCCCAGTATTACAGCCACTAATACGTTGATTGCCATCACGAGTCCAGCAACTAACGCCACCCAGCGTTCTTGGGGGGCAGCCCAAATCAAAGAAAGCATGACCAGCGTTAGACCTAATGCCAAGGCGATGCCCAATCCAGCTAAGATTTCCTTACGCAGAATTCGCAGGGTATCCTGGGGTGTTACCTCTCCCACACTGAGTCCTCGTATTGTCACCGTTAAAGCTTGAATACCGACAGTGCCACCTGTGTTGGAGAAGATTGGCATGATTACTGCTAGAACTGGCACTAGCGAAATCACATTCTGAAAGGGTGCGATCGCACTTGCTGATCCGATATAGAGAACCATGACTCCCAGCAACCACGGTAACCGCTTGCGAATCGTTACCTGGGGAGGTGCCAGCACCGATTCGTCGCCACCACTGACTCCTGCCAATTTTTGGATATCTTCAGTGGCTTCCTCCTCTAGAATATCTATCACGTCATCAATCGTGATAATTCCCACCAGCCGCTCTTCGCGGTCAACTACAGGCAGTGCCAATAGATCATAGCGCTGCATCAGTTGCGCGACTTGTTCCTGGGGCATTTCGGTCCGCGCTTTGATGACGCGATTGCTAGCAATATCTTTGATCAGGGCGTTGGGAATTGAAAATAGCAGCTGCCGCAGTGACACGACGCTAACCAGCTTACGGTTGTCGTCGGTGACGTAGGCGTAGTAAATTGTTTCCTTATCATGGTCAGTTAGGCGGATTTGGCTCAGGGCTTCTGTGACTGTTAATCCCTCCCGTAGCTGCACATACTCCGTCGTCATTACGCGACCGGCGGTGCTTTCTGGATAGTTCAGAATTGTTGCCGTCGCCTGTCGTTCAGCCAAGCTGAGTTGCTCTAAGAGTCGGAGGACGACTTCATCTGGCAGATCATCAAACAATTCCGCCCGGTCATCAGGACTCATCGCCTCCATAATCTGACACACCTGGGTATTGTGCAGCGAACCTATCAGCTCTTCCTGCACTTGGGGCGGCAGATGCTCAAATACATCAATTGCCTGAGTTTGATTCAGCAGGCGAAAAGCGATCGCCCGACGCTCTGGGGGCAGTTGAGTGATGTAATCCCCCACATCAACAGCAGGTATTCGATTCAGTTCCGTCTTCAGCTGGTTTAAGTCATTGATATACGAGAGCGTTGTACGACTTTCCTGGGTGAGCATGAAACCTCCTAATTCTCCCCTGCACTGGGGCTTAATTCTGATAAAACAGCAGCAAAAATCCTCCCAAATACAAAATTAGAATCAGAAAACTCTCGAAGCCGATATTACCAATGCCGTGTTGTTCCCGTCGTAATAAGCCTAATAGGAGAATAGCCAGCATCAGCATGGTTAATGAAATCATGAAAATCTGACTGATCGTGATCGCATGATAGATGGAGCCAGGGCGATAAGCAAAGTCTGAGAACGCCACGAACAACACATCAAAACAATTGCCACCAATAATGCCACTGACCGCCAGTGTCAGTGCGCCTCGCTGCACCGCCGCCACAGAGGTCACGAGTTCCGGTAGCGCCGTGCAAACGCCGGTAAAAAGGCCGCCCACTACAGTTTCAGAAAAGCCGGTGTAATTAGCGATCGCTACCCCAGATTCTGCTACCACATAACCAGCAACCGCGATGATTACAGCTGCCACAATGAACTGAAACCACAGGACAGCTAATCCGGGATCGCCAATCTGGACTGAATCTGGTACGTCAAGGCGTGTCTCGGCAGTGTGCTTTGGCCCCCACATTGGTGTCGTTTGGGCTTCAGACACTAACTGCAATCCAAACACATAAGTGGCAACAAGCAGGAAGGAGGCAGGGTGAATGCCAAAAACACTTACGTCTGGCCCCGCCATTGCAACTAGTGGAATTGCCAGTAAGGTGAGGAGCAGTGTTACCTGTGTCAGAGTCGCCGCTGAGGCGACGGCGTGTTCCAGGTTCGCCTTGAGATATGTTATATCCGCAATTGCCAGAAACACAGTTTGGGCAGCAATACCCCCTAAAGCGTTACTAATTGCCAGTTCGGCATGACCAAGAGCGGCCGCAGTGATACAGGTAACCAGGCCCGCTAAAGAGGTGCTGCCCCCTAAGAATAAAGCACCCACGAGCGCTTCACCCAATCCCGTTTTGTCAGCCAGACGATCAGCAAGCGCAGTCATGCGGGTGGCAACGATGGCAATGACTAAGGCCGCGCTCACAAATAGGCCGATACTAATCGGCAATGATTCAATCACAGCAACGACCCCGGTCGCAGTCCAAAGCATTCAATCATACAATGCTAAAGGTTTTATCGTATCAGTCATCCCTCGCCAGACTGATACCAACTCCGCTTGTACTAGACGCGGTAATCTTTTTGGCAGAAAACCCACTGATGCGGAAACAGTCCTGGTCAGATTTGGGTCATGCCTCCCATTGCCAACGCTATTTTTGTGATGTCAGAGATGGCACTCATCGCGGCAGTCTTGGAGTTGTTCAAGCAAACTGGCACTCAAATTATGCTAGTGGTAGATGAATACGGCATAGTCCAAGGTTTAGTTACGCTCCAAGACATCTTAGAGGAAATTGTTGGGGATGTGCCATCAGAAAATGAGCTGGAAAAGCCACAAGCTGTAAAACGCGAGGATGGTTCGTGGTTATTGGAGGGAATGTTGCCGACAGATGAATTATTTGAAATTTTCGAACTCAAGAACCTGCCAGCAGAGGATGAGGGCAGCTATCAAACTTTGGGAAGATTGGTAATCACCCATCTGGGGCGGATACCAACTGTTACAGAGAATTTTGAATTGAAGGGTCTGCGGTTCGAGGTCATGAATATGGATAGCAACCGGGTTGATCAGGTGTTGGTGAACTTCATACCTACCGATAAGTCAGCTAGTGAGACGCCAAAAGATTGACAAGTTGATTGTCCATACTCTATGTTATGTTTAAGAATAGTGTAGAGGTGTAACAGCCTCGCTAACTCATCAGACTTACAAAGGAGAGACTCTCAATGGAAGGCGCTGGCAGTAGTAGTAGCCAGGTCGTTGCTCAGGTAGGCTCAAAGGTTGAAGAACCCATAGAAGAGGTTTCTCACCATAATAAGCTGGCGGTCACTCTGATGAACTTACCTGTGACAACTCTTCCTTAGGGTTCTCGGGTTCATCTCTGGCTGCCAGCAGGGCTGACGGTCACCAATAAAGGAGATGAACTATGAAAAATTTGATTCAAACTTCATAGCATAATTGCATAAACTCCTTGGCAGCAAGGAGGGCAAGAAAGTACCTAATTAGTCCTTAAGCTTTTTATCACAGCAACCCTTAGCTACGTGATTCATGATGGCACGAGGGCGGTAATCCTGATCGCGCTCACCGCAGACATCAGGTTGGTTCTACCACCAGGTAACCGTAGTTGGTTTTCAGCATTGACAGATAACCGCTATGCCTGAAAATGAAGTACACAGAAGTAGTAAAAACGTGGTGACCTGCTGGTGATGCTCAGGTTAGTAGATTCGTCTGCTAATTCTGTTAAGCGTGCTTGGCTATTAAATGGAAATCTCCGCCCAAACGAAGCCTACACAAAAATCGAGTCTCTTTGGTCACAGCTAGAACAGACTAGAGAGCGACTAGGAATGTGTGAATAAGCTCGATATCATTAAGGAGGAATTAGGAGATGAAGGCTGATAAATTACTGAAGCAGCAGGCTATAGGAGAACGCAATTTCTCAGGAGCCAACTTGAGTGAAACCAATCTAAATGACGTAGACCTGAGCCAGGTAAATTTAACCAAGGTAAATTTCAGGGGCACTTCTCTAAGGGGTGCCAAGCTAAGTGGGTCTGAGCTAAAGGACGCTAATCTTGTTAATGCCGACTTAAGCTACGCCAATCTCAGTGATAGCAACTTGGAGGGGGTTAACTTAAGTGGAGCCACTTTAAGAGGTGCTGACCTAAGTGGGACGAATCTCAAGGGTGCTAACCTGAAGAATGCCGACCTGAGTCAAGCGAACCTGACCGATAGCAACTTGAGCGAAGCCGAGCTAAAAGGTAGCAAGATCAAGGGTGCAATTGGACTTGATGTGCATGGGAATAAGAATGGGCGTTCCTCGAGCAGAGCAAGAACTGAGGCCTGTCTGACTTTGCTGTTCAATCACAGGAGCGGCGTTGGGGCGTGGGTGCAATAGAACTTGGGCAGGAAAGCGACAAGCCTGATGACCCTTTTGGCAGCAATCCTCATAGCCATGAAGTGGTGGTTTGTTGAATGAACCGATCTATGTTGACTCTTCCTTAGGGTTTTTCGGTTCATCTCCAACCGGCACAGAATTGGCGCCTATAAACACAGGAGATGAAAAATGAAGGGGTAGCAACTTAAGCCGGGACAGCATGTACGGTCGGCTTTTTGGACTTTCGAGCTTTTAATGTTCGTCTAGGTCTGGGTAACTCGCCCATGTTTAGCACAACCGACTCAAACAAATCTGGGAA
>JAABUZ0100003336.1_pt1 | contig 24009 bp, 30 predicted proteins | sample 5562091 | NCBI WGS metagenome assembly JAABUZ01 (sample SAMN12813069, study PRJNA571459) | rock metagenome | isolation source: Antarctica rocks | place: Antarctica: Victoria Land, Linnaeus Terrace sud | collected 2015-12-21
GAGTGTTGCGAAAAGCACCCGCGGGCACCCCCCAACGTCCCGGACCAGCCCAATCCAGTCAGAAACAACCGCGTCCAACAAACGTACCCGTCCACAGACGAGAGCTATTTCAACAAGCTCCTAAAGGCCGTCTAGAAGCCTCTACGCATCGAGAATTGGCACAATGGAGCGCACCCCTTGGGCCACGTACTCCCAGCCCAATTCAGGCTGATGGATTTGCCGCTCGCTCGGCGAGCTTGGAACGCAAACAACCGCGTCCCACAAAACCACAGCCTCGACGGCGGCGAGCTTTACCATGTGCGCCAGGAGCACGACGTGGAGAGCACGACCGAAAGCATCATCCCAACGCTCTACAAAGCAAAGATCTCGCATGAGCTCTCCTATCCGATCGGCGCGGAACGAATCTCAGCAGCGCTGAGATCAGCCGCACAGTTCACGGAGCTGCAGTTGCGGTTCACTGGGCATTATGGCGACAATCTGCGGAAAGGGCATTACTGGTTTCTGAGCGTCCATTTCGCCGGAAAGGCGACGTCGGCAGCAAAGTTCCTCGATTCGCTGGGGCGGCCCCTGTTCTACGAGTGGGAGATCTGGGTGCAGCCAGTTCCACGTGTCCTGCGACACAAGACTATGCAGTACATCACCGCTTCAGCCCTCCCGCACATCCGAACCTGGCTCGAGGAGCGGGAGCATATCGCGCAGCAGGGAAGGGAATCGCTCCAATTCTTCTACGACGAGAGAACCGAAGAGTTCATCCCGAAGCAGGAGACCTCCCCAGCCCCCGTACGGGAGCGTGGACGATGAGGTGGTGGGGGCAGGCAACGAGGCTCGAGAAATTCGATCAGGCGGACGGAATCCTCACACCGGGAGAGAGCATGCCCGCTTGGCGCAGAGTCGCTCGCTGGCTGTTGGTCTTGCCTGTATCGGCCATGGCTGTCATTGCTACCTACGTTAGCTCACAACTTCTAACGGTCGTTACTGCGGGATGGATAGGAGAAATTGATTGTTATTCGAGCCTCAATCTATCAATTCATGGCCTGCTGAGCCTTCAGAGTGTCCTAGAGATCTCTTGCCTCTGTGCCTTATGGCTGGTTCCAACAGCCTGTGCCGTTGCGTTTGCTGCGAGATGGCGTTGGCTGACTGGACTCAGCTTGGGATTTTCTGCATCCCTTGTCCTCACTGGTATGTACGTCTGGACCACTCAACCAGGTATTTCCCGCAATGTGCCTCACGTTGCCGCAATTCTGGCAGGCACACTTCTTTTGTTTGGAGGCGGTCTTTCGCTCCGCCGTTCTTGGGGAGTGCGAGCGCAATTGCTCGTAGAGGCCGTCGCTTTAGTTGTCCTGCTGCTCCCTTGCCTTGTAGCTATCGCTAGCGCACCCCGTGAACTACCGGCTCCTCAGAAACTGTGGACGGTCACGCTCCAGAAGCACACATGGGATGCCATGAACACGGGATCGGAGTTCTCTGCTACCCGGCACATGGCGCTTGCCGGTGACAGGTTGGTAGCAGTCTATGAAGCGGGCATGGCTCCGTATGAGGGCAAGCAGCCGATGTCTGAGTACGCCCTCGTATCGTTGGATCTCGGAACCGGTGTCGTACGGAACGAGAAACACTTCATCGGTCGGTGGGGAGCGACACCGAGTTTGTACGGGGCTCAGGGTGGCAATCTGGTCCTCGCTGGCAGCACCCTAACCCTGCTGCATCCTGACCTGACGTCCGCAGGTTCGCACTTTGAATTGAGCCGGGGCAGGGTAGAACAGATTTCACCAGACGGTTCGACGATGGCGTGGGAGACTACACCCGGAATCACCTTTCTTGACACGTCGACGCTGACTCCGACAAGCACTCATCTCGACGCCTCTGTAGCAACCTCTGTGAATCGGAATGCGGTTCTCACGGATAACATCTCGTGGTTCGGAGCCTACCCAAAGGAGTCCGGTTTCGTAACGATGACGGATGCCGGTGGAGAGCACCTCTTGTCTCACGGGAAGTGTGGCGGCCGACCGGCGTTCCTGACACAAAATCTGGTCTATGTTGGGGGATGCGTACTCGATCTGCAGGGGAGCCCTCTGTACGAGACGAACGTAGCCGGTAACGTCCGTTTTGCCGGCGTATCGCAGAACGGCAAACGCTTTGCCCTCGTTGTTTCTGAGTCCCGAGGTGATCCTTCAGTTGTGCTCTTCGAGCACTTCATTCTGTTCGATACGGATACCGGCCGCTCACTTGTTACCGTACGGACAGAGCACCTGCCAGACAATCAGTCGTGGTCTGCGTTTTCTCCGGACGGCACATTCTTCGCATCCGGAGATGCCTCCGCACTGAGCTTGTACAGAATCCAATAGCTTGCAAAAGCTCGCTGCTTCGCATCGGAAGAAAAGAGCTGACATAGCCGCTAGCGATGGCATACCCATGGCTTTTGGCAGTGATCGGAAACTGCTCACGTGGATGTTCGACAAGGCAATACAGTGTGACTCCCCCTTTGTTCCTTGGAACAAGGCGGCCGAGTACAGCCGGGAAACCGGGATCAATGACAGCGGGAAGAACTTTCGGGATCTACGCGATCGATTCCGGCGGCTTTCGGGTTTGGTAATCAGCATCGAACGCCGAACCGCGGCCGGAGAAAAAGGAAAGACAGTACCCGTGATCGAGGAGTTCAACTTGCCTCCATCGGTAGCTTCCGTCCAAGCTGAGGAAGTGGGGCAGGGAAGGCTACCGGAACTGGCTGAGGTCTACGGCTTCAAGCTAAATGAGAGCCTCTGGAAGGACATCAAGCGACACAACGTTGCCATTCCACGAGAGTTGTGGCTCAGGACAAAGGGTTCAGCTCAGATTCAGGATATATTGCTTTGGATGTTCTACCGGTGTTACTCAGCCCAAACCGAGAGCCTCATTCCGTGGGATGGAATCAGACAGCAATTACCTCAGGATGACACTAATCCATGGAGGCTCAAGAATCTGGTCAGAACCGCAGTAGTAGAACTCCGCCTCATATGGCCGGAAGCCCGCATTGAGGTCCTCAAAGAAGGTCTTCTGGTCAATCGCGCTCTTGCTGGCATCCTTCCCGATGATGAACAGATGAACCGACGGAGGCGAATGACGGCGGACCGTACTTCCGCGTAGGAAATGAGGCTTCCCCGACCCCGAGCTGCATCCGCTTAGACGCTTAACCAAGTAAGCGGTGGGCTGGTTATGTACCGTACCTCCGCGTAGGGCTTTCTAGTCTGAGGCGGGCACTGTACTTCCGCGTATGAATGATCCATAGGGAAAGCCTTATGAGCGTTGAAGAAGATGCCCGACCGTACCTCTGCGTAGGAAGTTTTCCACCCATTTAGGTTGGGAAAGTACAAAAGCGTTCGTACCTCCGCGTAGGTTATTTCGTACCTCCGCGTAGGCTCTGCCGTACTTCCGCATAGGAGGAACCGTACCTCCGCGTATTTCCACCCCGTACCTCCGCGTAGTCCTTAATGTAGGAAGCAAGAGAAAGCAAGAGGTACATAAGGAACAAGAGGCAGCAGGAGTAGTGCCCTGTGGACGATGTGGATCCCTACAAAGCTGTCTACGGAGCGTCTCTTCGAGCCCGACAAGCTCGCTAACGCTCCCATCCAGGTGGAGGCGCTGCGCCCCTCCCCCTCTCCCCCTTACAAGAACAACAGCAAATGCGAAACCTACCTAGTGAAGGGGGAGAGGGGCCTGAGCTTCCTGGTGAACCTCAGCTTCCGCACTGGCATAGGCTGCCATAAGCCAGAAACAGACTGTGGAGCCTCCGAGAGGTCTCGGGGCAGGGAAGAAGGTCATCTAAAGCCGCCGCAAGCCCCCCAGAGGGTCTACGGCCTCAAACACGATCACGGTACAGGTCACCTTGGGCACGTACCCAGCCAATTCAGGCTGATGGATTTGACGCTCGCTCTGCGAGCTTGGAACGCAAAACAACCGCGTCCCACAAAACCACAGCCTCGGCGGCGGCGAGATCTACCATGTACGCGAAGAGCACTACGTGGAGAGAACGAAATGAAAGCATCAACCCTCTGCTCTAGAAAGCTAGGATGTCGCACGAGCTCACCCTCCCACTCAAATAGGAAGTCGCCCCGTCACTCGGCTTTGGAGGCTACCAAGCCCTCATCCGGGCCTACATCTCGAATGGTCTCCGCAAGCACCTGGCTGAAAGGGAAGCGCAGCGGGCCAAGGACACCACGGTCGAGGAGTTCAGCCGCAGGCTCATTGCCCATGGCGTGCCCGAACAGGCCATCCAGGATGCCGTTGCCGAAATGAAAGCTCCCCGCTAAAAGGTATTCCATGCCCTTCGATCTACCGACGTTCGAGGCCGAAGTCGCGCTGGAGTTGATCCGAGTGGAACGGTTGCTCTTGGTCGACGTGCGCCCGAAGCTCCGGCGCGAGATGGAAGGGTCGCAAGCGTCGGTGCAGGGCAATCAGATATGGTTCCCTTGTTTGGACAAGTGTACGGCGGCGAATCGCGGAAAGGAGGCCCAGGGAGCCGGTTACCAAGAAGGTGAGGGTGGGCGGCTCCGCCGTGATGGCTACCGGGGTCTCGGGGCTGATGGTAAGTGTGTAGGGGCCGCCCAGAGTCGCGAAATAGAAGGGAGGATCGCGGGCATCGATCAAGTGATAGGTGCCGGGAATGAAGGTCGCGTCAGCCCCGGTGCCAGTAGCGAGGTACGTCCCATTTGCATTGAATTCGAGACCGGTTGGACCGGTGATGGAGGGCGAGACGATGATGTCCAACCCGCTGCGCGAAAGGGGAGGATTGGGGGGCAGGTAAAAGAATCCAGAGACCTGATAGCCGGGGACGCCATTGACGGTTGCGGAGGTCCGGAATAGAAACTCCGACGGATAGGTGTACTCCGTAGGAATGTTGTGGGCAGGAAGAGAGAAGGCTATTGTGCCGTATGCAGTGGTCATGACGAAGTCATCGATCACATCAGCGTGGGCCGCGGTTGGGATAGCGGAAGCGACGGCGATAAGGGCGAGCGTTGGCAGAAGGTGGCGCATGGTTGAGATCCTCAGTGTGCGGCCCTGATGAGAGAGGGTGCGCTTCGGCAGCGCGGGGCGTCAAGGGTTTACACCCATAGCCTACAAACCATGCCTCTGGCGTACGGGTGTTTATGGGTGTACATATGGTAGATGTTCTCGCTCGACACCCTCCAGATCACGCCCGAGGTCCTCAACCTCATTGCGGGGATCGACGAGTTCAAAGGTGCCTGGAGAGCTTTGGGGACGCTTGCCCCTGAGCGTCTCCGCGCGCTCCGCCATGTGGCCACCATTGAGAGCATCGGTTCCTCAACTCGGATTGAAGGCAGCAAGCTGTCGGATCGCGAGGTCGAGCGGCTGCTGTCCAACCTGGAAGTTGGATCATTCGTCAGCCGCGACGAGCAGGAGGTTGCAGGCTACGCCGAAGTCATGGAGACCGTCTTCCGGGCGTGGGAAGACCTGCCGTTCACCGAGAACTACATCAAGCAGTTCCATCGGGATCTCCTTCGCCACAGCGGGAAGGACACCCGGCATCGCGGCGAATACAAGAAGCTGTCGAACAGCGTCGCCGCCATCGATGAGCAGGGAAAGCAGATCGGCATCGTCTTCGAGACAGCATCGCCCTTCGATACGCCCAAGTTGATGGCCGAGTTGGTCGATTGGTTCAACCAAGCGCGCGAAGACGAGCAGCTCCACCCCTTGCTGCTGATCGCTATCTTCACTGTCGTCTTCCTCGAAATCCATCCCTTCCAGGACGGCAATGGTCGCTTGAGCCGGGTACTGACCACGCTGCTGCTCTTGCAGGCCGGGTATGCCTACGTGCCCTATAGCTCGCTCGAAAGCGTGATCGAGAACAGCAAGGAAGGCTATTACCTTGCACTTCGGCAGACCCAGGGAACCATCCGGGGATCGGCTCCGAATTGGCAGCCGTGGATGCTCTTCTTTCTGCGCTCTTTGGAACAGCAGAAGCGTCGGCTGGCCACCAAGATCGAGCGCGAAAAGCTAATCGTTGCCGCGCTCCCCAGCCTATCGGTCGAGATTGTCGAATACGTTCGGCAGCATGGCCGCGCAACCATGGGAGAGATCATCCGGCTTACCGGAGCCAGCCGCAACACTCTCAAGGAGCATCTAGCTCAATTGGTGGACAAGCGACATCTCGCCCGGCATGGAACAGGGAAGGGAAGCTGGTATGCGCTGCCCTAAACTTGAGCGCCACCCACTTGAACAGTCACCCTCAGCGCGCTAGAGACTGCATGTGATCGGTGCATTCTAAACGCACCGCTTCCATCCACGGCAAAGTACAAAGACTCGCTGCTTTGCAGCGGAAGAAGGTCTGACACATCATCCCCAATGGGTCCCCGTCGCAAACCTAACGTAGACAACCGTCTACGTACACTAAATCAGCAACTTAGTTCGCTTTGGTTCCGGGTGGAACCGGCTTGTAAACACGTGTAAACGTTTTGTTCACACCTGTAAAACGGTCCTAAGTGCCTAAAATGGGCGTTTTGGTGCTATGTTTACACCTTGTAAACGCACTCTGGATGCAAAGCGGCCAGATCTGGAGGACCCGGATCCGAGGAGAATTGAAGTTCTGAGATGATGACGAATTCCCGCATTCCGCCGTCGCTTTCAGCGGCCGATATCGACGCCCGGGTGATCTCCTCGCACAAGGCAAAGACGCTCGCCACCCGGCTGCCGCCGGCCGAGATGCAGGCGGTCGAAGAAGCTGCGAGGGAGGCCGGCAAGACCTGCTCGGAGTGGCTCCGGGATGCCGCGATCGCGCACCTGAACCGGCCCGCCCGGACCCCGAAACCAATGCCCGACCCGACACTTCTGGCCGAGATCCTGGCGCTCCGATCGGTACTGGTGAACCTGCTTTCCGCAGCCGCTCCGGAGCTTTCAAAGGATGCCGTGCAGAAGATCGTGACGTATGCGGACTCCATCAAACAGGGCAAGGCGGACGAGATCGTGCGGCGTCTGCACGACCAGAACGAGGCCAGATGATGCCTCGTCCTCTGCAATTCCGAAGCCAATTCCCGTGGTCGATTCTGCTGCTGCTCTTTGCCTGTCTGGGGGCGATTGCCGTTTCGTTTGGGATCTGGTTTGAGGTCTCCCTGACGCCGCTTCAGAAACAGTACCTGGGGGCTTACGTGACGTCCGCGATGGAGAACGGAACAGCCCGGGATGTGCCGGTCGCATACGTTCTGAAGACGGCTCCGGAGCGCAAACCGCAGCTCGCCCATGACGCCGATGTGGTGCCCTGGACGGACCCGGTCCTCCCCATGCAGCTGTCGCCGGCAGGGAGAGCAGAAGGGTGGACCGGAGTTGCTCTCGACACCCCTCACCTGTGTTCCCCGGAGGCCCTCGAGCCATTTCTCCGGGAGCAGTTCTTTGACGGGGAAAGCCTCTCCCGATTTATATGGACACCGCTGCTCGGAGCGGCTCTGGGAATAGTCCTGGTATTTGGCATCCGGAGCTGGTTTCGATCCCGTTCGAAGCACGAAGACCGGCATGGACGACGCACCAAAGGCCCGGAATTGATATCGGCTTGGCGGTGGAACCAAAGCGCAAAAGCGGATGGCATTCGGTTCCGGTTGAGGTCGAGATTAGGTCCGCTGGGGCGCAGCTTCGGTATCCCGAAGAAGCTCGAATCGAGCCACATCCTACTTATGGGCGACACCGGAAGCGGTAAATCAAACGCAATTCGGCAGATCCTCCGGCAGGTCGAAGCGCGAGGAGAATCGGGCATCGTTTACGACCCAGCAGGTGACTTCGTCCAGGAGTTCTACTGTCCCGAACGAGGCGACCTGATCCTCAATCCGCTCGACGAGCGCTGCCCTTACTGGAATCTCGACAGCGAACTGTATGGGCATGGAACGGCTGACGCAATTGCAGCCGCGATGCTTCCGGAAAAGGAGTTCGAAAAGGGATTCTTTACCGATGCGCCGCGCCGGGTTCTGGCCCGTCTGCTGAACTCCCGGCCATCGGTGAAGCAGCTGCTCGCCTGGATGTCCGACCCCTCGGAGATCGAGAAGCGGTTGGAGGGAACGCCCCAGGCGGCGTACCTCGACAAGGCGGCCGGACCGCAGCGTGCGGGAGTTCTGGCGAGCTTGAACATGATCGCCGACAGCCTCGCGTTGCTCCCCGAGAAGGACGAAAAGCGGGATTGGTTTGCGACGGAGCGGTGGGGATTCCTGCGCACGCGATGGATCTTTCTGACCTCCAGACCGTCCATGCGCGAGCGTATTCTGCCGCTCCATTCGGCCTGGCTCGACCTGCTGATATTGCGCATGATGGAGCCCTGCGCGAACCCGGCCAAGCCCGTGTGGTTCGTCCTGGACGAGCTCGCTAGTCTCAATAAACTGCCCCAGCTCCACACCGCCGTGACCGAGAATCGCAAGTACGGCAACCCGGTCGTGCTGGGCTTTCAGGGGCGCAGCCAGCTCGAGAAGCGCTACGGTCAGGACGCCGAGGCTATGCTCTCGCAACCGGCGACCAAGATCTTCTTCAAGACCTCCGAGCCGCGAGCGGCGAAATGGATCTCAGAGACCCTGGGCGAGATCGAAGTCGAGCGGCTCAAGGAGTCCCGGACGCCTGGCCTGCTCCGGTCGAAGAAGCACTTCGCGATGGAGATAGCCACCAAACCTCTCGTCATGGCGTCCGCAATCGCCGGCCTCGAGCCGTTGCGGGGGTACATCAAGCAGGAGAATCGGGTGGTGCCGGTGCGATTCCAGCTGGGATCTTCATGCCCGAAGGTGACCCCCTTGGCAAACCCGACCATTTCGCAGTCTTTGTGACGCCACAAGTGAACGTCACCTACCGCCACTCATTACCAATGGCTGTGTCTGGGCAGCACAATCTTGAGGGTCTGAGTGTCTTAAACCAATCCACATTACTCGATCGCACAAAGGCGCCTACCCTTATAAAAGCGGCGCGTCTGTACCAAGATGCCCTCTGGCTTGCCGAGTCTCAACCAGAGCTGAGCTGGTTACTGCTCGTTTCAGCCTTAGAAGCTGCAGCAAATGAATGGCAAAAAGCTCGTGGTGCCGCGGTACAAAGGCTCGAGCTTTCGAAACCTGAGCTCTACCGCTATTTAGCGAATTTGCCGGATAGATCGGTATTGCAGGAAGTAACCTCACACATTGCAGACAGCCTCGGGATAGCCAAGAAGTTTATCGACTTCATGATGAAGTTCTTACCCGAACCGCCAGCCGCAAGACCTCCGGAAAACTTTCAGTTCAATTGGAACGATGAGGAGCTTCGCACGGCTTTCCGCATGATCTATGGTTATAGGTCCAAGGCTCTTCATGAAGGCCGGCCATTTCCTCCACCTATGTCTGAAGCGCCGTACACCGATCCTCGATGGGGAGGATGTGCAGAGATCATGTCCGGCTTAGGTTCGGGCCAGTTGGGAGGAACTTGGCTGAAGAAAGACATACCAATGAATCTTCACTTGTTTGAACATATTACAAGGAACGTGCTCCTGAACTGGTGGAAGTTCTGTACCAGTTCTAGCGAAGACTGACGGACGCCCTCTAATGTAGTCATTCAATGACCAAGGCGTAGACCGTATATACTAACGATCTCCAAATCTCTTTCCGGCGGCCAGGCGCGAACGTACCACGCCCGCGAGTTCGCGTCCGAGGAGGCGAACTATTGGAGCCGGGACCAACAGGGACACAGCGAATGGCAGGGCAGGCTGGCGCAGCAGTGGGGACTCGAAGGATCGGTCGGTTCGGAGCATTTCGCTCGCTTGACCGAGGGCCAGCATCGGAGACCCAGGCACAGATGGTCCGGCATCAGCCGGCGAAGACGTACGACAACGAGTACGGCAAGGAGATCACGTCGGTCGAGCACCGGGCCGGGTGGGACGCTACCTTCTCAGCGCCGAAGTCCGTTTCGCTGACGGCCCTAGTCGGCGGTGATGAGCGGGTGCGGGAGGCGCACCGCGAGAGCGTCCGAGTCGCTCTGGGCGAGTTCGAGCGTTACACCCAGGCGCGGATCGGCAACATCCAGGCACCGGAAGTGACGGGGAAGTTCGCCGCCGCCACCTTTGAGCACGACACTGCCCGGCCAGTGAACGGTTACGCCGCGCCGCAGCTCCACACCCATGCCGTCATCTTCAATGTGACCGCGGGAGAACGGAGAGACGCGAGCCCTGCAGGAGCGTGGCCTCTTCCAATCGCAGCAGTTCGCCACCGGCGTCTACCGGACGGAGCTTGCCTCACGGCTGCAGGAGCTCGGATACGAGATCGAACGTGGCAAGCACGGCCAGCCGGAGATCAAGGGCTATACCCGGGAGTACCTCGAGGCATCGAGCCCACGCCGAGAGCAGATCCAGTCTCATCTCCAAGAGATCGGCCGCGAGGGAGCGGGAGCGGCTCAGGTCGCAGCGCACCGGACCCGCGATTCCAAAGAGCTGCAGTCGCCGGCAGAGGTGCTGCACCGGCATCGCGAGCTGGCCGCCCAGCACGGCCACCAGGCGGATTGGGTGGTGACGCGGGCGCTCTCGAATCATCACCGGCAGGAGTTCGATCGGCCCAAGGCAGCCCAGCAGGCCGTGACCTACGCCCGCGATCATGTCTTGAGCGATCGGCCGTGCAGAATGAGCGAGCGATTCTCCAGGCGGCGATGGATCGAAGCATGGGGCAGGTCAGTTCCAGTCAGGTGCGGCAGGAGTTCGAGAAACGAACAGCGCAGGGCGAGTTCCGCACCGTCCAGCATGGACCGCATGTCTCTGCCGAGCAGTTCACGACCGCAGTCATGATCCGGATGGAGCGCGAGATTGTCGGCAGGATGCAGCAAAGGAACCGGCAGGACGCTTTCTCGCTGGCTTCCGGGAAGACCCGCACCGAGGTCGAACAGCGGAACCCGCAGCTCAACCCCGCGCAGCGCGGAGCGATCAACCAGAGCCTGGAGAGCCGGCAGAAGATCGTCGGGCTTGATGGCGTAGCCGGGGCAGGGAAGACGACGACGCTTGCCGTGATCCGCGAGGGTGCCGAGCGGGACGGATATAAGGTCGAGGGCTTCGCTCCGACCAGCCGGGCGGCACAGCAGCTGAGTGGGGCGGGCATTGAGAGTTCAACTTTGCAGGCCCATCTTGCCCGAGGTCAGCAGGCCGATACGGGAGAGAAGCGCCTCTATGTGCTCGACGAGAGCTCGCTCGCTTCGACCAAGCAGATGCACGACTTTGTGGGGCGGCTCCACCCGAACGACCGGGTTCTCCTGGTCGGCGACACCCGGCAGCATGAGGCCGTCGAGGCAGGACGGCCGTTTGCGCAGCTGCAGGAAGCGGGCATGAAGACGGTTAAGCTCGAGGAGATCGTTCGTCAGAAAGATCCGGAGCTGAAGCAGGTGGTCGAGCAGCTCGCCCGTGGGCAGGTCGGTGAGGCGGTGCAAGGACTCGAGCGGCAGGGCAGGGTGCATGAGATCGCAGGGCCTGAGGCTCGTTTTGCGGCGATCGCCAAAGAGTACGCGAGGTCGCCTGAGAACACGCTGGTCGTCTCGCCCGACAATCGCTCCCGTGCCGAGATCAATGGCCGCATTCACTCCGAGCTGCAGGAGCGAGGCGTCGCCAGCAGGGAAGAGCACCGCATCCAGGCGCTGGTGCCACGGCAGGATCTCACCGGAGCCGATCGCACCTGGGCTGAGCGCTACCAGTTCAACGATGTGCTGCTCTACACGCGGACTTCGAAGGAGACCGGCCTTGAGAAGGGTGAGTACGTCCGGGTGAAGAGCGTCGACGCTCCCAACAATCTCCTCACTGTGGTGCGGGCCGATGGCTCGGAGCAGACCTACGATCCACGCCGGCAGCAGGGTGTCTCGGTCTACCGGACCGAGGAGAAGGCATTCTCGGTCGGCGACCGCATCCAGTTCACCGCCCCGGCGAACGAACTGAAGGTGGCGAACCGGGAGCTCGGGACCGTCCAGAGCATCACAGACGATGGCCGGATCGGGTTGAAGATGGATGGCCGGAGCGTCAGCATCGACCCGCGCGAGTATCCGCATCTTGATCATGGCTATGCAGTCACCAGCCACTCGAGCCAGGGCCAGACCGCTGATCGGGTGCTCATCCATATCGATACGGGGCTTGGAGCAAAGGACCTGCTCAACAACCGGATGGCGTATGTCGCGGTCTCACGCGGAGCGCAGGATGCGCAGATCTTCACCAACGATCGCCAACAGCTGGCACAGGCGCTCGGCCGGGATGTTTCGCACTCGAGCGCGCATGTGCCAGAGGTGAAACAGGAGCAGCAGGCAAAGGTGACGGAGCGGGGGATTGCAGCGAAGCAGGAGGCGGTTGCCGAGCCGAAGCGGAGTATGGAGGCAGCCGAAAAGATCTACACCTGGGCCGAATACGAGCGGCACTGGACACCGCTGAACAAGGCGCTCACGTCGGCGGAGGCGGATCAGTTCGGTTGGCGAGCGGAGAGCGGAATCATCCAGAGCTATCGTCACAACGAGACCGGCCTGCACATCCACATCGATGGACAGACAGGGCGGTTCTACGATCAGGACCGGAATGTCATCAGTGCAAAGGCCGGGCTAGACCACGCGATGCCGGCTGGACTGGCGCACTCGCATTCCCAAACTGTCGACTTGAATAGAGGTCCCGAACACGAGCGCAGCCAGAACTACGTGCAAGGCCTTGGCCTTTAGCGGAATGCACTCACGTTGGTAAAGAAGGCGAGGTGCCGGTGGGTTTCTTCTTCCTTGACGATAGCAACCACTCAAAAGCAGGCTTCTGCCTCAGTTCGTTTGTGTTCTCTGTTTCAGATCCGCAGACTGACATCGAGAGCTTATTGATTAAGCACGGCCTGGTGCCTGGCCAAGATGAGTACAAGTCCTCGATACGTATGGATCGGACGGCGGCAATTTACGCCATTCGTGAGGACCTAAAAGAGTACCTACGGGCTAACTGCAAGGTTGGAGTGGCGATCAGCCCAAATCCAGAAGATCTTCACGAAGATGCTGCTCTTCTATTCCAGAAGATGCTCACGCATCCAGATGTAGGAAGCGGTAACCACATTGTATTTACGGACCAAGGCATCTTTCGTAGCTCCAAAGAACAAGCGGCGATCATGGCAATCCCCGGCGCTGATACTTCGAACCCTCCTACCCCTGACAACCGGAGTTGTCGTGGGTGACCTCAGAGCGGCGAGGTTTCCGAAAACATCGTTTTGGGAAACTGTGAATTTGGCGGGATTGTTGTGGCGGTAGGAAGCAGTCTCGCAAGTGCTACGATCCAGCGAGAGATGTTGATGCTGAGACTTGCGACACTCCTAATCGTCCTTTCCGTATGTTTTAGTGCTTGGGCGGGCGATTGTCCGACACCGTCAGTTATAAACCTGCGCAGCGACGACGCTTTTGATTTGCAAGTCTTCTTTGATAACACGCCTGCTGCCGCAACCCCGTTGCAGCTATATGCGGGAGACAAGCTGGTGCATTCTGCGATCGCCGACCAGAATGGCAGGGTTCGCTTGGGCCTTTTGCCCGAAGGCAAGTACCGAGTTGTAATTTCCCGCAAAGGAACGCTCGACGTAGTCGTTCTCCCGCAGAAGAGCGGCCTTAACGGCCCCTTGATCAGTTGGTTCTTGTTCCCAAAATCAAAGTACAAATGGGTCGCAGGGAAAAAAGTGGCAGGCAATCCATGTCCAATACTGGTCCTCAAGGAAGATTAACGGATGCGCCGGATTGGCCATCCGGGTCGGCGTGTTCGTATCACCGGCAATCCGGCAATAATCCCGTTGGCCTGAAAAGGCGGGTTTTCGGCAAGTTCACGCCGCCGAGATTCAGCGGCGGGTCCTCCATGACGATCTTGTACTCACTGAAACGTGGATATCGACGCTGGACAGCTGAATGCTCTGCATTCCGTTTCCGAGGCCTAAAGCGTACGTCTCCAAATTGGTCCGTTCAGCATCCAGCGCCAAAGGCAGTCTACCGTCCTCATCAATCAGGAAATCTGTAATTACTGAACGGTCGTTTCAGGCCCGAACAAACGTCCGGCCTGTCAATGGGCGAAAGTTGCCGACAACTCACTTCCCGGGCACTTCTTCATGCGTCCGATATGCTGCTTTTATCTGATGGCTGGGAGCGCGTGAACTTGAACGGACGATGGCTCTGGTGTGTGGAAATCGCTTTAGTACTCGTCTGCCCTGGATGCGGGGCGGCCCAAGCGCAAGACGCCGTGGTGACCTTCTACTCGCATGGGTCTTTGCTGACAACTGGCCTTCCAGGAACCGTACATGATGTGTACATCGGGGGCATCTTCGATGGGCTCCAAGGGATCTTTTCTTTCAGAGATGGCTTTTTTGCGCACAATAACCGCTTCCTCTCTCTCCGTTTCGCTCCCGGACCACATACCTTTGGCGCAAGCAATGCAAAGCGACCTGAATCGCGAGAGACCTTGGACGTGGACCTGAAAGCTGGAGGGCAGTACTTCATCCGGGCACAGGGGGAAAGCAAAGGAGTTCCAGGCCTCTTGACTATTCAACATGGGCGACTCGATCTCATGTCATGTGCGGATGCTCAGAAGGATATGGAGAAGGCTAAACCGCTTAACGAGAAAGCACTCTGGAAGAAGATGCGGCCACAGCGCGCCTCACTGATAGTGGATGAGAGCAGCCCCCCGTCTTGCCAATGAGGGGAACGTGCCGGAACGGGCATAGCAGAAGACTGGAAGCGGCACTTCGCACTTCCCCGAACATACATACGATAAAGGACGTTATCGCATGTTTTGGACACCCAGCTTTAAGCCGCGCCCCCTTTGGTTTATGAACCCGAAGGGCGTTGAGGCAAGATGAAGGGCAGTTCTTCGATTGGTTTAGCAACCAGCCGCTGCTAATCAAGGTCAGACAAGCTGAACCAAATCATAGTTTTCTTGGCACGCAGATTCCCTGCGGGAATGACAACAAGAGAGCAAGAACAAAGACGACAGGGTGGCGCCTAAGTGCGAGGAAGCGGGGACGCGTCAGGGCGCCAGAAGGGCTCCGGCGTGGGCACGAAGGTGACGGGGACCTCCGGGATAAAGCCCTTGAGCCAGTCGGCGACGAAGATCATGCCGCCCTGCTCGGAAAGCACGTGGTTGATGACGATGAGCGCCTTTTTCTGGCCGGCGGTGATGGCGTCCTGCGCGTATTCGACGACCTCCCACTCGCGGGCTTCGCCGCAGAGGAGCAGCTCGACGGAGGGATCGGCGAGGGTGGCGAGGCCGCTCTCGCGGCTGGAGTAGCCCCAGTTGGCTGCGGCTCTGTGAATCGGCAGGTTAGGATCGCCGATAACGCGGAGGCTTTGCCCGTGCAGTTTGGTTGCCAGCTGGTTTGCGATCTGGGCTAAGGGCATGCCGTTAAAGTTGAGGCGCTTCAGGTCAGGGGTGGTGGCGTAGCCCTGCCAGCCGAGCTGCTGCAGCATTCCTTTGGCCACGCCGTCCGGATGCATGCTGTGGAGGTTGTCGTGGAAGCGGAAGATGGCCATGCCGTGCTCGGCGAGGAAAGCCTGCTTGGCCTGGAGGACGGAGTTGTCGCGGATGTCGTCGACGGTGTCTTCGTGCTTGAAGAAGGTGGGCTCGTGCGTGATGAGGAGGTTCGCGCCCGCGGCCTGCGCGCGCTTGCACACGTCGAAGGTGGTCATCATGGTGGTCGCGATGCCGTGCACCTGTGCATTGTCAGTACCGACGATGAGGCGGTCGACGGTCGGCGTGCGCCAGGGGACGCCGAGGTGCTGCTTCATGCGGTCAAGGACGGTGGCGACGGAGAGGGAGGCGGGGGTGGGGGTCTGTGCGGGCGCTTGCATGGGCAGGAGGGTGGATCCGCAAGCGAGGCCGGAGGTGGAGAGGAAGTCGCGGCGGGAAAGGGCCATAACAGGATATTATCGATCATCCTGGACGCCCTGCCGGCCTTTAGTTGAGGCTCTTGGGTTATGAACCCGAAGGTCAGCTCAGGAGAGCCACGTGACTTCCTTTGCACGATAGGTTGCCATAACCATTCTGGTACTTCAATGAGTGCATTGGCCTGAAGTCGTCAATTTGAGCACAACGTCAAAGCTGGCCCCAATGCCCAAAGACCTAGCGCCACATAGAAATGTGGATGTGGGCGATCTCCTATGATTATAGTTGACAGGCCCCGAAGATCAGCAATAATCTCCTATGCGTGTAGGAGAGGTGCCGCTGATGCCACAGAAAGCCAGGGTCCTGACACCTTTAGAGCGACGAATCATGCGCGTGCTCTGGGAGGGTGGTGCAGGAAATGTCCAGAAGGTTTTGCAAGGTCTGATCGGTGAGCCTCAACTTGCCTATACGACCGTGCAGACGACCTTGAATGTCCTGCAACGCAAAGGAAGAGTGAAGAGAAAGCTCGTCGGGCGCGCGTACGAGTACAGCGCCATTGTTTCTCAAGAAGCAGCCGACTCCCACGCCATTAAGGACGTTTTGCAGAAGGTTTTTCGAGGGTCGGTGGATGACCTCCTCCTGTCCCTGGTGCGCAGCAAGCACCTCGACGCGCGAAAACTTGCCGAGTTGCAGGCGAGACTGCAAACAGGTGGAGATGCCGAAGAGGAGCCGAAATGAGCACGATTCGGGAGACTGTATTCAATTTTGTGTTCAATGCTTTCGTGCAGATTGGATTCTTTGCCATCGTGGCGGCGGTCTTCTCGCGTCTCGTCGCAAGAGCGAGAGCAAAGTATCAACACCTTTTCTATATCGCGGTGTTCGCCTTCTGCCTGGCGACGCCTGTGATCAACACCCTTTGGCAATCGCATCCAGTTACGGTCGCAGAGAAGTCTCTGCAGCAGGTTCTATCTCAGGCTGAAGGGCCGAATCATGGCCTCTGGCCCTGGAAGGATAATTCCAAGGAGCATGAACGGTTCACGAACAGTCCAGAAGTGCAAAATTGGATCGTTGCCCTTTGGGGATTGTTTGTTCTGTATCGGCTCATCCACTTCAGCCGTGGTGTTCATCGAGTTCATCGGCTGCGGAGGGAGGCGTCGGTACTTTCTCCTGCCGCCGTCGGGATGGCTAGCCAGATCATCGAGGGCAGGTACGCGGTCGCTCTGCTTGAATCTACAAACATCGACGACCCTGTGACTGTCGGTGTCTTTCATCCCGCCATCTTGCTGCCCAGTAAAGTGCTGCCAGATCTTTGTGAACAAGATCTCTCGGCAATTCTTGCGCATGAATATGGCCATATCCGTCGCAAGGACTTCCTGGCACACGTCCTGTGTGAGCTGATCTCTCTACCTGTGGCCTGGCACCCTGGCATTCGGTATCTGATGTCGAAGATCTCGCAGACACGTGAGCTTGCCTGCGATGACTATGCCGCCGCCCGTCTTGGAAAGCGGCATATGTATGCCCGCACACTCTTACGCCTGGCCTCAATGTGTTTGCGCACTCCTCGTGGCAACGCAGTAGGGCTGGGTATTTTCGATGGTGACAACCTGGAGACTCGAATCATGATGCTAACTGAGAAAAAACTTTCACTATCACGCGCCGGTGTCATTGGACTGACTCTGGCAATGAGCATTCCATTTTGCGCGGGTGCAGTGATCGCGCACGCGACGAGCCTGCAAGCAGACTCTGTATCCTCTAACCCCTCGGAAAGCTTCGCAGGAACCTGGCACTGGATGTTTGACGGGAAGAGCTTCGCCACCATGATTCTGGTTCGCGACGGATCAAGCTTTACGGGATCAGCTACCCCATCTCGAATCAAGCTGAACGATGATGGAGGATTACTTCAGGCTGATCCGTCTGAAGACAGCACGCCGGTGCCGATCACCAAGGCATGGTTGGAAGGTTCTGCACTGCACATCATCACGGACGGTATGCACCTCATTGTAACCCTGAAGGACAACACACATGCCGAAATCCATCCGGTAGGAGCACCACCAAACATGAAGCCGATCCCGGCTGAAAAGGTTCACTAACGGTCATCCGTGTTGCCGTTTCGCGGGCCCTATCAGAATGGCCGCTGCTCTGGACAGCGGCCATCCACTGCGTTGACTCTTGCCAAATTGCCAACTCACTCATCGGGCAACTCATGGTTAGATTGCACGCATGATAATGTCCTTTATCATGCGGAGATGGACCACCGACGCCCAGTCATCCAGACCATCGCGGATGCCGAACACATGCATGCCCAGATCCTTGACGGGGCGGCACGGACGGCAGCCTGGCTCCGCAGCTTCGATGCGGACCCGATGATGCTGCTCCGGAAGCTCCGCTTTGAGACCGTCGGGCACGACCCGCTAACCGGGGAGCCGCTCAACGTGGTCGAGCAACTCAACCAGACCTTCACCATCCTTGTTTCGCTTCGGGCGGTTGAGAAGCTGATCGAGCTGCATCCGGACGCCGGCGGGTTCAGATTGGCTCTAGGGACCTCGAGTGGGCGGGACATTGAGAGTGTCGAACCCGACCTGGTAGCCGCTGAGGTCTTTTCTGCCACGCACCCGAACAGCAATCAGAAATTACGGAAAGACATCGCGCGGCTGGAAGTTGACCCGGCGCTTCATCGCTACGTGTTCTTTGCCGCACCCGACTATGCGCCTGGAAGACAGCAGCAACTCGAAAGGGTTGGTACAGGTGTTCAGGTATTCACAGTCGAACCATGATGAAACACCCTCAAATCGGCCAACGGGAACTGTTGCTCTCCAGCTAGAAGAGTCCGCTCAGCTCCCGACGTCCGTCCACAACACGAACGATCTCGACACTCTCGACCGGGCCCTCCTCGGTATCGGGGTGCAGTTCGTACAACACCAGGTAGGAGCCTTCCACCACCATGCGGGCGGTAGGTGCGATCTCGGGCCGGCGCGGACCCATGCGCGGGAAACCCGTCAACAGGCCGACACGATCTTCGATGGCCGTATAGATGCGCTCGGCAGCATCGGCATTCTCCAGGCCGATGGTGACGTAGATATCCATCAAATCCTCCAGAGCCTGCGGACTCCAGAGAAGTTCAGCCAACATGGGCAAGCTGGCGCGAAGCCGCCTTTTCTAACCTTTGACGAGCTTTTTGCCGCACCTTACCCAGCTCCGCAGGAGCTGCTGGTCCGCTCTGCTTGCCGTCGGCCCATAGCTGCCGAAGCCGTTGAACATCCTTGCCGTGGAGCTCCCGTTTCCGCTGCCAATCCCGAAGCGCCTCACGCACAATTTCGCTGGTCGTGGCATACTCCCCGGACTCCACGGCATTTTTGAGAGTCATGACCTGTTCTCCCGTCAATGCGACGCTCACCTTTTGGATCTCCGGCATAGGCACCTCTGGTAGCAAATCTTACTACTTCTGGAGCGTAGATTGATGGCCAGTCAGCTTGTTTCTTCGTCCACTTCCCTGCCCTCCGTCTTCACGGCGCGGCCGGAAGCCCGAACTCGAATGCGTGACTTCTTCAGCTCGCATATTCGCAATCCCAACACCCGCCGCGCTTACATGGAAGCCGTTCGGCAGTTCTCTGCCTTCTGTGCCGCGCTCAGCCTCCTGGATCTCGCCCAGGTGGAGCCGATCCATGTGGCGGCGTTTGTGGAGGCGCAACTCAAACTTCACTCCAAGCCCACGGTGAAGCAGCGGCTGGCTGCTCTCCGGATGCTCTTCGATTGGATGGTGGTCGGCCAGGTCCTGCCCGCCAATCCCGCTCACGCCGTGCGTGGACCGAAGCATTCCCAGAAGCGAGGCAAGACGCCTGTACTCCAGGGCCGACGAAGCGCGGACTCTGATTGATGCGATCGACGTCACTTCCCTTCCCGGGCTGCGGGACCGGGCTCTGATCGGCCTTATGGTTTACACCTTCGCTCGGGTCGGAGCGGCGATCTCGATGAAGGTTGAAGACTTCTATGTGCAAGGCCGGCGCGGTCGGGTTCGTCTCCATGAGAAGGGTGGTAAGGAACACGAGATGCCGACGCACCACAATCTCGATCGCTACCTCGAGGAGTACATCCGGGCAGCCGGCATAGCCGAGGATCGCAAAGGGCCGCTCTTTCGCACGACACGCGGTCGATCGGGGGAGCTGACCGGCAATTCCCTGCTCCAGCCGGATGTCTGGAGGATGATCCGTCGACGCGCTCTCGCGGCCGGGATTAAAACTGAGATCGGCTGCCATACCTTCCGGGCTACGGGGATAACGGCTTACCTCAAGAACGGGGGGCGGCTCGAGATTGCGCAGCAAATGGCGGCGCATGAATCCGCGAGAACGACGGGGCTTTACGATCGGCGTGATGATGAGGTCTCTCTCGATGAAGTTGAGCGGATTGGAATCTAAATTCCAATAGCGCCTGTAGCGTCTCTCAGGGTATTTTGCGGCACCTGATAATTTTCCACATTTTACCGCCCAGTGAGTTTGATGGGTGCAATCAGCACATCTGAAGGCAAGGAGAAGCCGACGACCTCAACAACGAGGCTTTCGTGATTTGCCAGATCGTCAGCTGATCGAAGGTATGGAAGAGGCACGGTGCACCAAACGATCGCGTCAGCCGTGTTTTGAATCTTGGCGATTTGGCCGGTATGAATACATCTGCCAAGATCTGCCCAATTCGACAAATCCCAGGTTTTAACTTCCAGACGTGGGTATGGGACAAACGCTAGCACCTCAACATCACACAGCTGAAGAGAGGCAAGATCGCGGAAATGAGGAACGACGGAATGGCCAGCAGATGCGAACAGAGATTCAATGGCGATTTCCCCAAAGCGTCCCACTACATGCGAATTGAAAGTGTTGTTATACCTGCCTCTGACGCCTTGAAATCGCGCTAAAGATGCGGTTGCAAGTGCGATTGCATCATCAATTTGAGCTCTGCTTAGAACGGTGTTCATTCGTTCACTCCGGACCGCACGATTTTGAGAACGTCGGAAAGAGAGCCGCCGTAAGGTTCCAGCCATGCTGGGACGTAACTTGCCTGAAAGCTCAACCACTTTGTGTCTTTGCCTTCTTTGCCTCCATGCTGCGGAACGGCATGTTCCCACGCGATCGCCTTGGCACCAGCCAAGCCTGAACATCCTGCGGAGAGATTCCTAGGCAAAACACCGATGCGTAATCCTGATCACGAAGCTGTTGGAAGACGTACTGCCCTCCTTCCCAGAGCGTCGAGAACTTGATCTCCATATTGGTGCCGTTCACGATACGGTCACAGCCAGAATGAGGTGCTCGAGTCACAGTGCATCCATTCGCTGCAAGCCATTGCGCTACGATCTTCTCGCCGACGGCACCTCGAGTCCTTGAGGGAAGCGTCAGTATCCACGCGAATGGGCTTTCAACCCATGGTTGAAGTCGTTCGGCGTATTCCGCACTCAATTCGTTTGTAACCTCGATAAAACCTTTTGAGATGGTCATCGGTTACAACAGTGCCAATTGGCATTTCGAGGTTTCCTCCACTTCCATTCCTTTGATCGTTGGGGAAGCGAAGGAGAGGCGTTCTGCCATGACGCGGATAGCGTCTGGACTGCTATCCATAAGGATGAACTTGCGTTGAGCGATTGCTGCTGCAGCCCCGGTTGTTCCGCTACCTGCAAAAAAGTCCAGCACTGTGTCGCCTTCATTGGAATGAACTTGCACTATGCGGTTGAGCAGCTTGAGAGGTTTCTGAGTGGGGTAGCCCGTCTTTTCCTTGCTGTTTGTCGGGACGATCGTCATCCACCAGACATCAGTGGGAACTTTGCCGCGAGCCGCCTTTTCAGGTCCTACGAGATCTGGAGCCATATACGGAATGCGATCAATAGCTTCGTAGTTGAAAACGTATTTCTCTGGGTCTTTGGCGTACCAAAGAATGTTGTCATGTTTAGCCGGCCAGCGATTTTTGGGCTTGCCCCGTAGTCATAGGACCAGATGAGCTCGTTGATGAACGACTCCCGCCCGAAGATCTGGTCGAGCAAAACCTTGACATAGTGAACCTCTCGGTAGTCGATATGTAGGAAAAAGGAACCGTCAGCCGCCAGGATTCGGTACGCCTCTTCTAGCCGCGGGGTCATGAAAGCAACGAAGTCGTCGAATTGGTCAACGTACTGCGGTGAGGTAAGGCGCACTACTGAGTACTTCGCTCCCGCGAATCCGCCGCGATTTCCGTTCTCATCTCTCGTCACCGTGATGCGGTCCCGTTTTTGAATCTTCTGCGTATTGAAAGGAGGGTCTATATAGATAAGCCGACAAGACCCACTCGGCAGCGCTTTGAGGAGGTCGAGATTGTCTCCCAACAAGATTTCGCCGGCCGGACGGGATTGCTTTGCTTCAAGAAGCGACGGGTTGGCTGCCATTGAGCAAGTCTAAGCGTTGTTGCCAAGAGCTGGCGGTGATTGTGAGAAGACTTCCCTGCTCTTCTCGAAAAGAGGAACCGGCTCAGGAGACTGAAGAGGCAACCTGAACTCCAGAGCAGTCTGTTCATGCCCTTTCGGATGCTGCTCTCGCCATAGCTCCAGCAACAGCGGCGGCATCTGGGACAGCACCGCTTTGGTGCGATGTACCTTAGCGTGACAGCCGGGGAAAAGCGAGATCATCAGGTGCAGGAACGACTTTCCGGGTTTGAGGGTAGCAAGTCGCGCAAAAGCCATTTGCAAGGATCTTCTCCCGCCCACACCGACAATACAACGATCCCTGTTTACCCTTCTTCATTGAAGCCTGCCATTTCTCTGAGCCTGCGGACCACGATCTCACCTCTCTGTTGAGAGATCTCATCTGGTAGGAGGTATCCCGGGAGTGCATCGCGGAAGCGCCGTTCCGCAAGCAGCTCCTTTGCGGCGTTACTCAGATAGACGCGCACATCGGCCCGAGCGGAGGCGATCTCCTCCAGTAGTGAGTCTCGGCCGTCGACAACGGCGATGAAGTCTTCCAAATCGTGACTCGCAAAGAAGTCTCCGCGCCCTCTCCCCCGAAATGCCTCCATCTTGGTGGCCAGAAAGAAAGGAGCGGTGATGATCCGGATCTCCGTCCCACTCGGCAAAGTGACCCGATGCGCGGCCTCGAGTGCTCCCCGGTACCAGATGTTGCTGAACCCGAAGACGGACTTCTCAAACGGCATGACATCGAGCGTGAGATCCTCATTCACCCAGCGGCAGACCGGCGCACCCTCTCGAGCGTCCTCAACAAACCCCAGGGCCTGAAGGCGGCCTGAAAACGCGGTGTAATCAGCATAGGTTGTGATCTCCGCGATGACGTCGACATCGATCGTCCCACGTACGGGAGCCGCTCCCGCATCGGTCACGAGGAGGCCCAGCGTCACTCCACCAATGAAGACCACTTCAGGAAGCAAGGGAGTCAGCTTCGCCGCCGCATCTTCGAGAAGCTCGAGGTTCGGGTCAGTCATGTTCGGAGATCCGTTTGGTGAGTTCGTCGATGGCCAGCTTCCGCTCGCGGACACGTCCGTCCCTCAAGGCATCCGCTAAGCTGAACAGCTCGTAGAGCTTCGGGTCTTTGAGGGCCGCGATAGGGGCGTGTTTGTAAAGCGGTGCGAAGGAAGAGCCCCGGACCTTTCCTTCTACGTGCGGCCATACGGGGATGTCATCGCTTTGTTGGAAAACGCTTCTTAGCGGTTCGGCTGCATAGGCCGTGGGAATGCCACGGGTCAGGCTTCCCTTCTCTGCCGGAAACGCATACCGCAATCCATGCTCGAGAAACTCGAGCAGCGCAGTCCGATTTACGGCTTTCACTCCGCCGTGTCGTAGAAGTCCAGAAAGTCGGGACCTCACAAAGGAGGCATGTACTTCCGAGGACGAAAGATGGAGGTCTGACGCCAGCTGCGCAAAGGAGAGGCCCCACGCTTCAGGAAGGGTGAGCTTCAACAGTACGCAGATATCTACCGAGCGCAGCATAAACGAAGCATAACGTATGTTCGTTCACTATTCAAGAATAGAGAACGAATGGTGAAAACCTCTCTTCCAGCTTTCTCGGAAGGTACACTCGCGACGTGCTGCACATACCTGAACATCCTGAATTGCACCCCTTGTTTGAAGCCTTAGGCTATGCGCTCGGGTTTGCGCGTACAAGCGTGCGCGTCGCCAGGCTGGAGACGTGCTGGACCAACAGCAACGCTGGAGCGTAATTGCAGCAGCAGCCATCGGA
>JAABUZ0100003338.1_pt1 | contig 24001 bp, 28 predicted proteins | sample 5562091 | NCBI WGS metagenome assembly JAABUZ01 (sample SAMN12813069, study PRJNA571459) | rock metagenome | isolation source: Antarctica rocks | place: Antarctica: Victoria Land, Linnaeus Terrace sud | collected 2015-12-21
GCCTCGATGAGCGGTCGGGCCATCGCGTCCCCGACCAGCACCACCACCTGCACCTTGTTCCGGTCAATGGCTTCCCAGATGGCCTTCGGGTCGAATTGGGGAACCAGCACCACGGTGTCGCCGGCGAACAGGGCGGCCAGGGCGGCCCACTGGGCGTTGCCGTGGATCAGCGGCGCCAGACACAGCCGCGTCAGGCCACCGGTCAGCTCGCCGGAGCGAGCCTGCTCCCACTCGTCGGCCATCGGCTCGCCGGTCATGAAGTTGATGCCGCCGCCGAGGGTGCGCCAAATGTCCTCGTGCCGCCACATGACGCCTTTGGGGAAACCCGTGGTGCCGCCGGTGTAGAGGATGTAGAGGTCGTCGTTGGAACGCGCGCCGAAGTCCCGCTCGGACGACTCCGCCGCCAGGGCGCCCTCGTAATCGGTGCCTTCGTCGCCGGCGCCTTCGGACGAGCCGACGCTGCCGTCGTCCAGGACCAGCACGTGCTGCAGCATCGGAGTCTCCGGCCGGACATTGGCCACCTTCCCGGCGAACTGTCGCTCGGTGATGAGGGCGACCATGTCGGAGTTCTCGAAGAGGTAGCGCAGCTCCTTCTCGGCGTAGCGATAGTTCACGTTGATGGTGACCGCGCGGAGCTTGTAGGCGGCGAGCATGAACTCGATGGCCTCGATGCGGTTGCGGGTGTACAGCCCAACGTGGGAGCCGACCGTCACCCCGTGCGCGGCCAGGTGATGCGCCAGCTGGTTGCTTCGCGCCTCCAGTTCCGCGAACGTCCGCCGCTCCTCGCCGCACGCCAGCGCGGTGCGGTCGGGATAGAGATCGACGACGTGCTCGAACAGATCCGCGATGTTGAAGGCCACAACCCCAAAGTAGAACCTGTTATCGTTCTGCGCAATCCCCCCACACCGCCGTTTCCAGGAGGCTTCCGATGACCACAGCCGAAGCGCCGCACTGCTTGGTGGAGCGCCACGGAGCCACGCTGGTGGTCATCATGAATCGGCCGCAGGCCCGCAACGCGCTGACCGGACCGATGATGGCGATCATGCGGGACGCCTGGGACGAGGTGGACCAGAACGGCGAGATCCGCGCCTGCATCCTCACCGGCGCCGGCGGCGCCTTCTGCGCGGGAGCCGACCTCAAGGCGATGAGCAGCAACCACCCCGGCGACTCCGGTGGCGGATCGGACTTCTCGGTGATCGAGGGGCTACTCAAGGGACGCCGGCTCACCAAGCCACTGATCGCCGCGGTGGAGGGGCCCGCGATCGCCGGAGGGACCGAGATCCTGCAGGCCACCGATATCCGGGTGGCGGGCGAGAGCGCTCGCTTCGGCGTCTCCGAACCCCGCTGGGGCTTGTTTCCGCTCGGCGGTTCGGCCGTCCGGTTGCCCCGCCAGATTCCCTACACGGTGGCCGCCGATCTGCTGCTGACCGGCCGGCACATCCGCGCCGCGGAGGCCAAGGAGATCGGGCTCATCGGCCATGTGGTGCCCGACGGGCAGGCGTTGGACAAGGCGTTGGAGCTGGCTGAGCTCATCACCGCCAACGGGCCGCTGGCGGTGCAGGCCGTCCTGCGCACCATGCGCGAGACCGAGGGACTGCACGAGAACGACGCCTTTCAGATCGACGCAAAGCTCGGTATGGCGGTGTTCCGCAGCGAGGACGCCAAGGAGGGTCCACGGGCGTTCGCGGAGAAGCGCACTCCGGTGTTTCGGGGGCAGTAGGACGCCGCTCCGCGTAGGGTGCCCGCTGAACTGCACGGCAAGGCGGCTTCACCGAAACCAGGGGGCACGATGGGCAACCCGTCCCGCCGGCTGCCCGACGCCCGCACGGCCAAGCGCGGCGCAGCCAGCTCCGCCCGGGTCCGCTGCGCCATCGCGGCGGTCATCATCTTGGTGGACCTGGCGGACGCCTGGCTGGTGACATCGATCGCGACCACGACTCCCCACCACCAGCTGCGCGCGATCGCCTGGGCCTGGACGGTCTCTGCCCTCGCCGGCGTCCTCTGCTTGGGTGCGGTCATTTTGCTCAGTTGGCGTCGGCGCCCGGATGGCTTCGTCACTGGGCCCAGGGCCCGTTTCGGGGCCGACGCCCTGCTGCTCCTCGCCTGGCTCAAGCTCGCGTCAGTCTTCGTTGCGCTGCTCGTTCTCGGTGCGTTGACGGAGCTGAACGGCTTGCAGCTGCTGATCATCGGCACCGTCGAGTCCGTCGCCGTCGTCTGGCTGGCTTCGGGCACCCGGCGGTACCTCACCCAGGCCTAGCCCGAACGCCGTGGGCCGGGTCCTTTCGCCGCCCGGGCCGCCAGGTCTGCGAATATGGGGCATGAAGTTCTGGAGATCTTCGACGTCGCAGCCGGAGCCGCCGAAGTTCGGCGTGACCGACCTGGCTGGTCCTGACGGCCGGGTGGCCCTGCTCCCCGATCCAGACGTCGCGGCCGCGCGTTCCGCCGCCCCCGATGTCGACGGGTTGAGACTGGCGAGCACCGGCTGGACGGCGAGGAAGGTCGAGTCGACCGACCTCGGGCTGTGGTCCAAGTCGATTGCGGACGGATACGAGGCCGCCGATCTGTGGCAGCAGTGGCGGGACGACCACGCGCGCACCGGCCTGTGGCCGATCCTCGTCGAGGAAAGCTTCTGGGAGGCAGTCGAACTGCCCGACCAGCACCCCACAGCCACGGCCACGGCCACGACAGGGCAGGACTGGCTGCTGAGCCGGCTCTATGCGCCGGAAGCCCCGCTGGCCGACCAAATTCCTCGAGGGGTGCAACCCGCGCTCGACTTCGACACCGCCGGGTCGTTCGACTGGGCCGACGCGCTCGCCTCCACCCGCACTCCGGCGACTGAGCTCGTCCTGATTCCGGCCGCTACGGGTTGGCTGGTCCCGGAAGCTCTCTACTGGGACGGAGCAGTCAACAACGAGGTGATGGGCGCCGACCACACCGTCGTGCTCCGCCGCTGGGCGGGACGCTACGGCGCGCAACTCGTCGGGCTCGACCGCGACGTGCTGACCTTGCGAGTCGATTCGCCCCCGGCCACGGTCGCCGATGCGAGGCTGGCTGCGGTCGAAGCGACGGCCTACTGCTCGGACGCCGTCTTCCAGGGCGCCGAGACGCTGGAGAACCTCACCGAGATGATGTGCCAATCGTTGTGGTCGTTCTGGTGGGACTGAGCCACCCGCATAAGGTCAGTACTTCTCGCTCAGCATCGACCAGCCGCGCGGGATGACGATGCCGGTGCAGCCAGCCCAGTGCATCCTCCCCGCGCACGACTGCCGCGGTCGTGAGGGTGTTGGCGTGCAAACAGCTGCCGGCGACCACGGTGACGGTGCGCCATACGGTGGCGACGGACTGACCGGTGCGTGGATCAAGCAGATGGTTCAGTGTTCCTCCGCCCCGCTGCCACGTGCGTTTGATGGTGCTGGAGGTGGCCAACGCGGCGCCCCCGGGAAGCGCGATCTGCTCGCTGGGCTCACCTGGTCGGTCCTGGACGGTGATCTGCCAGCCGCCTTTCGGCGCAGTCCCGGCCGTGGCGATGTCTCCGCCCAGGTTCACCAGCACACCGCACCCAAGGCGCTCGGCGACCAGCGCGGCGCTGCGATCGGCGGCGAAGGCCTTCGCGGTGGCACCGAGGTCGAGCTGTACGCCTTCGGGGATGCACACGGTGCTCCCGCTCAGCTGGATCTTCGACCACACCGGGGTCCGCACGAGGACGGCCCGCGGTCCGCGCTCGGTGTCCTCGATCAGTTGGAAGTCCCGGTCGTATCCCAGCGAAACCAACTCCCGGCCGAGGGTCGGGTCCACGCTGCCCTCGGTCTGTTCGGCGGCCGCCAGTGCGGTGCCGATCAGCTCGGCGAGCAGTGAACTCACCCGATACGGGCGGCCGTGGGCACGCTCCAGACTGCGAATCTCGGAGTCCGCACGGAAGCGACTGCACGCGCGGTCCACCTCGGCGAGATGTGCCTGCACAATCGTCCGGGCCGCAGCCAGCGCCGATCGTTCGGTAACGACGACCTCGGCGGTGGTGCTCCACACCGACCACCGACTGGACGCCGCCATCACGAGCCACCCGGCTGCGTGTGGGCGGTACCCGAACCAGGCGACAACGAAGGGACGCTCGCCGTGGGCGCGGGGGTTTTCGTCGTGGTGGTGCTCGTCGTCGTGCTGGTGGGCGCACCCGAGGTGCCACTCTGCACGGCGATGTCCGAGCAGGCCGCCGCGGTGGCGCCCACGGTGCTCGCCACTCCTACTGCCAACAACGCACGCGCGGCCCAGCGGGCGCGCCCCTCGTATTCGTTTACCTGGCGACGGGCGAACCCATCGACGCGATGTTCGTCGAACGGCTCGTCGATGCTTTCCTCGCTGCCCACACGCGCTGAACGGACTCGGCGCCGTCAGCTGAAGAATTTGTCGGTGCTCGAACGTATGTTCGATTCATGCAGGTGAGCGGCGAGACCTCGGTGTCCTCAGTGACACATGGGCTGGCGCTGTTGGCCGAGGGTGTCGAGGAGTTGCTGGCCGCGTCGGCGGCGCCGCTGGACTCGGCCGAGCTGCTGCAGGCATTGCGGGGCGTGGAGGTCGCCGCCCGCAAGCTGCCAGCGGTCGACCACCAGCTGTTGGCGCAATGTCAGGAGCAAGGCACCGCGGTGCAGCTCGGTCACCGCACACTCCCCGAGCTGCTGCGACAGATGTTGCGGATCTCCGCGGTCCAAGCCCGAGCCCGGGTCAAGGCGGCCGAGGTATGCGGTCCCCGCCGCGCACTCTCCGGCGAAGTACTCCCGCCGATTCAGCCGGCAACGGCGGCCGCTGCGCATGACGGGCTGATCGGGGTCCAGCACACCCGCATCATCAGCCAAGTGTTCGGCAAGATTCCCACCGCAGTGGGCCCCAAGGTGCTCGCCCAAGCCGAGGCATCCCTCGCGAGTTTCGCCACCACGATGACCCCCGAAGAGTTGCTAGCCGTGGGGCACCGCTTGCTCGCCCACCTCGACCCCGACGGCCAGCTCACCGACGACCGCGACCGGGCACGGCGCCGCGGCCTGTCGGTGGGCCGGCAAGGCGTTGACTTGATGTCGCCCCTGACCGGCACCCTCACCCCGGCCTGCCGCGCCAAACTCGACGCCGTGTTCGTGAAACTCGCCGCCCCCGGCGCCGGTACCGACCACGCCGGCGATCCGCGACCCGACGTCACCGACACCCGCACCCCGGCCCAACGCAACCACGACGGCCTCGAAGCCTTATGCGATCTCGTGCTGGGCAATCCCGCCCTGGGCACCCACCGCGGACTCCCCGTCACCGTCGTGATCACCATGGCCCTGACCGACCTCGAACACTGCACCGGCTACGCCACCACCGCCACGGAGACTACCGCAAGGTACTACTATTACGGTCATGGAGGCAAGAGGAACACGGGCCGCGATCTACTGCCGGATCTCCATGGATCGGGCAGGGACCAACGCAGGCGTCGACCGGCAACGTGACGCGTGTTTGAAACTGGCGGCCGACCGTGGCTGGACTGTGGACTCGGCGCACATCTACGTGGAGAACGACACGAGTGCCACGAAGGGCAAGCGACCCCTGTACGCGAAGATGATGCACGCCGCCGAGTCCGGGGCCGTCGACGTGATCGTGGCCTGGCATGTGGACCGCCTCACCCGCAAGCTGACTGAGCTGGAAGCGCTGATCGCGCTCTCCGAGCGCACCGGGGTGCGAGTAGCAACGGTGTCCGGCGACCTCGACCTGACCACCGATTCCGGTCGGCTCGTTGGGCGCATCCTGGCATCGGTGGCCCGCGGGGAAGTCGAGCGGAAAGGCGCCAGGCAGAAGGCCGCGAACGCTCAGCGCGCCGAGGCTGGCAAGCCGCCGGGGGTGCGCGCCCTGGGATACGCCCTCGACGGCACGGTGATACCCGAGGAAGCCGCGCACGCCCGCGACGTGTTCGAGCGGTTCACCGCCGGTGCCACCATCGGATCGTTGGTGACCTCGCTGAACCTCGCGGGTGTGCCGAACACTCAGGGCCGCCCGTGGCAGCGCAGCGCCATCCACAAGATGTTGCGCAACCCGCGCTACGTTGGCGAACGGTGGTCCGCTGGTGAGTATGTGGCCCCCGGCGACTGGGCGCCGTTGGTGGACGCGGACACCTTCGCCGCCGCGGGTGCGCGGTTGCGCGATCAGGCCCGGCGACTGGGGCACTCCTACTCGCAGAAGTGGCTCGGTGCCGGGCTGTACCGCTGCGGTGTCTGCGCCGACAACACCACCATGATGACCTCGATCGGCAGTTATCGCCGGGCCGACGGCACCATCGTCAACAATCGGCGCTACCGGTGCCGGAACAGTCGTCACCTGATGCGCCGTGCCGAGGTCATCGACGAGTACGTGAGCATGGTGATCGCTGAGCGGTTGCGGGGCGCCGATGTGCTCGACCTGATGACCGACGACCGCGACGTTGCCGCTATCCGCGAGCTGCGCAGTGAGGCCAACGGGCTACGGGCCCGCAGTGACTCCCTGGCCGCCGAGCTGGCCGATGGTCTGTTGACCGCCCGGCAGGTGCATATTGCGTCCGAGCGGATCACGGGCAGACTCGCCGCCGTGGAAGCCAAACTAGCCGCCCGCGGTCAACGTAGCGCCCTCGCTGCACTGGCCGGGTCCAGTGACCCCGGTGCCGCGTGGTTAGCCCTGGACGTGGTGCAGCGGGCCGCGGTGGTGGACACCCTGGCCACGATCACCGTGCTACGCGGCGCCCGCGGCCGGGCACCGTTCGATCCCGAGTCGGTGCGCATCGAGTGGCGGCAGTGATGATCCTCGTCCGGATTCGACACAAGCGGTGCATGAGAGTTCTCGCGGAGATCTCGCACCGGCCTCCGGATTGGGACGGCAGCTTCACTTTCCTGATGTGCGGGAAATGCGAACGACCTAGTCCGCGTCGCACCGTGGAATACCTCATCGCGCAGGATGCCGACGCAATCCCGCTCGCCCGTGAAATTACTTGGGCCGAGCTCCGCCCCTTCATCGACAGCGCGCTTAAACGCGGCCGAACGGTCGACGTGGTAACTTGACCGTGTCGTCTAAGACGCCCACGGCAGGACTGCCGAAGCTTGCATGATTGGGCACGTGCGAACCCTGGAGGTTCGTCGTGCCCGCTTTCGCAGGCTCAGAAGTCGCTCGTACCCGCTCCCAAGTTGCCGTCACAGCACGACTCGGCACGGCTGATGACATAGAAGCGGCTCGCCGGAACCACGCCGCTGCCAAGCTCGCCGATTACGTCGCCAAGGTGGTCGCGCAAGCCCCGCCGCTCACCCCGGCCCAGCGCGACCGTATCGCCGCGCTGCTGCGTGGTGGTGCGAAGTGAGTTCACGCCAACGAGAACGGCGCCCCCGGGCAGAGGCGCCGTCTACAGGATTCGCAAGCCACCAAGCCGCTGAGTCCACTTCGGAGTCTACCGCGAGCGTGGCCCGATCTCTTCGCACTCGCCGCACCGCGTCCTACCGTTGCGCGCCGCTGGCGTGTGGGCGGCGCGATCCCCTCGATCCGCTCGGCGACCGCGGTCGGTCGACGTTCGGGCTGACAACGGACGAGCTGCGCGCCGAGGCCAACAGGCTGGCCGAGCTTGGGTGGGCTCTCGATGAGGTCACTGCACGCCTGGCCGTGGTGCTGCGGCGGGAGGTGGCCGCGTGAGTGTCGTCCCCTACACAGGTCAACCCACCTACGACGAGCGGCCACCCACGGCCGTGGAGCTGGCCGAGCTGGAGGCACTGGCCAGCGGTACGGACCTTCACCCGGCCGAGGGAGCACCTCCGCCGACCCTCCGCGACAGGTTGTTGAGCCTGTCCGACCTGTCGACCCTTCCCCCGGTTCGACCTCTGGTTGAGGGTTTGCTCTATCGGGACACCTTGGCGCAGTTGTCCGGTCCACCGGGCAGCTACAAGTCCTTCCTGGCGCTGGGCATGGCGTGTGCCGTCGCCGCCGGGGAGAGCACCTGGGAAGGCCACCGGATACCCGAAGGCGGCCCGGTGGTCTACGTGGCCGCCGAGGGTGCCACCGGGCTACGGGCGCGGGTCTTGGGGTGGTGCGAGCTGACCAATGTGGACCCCGCAGACCTCGACGGCAAACTGTACTTCCTGCCGGTACCGATCCAACTCGGCAACCGTGTCGACGTCGGCCAGGCCGTCGAACTGGTCCGCGATGTTGGCGCGATCCTGCTCGTGCTCGACACCCGTGCCCGGTGCACGCTCGGTTTGGAGGAGAACAGCGCTACCGAGCAGGGCAAGGCCATTCACGCGGCCGAGCTGATCCAGGAGGCCGCGCAGTGTGCCGTTCTGGGCGTACATCACTCCGCCCGCAGCGGGAACGCCGGGCGGGGGTCCAACGCCTGGGACGGCGCGGTGTGGACGGACCTACGGATCGCCGGCGAACACCTGGGCGCCACGGTGCACGTGGAGAAGCACAAAGACGTCGCCGCTGGCCTAGACCACCACTTCCGGCTCATGCCCGCTACGGTGTCGGTCGACCTCATGCCCGACGCCACCGAGGCCCAACGCAAGACGCTCGTAGTCGTCCAAAATGACGGTGGGACGAACCTCGCTGACGCGGCCCAGTCGACCCGTGCAGTTTGGGACGTTGTTGGGACAAGCGACGGGCTGGAAGGTCTGACCCGTGCGGAAATTGTGCGGTTGGCGAGGCCCGAAATATCAGCCGCTCTGCCGTCTATCGAGCGGTAAAGGTACTGGTAGAGAACGGTTCCATTCGCAACATTGGCACCGACAAGCGCGCTCGATACGTGAGCACCGCGGCCGCTACGAGTCCGTTGCGGCTCGTATGAAATCCCACCGTCCCACCCCCATCCCAGCAACGTCCCACTTTCGTCCCACCGTCCCACCCCTTAAGAGGGTGGGACGGTGGGACGAAAGACAAGACAACAGCCCCGAGCGCTACCCCGTCGCCGAGCTCGTCGGCATCGGCTACCACCGCCGTGCGCGCTACGTCGTCGTCGCGTGCCCGCACTGCACCGAACAACATGCGCACCCCTGGCCGCTGAGTCGGCCAACGATCGGCGCGCGCGTCGCCGGCTGCGCTCTCCGGCACGCGATGGCCCGGCAGCAAGCCGACGTGCTCGCGTACTGGATTCCGACTCCCGAGCGATCGGGCCGGGCACAGCTACAACACCGCCACGAAGGAGACCGATGAACACACGAGAGGCCGGGGCGTTCCGTCCCGGCGCCCAGCTCGCCGCGCAGTTGCTCACCGGGATCGTGTCGGTTCCCGGGTTCGACCCGCTCGAGCACATCCGGGAAATAGTCAACGAGCAGCCGGACGTGCAAGCCGCGCTGGGGGTGCTGATGTTGGCGCTGACGAGCGCGGTGCAAGCCCACGTCCGGCTGCTTCCCTCCGATGCGTCCCCGGAGTGGATCGATCGCTACCTCCGCGATGAGGGCATGCAGTTGGCCCGGACGTTGGCCTATTTGGACTCACCAGTCGAGCAAGCGGGCGACGACGATGAGACCTGACGTGCAGCGGGTCGATGCCGCCGTGCTGCTCACCCCGGGCGCGGTTCGCACGGTGGTGGCCGGGTTGGCCGCACTGGAACAGCTCGCCAGGCAACGCGGTGCCCGGCTTACCCCGGCGCTGCGGTCTCTTGCGGCCCAGCTCGACGAGGCCGCTGCACCGACTGACGCCGAAACTGACGCCCGCGCCAGTACGTCAGTCCCACGGGGCGCGTGGCTGCCACTGTCGAGCCATGACCTGCTCAGCACCGAGGAAGCCGCGAACCTGCTCGGGTGCAGCCCGTCCAACGTCCGCGACCTCGCCCGCCGCGGTGCGCTACCGGGGCACCGCGCCGGCGGTCGGTGGCTGCTCGAACGCGAGGGCGTGCAGCTGCGCGCCGGGTGATCGGGGCACCTGGTGACCATCGACCTACGGACGATTCCGGGTGTCGAGCTGATCCGCTGCGGTGTCTGGGACCTGAGCACCGGGCCGTGGACCGTCACCCCGGCCGATCTGGTCGCCGCCGTGGCCGCGCACCGGGCCGGGGTGCTCCGCAAGCCGGTCGTGAAGATCGGGCACCTCGACGAGCGTTTCGACGGTGAACCGGCACTCGGACACCTCGACAACCTGCGCATCGTCGACGGCGGCCAAACCCTGATCGGCGATCTGGTCGGCGTGCCCGCTCTGCTCGCCGACGTGGCCGCGTCGGCGTACCCCGACCGCTCAGTCGAGGGCATCCAAGGATTCACCGACGCGAGCGGGACGAGCTACGGCTTCGTGCTCACCGCTGTAGCTCTGCTCGGCGCCACCGGACCCGGTGTGTCCACCTTGCGCAGCCTCGCCGACGTCGGCCAGCTCTACGGCGTCGCCGCAGCCACCGGGCGGCGCGTGATCCGGCTGCACACCACCGGCTCCGGCCCGACCGATACCCGGCGTCGGGTGGTTGTCCGTGCCGCCGCCGCCCGGCGCCGTCACCGCCGCGCCGCAATCCTGATCGCCGCGATCGACGCGGCCAACGAAAGGAACACACCATGACCAATCCCAACGTCGGCGTCTACGAGCCCGGCCGCGACCTCACCGGCCGCGCCACCACCGCCGTGACCGGCAAGCATTTTCTGAAGATCACCGGCGACCGCGCCAGCGTGGGCGGCAATATTGCAGTGGCCCACGCCGACGCTGCTGGCCGCGTGTGCGGGGTGTCCAAGTACGACGCCGCGGTCGGCGCAGTGATCGGGGTGGCCCGCGGCAACTCCCGGGTCACCTTCGTTGCCACCCCGCCCGCCGGGACCGCCCTGACCGCCTTCGCAGAGGTCGAGGTCGGCGCGAACGGCACCGCCGTCGCCCGCGCCACCGGGGTAGCAGTCGGCTACACCGTCACCGGCACGGCAGTCGGCGTCGACGCCGAAGTCAGCCTCTACTGAGTCCCGGAAAGGACACACGACCATGACCAGCCCCGCCCCAGTCAGCTACCCGCTCGGCGCCCCAACCGTCGTCAACACGTCGCTGACGGTCGACATCGCCCTGAACACCCCCGCCGTCATCACCCGCCGTATTGCGGACCTGACCGCGCAACGGTTCATCGTGGACCGGGTGTTCACCGGCTCCGGGGTGTCTGTCGCCGCCGGTGCCGTCATCTACGAGCAGATGCAGCGGAACGCACTGTTCATGTCCCGCAACACCGAGCAACGCGGCCCCGGCGATGAGTACCCGACCCTGGCCGGTACCCGCGGCCCCGCCCTGGTCGCGGTCGCCGAGGACTGGGGCGGAAAGTTCTTCGTCACCGACGAAGCGCGGAGCCGCAACGATTCCCGGTTCCTCGACCAGCAGGTCACCCAGCTATCGAACACGCTGGTCCGCCGGGTCAACCAGCGCGCAGTCGAGACCATCGAGGCCGCGGTGACCCCGGCCGGGAGCATCGACTTCGTGACCGGCAACAACTGGTCATCCTTCCAGGTCTCCGGCTCCACCCCCACCCCCAACCGGCAACAGCCGATCGGTGACTTCGCGAAGGTCCAGGCCCTGGCCGACGCCGACGAGCTCGGCGTCACCTTCGACCTCTGGCTGGTGCACCCCGCGCAGTGGTCGGCGTTGACGATCGGCTACGGATCCGACCTGCCGGACACGCTGAAGGCCGCCGGTATCGAGGTGTTCGCCTCCAACCGCATCGCCGTGGGTGTGGCCTATGCCGTGGCCCGCGGGCAGGTCGGATTCCTGGACTACGAGCGCCAGCTGACCACCGAGACGTGGCGGGAACAAGCCACCCGCAAAACCTGGATTCAGTCCTACGTGATGCCCGTCATGGGAATCACGAACCCCTACGCGATTCGCAAGATCGTCGGGCTCGGCGTCTAGATTCGCCCACCCCCTGCCCAAGAAATGCACCCCGCCCCGCCGAGATTTCAGGCAAGACTCTGGAGGACACGATGACCGCCCCAGCACCGAGCACCACCAAGACCCCGGCCAACACCAAGGCACCCGCCACCACCGCACCACCGACCGCGGCCGAACCCGTCCACGAAATCCCGCACGACCTCTGGGTGCGGCTGCTGGAAGCCCTGGCGCTGCCCCCGGACACCGTCGACCCCGAACTGGTCGCCCTGGCCGTGGAGGACGCCGTCACCGCACCCGCGCCCAGCGGGCAGCAGACCGCCGCCGCCGCCGGGCTGACCCAGGTGGACCCCGACACCCTGGCCGCACTGCGCCGCGACGCCGAGCAGGGACGCGCCATCGCCGCCGCCGCCGTCCAACGCGACCGAGCGACACTAGTCAATGCAGCGGTCAACCGCGGCTCGATCACACCAGCCCGTCGACAGCACTGGTTGACCGTCCTCGCGGCCGATCCGGCGATGGCCGACACGTTGGCGAGCCTGCCCGCCGGACTCGTGCCGGTGAATGGGGAGCTTGGACACGCCATCGAGCCCGCCGACGACGGACCCGCCGCCTGGTTCCACGCCTGAGTAGACCGCACTGGTCACCGTGGCGGGGCCGAGGGAGGTCAACAGTCCACGATGGACACACCGGAAGGACGACGTGAACCGCGAACCACGTTGTGCCCCAATAAAATCCGGACCCCCCCATGCCCAGACTCCCGCGTGGCGGTCAGGCCTTCCGTCCCCGGCAGCTGAAAAGTTTCGAGGTGATCGTCGTGAGCAGGCCGAAACCGCCTACGGGCACCGGACCGGGAGGCACGCGATTGTGGCGCAAAGTCACCGAGTCGTTCGACCTTGACGGGCATGAACTGGTGATCCTGCGCCAGGCCGTGGACGTGCTCGACTCCTGCGAGCTGCTGCAGGCCGTGGTCCGGTCCGAGGGGCTGCTCGACGAGGACCGTGCAGTGCACCCGGCAGCACGGGAGCTGCGCCTACAGCGAGTGTTGCTGTTGAAGCTGCTCGCCGACCTCCGGTTCCCCGATGCCGGGGAGGACGAGCGACCACAGCGCCGGTCCGGCTCCCGCGGCGCCTACGGCCGCCGGGAGCCCGCGTGAGGCGCCGGCACACGGTGCTGCACGAGCCCCCGGCGCACCTGCGCGTGTTCACCGGCCACGGCCTGGACGATCACGGCCTGGACGAGGCACTCACCGCGTGGCGCGAAGCCCGCAAGGCCTACTACGCCGAGCACGGCTGGCCCGGTGGGTTCCTCGTGATGCTCCAGCAGCACGTTGCCGTCGCCCGCCAGCTCGACCCGCCAGATACCGACGCTGACGACCCCTGAACTCGGCGTCAACCGCACCCGTCGTCGCTTACTTGCCGACGCACGGGAAAGGATGGCCGGTGAGCGGAGACATTTCACGCTCCGCGCAGACCCGACCAGCGCCGACACAACAGCCCCGACCCGTCATCACCGGGCCGGGGCTGTTCGTCCAGGTGCGAGTGTCGTTGGTGACGACCGAGCGTTCGACTCAGTCAGGGGAGTTCAGACGCTTCTGCGCGTCCGCCGCGAACCGCTTATCCCAGAGACGTTGATCTCGCTCGCTTTCCAGCCGCGGCACCACGTACTCCTGGAAGTGTCGATTGACCCCCTCGACGTAGTCCTGCAGCGTTCGGCGGCTGAGAGCTCTTATGTCCGTCGCCTCAGCCTCCGCAACCCACGTATAGCCCTGGAAGCGGGATTGCTTTAGCAAGGGCGCCGCCAGGCCGACGAACCTACGCTTCCATTCGTCGGTCACACCGCCGTCGAGGGTGACGTTGACGTTGAACATGCCCGGATTGTCTGTGGGGAGTACTCCCACACTGACAATGCTGACCTGCTTCCACACAGGCTCATTGGGGTCATCTACGACAACTGGACTCACGCGGCCTCCCTCTCTCGACGTCAGATTCGAGTATCGCAGCTGGCCCCAGCCACAGCGTGCACCAAGCGGGCCTACTACGGACGACTACGCGGCAATCCCGTCAGGGCGCGATCACGACTGCCGCCACGATGGCAGCGATACCAACGAGGAGAGCCGCCGCCGCGATCCAGAGTGTGAGCCGCGCCGTTCTGCCTTGGCCTTCGGCCAGCTCGGCTTGCCGGTTGGACAATCCAAGGGCATCGCTAGCGATCCTGACCTGTTCACGGCCGATGGCGATTTGCTCGTCGTTGTGAGCGAGGTCTTCGCGCCGCCGCTCCGACTCCGCCGCTTCGCGCTCTTGCTTAGCCGCCGTGATTTGATCCACGCTTCGCTGTAGGTCGCGATTCCACGCCTCATTCGGCTGGCCCATGTCGGGGTAGGTCACGAGCCACACACTGCGCTGTCTGCTCGGCGCTGTCCACTGCGTTGGCGCCGAGAGCGGCCCCACCCCGACACGCCGGGGCAGGGCCGTTCGTCGCTGTTCGGCGTGCTCAGCGGGTCACCTCTTCAATGGCCCGGGTCTGCCCAAGCCGCCAGCGAGGTCGTCCAACACGGTCGCTGCCCGTATCGGGTCCCACGCCGCGTAGATCGCTGTCGTGGCCGGGCTCGCGTGCCCGAGCATGTCCTGCGTCATCCGTAGATCACCGCCGGAGCGTTGGTAGAGCTGGGTGGCGAAGCGGTGCCGCAGGCTGTGGCAGGTGTGCGGGATGCCGAGCTGCCGCAGATGTTGGGACACCTGAATGCTCAAAGTGTGCTCCGGGTGGGTCCTGTTCTCCAGCCACAGTCGACCGCGGCGGCCGGTGAGGTGCTGCGCCAGCTCGGCCAGCACCACCGAACCGGCAGGCACCACCCGTTCCCGGCCGCCCTTGCCGTTGACGACGTGAATCAACGCGGGTGTGCGGGTGTCCAGGACATGCTCGCGCCGCATCCGGGCGATCTCTCCCGCCCGCAGGCCCGCGTATCCCGCGAGGACGAGCCACGCCCGCAGCGGCTGTCCAGCAGTAGCCAGCGCCAGCGCTAGGTCGTCCTCCTCGATCGGGTGCGGGACGCCGGGGCGGACCTTGGGCACCGCAATGTTGCACGTCGGGTCCACCGCGACCAGCCCGCGCCGCAGAGCCCACCGGTAGAAGCCGAACACGTGACTCGTGTAAGTGTTGATGGTCGACGCGGAGAGGTGGTCCAGGGACCCTCGCCACTGCTCGGCGTTGAGCACGGTGACCTGCAGCAAGGGCGTCGGGTCGATCGCCCGTCCGAACATCTCGATGACGTGCTCCCGGTCCCGCAGCGTGGCCGGTCGCAGCCCGCGCCGCTGGCAGTCGAGAAGGAACGCCGTCATTGCAGCAGTACCGTCCGCGTCCCGGTCGATGAGCGTGGGCATCCCCGCATTCCACGGCTGGCCTTTCATCGCTGTCCCTCGGCGGGCAGGTTGTCGTAGCTGCGAGTGGAGTTATCGGTGGTGGTCATGGCGTCGGCTCCCTAATAGTGGTGGTCCGCGTGTCTCGTTGCAGCGGCGGGACCCTGCCCATCCGCGACGCCCTCGCCATGGCCGAACACGCCCACCCCATCCTGGTGCTCTTCGACCACACAGGCCGGCCCCTGCACCTCGGCCGCGCCCGCCGACTGGCCAGCACCGACCAACGCCTCGCCCTCATCGCCACCGAGGGCGGCTGCAGCAAACCCGGCTGCACCGTGCCAGCCGACCAATGCCAAACCCACCACGCCCACCGCAGCTGGGCCGACGGCGGCCACACGAACATCGACGAACTCACCCTCGCCTGCACAGGCCACCACGCCCAGATCACCACCGGACCCCACGGCTGGACCACCCGCATCGGCGGAAACCCCCGCCACCCCGGCCGTTGCGCCTGGACTGCACCGAAACACCTCGGCAAACCACCACAGACCAACCACTTCCACCACCCAGGCGACCTACTTCACCGAGCACCCAGCCGCAGTCACGGTGCCGAACCACCGTGACGGCTCGCTATCAGCCCCGGAACGAGGGACGCGCCATCAGTCACCGCTCCGCCAGCGCGTCTCCCAGCGCCCGCACCGACGCGGCATCCCGGCAGCCGACCACCAAACTCGTCACTCCGGCCGCCTCCCAACGGCGGGCTTCGGCGCGCACGTGCTCGGCGTTGCCGATGATGGCGGTCTCGGCGATGAGCTCGTCGGGTACCGCGGCGACGGCCTCCTCCTTGCGTCCGGCCATGAACAGCCGCCCCACATCGGCCACCACCTGCTCGTAACCCATCCGCCGGTAGACCTCGGCGTGAAAGTTCATCTCTGGCGCCCCCATTCCGCCCATGTACAGCGCCGCCGCGGGTTTCAATGTGGCGTACTCGGCCGCCGGGTCGTCGGTGACCACGACGTTGCAGGTCGCCGCGACCTCGAAGTCCGCTCGGCTGCGCCGTGCCCCGGCCCGCGAAAAGCCCTCGTCCAGCCACTCGTCGTACATCGGCGCCAAGCGCGGCGAGTAGAAGATCGTCAGCCAGCCGTCCGCAATCTCCGCGGTCAATGCCACGTTCTTCGGCCCCTCGGCGCCGAGCCAGATCGGCAAGGCGGCCCGGAACGGGTGCGTGATCGGCTTGAGTGACTTGCCCAGCCCCACCGAACCGGCACCGGCGTAGGGCAACGGGTAGTGCGGACCGTCGTTGCGCACCGGCTCTTGCCGAGCCAGCACCTTCCGGACGATGGCCACGTACTCCCTGGTGCGGGCCAGCGGCTTGGCGAACGGCTGGCCATACCAACCCTCGACCACCTGGGGCCCGGATACGCCGAGACCGAGCACGAAGCGGCCGCCGGAGAGATGGTCCATGGTGAGCGCCTGCATGGCGCACGCTGTGGGAGTACGGGCGGACAGCTGCGCCACCGAGGTACCCAAGCGGATGCGCGAGGTCTGCGAACCCCACCACGCCAGCGGGCTGAAGGCGTCGGAACCCCAGGACTCGGCCGCGAACACCGAGGTGAATCCGGCCTCTTCCGCCGCCACGACGAGCTCGCCGGCGTTCTCCGGCGGCTGCGCCCCCCAGTACCCGAGCTGAAGTCCCAGCTGCATGTCGTACCTCCTTGTGTCCCCGAATACTAGAACTCTTGCCGGCAAAGTTGGAACGTGTTCTACTTCTTGACGTGGAGAACTTGAGCGCACCACTGGACATCGCGTTCGACTACACCCGATCCCTGGGCGCCACCCTCGGCCCCTTCATGACCGCCTTAACGCAGCGTCGGATCGTCGGTGTGCGGGGTTCGGACGGCACGGTGCACGTGCCCCCGGCGGAATACGATTCCCTCACGGCGGAGCCGCTGACCGACTTCGTCGAGGTGGCCGACACCGGAACCGTGCTCAGCTGGTCCTGGGCCGCCGAGCCCATGGCCGGCCAGCCGCTGGCGCGTCCCTTCGGCTGGGCACTGATCCGGCTGGACGGTGCGGACACCGGGCTGCTGCACGCCGTGGCCGTCGACGGCCCCGAACAGATGAGCACCGGCATGCGGGTGCGGGCACGGTGGGCGGCAGAGCCGGTCGGCCGGATCCAGGACCTGGCCTGCTTCGAACCAGTCCCCGCGGCGCCAAGTTGCACAACTTGGGGAGCGGGAGACCCCCGATCGCACCAAGTTGCACAACTTGGGGAACCGGCCGACGCCGAAGCCGAACCGGTGACGATGCTGACCACCCCGTTCGCGCTGAGCATGATGCACTCCGCCTCGCCCGAGGAGAGCCAGTACCTGCGCGGACTGGCCGAAGGCCGACTGCTCGGCCAGCGCTGCCCGGTCTGCACCAAGGTCTACATTCCGCCACGCGGAGCCTGCCCCACCGACGGAGTACCCACCAAGGAAGAGGTGGAACTTCCCGACACCGGCACCGTCACCACCTTCTGCATCGTCAACGTGCCGTTCGCCGGGCAGCGCATCACGCCGCCTTACGTCGCCGCCTACGTGCTGCTCGACGGCGCGGACATCCCCTTTCTGCACCTGATCCTCGGCTGTCCGGCCGAGGAGGTGCACATGGGAATGCGGGTGCGAGCGGCGTGGAAGCCCCGCGAGGAATGGGACTACACCCTGGAGAACATCCAGCACTTCGCACCGTCCGGCGAACCCGACGCCGCGTACGAGAGCTACTCCCACCACCTATAACCCCGGAAGGAGGCCGACCAGTGGGAGACGTTGCCGTTGTCGGCTTTGCCCAATCGCCGAACGTGCGCCGCACCGAAGGCACCACCAACGGCGTGGAGCAGCTGGTGCCGATCTTCTCCCAGCTCTACGCCGACACCGGGTTGTCCAACCGGGATATCGGGTTCTGGTGCTCCGGTTCCTCGGACTACCTTGCCGGGCGGGCGTTTTCCTTCATCTCCGCGATCGACGCGATCGGCGCCTTTCCGCCCATCATCGAGTCACACGTGGAGATGGACGCGGCCTGGGCGCTGTACGAGGCCTGGGTGAAGATTCGTACGGGGGAGGTCGATACCGCCTTGGTGTACGGCTTCGGCAAGGCCTCGGCCGGCAACCTGCGCCGCACTTTGGCGCTGCAGCTGGATCCGTACACCGTCGCTCCACTGTGGCCGGACTCGGTGGCAATGGCGGGTCTGCAGGCGCGTTTCGGGCTGGACGGCGGCCAGTGGAGCGAGCGCTCGATGGCGGAGGTTGCCGTGCGTAGCCGTGCCGACGCGGTCCACAACCCGCACGCCCAGCTCTCCGGTGCGGTGGACGTCGAAGAGCTGCTGGCCGCACCGTATCTGGCCAATCCCTTGCGGGCCCACGACTGCGCCCCGATCACCGACGGGGCCTCGGCGATCGTACTGGCCTCGGCTGAACGCGCACCCGAGCTGTGCGAGCACCCGGCCTGGATCACCGGCATCGCCCACCGCATCGACTCACCGGCATTCGGCGCCCGGGACCTCACCGCCGCGCCCTCTGCCACCGCCGTAGCCAGGGACGCGGGTGTCGACGGCGTGACAGTGGCCGAGTTGCACGCCCCGTTCAGCCACCAGGAAATCGTGTTGCGGCAGGCGATCGGTCTCGGTGAGCGGGTGCGCATCAACCCGTCCGGGGGTGCGCTGTGCGGTAACCCGATGTTTTCCGCCGGGTTGTCCCGCATCGGTGAGGCCGCCAAGCAGGTGATGAGCGGGGACGCCGAGCGCGTCCTCGGGCATGCCACCGGGGGCCAGCTACTGCAGCAGAACCTGATCTGCGTGATGGAGGGACGGTAGTTATGAGCGAGCGAAGCGACGTGGGGGTGCGACCATGAGCGAGCGAAGCGACGTGGGGGTGCGATCATGAGCAAACAGCAGGCCGCCGTGCTCGGGGTAGGGCAGACCCACCACACCGCCAAGCGCCTCGACGTGTCCATGGCCGGGCTGTGCCGGGAAGCCATCGACCGGGCGATGGTCGACGCAGGCGTGGAATGGAACGACATCGACGCCGTCGTCGTTGGCAAGGCGCCGGACCTCTTCGAGGGCGTGATGATGCCCGAGCTGTATCTCGCCGACGCCCTTGGCGCGCACGGCAAGCCACTGTTGCGCGTGCACACGGCCGGCTCGGTCGGCGGCTCCACCGCCAATGTGGCGGCGAGCCTGGTGCAGGCCGGCGTGCACCGACGAGTTCTCGCGGTGGCCTTCGAAAAGCAGTCGGAGTCCAACGCCATGTGGGCACTGTCCATCGCCGTGCCCTTCTCGATGCCGGTGGGTGCGGGAGCGGGCGGCTACTTCGCCCCGCACGTGCGCTCCTACATCCGCCGCTCCGGCGCACCCGAGCACATCGGCTCGATCGTCGCGGCCAAGGACCGGCGCAACGGGGCGCTGAACCCCTACGCCCACCTGCGCCAGCCGGACATCACCATGGAGTCGGTCCAGGCGTCGAAGATGCTGTGGGACCCGATCCGCTACGACGAGACCTGCCCCTCCTCGGACGGTGCCTGCGCCATCGTCCTCGGAGACGAAACTGCCGCGCAGGCAAGCGAAAAGCCGGTCGCCTGGATCCATGCCACCGCGATGCGCACCGAGCCGACCACCTTCGCCGGCCGCGACCAGGTAAACCCGCAGGCCGGCCGGGACGCCGCCGCCGCCCTGTGGAAGCAGGCCGGGATCACCGATCCACTGCGGGAGATCGACGCCGCCGAGATCTACGTGCCCTTCTCCTGGTTCGAGCCGATGTGGCTGGAGAACCTGGGCTTCACCGAGGAAGGTGCCGGCTGGAAGCTGACCGAAGCGGGCGAGACGGAGATCGGCGGCCAGCTGCCCGTGAACCCCAGCGGCGGGGTGCTGTCCTCCAACCCCATCGGGGCATCGGGGATGTTGCGCTTCGCCGAGGCCGCCCGCCAGGTGATGGGCACCGCGGCCGAGCACCAGGTGGACGGCGCACGAAAGGCCTTGGGCCACGCCTACGGCGGCGGTTCCCAGTTCTTCTCCATGTGGGTGGTCGGCGCGGACAAGGCAGGTGCCCGATGAGGTTCACCCTCGGCGTCGCCATGAGCCCGCTGGACCAACTGCCCGCGCTGGCGCAGACCGCGCAGGACTGCGGGTTCGCCTCCATCGCCTTGCCCGACTCGTTGTTCTACGCCGAGTCGGTGGCGGTGAAGTACCCCTACACGCCCGACGGGTCCCGGATGTGGGACGCGGACACCCCGTGGGTCGACCCGTTCGTGGCGGCCGCGGCAATGGGTGCGGTCACCGCAGAAATCCGCTTCTACACCCAGGTGCTCAAGCTCGGCTCACGCAATCCGCTGCTGCTCGCCCGCCAGGTGGGCTCGGTGGCGAACATGACGGGCAACCGCTTCGGACTGGGCGTCGGCCTCGGCTGGTCGCCGGAGGAGTTCGAGTGGTGCGGGGTGCCCTTCGAGCGCAAGGGCGCCCGCGCCGACGAGTCCATCGAGGTTCTCCGGCTCGTGCTCGACGGGGGCATGGTCGAGTACCACGGCGAGTTCTTCGACTTCGACCGCCTGCAGATGAGCCCGGCGCCCACGCAGCCGGTGCCGATCTACGTAGGCGGGCATTCCGAGGCCGCGCTGCGGCGCGCCGCCCGGGTCAGCGACGGCTGGACCTCGGCGATGATCAAGATCGAGGAGCTGCGTCAGGTCATCGGCCGGCTCGGCGAGCTACGCGAGGAGTACGGCCGCTCCGGCGAGCCCTTCGAGATCCAGGCGGTCTGCGTGAACCGCTTTGGATTGGCCGGCTACCGCGAGCAGGCTGAGGCCGGGGTGACCGATGCGATCGTCGTCCCGTGGGTCTTCGACGGCGTGCCCTTCGACGGGGAGCTGTCCGCCAAGCAGGACTCGATGAAGCGGTTCGCCGACACCGTCATCAGCAATGTCTGAGCATCCGGCCCGGCTGGCCTCCCAGCGCTCCATGGATGCCGTGCGCCGCCGTGCCAAAGACGAGTGGTTGGCGCTGTTCGCCGAGGACGCGGTGATCGAAGATCCGGTGGGCCCCTCGCACTTCGACCCCGACGGCCGGGGGCACCACGGCCGGGAGGGCATCGCCGCCTTTTGGGAGATGTCCGTGGCGATCACCGATCGGATCGAATTCGCGATCAGCGACTCCTTCGCGTGCGGCAACGAGGTGGCAAACGTCGGCGTCATCACCTCCACCGTCGGCGGTGACACGCAGCTGGACGCCGAAGGGGTCTTCATCTACCGCGTCGACGAAAACGGCCTGATCACCTCGTTGCGCGCGTTCTGGGAGACCGACCGGGCGATGGCGTCGCTGCGCTCGCCCTTGTGAGTGATTAGTGCGGTCCCGGCAGCACTAATCACTCACCGGCGGTAACGCACCTGGAGTTCTTTGATGCCGTTGAGCCAGCCGGAGCGCAGCCGGCGGGGCTCGCCCACCTGGGAGATGTCCGGCATGTGATCGGCGATCGCGTTGAAGATCAGGTTGACCTCGAGGCGGGCGAGGTTCGCGCCCAGACAGTAGTGCGCGCCGCTGCCGCCGAACGCGAGGTGCGGGTTGTTCTGCCGGGTGATGTCGAACCGCATCGGGTCGTCGAACACCTCTTCGTCGAAGTTCGCGGAGCTGTAGAACATCACCACCCGATCACCCTGCTTGATCCGCTGCCCACCGAGCTCGGTGTCGATCAGCGCGGTGCGCTGGAAGTTCACCACCGGCGTGGCCCACCGAATGATCTCGTCGGCGGCGGTCTCCGGGCGCTCCTTCTTGTACAGCTCCCACTGGTCGGGGTGCTGCATGAACGCCAGCATCCCGTGACTGATGGCGTTGCGGGTGGTCTCGTTACCGGCCACCGCCAGCAGGATGACGAAGAAGCCGAACTCGTCGGAGCTCAGCTCGGCGCCGTCGATGTCCGCCTCGACCAGCTTGGTCACGATGTCGTCCATCGGGCAACCCTTGCGCTGCTCGGCCAGCTCGTAGGCGTAACCGAGCAGGCCCATCGACGCCTGCACCTCGTCGACGTCGATCTCGGGGTCGTCGTAGGAGGTCATCTGGTTGGACCAGTCGAAGATCTTGCCACGATCCTCCTGTGGCACCCCGAGCAACTCCGCGATGGCCTGCAGCGGCAGCTCGCAGGCCACCTGGGTGACGAAGTCGCCCTGCCCCGAAGCCGCCGCTTCTTCCACGATGCGCTTGGCCCGGTTGTGCAGTGCAGTCTCCAGGCTGTTGATCGCGCGCGGGGTGAACCCGCGGGAGACGAGCCGCCGCAGCTTGGTGTGCTCGGGCGCGTCCTTGTTGATCAGGATGACGCGCTGCAGCTCGATCTGGTCCCGCACGATGTCGTCGCGGAAACGGGTGATCGCCGTGTTCTCCGACGAGGAGAGGATGTCGCTGCGCCGCGAGACCTCCTTGATGTCGGCGTGCCGGGACACCACCCAGTACCCACCGTCGTGGAAGCCGCCGGCGCCGTCAGGCTGGGCGTTCCACCACACCGGAGCGGTCCTGCGCGCCTCGGCGAATTCCTCGACGGGAATCCGCTGCTCGTACACGTCCGGGTCGGTGAAGTCCCAACCCTCGGGAAGGTCGGGACGCAGCCCGGTGACGTCCTGATTCGTGGTCACAGCGTTCTCCTGACGTGATGCGCGCATCGGAAAGTAGTGGCAAAGATATAACACGTTCTACTTTCATTCAAGCACGAGATTGCGCAGCTGGGTAGGGAAACGCACTCGCACAGCTTGCGTAGGTATATAACCTGTTCTACCTTGACGACTAGCCAGTGAGAGGAGCCCCCGGTGGGTAGTCCGGTAATCGTGGACGCCGTCCGCACCCCGATCGGCAAGCGCGGAGGCTGGCTGTCGGAACTTCACGCCGCGGAGATCCTCGGCGCGGCGCAGCAGGCCATCATCGACCGCTCCGGCCTCGATCCGCATGCCGTCGAGCAGGTGATCGGCGGCTGCGTCACCCAGGCCGGCGAGCAGTCCAACAACATCACCCGCACTGCCTGGCTGCACGCGGGCCTGCCCTGGCAGACCGGCGCAACCACCATCGACTGCCAGTGCGGCTCGGCCCAACAGGCCACCCATCTCATCGCCGGCCAGATCGCCACCGGGTCTATCGACGTGGGCATCTCCTGCGGGATCGAGGCGATGAGCCGGGTGCCGCTGCGGGCAGCCGTCGGCGAGAACGCCGGCATGCCCCGTCCGGATTCCTGGGCCATCGACATGCCGAACCAGTTCCTCGCCGCCGAGCGGATCGCCACCCGGCGAGGCCTTACCCGCGACGACGTCGAGGCCCTCGGGTTCTCCTCCCAGACCCGAGCCCGCCAGGCGTGGGACGAAGGGCGCTTCGATCGCGAGGTGGTGACGGTGCAGACGCCGGACGGTCCGGTGAGCCGGGACCAGGGGTTGCGCGACACGACCAGGGAGGGCCTGGCGAGGCTGAACCCCGTGTTGCCCGACGGCATCCATACGGCGGGCACCTCCTCGCAGATTTCCGACGGCGCCGCCGCGGTGCTGCTGATGGACTCCGAGCGGGCCGAAGCGCTGGGCCTGAAGCCGCGGGCGCGCATCGTGTCGCAGGCGCTCGTCGGCGCCGAGCCGTACTACCACCTCGACGGTCCGGTGCAGGCCACCGAGCGGGTGCTGCAGCGGGCCGGAATGAAGATGGGCGACATGGACCTATTCGAGGTCAACGAGGCGTTTGCCTCCGTGGTGCTCTCCTGGGCCCAGGTGCACGACGCGGACATGGACAAGGTCAACGTGAACGGCGGCGCACTGGCCATCGGCCATCCGGTCGGCAGCACGGGCGCCCGCCTGATCACCAC
>JAABUZ0100003343.1_pt1 | contig 23992 bp, 18 predicted proteins | sample 5562091 | NCBI WGS metagenome assembly JAABUZ01 (sample SAMN12813069, study PRJNA571459) | rock metagenome | isolation source: Antarctica rocks | place: Antarctica: Victoria Land, Linnaeus Terrace sud | collected 2015-12-21
TCCGAACAGTCCACCAACGTCGCCGCGTACTACACCGGGGGGCTCAAGGGCCGCTGGCAGGAGACCCGACGCAAGGACGACCACGAGCTCAAGGACGCGAGCTACCAGGTGCGGCTGGTCAGGGACGGCACGATCGTCACCGAAGAGGTCCCCGCGCTGACCGCGCTGAACCTGGACCTGCGCGACGAGTACGTCGCCGACTGCGAGAACGGTGTACGCCGCTGGAACCAGGCACTGGAGGATGCCGGGCTCGACGAACGGCTCTCCCTGCCCCACGAAGGCTTCAACCGCAAGGTCGGCAACTTCGCCGCGCACTTCATCTCTCCGGACGGCACGGTGCTCACCGAGGCGAAGTGGAACGCCGAGGTCGAGAACTGGCTGCCCCTGGACGACGACCGGTCCAAGGTCGCCGAACTGATGGTCCCGCACTACGAGCCCGGTGAGTTCGCCGGCTGGATCGCGCCCCCGAAGACCGGCATCAACGACCAGCCCGTCGAATTCGACTACGTCCACCTCGCCGACGAGGCCCTGGCCTGAGGTCATGGCACTCACCTGGGACCGCGAGGAAGCGCCGCGCTGGGATGCCGACAAACAGCGCATCATCGGCGGGGCCCCACCCGGCGTGTTCGACATCGACCACGCGGACGGATCGTCGCTGCCCGGTGACTGGTGGTCGGCTCGGGACGAGCACACGGTCGTGGGTTACGGCTGGCTCGACGTGGCGTGGGGGGACGCCGAAATCCTGCTGGCCGTCGACCCGCAGGCGCAGGCCACGGGAGTGGGCAGCTTCGTGCTCGACAACATCGAGCACGAAGCTGCCGTCCGAGGCGTCAACTACGTCTACAACACCGTCCGGGCGACACATCCCCGACGCGCCGAGGTGCAGGAATGGCTGCAGCGGCGAGGCTTTCGCGGGGACGATCGGGATGACACGCTGCGCAAGCGCGTGCGGGTGCGGGCGTCGGTTGCCTCCGTCGCCAGTACGGTGCCGGAGTTCGACGAAGGTGTCGACATGCCCCCGGGACACGAAGAATCCGGCGGCTACGTCGACGCCGCTGATCATCGATACTGAACGTCGATACCGAGTTGAAACCGGAGGTTCAGATGCCCGATGCCGTGATTTGCGAACCGTTGCGCACGCCGGTCGGACGCTTCGGCGGGGCGTTTCGCGACGTTGCGGTGCAGCGGCTCGCGGCCACCGTCATCCGTGAGCTCGTGGCGCGCACCGGGATCTCCTCCGCTGACATCGACGACGTCATCCTCGGCCAGGCCTACCCGAGCGGAGAGGCGCCCGCGCTCGGCCGGGTTGCCGCCTTGGACGCCGGGCTGGACGTGGAGGTCCCCGGAATGCAGCTGGACCGACGTTGTGGCTCCGGCCTGCAGTCGGTAATCCAGGCGTGCATGCAGGTGCAGACCGGTGCCAGTGACCTCGTCCTTGCCGGCGGCGCGGAGAGCATGAGTCAGGTGGAGTTCTACGCCACCGGCATGCGCTGGGGTATCAAAGCGGACAGCGTCGCCCTCGCCGACCGGCTCGCGCGGGGCAGGGTGACCGCGGGCGGCGAGCACTACCCGGTTCCCGGCGGGATGCTGGAGACCGCGGAGAACCTCCGCGCCGAGTACGGCATCAGCCGGGCCGACCAGGACGCCCTGGCCCTGCAATCCCACCAGCGGGCAGTGGCCGCCCAGACCAGCGGCCACTTCGCCGACGAGCTCGTGCCGGTCAGCGTTGCCCAACGCAAAGGCGAGCCCACGGTGGTGGACACCGACGAGCACCCGCGCGCAGACGCCACCATGGAGAGCCTGGCCAAGCTGCGTCCCATCCGCGGCAGCATCGATGCCGACTCGACCGTCACCGCGGGCAACGCCAGCGGGCAGAACGACGGCGCGGCGATCTGCCTGGTCACCACCCCGGAGCGGGCCGAGGCGCTCGGGCTGCGGCCGCTGGCCCGGATGGTGAGCTGGGCGGTGGCCGGGGTGCCACCGAAGACCATGGGGATCGGACCGGTGCCGGCCACCGACCGGGCCCTGGCCAGGGTCGGCCTGACACTGGCCGACATGGAGGTGATCGAGCTCAACGAGGCGTTTGCCGCCCAGGCCCTGGCCGTGCTCGGCATCTGGGGACTGGACCCGGACGACAAGCGGCTCAATCCCAACGGCTCGGGCATCTCCCTTGGCCACCCCGTCGGTGCCACCGGCAGCCGGATCTTGGCCACCCTGCTGCGCGAGATGGACCGCCGGCAGGCTCGGTACGGGCTGGAAACCATGTGCATCGGAGGCGGTCAAGGGCTGGCCGCGGTGTTCGAGCGCCACAGCTGAGCACGCAGCGTCAGCCCTGCTGAGACTCGGCTTCCCAGTCGTCCCAGCAACGCTGCGCATCCTGGCGCCAGTGCTCGTGGCGGTCGTGGAAGACCTTCGCCGCCGCCGGCCCGGGCCAGTCGTGGTCGAGCAGTCGCGACGGCAGCGCCGGGTCGAGGAAGGGGAACCTGCGCCAGGCCTGGACGAGCTGCACCTGCGCCACGAAGGCCTCGGTCGGCGTCGCGGCATGGCGCATCGAGAAGCTGGCCGCGAAGTCGCGATACTGCTCCTGCACCTCATCGAGCGACCACGCGGCGGAGATCAGCTCTTGCTTGTCCCCGATGGGCGCCCAGCGACCGATCCAGGCGAAGGCCTTGGGCTGCAGCCCCAGATCCCGCAGGACGTCGGCGACCAGCTCTTCCTTGGCGGCGTCGGGCACCACCCAGAGCCCCGGGGCGGGTGAGCCCATGCCCAGCCAGGTCAGCTGGGTCCGCAAGCGGTGCCGGAGCTGGCGCTGGGTCTCCGGTACGGCAACGGTGACCAGCAGCCACCGTCCGTCCCACTCGTGCTCTTCCTGCATGAAGGTGTAGATGCGCTCAGCGCCCTCCCGGAGCAGGGTCGCTCCCGGACCGGTCAGTGACCAGCGCACCCTGCGGCCCGCGCGCTCGGAGGACAGCAGGCCCTCGGCGGCAGCGCGGGAGACGGCCTGCCGGACGGACTTCTGCTCGACCCCCAGCTCGCCGAGTGCACGCAGCAGGGTCGATGTCCACACCGCGTGTCCGCGGGGATAGACGAACTCGCCCAGCACCGTCAGCAGCAGCGAGCGCGCGCTGGCCGAGCCCAGGGTGCGCCGCCGCGAGCCCACCGCCGCGGACACGTTCGGTTCTGCGGCATCCGGTTCTGCGGCGTCCGGTTCTGCGGCATCCGGTTCTGCGTCATGGCCATCCCGCACGTCTGCCCTCCCCTGCCGTGGATCCGTCCGAAAGTACGAGCCTATTCTAGACCAAATTGTCTACATGACCTTTACGAACCACAAATAAGCTGTAGAGTGATATCCATCGCAGCGCCTCACGTTCCCGGCGGCAACCTGACACAGCTCACGAGAGGTATCCCCCGATGACCGTTACCGACTCTCCCGACACGATCGGCAGCGTGCAGCCGTCGCCGAAGGTCGGCTTCGACCGCGAACCGTCGCAGTACAAGCATTGGAAGCTCGCCTTCGACGGGCCGATCGCCACCCTCACCCTCACGGTGGATGCCCAGGCTGGGCTGGTTCCCGGATACGAGCTGAAGATGAACTCCTACGACCTCGGCGTGGACATCGAGCTCTACGACGCCACCCAGCGGCTCCGCTTCGAGCACCCGGAGGTCAAGGCGGTCGTGGTCACCAGCGGGGTGGACAAGATGTTCTGCGCCGGCGCCAACATCCGGATGCTTGCCCAGTCGCCGCACGCGTGGAAGGTGAACTTCTGCAAGTTCACCAACGAGACCCGCAACGGCATCGAAGACGCGGCCGAGAACTCCGGCCAGACCTACATCGCCGCGGTCAACGGCACCGCCGCCGGTGGTGGCTACGAGCTGGTCGCGGCCTGCGCCGAGGCCGTCCTCATCGACGACGGATCGTCGGCGGTGTCGCTGCCGGAGATCCCGCTGCTCGGCGTGCTGCCGGGCACCGGCGGCCTCACCCGGGTGGTCGACAAGCGCAAGGTGCGCAAGGACCGCGCCGACCTGTTCGCGACCAAGGCCGAGGGGGTGCGCGGGGCAACGGCCCTCAAGTGGGGACTGGTGGACGCGACCGCGCCGCGCGCCGGCTTCGACGAGGCCGTGCAGGCCCGGGCCCGGGCCGCCGTTGCCGGGTCCACCCGCCCGTCCGACGCGAAGCCTGTCCCGCTTGGCGCGCTCGAGCGCACCGAGACCGACCGCGAGATCAGCTACCGCTTCGTCAGCGCGCAGCTCGACCGGGAGCATCGCCGCGTCGAGATCACCGTCCGCGGCCCCGAGTCCGCCCCACCCGGCGACGGCGACGCCGCGGTCGAGCAGGGCGCGAGCTACTACCCGCTCCAGCTGACCCGCGAGCTCGACGACCTCATCCTGCAGCTGCGTACCAATGAACCGGAGCTGGGCACCTGGGTGTTCCGCGTGCAGGGCGACCCGGAGAAGGTGCTCGCCTACGACGAGCAGCTCGAAGCGCTCGCCCAGCACTGGTTCGTCAACGAGGTGCGCCACTACTACAAGCGCACCCTCAAGCGCCTGGACGTCACCAGCCGGAGCCTCTTCGCCGTCATCGAGCCCGGTTCCGCCTACGTCGGATTCCTGCTGGAGATCGCGCTGGCCTGCGACCGGCAGTACATGCTGGACGGCGTCTACGAGGACGTCGATCCCGACGCCAGTCCCGCCTACCTCCAGCTGAGCGCGGCGAACTTCGGCAGCTTCCCGATGGGCAACGGCCTGAGCCGCGTGCAGTCCCGCTTCTGGGGTCACGACGACGACTTCGACCGGGCCAGGAAGCAGGTCGGCGTCCCCCTCGTCGCCGGTGATGCCGACGAGTGCGGCCTGGTCACCATGGCCCTGGATGACATCGACTTCACCGACGAGCTGCGAATCGTCCTGGAGGAGCGTGCGTCGCTGTCTCCGGACTCGCTGACCGGGATGGAGGCCAACCACCGCTTCGTCGGGCCGGAGACCATGGAGACCAAGATCTTCGGTCGCCTCACCGCCTGGCAGAATTGGATTTTCATCCGGCCCAACGCTTCTGGCGCGGAGGGGGCGCTTCGCCGCTTCGGCACCGGGGAACGCGCCAGCTTCGACGTGAAGCGGGTGTAGTCGCCATGAAGATGTTCAACGCAGCAGAGTTCCTGGTGCATCGCCAAGCGCGCGAGGGGCTGGCCGACAAGCCCGCGGTGATCGGCACCCGCAGCCGGACCTACGGGCAACTCTCCGAGGACGTCGCCCGGGTTGCCGCCGGCCTGCGCAGGCTCGGGTTGCGCACGGACGACCGGGTGATGTTCGTGATGGTCGACGACGTGGAGCTGGCGACGAGCATCCTGGCCGCCTTCCATGCCGGCCTGGTGGCAGTCCCGATCTCCACGATGTACAGCGGCCGCGAGCTCGCCGAGATCATGGTCGACTCGGGTGCGCGGGTGGTGGTGAGCAGCGCCGAGTTCGGCGCCGCGAGCGCCGAGGCGGTCGCGAAGTCACCCGAGGTCGAGCACTTCATCGTCTCCGGGGACTACACACCCCAGGTGCGTCCCGGCGTGTCGGTCAGCGCCTGGCCGACGCTGCTCGACCCCGGCCCGGACTACCCGCAGGAGCCGGCGCCCACGGTCGATGACGGGTGGGCGCTGTGGCTGTACACCTCCGGCACCACCGGCAAGCCGAAGGCCGCCATGCATCGGCACGCGAACATTCGGCACGTCGTCGAGACGTACGCCAGGCAGACCCTGGGAATCCGGCAGGACGACATCTGCCTGTCGGTGGCGAAGATGTTCTTCGCCTACGGCATCGGAAACTCGTTGTTCTTCCCGCTGGCTGCCGGCGCGACCGCGCTGCTCGAGCCCGCTCGTCCGACGCCGGCGAGCATGAGCGTTCGGCTCGCCGAGGGACGGCCGACGCTGTTCTTCGGAGTGCCCACCTTCTATGCCGCGCTGGTGAACTCGGAGCTACCAAAGGACACCTTCTCCTCGGTCCGGCTCTGCGTGTCCGCGGGCGAACCCTTACCGGCAGCGCTACAACAGCGGTTCCTGGACCGGTTCGGGGTCGAGATCCTCGACGGCATCGGCTCCACCGAGGTGCTGCACATCTTCCTGTCCAACGTGCCCGGTGACATCCGTCCGGGGACCACGGGCAAGGCGGTGCCCGGCTACGACCTGGAGATCCGTGACGACGAGGGGCGCATCGTCGCGCCCGGCACCCCCGGCCACCTCTACGTGCGCGGCGAGTCCCTCGCCCTGGGCTACTGGCGGCGCACCGACGCGCATCGAGCGGTGTTCGAAGGCCGGTGGATGCGCACCGGTGACACCTACGTCCAGGACGAGGACGGGTACTTCCACTGCATGGGCCGATCCAACGACCTGCTCAAGGCGGGCGGCATCTGGGTGTCACCGAGCGAGGTCGAGGCCCGGCTGCTCGCGCACGACGCCGTGGCCGAGGCCGCCGTCGTGGGGATCGCGGACGCCCAGGGCCTGGACAAGCCGGCGGCCCTGGTGGTGCTTGCCGAGCACCACAGCCCGGTCAGCGAGGATGAGTTGATCGCTTGGTGCCGCGAGGGCCTTGCGGCCTTTAAACGTCCCCGCAGGATCGTGTTCATCGATGCCCTGCCGAAGACCGCCACCGGCAAGGTGCAGCGCTTCCGGGTGCGGGAACAGCTGGGCGCACAGCTCGGTGCCACCGCGGCGTCGGGAGTCCTGTCATGACGAAGCACTCGCTCGACCTGCTCATCGTCGGTGCCGGCCCGGTCGGCCTCTACGGTGCGTACTACGCCGGGGTCCGCGGGTTGCGCACCGCAGTCATCGACTCGCTGTCCGAGGTCGGTGGCCAGGTCAGTGCGCTGTACCCGGAGAAGCTGATCCTCGACGTCGCCGGGTTCCCGGCGATCAAGGGTCGCGAGCTGGTGGCGGCGCTGGCCACGCAGGCCGCGTCGGCGAAGCCGCTCTACCTGCTGGGTCAGCAGGCCGTGGAGCTGAGCACCGACCAGCACGACCGCCAGCACGTGATCACCAGCGGCGGCGACGAGATCGACTGCGGTGCGATCGTTCTGACGGCGGGAATCGGCACGTTCACTCCCCGCACGCTGCCGGCCGGTGAAGAGTTTCTGGGCCGGGGGCTGGAGTACTTCGTCCCCGACCCGCTGCCCTATACCGGTGCCAACGTGGTGATCGTCGGTGGCGGCGACTCGGCCCTGGACTGGGCACTCATGCTCGAACCGATCGCGTCAAGCGTCACGGTGGTGCACCGCCGCAAGGCCTTTCGCGCCCACCCGGCGACGGTCGCCCAGGTCGAGGCCTCCAGCGTGGAGCTCATCACCGACGCGGAGGTGCGCGAGCTGCGCGGCAACGAAACTCTCGAGCGGGCGCACATCACGGTCAAGGGCGAGGACGAGCCGCGGCTGCTCGACTGCCAAAAGGTCGTGGCCGCGCTGGGGTTCCTCGCGAACATCGGGCCGCTGCGGGAATGGGGCCTGCAACTGCACGACAACCGGCACATCGTCGTCGACTCCGCGATGCGCGCCGCCCGGGCCGGTGTCTATGCGGCAGGCGACATCACCGAGTACGACGGCAAGGTGCGCCTCATCGCCGTCGGCTACGGGGAGGTCGCCACGGCGGTGAACAACGCCGCGGTCTTCATCAACCCTGACACCGCACTGTTCCCTGGGCACTCGACCGACGAGCAGCCGACGCAGGCGATGGCTGCGGTGTAGCTCGAGCACATGTGATGGTTTTCGAAGGGAGAATCTGATGCCGTATGTGATTGCGGGGCCGTGCATCGACGTGATGGACAAGTCGTGCACCGAGGAATGCCCGGTCGACTGCATCTATGAGGGCGACCGCAAGCTCTACATCAACGCCAAGGAATGCATCGACTGCGGTGCCTGCGAGCCGGTGTGTCCGGTCGAGGCGATCAGTCAGGATCGCCGGGTGCCCGAGGAGTACGCGGAGTTCGTCGAAGACAACAAGGAGTTCTTCGCCGCGGTGCTGCCGGGTCGCGACGAGCCGATCGGCACTCCAGGCGGCTCACACAAGACCGGCGCGATCGGGGTCGACACACCGATGGTGGCGGGGACATGAGCGAGCGAAGCGACGTGGGGAGACGACCATGAGCGAGCGAAGCGACGTGGGGAGACAATCATGAGCGGCCAGGGACGCCCGGCCCGAGAGCTGAGCGACGAGGAACTCGAGCACCAGGGCACCCAGGCGCATGCCACCCGCAACTGGGTGTTCCTGCACGGGACGGCGGCGCAGTTCGCCAACCACACGGCGCGGATGATGGAGCTCGAGCAGGAGTATCTGCGCCGCTACCCTCAGCGCACCTGGCAGGGATCCGGCGGCGCACCGAGCGAACCGCGTGATGCGCTCGACCAGCTGAAGACCGCGCTGAACGGCATCGTGGTGCAGTTGCAGTCGCTCAGTCAGCAGCCCTTGCCGCTCGCCCAGCACGACGCGTCGACAGCGGACGGTGATCCCGTCGGGGCGTTGCTGTCCCGGCTGGCCGCGGCACCCGACGGCACCATGGACAAACTCGAGCTGCACCAGGCCGCCAGGGATTGCGGGGTGAGCCGGGAGACGCTTGCCTCGCTGTACAGCTCCGCCGAACCGCTCATCACTGCGGACCGCGGAACTCGCGTCATCACCGCCAAGGGGCGCGAGCGAGCCACTCATTCCTAGCTGCTCCAGGTCTGGGCCCTGGGCCACTTTGCGTGCTAAGGACGGTCATGCAGGACCGGACGCCTTCCGTCGATACCCTCGAAGCGATCGAACGCGCCTCGGTCGACGAGCTGCGAGCGCTGCAGCTGGAACGACTGCGCTGGTCGGTGCGGCATGCCTATGACCATGTGCCGCATTACCGTGCCGCGTTAGCGGCCGCCGGCGTGCATCCCGACGACATCCACGATCTGACGGACCTGCCGAAGCTACCCTTCACCACCAAAGCCGACCTGCGGGAGTACTATCCGTTCGGGATGTTCGCCGTCCCCGCCCTGGCCCACGGCCGGACAGCGGGCGGATCGTGCAGGTGCAGCCACCCAGCGGCTCGTTCAGCCCGGACCTCACCACCGGCGGTCAGCACATCCTGCTCGCCGCCGGCTCGGGCGTCACCCCGATGTTGTCGATCGCCGGGTCGGTGCTGGCCGTCCGGGAGGACACCACGGTCACCTTCATCTACGGCAACCGGCGCAGCGACTCCGTGATGTTCGCCGATGACGTTGCCGACCTCAAAGACGCGCACCCGGCTCGGATGCGCCTGGTGCATGTGCTGTCCAGGGAGCCGCAGGAGGTGGAGTTGTTCAGCGGCCGGCTAGACGCCGAGAGGCTGCGTCGGTTGCAGCCGGCGACGGTCGACGTGGCCGCCGTGGACCACTGGTGGCTGTGCGGTCCCTTCGGCATGGTCACCGACGCCATCGACGTCCTCACCGCGTTCGGCGTACCCGGCGAGCGGATCCACCGCGAGCTGTTCTACGTCGAGGAGGAGCCACCCGCCGAGGTGCACCACCAGGACGCGCCACCGGGACCCGGCGCCGAAGTCACCGTCATCCTCGACGGACGCGGCAGCACCACCACCGTTCCCGCAGACATGCCGGTGCTCGACGGGGCGCAACGGGTTCGCCCGGACCTGCCGTTCGCCTGCAAGGGAGGCGTATGCGGTACCTGCCGCGCCCGCGTCACCCACGGCGAGGTCCACATGCGACGCAACTACGCGCTCGAGGCGTCCGAAGTCGACGCCGGCTACGTGCTCACCTGCCAGGCGCTGCCCGTCTCCGAGACCGTCACTGACGACTACGACAGCTAACCCGAGAGCCCCACGATCCGCGCACCGGGACGGATGCACGCGGTTTACAGATTCGTGCAGCGCGCTCATGATCAGCGTGGTAGTTCAGGGGGGCGAGTGTGTGACGGCCATGCATCGCATCCTCTTTGGAGGTTCCATGATCAGCACCGAAGACATCAGAAGCGTCACCAACGGCCACGTGTACGGCTCGAACGGCGAGAAGATCGGCTCGGTCGGCCAGGTGTACCTGGACAACCACAGTGGCCAGCCCGCGTGGGTCACCGTCAAGACGGGCATGTTCGGCACCAAGGCCTCTTTCGTGCCCCTGGCCGAGGCGTCCGTCGACGGCAACGACCTCCGGGTGCCCTATGACAAGAACATGATCAAAGATGCGCCGAACGTGGATGCCGACGGTGAGCTGACACCCGAGGAGGAGGACGAGCTCTACCGCTACTACGGAGTCCCCGACGGTGGATCCCCAGAAGGCCAACAGACCCAGAGTCAACAGGAACAGGGCCGACAGGCCGAAGGTGGACTCGGTGGCCCGGGACGGCAGGCCTCGGCGGAGCGCCCGGAGACCGAGCAGCGCAGCGCAGCGGGTGGACCGGTCGCCGGTGGCCTGGCCGGCGGGCTGGCCGGCGGTGCCGTCGGGCGGGCGGCGGAGCACCGGGAGCACGAGGGCCAGTCCGAGCACGGCGGCGAGCATCGCGAGGGTGACCGTGGTGGGCATAGTGAGCACCGGGGCCTCGGCGAACACGAAGGGGCCGGCGAGGGTGGCGAGCGCCGGGAACATGCTGCCGACAGCGAGCGGGAGCACCGCGGTGGACAGCAGTCGGAAGCCGGCGAAGCGCGTGACGGCCGCCGCATCCGCCGCTACATCGTGACGGAGGAGACCATCACCCGCCGCGAGGAGATCCCCACCGACAAACCGCTGGACACCGGTGGCGACCAGTCAGGGACCTCCGGCCGCTGAGCCGCGCCGCAGGCGCACCTGTCGCGAGCAGGCTCGCGACAGGTGCGCCTGCGGTCAGGGCTTGAAGAGAATCTTCACCGCCCCGTCCTGCTTCTTCTGAAACATTTCGTACGCCCTGGGCGCCTCGTCCAAGGAAAGTTCATGGGTGGCGAAGGTGTCCACACCCAGCGGGTCGCTCTCGGTGAGCAGCGGCATGATGTCGTCCACCCAACGCAGGACGTTCGCCTGCCCGAAGCGCAGCTGGATCTGCTTGTCGAAGATCTTCAGCATCGGCATGGGGTCGGCGGTGCCGCCGTAGACGCCGATCACCGAGATGGTTCCGCCGCGTCGGACGATGTCGATCGCCGAGTACAACGAGTGCAAGCGGTCGATTCCGGCCGTCTTCATCATCGGACCGGCGACGGCGTCCGGCAGCAAGGAGACGGCCTGCTGGGCTAGCTTGCTCACCGGCGAGCCGTGGGCTTCCATCCCGACCGCGTCGATGACGGCATCGGGGCCACGGCCATCGGTCATGTCTCGGATGACGCCGCCGAGGTCCTTCATGTGCTCGCGCTGGTCGAGGACCTCGATGCCGCGCGTCCGGGCCCGCTGCAGCCGCTCAGGCACCAGGTCGACGGCGATCACCCGCGCCCCCTGGTGCTGGGCGATCCGCGCCGACATGTCACCGATCGGGCCCAGGCCGAGGACGACGAGGGGGCCACCCTGCGGGACGTCCGCGTAAGCGACCGCCTGCCACGCCGTGGGCAGTACGTCGGAGAGGTAGGTGAACCGCGAGTCGGGCGGGCCCTCGGGCACCGTGATGTGCGTGGTGTCCGCATGCGGCACCCGCAGGTACTCCGCCTGCGCGCCGGGCACCTCGCCGTAGAGCTTGGAATAGCCGAACAGTGCAGCCCCCATGCCGTGCTCGCGTACCTGGGTGGTCTCGCACTGGCTGTACAACCGCGAGCGGCACATGTAACAGCTGCCACAGGACACCTGGAAGGGAATCACCACCCGGTCGCCGACCTTGACGTCGCTGACCTCACTGCCCACCTCTTCGACGATGCCCATCGGCTCGTGCCCGAGGATGTCCCCTTGGCCCATGAAGGCACCCAGCACCTCGTACAAGTGCAGGTCGGAGCCGCAGAGGTTGGTGGTGGTCATCCGCACGATGGCGTCGGTCTGCCGCTGGATCTTGGGGTCCGGGACGGTCTCCACCCGGACGTCACGCTTGCCCTGCCAGGTCACTGCTTTCATGCCACACCTCGGCTCGCTGCACAGAGAGATCTCGGGAGCGCGCTGGGTGCTCAACGCACTGCGATGACACTCCGGTGCTCGGGAGGTGTCAATTCGAACGGCACCGGATCCGGTTGCGGTGCTGCGGTGTTCTCCGGCAACCGGCACTCGTGCAGCCGGCCCTGCCGCAGCTCCAGCACCCGGTCCATCAACTCCAGACCCTCTTCGCGGTGGGTCAATAGCAGCACGGTGCGGTGCTCGGCTGCCTCGAGCAGGTCGGTCAGCACCCGCCGCGCCGTCGGCGGGTCGAGGCCTTCGGTCGGCTCGTCCAGCACGAGTACGGGTGGGTCGAGGAGCAGCGCACGAGCCAGCGCCAGGCGCCTGCGCTCACCGCCGGACAGCGGCACCGCCCCCTCGCCCAGCTCGACGTCCAGCCGGGTGGCCCACTGCTGCAGTCCTGCCCTGGCCAACACCGTGCGCAACTGGTCGTCGGTGGCGCCGGGGCGAGCCAGCAGCAGATTGGCCCGCAGCGACGCGGCGAAGACATGGTCGTCGTCGCTGACCCAGCCGACCAGGCGGCGCGCGGTGTCACCCGGCAGCTCGGCGATGTCGACGGGGCCGAGGTGCACCGTGCCCACCTTGGGGTCGAGCAGGCGGAGCAGCACCGCAGCCAGGGTGGACTTGCCCGAGCCCGAGGCGCCGAGCACCGCGACGCGGGCGCCCGGTGGCAGGGTGAGGTCCAGGCCGCGCAGCGTGTCGGCCTCCGCCCAACCGGCATGCAGACCGGACACCGTGACGGCGAACGGCGGGCTCGGCGGCTGTGTCGGGTGGATGGGCTCGGTAGCGGGCGGCTCGCTGGCCGCGAAGCCCCGCAACCGCCGCCGCGCCTGGGCCGAGCGCAGCAGTACCGTCACCGCCGCGGGAAGCTCGCCGAGCAGCTCGGCCATCACGACGGGAGCCAGCACCAGCACCGCGAACATCAATCCGCTCAGCTGCCCCGCTGCCACCGCGGGTGCGGCCACCACCGTCATCGCCGCCGGCACCGCGGCGAACGCCGCCGCAGCGAGGCCGGCCCCGAATCCGAGGCCTCGCGCGTGGCGCAGCTGGGCACTGCGCACGTCACCCGCCGCGCTCCGGACCCGGCCGACCGCGCCGTCCCGAGCCGGCCCGTCGATGAGATCGCGCCCGTGCCGCAGCGGTTCGAGTACCTCCTCGGCCAGCCTGGCCGCCGCACCGGCACTCGCGTGCTCCGCTCCCGCGGTGGCCAGACCGGTCAGCGCCGGTGCCACGACGCCAGCCAGCAGCAATCCGCTGGCCAGGACCACCGCGGCGGCGGGTAGCACCACGGCCGTCGCACTCACCGCGAGAACGCCGACCAGTCCGGCGACCACCATCGGCCGGGTCCCCCGCAGCGTGCGGTCCAGCACGGCGTCGACGTCGGCGACCACACCGGTCACCGCGTCTCCCGAGCGCACTACGGCGGCGCCAGGAATACGCGGCACCAGCGAGGAGTACACCTGCGCCCGCAGTCGGGCCACCGTGCGCAGCGCCGTGGAATGGTTGACCAGGCGCTCCAGGTAGCGCAGGACGGGCCGGGCGATGCCGAACAGCCGGGTGCCTACCACGGCGATGCTCAGCGCCAGCACGGGCGGGTGCTCGGCGGCCCGCAGGATCAGCCACGAGGCGGTGGCGGTGAGCGCCAGCGAGCTGACGGCGGCGAGCACCCCGAGCAGCAGACCCAGCCCGGGAAGCGGGCGTGCTGGCCGATCGAGGCGGACGGCGGCGGCCTCGACGGGGCGCTGCGGCGCGGCGCCGGGCTCGCCGGCAGGCGCGAGTGCTGGTGCTGGTGCAGGCGCTGGTGCTGGTGCGTCCAGCAGTTGGACGGAGTCGGCAGCGGCGACCAGCGCCGGACGGTGGGCCACCGCAAGCACGGTCACCGCGCGCTCGCGGGTCAGGGCGCGCAGTGCGGCGATCACGGTCTGTTCGGACGCCGCGTCCAGGTGCGCGGTCGGTTCGTCGGCGACCACCAGCCGCGCCCCGGCCCGCACGGCGAGCAGCGTCCTGGCCACGGCCAGGCGTTGGCGCTGGCCGGCGGAGAGCCCACCTGCCTCCTCGCCCAGCGGCTGGTCCAGCCTGAGCTCATCGGCGAGTCCCACGGCGGCCAGCGCCGTGCGCAGTGTGGCCTCGGCGGCTTCCGGCCAGCCCTGAAGCAGTGCCTGTGCCACGGTGCGGGCGCCGGGAAAGCCGGGGCGCTGCGGTAGCACCGCGACGGCGCCGGGCCCCAAGGCATCGGGAGCGCCGGCCGGCACCCAGTGCCCGGAGCCACCCACCAGGATCTCCCCGGCCTGCGGCGCGCGCAGACCGAGCAGCACATCCAGCAGCGTGGACTTGCCGGACGCCGTGGGACCGACCAGCACCGTCAGGGCTCCCGGCGCGACGTCCACGTCCGCCTGCTGCACCAGCACCTGTCCGCCTTCGCGGACCACGACACCGCGGGCCCGCAGTGCCGGTGCTCCGGTACCGGTCCACCGGGTCACCGGCGCGCGCGGCTCACGCCGCAGCACTTCGTCCACTTCGGACAGCACCGTCGCCGCGTCGGCACTGGCGTGAAAGCGGGCACCCACCTCGCGCAGCGGCCGGTAGGCCTCCGGCGCGAGCAGCAGCACCACCAGCGCGGTCTGCAGCCCCACCGAGCCGCTCACCAACCGCAGCCCGGTCGAAACGGCAACCAGGGCAACGGAAATGGTGCCCACCAACTCGAGTGCCGCCGAGGAGAGGAACGCCACCCGCAGCACCGGCATCGTGGCCCGATGGTGCTGCTCGGCCACCTCGGCGACCACCGCCGTCTGACGCTGCGCTCGGCCGTAGGTCCGCAGGGTGCGCAAACCGGCGAGCGCGTCGAGGAAGTGCCCGGACAATCGACGCATCGCCGACCACTGCTGGGCCGCGCGCCGCTGCGTCGCCCAACCGATGAGCACCGCGAACAGCGGTACCAGCGGCAAGGTCACGAGCACGGTCACCGCGGAGCGGACATCGTGCAACGCCATCACCATCACCACCACAGCGGGCGGCAGCACCACGGCAAGAACCAGCGCGGGCAGGTAGCGCCCGAACCACTGCTCCATGGCCCGTACCCCGGTGGTGAGCAAAGTCGTCAGATCCGCCGCGCCGCGGGACGCCAGCCACACCGGCCCGCGATCGAGAGCCGCCCGGAACACCGCCGCGCGCAACTGCTCCTGCACGGCTGCCGCGGAACTCACCGCGCAGTACTCCCCCAGCCAGGCCAGCGCGGCCCGCAGCAGCACCACCGCGAACAGGACCGACAACGGCACCCGCACCGCGTCGAGGCCCTGGCCTCCGGCCACGCGGGTGACCACCACGGCAAGCGCCAGTGCCTGGACGATCGTGGTGGCTGCCTGTGCGATGCCGATGACCGCGGCACGCAGGATTGCGCCCCGCGCGGCACGGGCGTGGCGCAGCAGTCGCGGATCCAGCGGTCCCTTGGCCATCGCTTCAGTACTCCGCGGCAGCAGCGTCGATCCGCGGATCGCCGAGGCGATGGCGGAACACCCAGTAGCTCCACGCCTGGTACGCCAGCACCCCGGGTAACACCACGATCCCAGCGACGGTGAGCAGCTGCAGCGCCGACGGTGAGGCCGCCGCCGCGGACAGGCTCAGCGAGAAGCCGGGGTCCACAGTGGAGGGCAACACGACAGGCAGGTGCAGCGTGAACACCGCGGCCACGATCAGGGCGACAGCGGCACTCGAGCCGGCAAAGGCCCAGCCGTCGCGAGCTGCGCGCGCGGCGAGCACGGACAGCCCCACCGCCAGCGCAGCGGCGAGCAGCAACGGCCGCATGCTCAGCACGGCAAGCCCACCCACACCCGCCAGGATCACCGGACCACCGCGGCGCAGCAGTTGGGTGGCGCGCAGGCGGAGCACGCCGGTGGTCCGCAGGCCGAGAAACGCCGAACCCTGCCAGAGGGCGAGCAGCACACCGGCGGCCGCGCCGAGGGCCACGTCGCCGTGCAGCATCGGGTCGATGGTGCGCAGCAGTCCCCCGCCGGTGACCTCACCCGTGGCCCCGATGGGCAGACCCCGCGCCAGGACGGCGAGCACCGCACCCCAGAGTGCCGCCACCGCCAGCGAGGACACCTCCAGCACCGTGCTCCACCGCCGCCGCCATCCGGCGCCGTCCTGCTTGCCCCGGAACTCCAGCGCCACCCCGCGGAAGGCCAGCGCCAGCAGGATCGCCACCATCGGCAGCGCCAGGCTGGAGAGCATGCCCGCGTACCAGAGCGGGAACGCGCCGAAGGTGGCGCCGATCGCAGCGACCAGCCACACCTCGTTGCCGTCCCACATCGGGCCGATCGTCCGCAGCACCGCGGAGCGTTCGTCCTCGTCGTTGCCGAGCAACCGGTGCAGCGCGCCGACGCCGAAGTCGAAGCCCTCCAAGACGAAGAACAGCACCCAGCACAGCAGCACCAGGCCGAACCAGAGTGCGGCGAGGTTGACACCACCCCAGTGGAAATCCTGCATGACGTCTCCTCTCACCAGCTGACGAGCAGGCGCTCGTCGGCGTCGCCGGGCTGCTGCGCAGGTTCGCGCGGCTCGGCAAGCTCAGCGCGGGACAGCCGGACGACCAAGCGCACATAGGCGATGGCGAGCACGCCGTAGACCACGGTGAACGCCGTCAGCGAGGCGATCACCTCGGCAGCCGTGGTACCCGGGGAGACCCCGTCGGCGGTACGGAACAGTCCGAACACCAACCAGGGCTGACGAGCCGTCTCGGTGAACAACCACCCGGTGGAGTTGGCCAGCAGCGGCAACGCGGGCAGCACGGGCACGCACCAGGCCAGCACGCGGGCCACCGGAATTCCCGCGAAGCGACTCTGCGTGCCCAGTGTTCGACCGCCGCGGGTCAGCCAGAGCACCAGGACGGCGATCGCCATCGCGGCCATGCCGAATCCGATCATCGCCCGGAAGGACCAGAAGGCCACCTGGATCTGCGGCGAATACACCCCGGGACCGAACTGTTCGGTGTACTGCTGCTGGAGGTTGTCGATGCCCTGCACCGGGGTGGTGAACGAGTCGCTGACCAGGAACGACAGCAGGCCCGGAATCTCCAGTCCCCACGCGGGCCTGCCGTCGCTGAACCAGGTGAAGACCGAGAAGGGAGCGCCGGTGGTGGTGGCGTACAACGACTCGGCTGCGGCCATCTTCATCGGCTGCACCTGGGCGATCAGCTTGCCCAGCAGGTCCCCAGTGACGGCGGTGGCCAGCCCGGACAGTGCCGTGGTCCATGCCCCTAGCCGGAGCAGGATCCGGGACTCCCGCTGCGCCCGGCTGCCGCGCAGGGTGTGGTGCAGCCCGATGGCTAAGAACATCGCCCCACCGACGAGGAAGGCACCGGCCACGGTGTGCGGAAAGGCGTGGGTGTTCACCGGGTTGCTGAGCAGCGCGGCGAAGGAGTCCAGCCGCGCCCGGTGCGTCACCGGATCGATGGAGTAGCCCACCGGGTTCTGCATGAAGGCGTTGGCGGCCAGGATGACGAACCCGGAGATCAAGGTGCCGACGGCCACCGTCCAGATCGTGGCCAGGTGCACCCCGCGGGGCAGTCGGTCCCACCCGAAGAACCACAGCCCCAGAAAAGTCGCCTCGAGGAAGAAGGCCAGCAGTCCCTCCACCGCCAGGGTCGGGCCGAAGACGTCCCCGTAGAACCGGGCGAAGTCACTCCACGCCAGACCGAACTGGAACTCCTGCACCAGGCCCGTCACCACGCCGACCACGAAGGTGACCAGCAGCAACTTGCCACTGAACTTGGTCAGCCGCAGGTAGGCCGGATCCTTGGTCCGCAACCACGCGCTCTGCAGCAGGGCGGTCAACGTGGCCAGGCTGATCGAAGCCGGCACGAACAGGTAGTGGTAGATCGTGGTGATCCCGAACTGCCACCGGGCCAAACCGCTTGCATCCATCGCGCGCCTCCACGCTCCTGACGACCAGCCCGTCTACTACGCACCGTCGTATCTACGACATACCGTAGTACGCAACGCTGTCGTAGACCACGTAAGGTGGGTCACGTGGCCACCCTGGGAGAGCTCGAACGCGCCGTGATGGACCACCTCTGGGCGGCAGGCGAGCCACAGACGGTTCGCCAGGTGCACGAGGCGCTGGGCACGCAACGGGACCTCGCCTACACCACGGTGATGACCGTGCTGCAGCGGCTGGCCAAGAAATCCCTGCTCGTGCAGGAACGCGCCGAACGCGCCTACCGCTACTCCCCCGCGCGCAGCCGCGACACCCTCATCGCCGAGCTGATGGTCGATGCCCTGCAGCAGGCCGAGGCCGCGGGCGGACGCGAGGCCGCGCTGGTCAACTTCGTCGAGCGGGTGACCCCCGACGAGGCGGCGGCTTTGCGGGCGGCGCTCGCGCGGCTGGACGGATCCGCGGAGCCGGCGTGAGCCCCGTGCCGGCGCTGGTTCTCGGCCTGCTTGCCCTGTTGCTGGCCGGGCCGGTGCCGGCCGTGCTGGCCAGGGCGCGTTGGCCGTTGCAGGCGCCCCGCGCCGCCCTGGTGCTGTGGCAGGCGGTGGCGCTGGCCGCCGTCCTCGCCGCCTTCGGGTGTGGCCTGGCCATCGCGAGCCGGCTGCTGGTTCCCGACGCCGACGGGCGGCCCACCACCGGACCCGGGCGGGAGATCGACGCCCTCGGCGTGCCGCTGTGGAGCCTGTATCTGGTGGCGCTGGCCCTCACCCTGCTCGTCGGTGGGCGGCTGATGGTGACGTTGGTGCAGGTGGCGGTACGCACCCGCAGGCGCAGGGCCTGGCACCGGAACCTGGTGGACCTGCTCGACCAGGTCGACATCCCCACCCCGCAGGGCCGGACGACCGACCTGCGCGTCCTGCAGGCGGCCGCTCCGATGGCGTACTGCCTGCCGGGACTGCGGTCGCGGGTGGTGGTCAGCGACGGGATGCTCACCGCCCTGCCCGCGGAGGAGGTGCGGGCCATCCTGCTGCACGAACGAGCGCACCTGCGGGCCAGGCACGACCTCGTGCTGGAGGCGTTCACCACCGTGCATCAGGCCTTTCCCCGCCTGGTGCGCAGTGGTTCGGCCTTGCAGGCGGTGCGCTTGCTCATCGAGCTGCTCGCCGACGACGCCGCGCTCGGGCAGACCGGACCAACGCCGCTGGCCAACGCCTTGGTGGCCTGCGCCAGCGTGCAGGCTCCGGCCGGCGCCCTGGCCGCGGGCGGCACTGCCACCCTGGCAAGGGTGCAGCGCCTGACCCCCGGACAGCCCCGCCATCGCGCTGCGGGGCCCCTGGCCTACCTCGCGGCCGCGGCGATCCTCGTGGTACCCACCCTGGCGGTCGCGGTGCCGTGGCTTACCGAGATCAGCCGCCTGCTGAGCCGCTGAGCCTCCGCCCCAGTTGGTAGTACTTGCAGTACGCCCAACCCGGGCGCATGGCGTCTGCAACCGCTACCAACTTGCCCCCGCGGCAGCCCCGTACGTCCCGCGGCCCCCGGGCAGCCGCCAATCCCGCCCGTGCGCCGAGGCCGTGCCGCTCTAGCATGGTCAACGAGTGTTCACCGACCACAAAGGAGACTCGATGCGCGCGGCAGTCCGCTGGACCCTGCAACACGGCTTGCCCCGAGCACTCATGCGCGGCGCCGCACGGGCCGGCGATCCCCAGGCCCGGCTCATCGTGGACCCGAGGACCCAGGAGGACCCGTTCGCGCTGCACGACGAGATCCGCGCCCGCGGTGGGGTCGTCCGCGGACGCCTCACCTACATCACGGCCACCCACGAGGTCGTTCGCGACGTGCTGGCGCAGCGACGACTTCCGGGTCGGGGACATCTCGGCCGCCTTTCCCCGGCCACTCAACCACCTCCACGAGTGGTCGCTGGACGCGAAGGTCCTGCACCCCATCGCGCCCCCGTCCCTGCTCGCCGTGGAGCCGCCCGAGCACACCCGCTACCGCAGGCAAGTCTCCCGGGTGTTCACCGCCCGCGCCGTGGAGGCGCTGCGCCCCCGCATCCAGGCGGCCGCCGAGACCCTCCTCGATGACCTCGTGGCGGCGGGACCGAGCAGCGCAGTGGACCTGGTGTCGGGGTACGCCACCATGCTGCCGGTCACCGTCATCGCGGAGATTCTCGGTGTGCCCGCCGACGAGCGGGCAGAGGTACTGGCCTACGGGGCCGGCGCGGCACCCAGTCTCGACCTCGGCCTGTCCCGGCGGCAGTTTCGCGAGGTCGACCACGCGCTGCGCGGCTTCGACGCGTGGCTGGGCCGCCACCTGCAGCGGCTGCGTCAATCCCCGGGGCAGGACCTGCTGAGCCAGCTGGTCACCCTCACCGACGACGGGGAACGGCTGTCGGAGATGGAGCTGCGGGCCACGGCCGGGCTGCTGCTCGCCACCGGCTTCGAGACCACCGTCAACCTGCTGGGCAACGGCACCGAACTGCTGCTGCGCAACCCCGAGCAACGCGCGCTGCTGCAGCAGGATCCCAGCGGGTGGGCCAACGCGGTCGAGGAGGTGCTCCGGGTGGAGTCACCCGTTCAGCTCACCGCGCGCAGCGCCCTACGGGACACCGAGCTTGCCGGGGTCGCCATCCCCGCGGGTCAACGCGTGGTCACGCTGCTCGCCGGCGCCAACCGGGATCCGGCGGTGTTCACCGACCCGCACCGCTTCGACGGCCGGCGGCCCAACGCCAAGGAGCACCTGGCGTTCTCCGGTGGACGGCACTTCTGCCTGGGCGCCTCGCTGGCGCGGATGGAGGGCGAGATCGGTCTCCGCACCCTCTTCGATCGCTTTCCCGAACTCGCCCTCGCCCCCGGCGGCGTCCGGCGCCGCACCCGGGTGCTGCGCGGGTGGGAGCACCTGCCCGTGGTGCTCGGCCGATCGAGCCGCGTGCCCGTCGCATAGTTGACAGGCAAGACACATAGGCTCCGGCCTGACCCCTCGCCAGCCCGCCCCAGGAGGACCCGTGAGCACCGCAGCTGACACCACTGGAGCCACACTTCCCGAGCACGTGAACCCGGCGGCGGTCCAGGAGGTGCTCGACGGACGATGGGAGCACGTGCGTAACGGTGCGCGCGTGCAACTGGCCGACACCAAGTGGGCGCCGGTGTACGGCGAGGACATCGAGACGGCGCGGGCCCGGATCACCGAACTGGCCCGAGAGCTGGCGAAAACGGGCCAGACCGCCCTCGGCTTCCCGGTGGAGCACGGGGGCGGCGGCGACCTCGGGGCCTCCGTGGCCTCCATCGAGATGGTGGCGTTCATCGACCTGTCCCTGATGGTGAAGGTCGGCGTGCAGTGGGGCCTGTTCGGCGGCGCGGTGCAGGCATTGGGCACCGAACGCCACCACGCGGAGCTGATCCCGCAGATCATCAGCATGGAGCTGCCCGGCTGCTTCGCGATGACCGAGACCGGTCACGGATCCGACGTGCAACAGCTGCGCACCACCTGCACCTACGACCCGGACACCGAGACCTTCGATCTGCACACCCCGCACGAGGCCGCGCGCAAGGACTACATCGGCAACGCCGCGCGGGACGGACGGATGGCGGTGGTGTTCGCCCAGTTAATCACTGAGGGCACCCCGCGCGGCGTACACGCCTGGGCCGTGCCGATCCGCGGCGAAGACGGCGCGGCGCTGCCCGGGGTGACGATCATCGACGACGGGTACAAGGAGGGGCTGCTCGGCGTGGACAACGGGCGGCTGTCCTTCGACCACGTCCAGGTGCCGCGCAGCGCATTGCTGGACCGCTACGGCCAGGTAGCTGCAGACGGCACGTATTCCTCGCCGATCGAGAGCGAGACCGGCCGCTTCTTCACCATGCTCGGCACGCTGGTGCGCGGCCGCGTCAGCGTCGGCGGAGCAGCCGGTAGTGCCACGAAGGTGGCGTTGCACATCGCCGTCCGCTACGGCGAGAGCCGTAGGCAGTTCAGCGCACCCGGCGACGAGCGGGAGGTGGTGCTGCTGGACTACCTCGCCCATCAGCGCAAGTTGCTGCCAGCCCTGGCGACGAGCTACGCCCTGCACTTCGCGCAGGAGGAGCTCACGATCATGATGCACGAGGTGCTCGGGTCGTCCACAGTGGACACCGAGCGGCAACGCGAGCTGGAGTCGCGGGCGGCGGGGATGAAGGCAGCCAACACCTGGCACGCCAACCGCACCATCGCGCTGTGCCGCGAGGCGTGCGGGGGCGCCGGCTACCTCGCGGAGAACCAGCTGCCGCTGCTCAAGTCCGACATCGACGTGTTCACCACCTTCGAGGGCGACAACACCGTCCTGATGCAGCTCGTGGCCAAGGGACTGCTCACCGGCTTCCGGGACGACTTCGGCGACCTCTCCGGGTGGGGCAAGGTGCAGTTCGCCGCCGATCGGGTGGTGGGCACCGTGCTGGAGCGCACCGCGGCGCGCAGCCTGGTCCAGCGGCTAATCGAGGCGGTACCCGGCAATGCCGAGGAGACGTCCATCCGGGACCGTGGGTGGCAGCTGGCCACGCTGGAGGACCGGGAGAAGCACGTCCTGGAAGGAGTAGTCAACCGGCTCCGGCACGCCGCCGACGAGGACACCGACGCCTTCGAAGTCTTCAACGACGCCCAGGACCACGTGCTGCGCACGGCCCAGGTGCACGTCGAGCGCTATGTACTGGAGTCCTTTGTCGCGGCCATCGACCGCTGCACCGATCCGGACGCCTCCGCGCTGCTCAACCGGCTGTGCGACCTGTACGCGCTGCACACGATCGAGCAGGACAAGGGTTGGTTCCTCGAGCACGGCCGGCTCACCCCGGCGCGCAGCAAGGCGGTCACCGCAACCGTAAACGAGCTGTGCAAGGAGCTGCGTCCCTACGCCCGCACGCTGGTGGACGCCTTCGCCATTCCCGACGAGTGGCTCAACTGCGCCATCCTCGACGAGGAACCGGCGCGCCAGGATGCCATGTGGCAGGAGGACTCTCGGCTCCGGGAACGCGCGCGCCCCGGCGCGGAGGACACCGCCAGCGAGGTGCAGGTGGCCCCCGGGCAGTGACCAGCGCCGACCTCGCAGTCGGCGAGGTCACACTCGGCGAACCCCGCGGTAGTGTCGCTCTCGCGTAGGGTGGGACAGGCCGCACTCGCGGTAGCTCATACCCACCGGCACACTTCGCGCGTCAGCACTGCGCAGACGCGTGTGTGCCTGGCTCGTCTGTTCGCGTGCTGCATGACAGCTCCCGCTCCGCGACGCGCCGCTGTCTCGGAGAGGTATTCCGTGTCTCACGCTGTCCTGAACCCCCCGCTCGGTGAAGATTCACCCAGTTCTGAACCCGCCAATGAAGACGTTGCCACCTTCGCCGCCCTGGGGTTGCCCACCGCGCTGGTGACGGCATTGGCCAAGAACGGGATCACCGTGCCCTCGGGCATCCAGGCCGCCGCCCTGCCGGACGCGCTGGCCGGCCGCAACGTCCTCGGCCGCGCGCAGACCGGCTCCGGCAAGACCCTCACCTTCGGCCTGCCGATCCTGAACCACCTGGCCTACGGTGCCAATGCCCGACGCGCAGCTGCCAAGCGCCCGCGGGCCCTGGTGCTGGTGCCCACCAGGGAACTGGCCTTCCAGGTGGTGGAGTCCCTGACCCCCTACGCCGAGGCCCTCGGGCTGTCGGTGCGGGCCGCGGTGGGCGGTACCCCGTTCGGCCGGCAGGCCGACCAGTTGCGCCGTGGAGTCGACGTCCTCGTCGCGACCCCGGGCCGCATCGGCGACCACCTGCGCCAGGGCACCTGCGTGCTCGACGCCGTGCAGATCACCGCACTGGACGAGGCCGACCAGATGACGGACCTCGGTTTCCTGCCCGAGGTGCGCGCGCTGCTCGGCGCCACCCCGGCCGACGGCCAGCGGATGATGTTCTCGGCCACGCTGGACCGGGAGATCCAATCGATCGTCCGGCAGTTCCTGCCCGAGCACGTCGAGCACTCCACCCAGGACGCGACGGCCAGCGTGGACACCATGGAGCACCACGTGCTGCTGGTCGACCGTGGCCAGAAGGACGC
>JAABUZ0100003344.1_pt1 | contig 23977 bp, 18 predicted proteins | sample 5562091 | NCBI WGS metagenome assembly JAABUZ01 (sample SAMN12813069, study PRJNA571459) | rock metagenome | isolation source: Antarctica rocks | place: Antarctica: Victoria Land, Linnaeus Terrace sud | collected 2015-12-21
AAACATCCTCGACATAAGCTGCGAAGCGCGCTTCACTCTCGGACGCCATCTCATGCTCCCTCTCCTCGATCGACTCGAAATGGAGCTCTCTCCCACCAGGCCAACGCGGCTTTGTGACTCAGTAAGAGTAGTAGCCTTCGATATAAGCGAACAGGTCGCGTCGGGCTTCGTCCCGGGTCGCCCATCGTCGTTGGTGGACGAGTTCCACCTTCAGTGTGTGGAAGAAGCTTTCCATGGGCGCATTGTCCTAGCAACACCCCGTCCGGCTCATGGACGGTGTCGCCTTCATGTCGGCAAGCTGCTTTCGATAGGCCTCGGCCGCGTACTGGCTGCCGCGATCCGAGTGGCAGATGAGGCCGACAGTTGGTCGCTGCCGCTGGGTGGCCATCATCAGGGCGGCCGAGGTCAACTCGGTCCGTATATGATCGCCCATGGACCAACCGACGATCTTTCGCGTCGCGAGATCGAGGACGGCGGCCAGATAGAGCCAGCCTTCTCCGGTGGGCAGATACGTGATGTCCGTGAGTCAGACCGTGTTGGGCAGCGCGGCGGAGAACTGCTGCTTGAGGAGGTTTTGCGCGATCGGCAGACCGTGACGGCTGTCGGTCGTGCACGGCCGGAACCGACGCCCCGCCAGAGCCCGGATGCCATAGCGGCGCATCAGGCGCTCCACCCGACCGCGGCTGGCCGATCGGCCCTCTGCCCGCAGTGTGGCGTGCACCCGAGGCGAGCCGTAGCGCCCGTGATGCCGGGCATGGATACGCCGGACCTCGTCCAGGAGTTGACGGTTGCAGGCCGACCGGGCGCTCTCGGGACGCGACCGCCAGCCGTAGTAGCCACTTGGGGACACTTCGAGCACGCGGCACATGAGACGCACCGGCCAGGTGCGCGCATGCTGCTCGATGAAGGCGAACGTCACTTGGGCATCTCCGCGAAGATGCCGATCGTTCCTGAGAAACGGCGCCCCCGGGAGCTGGTCCGGTTGGCTGGAGGACGAAGCCGAACGTCTTGGCCCGTCGCTGCAAATTGTCGATGACCCGGGCTCGGTATCGCGCCTCGCAAGATGAGGCTCCTGGATCGACGTAGTCCACCCCATGACGCACAGCATTGTAGAACAGGACGGCGATCTTGCGAGCGGTGGCGGTCACGGCCTTGGCCTTGCCGGTGCGGGTGGCCAATCGACGATAGAAGGCCCCCAGCGCCGTGTCGGTTCGTCCGACGGTTGTCGCCGCCAACCGCAACAAGGCGGCCGCTCTGGCGTTGTCACGTTACCGGGCTAGGGCCGCGGATGGGCCGAGGTGACGCACTGCGTCATGCACAGGCCGTGGTCGCTGGCCGCCAGTTCTCCATCGCCTCCGCCTGGAAAGCCTTCAGGGTTTTGCGGGAGACAAGGTGGCGCTGGGTGTTGAAGGTGTTGTGGGCAGTCGCACGGGCCGACCGAAATCGCTGGGCCGATCCAGGCGATTTGAACCGGTGCATCTTCCGTTCTCGACGGCGTGTCGGCTGGTGCGAGTTCTCGGCCCGGTTGTTCCGACGCTGCCCCTGGTCGTGGCAGGCCGAAAGACGGAGCTGGCGTATGGCGGCGCCATAGGACCCGAGCTTGTCGGTGGTGATGGTCTCCGGTGCAAAGCTCTGATGAGTTTCGCAAAAGACGGAGGGCTGCAGCTTTGTCCCGGCGCGTTTGGACCAGGATGTCGAGCACTTCCACCTTCATCGTCAACCGCCCGCCAGAGCCAATGCTGCTTGCCTGCGATCCGCACGACCATTTCGTCCAAGTGCCAGCGACCAGTCGGACGTGGTTGCCGCTTCCGAAGCTCTCGGGCAAACAGCGGTCCGAACTTGCTGACCCACCGACGGACCGTTTCATAGGAGATATCGAGATCGCGTTCCGCGAGCATGCCCTTGACATCACGGAAGCTGAGGGTGAACGCGGGTAGAGCCACACCGTATGCCCGGATGATGGCCGGAGGGAACCGATGGCCGTGGTAGACGGAGCGCTGCATGCGCCCTTGTACCCCAAGCTGCCGCGAATGTAACAGTGCCCCCTGGCCACGAGCGACGGGCCCGAGAGCACCCGCACCTCGCCGTAATCGCGTCGACCGGCACGGGCAAGAGCTGGATCGCCTGCGCCCTCGGCCACAAGGGCAGTCGCGACGGCTTCTCGGTAATCTACAAGCGCGCCCCGCGCCTCTTCGCCGGTCTCGCCCAGGCGCAAACGAGATCGAGGTAATAACCTATCGTAGTAGGCCAGCGCCGAGCATGTCTGTTCCTGTGACATCGCCTTCAGGGCGCACCAAGGCTACCTGCATGGTCCACCAAAACGTGCCGCGGGCCTTGCTCGATCATGCCGCTACCCCGCCTGCGCCGCCGGGGCGCGACCAACTTCTGCGACTGTCAGTTGGCGGATCAGACCCGATCCCCGTTAAGCTCGTAGGCGAGACGCCATCCACTGCTGTTTTCCGGTCAACCGCAATCAGAGGTGACGAAGCATGCTCGAAGTGACTGGCATCGCCCAATGGGCGTTCACTGACACTCTGGCCGAGGGCGTCTACGTCGTGGATGCCCATGGGCTCTGCACGTTTGCAAACGCTGCGGCGGTTCGCTTGCTGGGCTACGAAGCCGCAGACGAACTGGTCGGACGGCACATGCATGACGCCATCCACCATACCCGCGCTGACGGTACCGCCTTCCCCTCCGAAGCCTGTGCGCTGCTGCACACCCTGTCAAGCGGGCGCCCGGTGCGACTCGACAACGAGCTGCTATGGCGGAAGGACGGTTCCTCATTCGTCGCCGAGTACTCGTCATTTCCCATGGGAGCCGCTGACGGAACCGTCAAAGAAAGCGTGATTACCTTTGTGGAGCGATCGGAAGCGGGCCAGGCTCCGGCGATCATCATCGAAACAGACCGGCGAGATGTTGAACGGCGGAAAGCTGAAGAGGATCTGCGGATCAGTGAGGCAAGATTCCGAACGCTTGCAAATTCAATACCACAGCTCGCCTGGATGGCCAGCCCGAACGGGTCCATCGAATGGTACAACCGGCGCTGGTATGAGTATACAGGCACGACACCCGAAGAAATGCGTGGCTCGGGCTGGAAGTCGGTTCACCATCCCGACCACGTCGAACGGGTGGTCGCGCACATCAACGGGTCGTTTTCGGAAGGCGCTTCGTGGGAAGACACTTTTCCGTTGCGGAGTGCAGATGGCACCTTCCGCTGGTTCCTCTCGCGCGCGGAGCCGATCCGCGGCGAGCCGGACGAGCGAGATCTCGAGGGGCTGATTCTCGGTTGGTTCGGCACCAACACCGACGTCAATGATCTTCGCAACACCGAAGAACGGCTGAGTGCCGCCATGCTAGCGGCCGATGAGGCCAACCACGCGAAGAGCGACTTCATTGCCAACATGAGCCACGAGCTGCGCACGCCGCTTTCAGCGATCATCGGTTACAGCGAGATGATCCGCGAGGAAATGGTGGACGGAGCCGAGCCGAACGAGCTCATCCCTGACCTGCAGAAAGTCGAAGCCAACGCCCGCCACCTACTCGGTTTGATCAACGACGTGCTCGATTTATCGAAAATCGAGAGCGGAAAGATGGAAATCTTCGCCGAAACGCTCGACGTCGGCACAACCATGCACGAGGTAGCCTCGACTGTGCAGACACTCGTGGCCAAGAACGGCAACACGCTCGAATTGGAGCTTCCGACCGATCTGGGCGCGATGCATTCAGACGTCACGAAACTGCGACAGATCCTGCTCAACTTCCTCAGCAATGCCGCCAAGTTCACCGAAAACGGCACGATCACGCTTTCGGCCACCAGGATCACAAATGCTGGGCCGGTCGACTGGCTGTCGTTTCGCGTGAGAGACACTGGGATCGGCATGTCGCCGGAGCAACTGACCAAGCTGTTCCAGCGCTTCACCCAGGCAGATGCCTCCACTACCAGGAAATTTGGCGGGACGGGATTGGGGCTCTCGATCTCAAAGGCTTTTGGCGTGATGTTGGGTGGGGACATCGCGGTGGATAGCGAACCTGGCCGGGGAACGTCATTCACAGTCACTGTCCCTGCCAGTTGTCCTGCGGCCGACGCCGGCGAGGACCCAAGCCCGGTTGACGACTCGGAAGCAGCTGGAGGGGCGCCGCGCCAGGACAAAGGACTGGTTCTCGTCATCGATGATGACGAGGCCCAACGCGATCTGATGTGTCGGTTCCTCGCTCGCGAGGGTTTCGGAGCTGTTACCGCATCGAACGGAGCACGAGGGCTCGAGCTTGCCCGGACCCTGAAGCCGAAGGTCATTCTACTTGACGTCATGATGCCGGGCCTGAATGGATGGTCGGCTTTGAGCGTGCTCAAGGCTGATCCCGAGCTGGCCAACATTCCGGTGGTGATGATCACCTTCGTTCGGGAACGCGGTTTGGCTCGGAGCCTCGGGGCAGCTGAATATGTGTTGAAACCCGTAGAATGGGATCGCTTCAAACAGGTGATGGATCGATTCCGCGACACCGGAGGCACGGTCCTGGTGATCGATGATGATGAGCAAATCCGTGATCGACTGCGCACGGCCCTTGAGCGCGATGGTTGGTCCGTTTGTGAAGCGGCAGATGGTCTGCAAGGTCTCGACCGTGCCGTCAAGGATCAGCCTGCGATCGTGCTTCTCGACCTCCATATGCCAGTCATGGACGGGTTCACATTCCTGGCCGAATTTCGAAAGCGCCCGGGCTGTGCCGACACTCCGGTCGTGGTGCTGACCGCGGGCGATCTATCACTTGCCGACCGCAAGCGTCTTCGCGGCGCCAGTCAAATTCTCAACAAGGGAGACACGAGCTTGGTCGAGCTGGCGAAGGAGTTGCACACTCTGGCTGATGCTGACGAGGCAGCGTAACGCGAGACTGGTTGAACTGAGGTTTGGCGTATGTTTCTCCCCTTGAAAGAGGCATATTCCCGATCGACTCGAGCAGCCTTCAGTGATTGAACCAGTCCATCCTCTCAAGGCTTGGAGCCTCCGGCAAACCCGGCGCGGTTGATATCCTCTACGTCGGCTGACATCGCTTCTTCGTGCGTGTCCTTGATGGCGTCGAGCACGGCTTGCGGGTCGGCCGGCATGGACATAGCCGCCGCTTCTTGGTCCACTCGGTTGCGGATGGTGGGATCGTCGCGTCGCATCTCCTCCATGAGTTCGATGATCTTGGCCGCTTTCTGCTCGCTGAGGATGGCTACTTCCAAGGTGAGCTGCTCGCGATGGCTCGCGAGTTGATCCTCTCGACGCTGCGTCGTCAGGATCAACGCCGTCATGTAGAGCGCGGCTAGCCCCACCGCGCCCTGCAACCACGAGAAGGGCGGCTCGTCCAGGGGCTGTCTACCCAAGAACATGAGCACGAGGTTGAATGCCATCCAGCCGAACACGATCAGCGTCATCCCACCGATGAATTCAGGTCGGCCGGCGCGGGCGGTCAGGCGATCGACGATCTTTTGGAGCGGTGAAGCCTGTTCATAGTGCTCGGCATGAAGACGGGCGATCGCCTTGACCGTGTCCTCGATATGGGCCGGGAGGATCGGCGTTTGGGTCGTGTCAGACAGGGGTTCGGCATCCATCAGTGAGTGCGCCCATCCGACCCACTGACTTGGCTGTCCCGATCGTCCTGGCCCGACCCGGCCGACTTGCCCGATCTCAGCTCATCAAGCCTCGCCTTGGCGAGCAGCACGAAACTCCCCCTCGCGAACTGGACGAGGTAGGCCTCCAGCATCGACGGATTGTCGCTGCTTTTGACGGAGTCCCAGAACGCGAGTTCGACGGCATCCGCTTGGGGTGCCGGGCCCGGCTCTGTCGGTGGGTGGTGCTCCGCGAGGGCCTGTAGTCGGGCTCGAGCGAGCGCCACGAAGCTGCCGCTCGGATAGCGATCCAGATAGGCCCGCAGTTCAGCTTCGCTGGCGCTGTCTTTCACACTGTCCCAAAAGGCGAGTTCGATAGCCACACGCTCGGGATCCGCCGCGGGTGCCGTCGTGTTCTCGCCGTCCAATGCGCGACGGCGGCTCTCGGCCAGAGCACAGAAGGCGCCCGCCGGGTACCGTTCGAGGTAGGCTGCGAACTCGGTCCCGTCTTCGCTGTCCTTGATCGATGCCCAGAATGCCAGCTCGATCTCAGGCGGCTCGTCAGCTTGCGCGACCGCGTCCATAGCATCGGATGCCATGGCTGCAGGATCGCCATCGATCGCTTCCGCCTGCGCCGGCTCCGTCCCCTCGAAACGGACGCGGAAGGCACGAATGGCTTGCGCGATGTTTTTCACGGACTGCTCGCCCAAGTCCTCGAATACCAGGGTGCTCTGCTTGCGCAAGTGATCCCGGACGCCGCGCGAGACGCAAATCCCTCCTGGGTCAGCCAAGGACTCCAGGCGCGCGGCGACGTTGACGCCGTCGCCAAAGATATCGCCATCCTTCATCATGACATCGCCGACGTTGATGCCGATGCGAAACAGCAGCCGTCTCTCGGGCGGCGTTTTCTCACTCGCCGCCGCGATGGCGCGCTGCATTTCGACGGCGCAGTCGACAGCATCGACGACGCTGGCGAACTCCGCCAATACGCTGTCACCTGCCGTGCCCGTGATCCGACCGTTGAAGCGTTCGATCGAGCGGTCGGTGACGACACGATGAGCCGAGAGGGCGTCCAACGTGGCGACTTCGTCCTGCTCCATAAGCCTGCTGTAGCCCGCGATGTCGGCCGCAAGGATGGCGACGAGCTTGCGCTCGAGACGAGGTACTTCCATTCGGGTTCGTCCAATCCTTGTAGCCTTGCGCAGTTGGGATCGCCGTATGAAGCGCGCTCCCTTGCTGAATTATCGAGGCGTGGCCTGGGTGACGTCCTGCTCGACAACGGCACGGCCATCGGCATCGAGGCGCTCGACGACGGCGTGCTGGCTCCGGAGCGGAACGGACTCTCGAATGGTCTCTCGTTCCACACTGTGCCGGATGTGCAGCTCTTCTTTGAGATAGAGCTGCTTTACCATCACAAGGCGCTCCTCGACGATGGGCACGATCGTCGTATCGCCTTCCGTCCGCACCTTTGGGGCGACGTCGACGAAGCGGTCGACCGGCACCCGGCTGACGTCCAGTATGTTGCGGTCGAGCGTGGTTTCGGCGATCTCGTCGTGCGTCTCCGTCCGCGTCGATATCCTGAGCTTGCCTGCCACAAACTGCCGCTTGGAGACGGAGAGTTCCTCCTCCAGCAATTGGATCTCGCCTGTCGCCGTCTTCCTCTCCTGCGAGAGACGACCAGGTACCTCGCTCGGCACGGCTACCATTTCTGGCCCCCCGGCGGTCTTCGCGGCTGGCGAGTCGCTCATGCTGGATTTCCTGGGTCTTTGCGTGGGGCAGGGTGAGCTGCAGGGGGGTGGTGGACCAGTTAGAATAAGGCACAGAAACTATGCAGTGGCGTGTTCGCCCCGTGCCGCTTCGAATATCTCCCAGGACGCAGACGCATTCATGGCCGCGATCCCGAGCCCGGCCAATCTGACTGCCAAGCAAAAGCCGTCACGAGCCCCGCCGCTATGATTGCCACGTTGGCCAGAGCATCGTTGCGTGACGATAGGAATGCAGCCTTGGTCAAGCTGCCACTGTGGTCCCGATAGCGCGCCAGCAGGATGTTGCCGGAGATGGCCGCGGTCCTCGCCGGCGCCGCAGCCCTGGGGACCGCAGCCGCCACGCGTGTTTCGATCGCGGTCACCTAGACGGCAGGCGCGGTGCCCGTCATCGCAAGGGCCTCCGCGCCGACCCCGGAGACATTTGAGGTGGCCATCGCGGCGCCTGTGGAGCCGCCCAACCAGCCTTCGCTGCGCCAAGTCCCCCCGCTCCTCCAGGTCCACCGCCCCGTGCTGCTCCAGGAGGGCGATCATCTTGTCGGTACTGGCATCGTTCACATGGGCCGTCAGCATGGTGCCACCGCGGCGAAGGCCCTCGCTATGTCGCAGCACCAGCTCTCTTGCTTAGGCGCTCGAGGTCGATCCGTCCCCTAGCGGCAACGATTCAGAGATTCACGCGAAAGGGCCGGATAAGTACATAGCAGGAGCGCTGTGCAATGCAATCATGAGCCAACTCTCGTGGCATTATGAGATCCGACCTCTTGAGTCAGCAACGCGATGGCTGAGAGCGACAAAATGTTGTACGGGTACGACTGCGTTGCTTCATCTTGCCCGCCCTCGTGCCCCTCATAACAACAGTTTAAAGCTGACTATTCAGACCGCTTTGTTCAAGCTTGCTGTGCCGGGCGTCATTGGACCGGCGACGGCGACCCCTGTCGTGATCATCGCAACCGCAACGCAGATCGTACCGAGAAATTGGATTTTGCGCATATCTCTGTTCCCTCACCATGATATATTTTGGCTAAACTTATCAGGCGGAGATTAGTTCCGAACAAAATGCACGAAAATTTAGAGCCTGATTCGCAGGCTGATACTTTCCATCGGGATCTGAGGTGGCTCCGGTTGTCTGAACAGCGCCGGGCGCTTTCTTGATCTCGCGTACCTCTCATCGCTCATGCGCCCATTCACACCGAGCGTGCGTCGGGCTCCCGCTCCAGTCTCAGCTAATGTGCGTCGGAAACGGCCCTTGATTGCGCGTCAAGGCGCACATCGTTGCGCGTCGCTACAGCTAGGGGCCATGGCGGCACCCCTCAGGCGCGGGTTGCGGAAACCGCCATCGCGCCCGACAGAAATCCGCCCGGCGACATCCCCAATCACACCTTACCAAATTGTATGATTGGCGTTAAGTTGATGTAATATGCACTATATTACGCTAACCGCTCTGCGAAACGAAATTGCCACACGAGGGCGGTTTGCTCCGCGAGCACACTTCGGTTCTGCAGTCTAGACGAGCACGTCTTTCACAGACTCGCCAACTTAGGTTGTTACGCGAGATAAATGGAGAAATCAGATGAGCAAAGACAGTCAGATGGTGAACTCGCGAGTTACCCTCGTGATGACAGTCATGTCGATTGCTCTCCTCACCGGGGCGGCGGGCAGAGCGTCGGCCATGCCGACGCCAAATACGCTTACGAAACCTAACATGGCGCCCCAACCCGTCGCATACCGTCACGCAAGGCGGTCAGGTCTTTATAAATGTCGAACTGGTGGCTTGCACACCCGGCTTGAACGCCAAGCCTGCGGCGCGAACTACATGCGCTATCCTCGCCGGTATCGATAGGATTCGAGCAGGGGCGCCGTCGATAGGCGGCTTCCCTGTGCAGACCCGCCCGATGTGCCGGGCTTGAGTGTGATGCCGAGGCGCTCGGCCATTAAGCGCCGGTGCCGCATCGCACGGCAGGATCTGGAGGGTTATCCTGTTTACTGCCCTGTCCTTGCGGCGGCGACCGCGCTCCGACGTGGTGCTCGCGGCAGGTTTTTTGGCACTCGGCCTATTCTTGATGGTATCGGTACTGTTCTCCGTTCGCCAGTAGGCTGACGACGTGCTGCTGCGCCGTGCACTCAACGTCGAGCTTGATCTCAGCGATCTACTATCGGCTCTGCTCGACGCGGAGGTCGGCCAGCGCGGGTACCTGTTGACGGGCGATAAGGCTTTTCTCGCTCCCTACCGGACAGCGTCGGACAGGCTCGATAGGGAACTCGGCCGGCTTATCACGGCGGTACAAGGCGATGCGGATCAGGTCGCCGCCATCGCTGCCATCGGCGTACTCATGGACCGAAAGCGGGCCGAACTGGCGCGGACCCTCGTGCTGCATGATCGCGGCGACATGACCGGCGCCATGCTTCTGGTCCGTGGTGGGACCGGCATGGTTTTGATGGATAACATTCGGCATCTCGTCGATCGGATGGACGCGGAACAGGACAGACTCGTCGCGAGCCGCCAGGCGACGGTCCGGACTGTAGGGCTCGTCACCTCGGTCAGCACCGGTATCACGCTGGTGCTGATGGGTCTTGTAGCCTTGGCGGCGCTGTCGGAGGCGCGCAAGCGGGCTCGTCTGGCGCGCTTTCTCCCGGCCGAAGTGGCATCGCGCTTGGCCGAAGACGATCACGGGCTGCGAAGCGGTCGTAGCGGCCCCGCGACGGTGGCCTTCGTGGATATTCGCGGTTCGACGGCGCTGGCCGAAACGCTGACTCCGGCGCAGCTGTCCCGACTGCTGACAGGCTTCCGACGCGCGGTCTCGGCTTCCGCCCGCCGTCACGACGGTATGGTAGATAAATTCATCGGCGACGGAGCATTGGTGGTGTTCGGAGCGCTCGACGGTGACGAGCGTGCCGCGGCTCAAGGTCTCGACTTCGCGCGTGACCTGCTCCAGCAGCTGTTGCCGACGGCGGGTAGCGAACCGCCGTTCCGCATCGGGATCGGTCTCCACCATGGCGACGTCGTCTGTGGCATCGTCGGCGATGATGACCGGCAGGAGTTCACGGTGCTGGGCGATACCGTCAATGTGGCATCTCGCATCGAAGAAGCCACCAAGATCTTCGCAACGGAGTTGCTCGTATCGGAGGCGGTGCTGCGCCAAGCCAGAGCGGACCTTGGTGCTTGGCGGCAGGTCAGCTGCGAGCCGCTGCGCGGCCGACACGAGCCTACCCCGCTGTACGTCCAACTGACGGACACGCAGCCGTCGAGAGGTCCTGGAGCTTCGTCAGGAATACCTGCCCTTCAACTCCACGAGACCTCGCGGTGAAGTCGATTTCAGTGGGCGACCTTCGTCGCTTTACCAAACGGTAATATGCGGATGGATGCGATCCGATCTAAAAACGCTTGTCGTTGAAGGAAAATCTGCCGCTTGCGTACCGTCCAGGTCAATCGGTCCCTTACTCGCCATGCGGCGCCGCTGCGGGTGGCCGCGATCCCGGCGGTCGTGGTTCCACTCATGGCCCTGTGCAGTTGCGCGGAGTACCTGCCAAATCCGCTAGCCGAGCGGATCGACCTCCGGGACAGGCCGGCTTTGATGATGGTGACGCCTGCCGACGTGCCCCTGCCGGTGTTGCGCTCGCACCGGTTCGACCTTCGTCGACCGCTCGACATGGACGAGGTCGCGACGCTTGCCGTGGTGGCGAACCCCGATCTGCGGGCCGCGCGGGCGCGCCTCGGGGTGACGCAAGCCCAGAGCTTCGCAGCCGGCATCCTGCCCAACCCGCAGCTCACGGTGGACTACGGGTTCTTCACCGGCGGCCCCGGCACCAATGACGGTTACGCGATCGGCCTCGCCCAGGACGTGTTGCCCCTGCTTACGCTGTCGGCCCGCAAAGCCGCAGCCAAGCGCGACGTTGCGGCCGTGTCGCTCGAGCTGCTCTGGCAGGAATGGCAGGTCGTGAGCCAAGCCAGGACGCTCTACGTGCAGCGGGCGAGCCTGGAACAACAACGCGCGATTCTGGCGGGCAGCCGAGCGCTGTTCGCCGGACGCTATCAGACCTCCAACGCCGCCATGATGAAGGGCGACGAGATCCTGCCCGTGGTGGCGGCCGACCTCGTGTCGTTGAGCGCCATCGAGACGCAGACAAACGATGTGGAGCAGTTGATCCTCAGAAACAAGCACGACCTCAACGCGCTCTTGGGCCTGAAGCCTGACGCGCCGCTGCGGTTGGCCGGGCTGTCGCTCTCATCCAGGCTCGATGGCCGACGCTTGACGCCGCGGCTGGCCGACCTCGCCGCCCATCGGCCCGACATCCTCGCCTTGAAGCTCGGCTATGGGGCGGAGGAGGAGCGCGTGCGCCAGACGATCATCGAACAGTTCCCGAAGCTGTCGATCGGCACGTCTCGGGCCAAGGACACGACGGCCGTCTTCACCCAGACGTTGTCGGTGAGCCTGACCTTGCCGGTGTTCGACCGCAACCAGGGCAACATCGCCATCGAGGCAGCGACGCGCGAACGCCTCAAGCTCGAATACCAGGCTCGGCTCAACGCCTCTTACGCGGCCTCCGCGCGGCTCGTGACCGAGATCGCGCTGGCCGAAGGCCAGCTTCGCGCCGCCGGGTCGCGGACCGCGAACCTTCAGACCGCGCTCGACCAGTCGCAGGCCGCTTTCAAGGCCGGCAACCTCGACGGACGCACCTACGCGGATCTAGAAACCTCGCTCGTCACCTCGAAGTTGACGGCCGCGAAGCTGCGACAGGTCATCCTCGAACAGAGGGTGGCGTTGCAGACGCTGGTCGGCAGCGAACTCCCCAATTCCGCCGTTTCGGCCGCGAGGGTCCTGTGAGGGCGGCTTCGGGTTCCGCGCGGCCCATCGCGGCCCGGCTGCTCGCGGCCGCCCTGGCGTGCATTTGGGCGTCAACGGATTCCCGGTCCGGGCCCGCGGCCGATGCGCGCCTTGCCCCATCCGTCGCCGTCACCACGGCGCCGCTCGGGCACGAAGAGCTCAAGGACAGACTGAAAGGTTTTGGAACGGTGACGCTGGGCGAGCAGGCGACGAACGACATCTCGTTCCAGCACGGCGGTCAAGTGGTCAGATTGGACGCCCAGCCGGGCCAGAAGGTCAAGGCCGGCCAGCCGCTCGTCACGGTCACGACCGACCCGACCGCCGCATTGAGCTTCCGCAATGCCGTGGCGGCCCAGGGCTTCGCCCAGCGCGACTACGACCGCACCAAGCTGCTCCTGACCCAGCATCTCGCCACCAACGCCCAGGCGGCGGCGGCCAAGAAGGTGCTGACGGACGCCGAAGCGGTCCTGCAGAACGAGAAGGCGCTCGGCAACGACAAGAGCACCGAGACTGTCTCGGCGCCCGTCGACGGCTTCGTGTCGGCGGTCTCTGTCAACGTCGGCGACCGCATCGCGGCCAACACGGTGGCGATGAAGCTGTCGCGCACCGACAGGCCGCCGCGCGTCACGCTGGGGCTTGAGCCCGACGGCGTCGGTCGCGTCCGCCCCGGCATGACGGCCTTCGTGACCCCGGTCTACGGCAGCCAGGACATCTTTCTGAAGGGCACGGTGGCCGGCACCAGCGCGACCGTCGACCCCGCGACCCATCTCATCGACACCTGGATCGACGTCGCAGCCGCCCCCGCGGTCCTGCCGATCGGCAGCGGTGTCGGGGTGTCGATCATCTTGTCCGAGCACGAGGCGACGGTGGTGCCGCGCGACGCGGTATTGCACGACGCGGTGGGCGATTACCTGTTCATGGTGCGAGACGGCGTCGCGAAGCGCGTCGACGTCAAAGTCGGCCTGCAGACCGACAAGGTGACGGAAGTGCTCGGCACGTTCGACCCCGCCATGCGGGTCGTGACGGTCGGCAACTACGAGCTGAAAGACGGCATGGCGATCCATGAGGGGCCCCCGGCGAGCCCACAGCCCTCCGCGACCAAGCCGTGAGCCCGAGCAGCGACGTGCCATGCTGACCCGCTGGATCGTCGCGCATAAACGATCACTGCTACTGCTGCTGCTGCTGCCCGTGGCGGCCGGGGTTTTCGCGGCCCTGAGCTTGCCGGTGACGCTGTTTCCGGACGTACAGTTCCCGCGCGTGCGCATGGGCCTCGACGCGGGCGACCGACCGGCCGAGCAGATGGCGGTCCAGGTGACGGCGCCGGTCGAGCAGGCTGTGCATCGCGTGCCGCATGTGATCGACGTGCGCTCGAGGTCGAGCCGCGGCACCGCGGAGGTCGACATCGCCTTCGACTGGGGAACCGACATGGCGGCCGCGACTTTGCAGGTCGGTCAGGCCGTGGGGCAGATCCTGCCGACCTTGCCACCCGGGACCGGGATGACGACACGGCGAATGGACCCCACCGTGTTCCCGGTCATCAGTTATTCCATGGTGTCGAAGACGGTGCCGCTCGGCACGCTCCGCGACATCGCCACCTATCAGATCCGACCTCTTCTCACCGGCGTGACGGGTGTCGCCAGCGTCAGCGTCACGGGCGGCAGCGACGAAGAGTTCCAGGTCCTGGTCGACCCGACCCGCCTGATGGCCAAGTCGCTCACGGTCGACGACGTCGCCAAAGCCGTGTCGTCGACCAACGTGCTGCGGGCCGTGGGGCGCCTCGAGGACAAGTACAAGCTGTTCCTCGTGGTCAGCGACGACACGGTCGACGGCCTGGCGCAGCTCGGCAAAACCGTGGTGCAGTCGGGCGCTGCCGGCGTGGTGCGAGTGTCGGATGTGGCGGAGGTGCGGCGCTCGACCGTCCCGGAATGGATTCGCGTCACAGCCGACGGCCAGGACGCCATCCTGTTCAATGTCTACGAACAGCCTGGCGGCAACGTGGTGCAGATCGCTGCCGGGGTGAAGAAGGCTCTGGACGGCTTCAAGTCGAGCCTGCCGCCCGGCGTGGCTCTCGCCAACTGGTACGACCAGAGCCAGCTCGTGACCGCCTCGGCTACCAGCGTGCGCGATGCCATTCTGATCGGCGCCGGCCTCGCGGCCCTGGTGCTGCTCGCATTCCTGCGCTCCTTCAAGATCATGGTGATCGCCGTGATGGTCGTGCCGGCGGCGCTGGCCGCCACGGCGGGCCTCCTGTCGGCGCTGAAGATGAGCTTCAACATCATGACGCTGGGCGGCATGGCGGCGGCCGTGGGGCTCATCATCGATGATGCCATCGTCATGGTCGAGCACATCGTCGGGCGCCTCCAAGCGGGTGCCGGCCAGGGTCGGCAGGACTCGGTGGTATGGGTGGCGTCGGAGTTCCTACGGCCACTCGCGGGCTCCAGCGCCGCCAGCGTGGTGATCTTCCTTCCGCTCACGTTCCTAAGCGGCGTCACAGGCAGCTTCTTCAGCGCCCTGTCGCTCACCATGGCGTCGGGCCTCGTCTTCTCGTTCCTGATTACCTGGCTGGCCGTACCGTTGCTCGCGCAGTGGCTGTTCTCGGCCAAGGACGCCGAGCCGAAGAAGCAGGGCCGCATTGGGCGCGCCTTCGACGGCGGCTACGCCTGGCTCGCCGCGCGGCTGCTCCGCGTCCCCGCGTTGACGGTGCTGCTGCTCGCCGTGCCGCTCGGCGCCGGCGGCTACTTCGCCTACAAGGCGGTCGGCTCCGGGTTCATGCCGCACATGGACGAGGGCGGTTTCATCATCGATTATCGATCGGCTCCCGGTACGGCGCTGTCCGAGACCGACCGGCTGCTGGGGCAGGTCGAGACGCTCATCAAGGCTACGCCCGAGGTCGATACCTGGTCGCGTCGGACTGGGGCCGGACTCGGGGGCGACCTGAGCGAGCCCAACGTCGGCGATTATTTCGTCCGCCTGAAGTCCGGCTTGCGGCGGCCGATCGACGACGTGATGAACGAACTCAGGACGAGGATCGAGGCGCGGGTCCCCGGCATCACCTTCGAGATGGCGCAGCTGATGGAAGACCTCATCGGCGACCTCACAGGCGTGCCCCAGCCGATCGAGGTCAAGCTGTTCGGCTCCGACATCCCCGGCCTTATCGCAATGGCCGATGCGGTGGCGGCCGACCTCGGCAAGGTGCCGGGCGTCGTCGACGTGCGCAGCGGCGTCAACCCGGCCGGCGACGCGCTGAATGTGCGTGTCGACCGCATCAAGGCGGCGCTCGAGGGCGTCGATCCCGCCCAGGTCACGACAACGGCGGAGACCTATCTCACGGGCCAGGTGGTCACCAAGGTACCGACCGCCGTCAAGGAGATCGGCATCCGGGTATGGTCGCCCCAAGCCATGCGGGGCACGCAGCTCGATTTCGCGGCCCTGCCGATTCGTGCGCCCGACGGCCACGTCTTCCCGCTCGACCGCGTCGCCAGCTTCGAGCGCGTCAGCGGTCAGCCCGAGATCACGCGCGAGAACCTGGAGCCCATGATCGCGGTCACGGCGCGCATCGAGGGTCGCGATCTCGGATCGGTGGCGGCGGACGTGCAGGCCAGAATGCCTGGGCTCATCGGGCACAAGTCGATCCGCTTTTCGCTGGGCGGCCTCTACCTTCAGCAACAGATCGCCTTCAAGGGGCTCATCACGGTGTTCGGGGCCGCCATCATGGCGATCTTCGTGCTGCTGCTGTTCCTCTATGAGAGCATCGTGATCGCGCTCGCCATTCTAGTAATGCCGCTGCTCGCCACCTGCGCGGTGTTCATTGGCTTGGCCTTGACCGGGATCGAACTCAACATCACGGCCATGATGGGTATGACGATGATCATCGGCATCGTCACCGAGGTGGCGATCTTCTTCTTCTCGGAATACGGCAACCTCGTCGGCGAAGGCATGGAGCCACGGCAGGCGCTGGTCGAGGCGGGACGGCGGCGGTTCCGCGCCATCGCCATGACCACCATAGCGGCCATCCTGACGCTGATGCCGCTGGCGCTCGCGATCGGCGAAGGCTCGGCAATGCAGCAGCCGCTGGCGGTGGCGATCATCTCGGGGCTGCTGGTGCAACTTCCGCTCGTGCTGCTGGTGATGCCGAGCCTCTACGCGCTTCTGGGCGGCACCCGGACCAAGCCGAGGCGGCGAGCAAAGCTGGCCTAGCACGCTGAGATGCACAGGTGCAGACATCGCCAAGATCTGTTGGTCGCAGGCTGACGTTCAGTGATCGGTAGAGTCTTGCCGGCCCTATTCGGCGAGCTGCTACGGCCCGTTCGTGCCACTCGCAACCCCAAACCAATTACGAGGCCTGTGCGCGGTCTTCGGATTTCGCCCGACCATTGGTTCGCTCTGATCGACCTCGATCATGCGCCACAACGGCAAAGATACCTTGTTCCTCGCCGACGCGGGATTGGACGCTTAGGACGTCGCCGTGCGGCGCCCGCTTTGCGGTATGCCGGCCGCTTGTTACGAGTTTCGCAGGTCTGGCGGCCGACGGTGTGTATGCCACGTTAAGTGTTTTACAAGCTTCGTCGCGTAATGGCTATCGCCGGAGGTCGACGATGGACAGCACCGCGGTCGCCCTTGCTGAGGATCGAGGCCGGTTTCCTAGACGGGAGCCGCGCCGGCGCGTGTCCGGGCTCCCGGCCGTGGATCACCACGGCCACGCGGTCGTTGTTTGATCGGCCCGGCGAAGAACCCGCGGCTCGCTGCGTCCCTGCCCGTCTTCGACGACCTGATCCGGGCCGCCGTGGAGGACAGCGAGAACCGCTATCGCGCGATCTACGAGAACGTGAGCGAGGGAATCTATCGCTCGTCCCTCGACGGACATCAAATCAGTGCGAACCCCGCGCTCGTGTCCCTCAACGGCTACGACAGCGAAGCCGAGATGCTCGCGGCGGTGAACGACATCGGCCTAGAGTGGTATGTCGACCCGACACGGCGCGACCTGTTTCGCCAGCTTCTCAACGAGCACGGGCGCGTCGTTGACTTCGTCTCGGAGATCTACCGTCACCGAACCCGCGAGCGGATCTGGGTGAGCGAGAACGCTTACCTGGTCCGCGCCCCTCACAGCGGCGAGCCGGTCTGCTACGAAGGCACCGTCCGAGAGGTGACGGAGACCGTGCGCCGGCTGGAGCTCCAGAGGCAGGTCGAGAAGATCGCCGCCGTCGTGCCGGGCTGCATTTTCCAATTCCGCCGGTCGTCGGCCGGCGCCATGTCGATGCCCTACGCGAGCGCCGGCTTTTCGAAGCTGTTCGGGTTCCCACCGGAAAAGGTCGTCCTCGACGTGGCCAGGATCCTTGAGATCGTCGCGCCCGGCGACCTCGAGCGGTTTTTGACAGCCATCGAAGTTTCCGCACGGGAGATGTCGCCTTGGCAGTGCGAGTTCCGGACCAGTCTGCCGCATAGATCGTTCCGATGGCTGTTCAGCAATTCGCTCCCCGAGCGCGAGGCCGATGGCTCGACCCTGTGGAACGGGTTCGTCACGGACGTCACCGACCGCAAGCAGGCGGAAGCGCGTATTCACGAGCTGGCCTTCCTCGATCCTCTGACCAGGCTTCCGAACCGCCGCCAGCTGCTCGACAGTATGGACGAGGCGCTCGCCCACAGCGCACGAAGCGGCTCGCATGGCGCGATACTTTTCATTGACCTCGACAATTTCAAGACGCTGAACGACACCCTTGGCCACCAAGCCGGCGACCTGCTGCTCATCGAGGTCGCGGCGCAACTGAGCGCCAGCCTCCGCTCTGGCGATGCCGTCGCTCGTTTCGGGGGCGACGAGTTCGTCGTGCTCGCGCAGGACCTCGGTCGGTCGCGCCGTGCGGCGGAGCGCTCCGCCGGCGAGATCGCGACCCGCATCCTGGGCTGCTTCGACCAGCCTTGCCGGATCGCGGATAGGGCGTTCCGAACGACGCCGAGCATCGGGGTCGCGATGTTCCTAGGCGCGGACCTCTCGCCAGACGAGATCATGAGGCGCGCCGATGTCGCGATGTACCAAACCAAGCGCGGGGGACGGAACGGCTTCCGCCTTTTCCGCCCAACGATGCAAGCCTGCGAGGGATGAATTTCGCGCCCTTGATCTCGGTATGACCGTCGACCCGCTCGCATTCGGACGGCCACAACTCGCGCGCCGGCCCTTGCCGCGCTTGAGCCTCAGATCTCGGCCATGCGAGGGTTGAGGCTTGATCGTGGTGGGCAAGCGGCCGTGCACTTCGGCGGCTGGTTTCCCTAACGTCGACCTTTCCTCATTGGAAGCGCTTGTGGGCCGGCGTTGCTGAAGGGGGACTGAAGGACGGAAGCTCATCCCTTTCCAAACGGTTGAAGCGTGTCGCCCGCCAGACAGCCGGCAACGCACGATCAATCCGGAGCGCGGCAATCTGGCCTGGGGCGGTTCAACCTTCGCTCGGCGTCGAGATGTCCTGACCTAATTTCTACGGAAAGCTGAGAACGACCCGAAGGCCAGGGTTGTTGTCCTGCAGGTCGATCCCGATATCGTGAAGCTCGGCCACGGCGCGAACGAGGCTGAGGCCAAGCCCGCTGCCATCCGTAGAACGGCTAGGGTCGCCCCTGAAGAACCTCCGGAACGCGTGGGGGCGGACCCCTGCGGGAATCCCCGGCCCATCGTCAGTGATGACAATACGCGGGCTCCGGTCCTGTTCCAGGGCGAGACAAATCCGCGTTCCGCCCGGGGTGTGTCTGATGGCGTTCTCGACCAGGTTGGCGAGCAACTGCGTTAGCAACTCGCGATCTCCTCTGGTCGATACGTTCTGGGCGATGCTGGTCGTGATCTGCTGCCCCTTGTCCTCGGCCACCGCACCGTAGATCTCCGCGATTGTCGCGCAAAGTTGAGACAGGCTCACCTCGGCGAAGCCGCTCCGCCGCGTTCCCGCCTCGACCTGTGCGATGCGCAGCAGGGCGGCGAAGGTCCTAAGTATCGCATCCGTGTCGGTTATCGTCGCTTCCACGAGCGCCTCATAATCCGGGACGGATAGCGCTTGGCCGCGAGCGGACTCCAGGCGCTGGCGCAAGTGCGTGAGCGGGGTTCTCAGATCATGCGCGATATCGGCCGAGACTTGCCGCAATCCTTCGATCAGGGCCTGGATGCGCGCCAGCATGGCATTGAGATTGGCGGCGAGGCGGTCGAACTCGTCCTGGGTTCCCTGAACCGGGATACGTGCCGCGATATTGCCGCCTTCGATGATGGTTCGCGTCGTTGCGTTGACGGCTTCGATGCGCCGTAAATAGCCGCGGCTGGTTACGACTCCCACCAGGACAGCCAGCGCCAAAGCTGCTGCCGCGGTCCATGCGAAGGTCTGCTCGAGCACCTCTTCAAGCTCTGTGACCTCGCGCTCGTCGCGACCGACGAAGAGTATCCCGCCGGTCTGCAACGGCCGGGCCTGCACCAGGATTGCATGACTCTCGTCATCGGGCGGCAACACGGCAGCTCCGGCAATCGGCAGCTCGCGCCATTCGGGCGCAACGCTCATGTCGGGCAGCGTCCCGGCGAGGCGCCGGCCCTCGGCCGATTGGAGCCGATAGTAGTGGCCCTCCCGGGCAAGATCCCGGCTGCGCGCTTCGATGGTGGCGGTCAGCTCGCCGAGTCCGGTCGGGTCGTCTTCCCCGGCGAGCACCGAAAGCTCGGACGCCACGGCGGCCCCGAGTTGGCGCCTCGCAAAAGTGATCACCGCCGAATAGACCATGCCGAACAGCACCGCCGCGCAGACGGCGAACAGGGCCGCATGGGTCAGGGCCAGCCTGAACGTGACGGTTCGCGTGGTTCTAGGCAGGCGCACGCAGATAGTACCCCGCGCCTCGTACCGTATGGATAAGACCGGGAGAAAAGGCCCGATCAACCTTGGCTCGCAAGCGGCTGATATGGGTTTCGACGACGCTTGTTTGCGGGTCGAAGTGGAACTCCCAAACCTGCTCCAGCAACATGGTCCGGGTGACCAGCTGGCCCTCGTGCCGCATGAGATATTCCAAAAGCTTGAATTCGCGCGGTTGCAGCTCGATGGAAACGCCATGCCGCGCCACAGTGCGCTTCACGACGTCCATCTCCAGATCCGCCACCCTGAGCACAGCGGACACGGGCGCGAGGGCAAGGCGGCGACCGAGCGCATTCACCCGGGCCACGAGTTCGGCGAATGAGAACGGCTTGACCAGATAGTCGTCGCCCCCCGCCTCGAGCCCTTCCACCCGGTCATCGATGCCGCCCATCGCGGTCAGGAACAGAACGGGCGCGGCCATCTCAGCTTCCCGCAAGGCCCGAACCAAGGACAGGCCGTCGAGTCCTGGAAGCATGCGGTCGACGATCAGGAGATCGTAGGTTTCGCCCGCCGCAAGAAACAGCCCCTCCCGCCCAGATGGCGCAACATCCACGGTATGGCCCTGTTGCGCCAACCCCCTGCAGGCATAGGAAGCCATCTTAGCATCGTCTTCGACCAGAAGAATCTTCATGAGTAGCCAGCCCGCACGAGATCTACAGGAACTTACTTGCGAGCTGTTCCCGGCGCCATGGCCGGCGGTTTACAGTTTCGTAAGCTTCGGGGTCGCCGAACGTCGCGGCTCCGCGCCTGACCATACTTTACGAAAATGTAAACCAGCGGCAAGCGCATGCGAAACTCGTGTCCCTTTCAATGGCGGTCACGCGACTACCGGTCCTCTACGACCGGCGGAGGGCCTTTCCGGTCCCTGTCGAAGCAGAAAGGAAGCGAAAATGATCAAGTCATCCCCAGCCCTGGCCGTCTTGGCGCTCGGTCTCACGGTTTCAGCGGCACCCGCCTTCGCCCTCGAAGGCGGCAACCTGTCCGGCGAAGCGATGCTCAGTCTCGACCAGGCACGGGCGGCGGCACTGAAAGCCCAACCCGGCACGATCCTTGACCAGGAGCTCGAACACCGCAACGGCGGCTCGGGCCTGCGCTATTCCTTCGACATCAAAGTCGGCGCGGTCACTCACGAAGTCGGCATCGACGCCAAGAACGGCGAGCCGCTGCAGAACACGGCCGAGGGCGGCAAGTAGCCGTCGCAACGCGCGCTTCGAGGAGACCCGGTCATGAGCCAACACCCAGGGCGATCCAAAAGCGGTGCCGTCGCAATCTCGGTCTTGCTGGGGCTCGGAGCCGCCGCAGGGGCCTGTGCACCCCTGACCGCCGCATCGGCCGCGGAAACGGCGGTCGCGCCGGAAAAGAACCCGCCGGGGGACATCCCGGACGATCAGGTGTTCATTACCTATGCGTCGCCGCTGGGCTTCTCGATCCAGGTCCCGGAAGGCTGGGCCCGAACCGACAAGCCCGACGGCGTAGACTTCGCGGACAAGTACGGCCGCGTCGAGGTGGCAATCACAAGCGGTACCGCACCCGCCGCCGCCAGCGCTCACTCCGGCGAAGTCACAGCGCTGGAGAAGAGCGGTCGCGCCGTGAAGATCGGCTCGGTCGCCGACGTGAAGCTTCCGGCCGGCGCGGCCATCCGCATCGTCTACACGTCGAACTCCGACCCGAACCCGGTCACCAACAAGCAAATCCGGCTCGAGAACGAGCGCACGCTGCTGGGCCACGACGGCAAGGTCGCGGCCGTCACTCTGTCCGCCCCGGCGGGCGCCGACAACGCCGATCAGTGGAAGTTGATGAACGACTCGTTCCGGTGGCAATGACATGAGCCGTCTCGTCGCGGACGACCTCTACCGCTTCTACCATCCGGGCGATGCCGAGGTGCGCGCGCTGCGCGGCGCAAGCCTGAAAGTGGAGCCCGGGGAGACTGTCGCGCTGCTTGGTCCTTCGGGCAGCGGCAAGTCGACTCTCCTGGCCTGCATGGCCGGCCTGGACGAACCCGACGGCGGCACCGTGACGCTCGATGGCACTCGGATGACGCGCCGCCCGGAAGCCGAGCGCGCCGCCCTGCGGGCACGCTCGATCGGCTTTCTGGCGCAGGCCGGAAACCTCTTCGATCATCTCACGGTAGCGGAAAACGTCGCGCTTCAGATGGATCTCCGCGGGGTCCGCGAGGCATCCGCGATCGGCGTCCTGCTCGTTCGAGTGGGCCTGGCCGGGCGGGCCGACGCTCTGCCATCGACCCTTTCGGGAGGCGAGCGAGTCCGGGCCGGTCTGGCGGTCGCGCTTTCCGGGAACCCGGCCCTTCTGCTTGCCGATGAGCCTACGGCGGAAGTCGATGGGGACACGGAAGGCCGCATCCTGGAACTGCTCGAGGAACGGCGGCGGGACGGCGCCTCGGCGGTGATCGCGACGCATAGCCTGTCGCTGGCCACCTGGGCCAGTCGGGTGCTGGAGATCGAGGATGGCCGTATCAGGGAGGCGGCCCCGCCGCACGTGGGTAGCACATTGCAGGACAGGACGGTCTCCCGGGAGCGCTGGGTCCGGAGCGGTCCTTCGTCGAACGAGCAACTCCTCATCGAACTGTCAGATGCGTCCCGCTCCTTCGGAGCCGGAGACCAGATGCTCGAAGCGGTCGCCCACGTATCCTGCCGCGTCCGTGCCTGCGACCGCATTGCCATCATGGGCCCGTCCGGCAGCGGCAAATCGACCCTGCTCAACCTGCTGGCGCGGTTGCAGGAGCCGACACGGGGGCAAGCGTCATGGCCAGGCTTGCGGGCCGATCGGACATTGCGGCCGAGCCAGATCGGCTTCGTGTTCCAAGCACCCTCGCTGCTCCCGGCGCTCACCCCGATAGAAAACGTCAGATTGCCTCTAGCAGGACGCTGAAAAAGGCCTGGCTTCCGCCTTAGAGCCCGTCCGATGAGGGTACGAGGGGTTGAGTGGCCGGGGTGAAGGTGATTCCAGAAGGGTGCTGAACCTGACCTGGAAGCGCCATGTGGACCCCGACCACCCGGCGGCAGCATAGCCGCGCGGACCTTCGATACCAAACCGATCTGACGGACGCCGAGTGGGCGATCATTGCGCCGCTTCTGCCTGAACCGTCCTTGTGTGGGCGGCCGCGGCTGTGGTCGATGCGCGACGTCCTGAACGGGATCTTCTACGTGCTCCGCGGCGGCATCGCATGGCGCTTGCTGCCCAAGGACCTTCCGCCCAAGAGCACGGTCTATGGCTACTTCAGCCAATGGCGCGACAGCGGCCTGTTCGTCAGCATCAATCACCACCTTGTCATGGCCGATCGGGAGCGGGCCGGACGCGAAGCCTCGCCGACTGCGGCCGTCCTCGACAGTCAGAGCGTCAAGACGACCGAAAGCGGCGGTCCGCGTGGCTACGATGCGGGCAAGAAGGTGAAGGGCCGCAAGCGCCAGGTCATAGTCGACACGGACGGCCGCGGCCTCGTGCTGGATCCGCAGCCCGCCCACGTGCAGGATCGCGACGGAGCGGTGCCGGTACTGCGGCGGTCGCGTCGCTCCTATCCCTTCATCACCAAGGCTTTCGCCGATGCGGGCTATGCCGGCGACCGACCCGTGAGCGCCACCCTCATCACAATCGAGATCGTCCGAAAGCCGCCCGGACAGGTCGGCTTCGCGGTCCATCCGCGCCGCTGGGTCGTCGAGCGCTTCTTCGCCTGGATCAGCCGAAACCGAAGGCTCTGGAAGGACCCGGAAGCCACGATCGCCTCCGCCAAGGCCTTCCTCTATGCCGCTTCCGTCATGATCCTGCTACGAAGGACCGGTCGTGCTGCATGACTTATCGGACAGATGGGGTGATTGGGGACCCCAGCCCAGACACGACGGTGGCTGCTCCTGCCAGGATGATAGACGTGGTCCGTGTTGAGCGGCCACAGGCATCGAGGAGGAGCAGCCGTGACGTACTATGCTGGAC
>JAABUZ0100003345.1_pt1 | contig 23969 bp, 22 predicted proteins | sample 5562091 | NCBI WGS metagenome assembly JAABUZ01 (sample SAMN12813069, study PRJNA571459) | rock metagenome | isolation source: Antarctica rocks | place: Antarctica: Victoria Land, Linnaeus Terrace sud | collected 2015-12-21
GACCTCCCACTCGTAGCCGCCCATGTAGGTCCGGCGGATCGTCCCCGGCCCCAGCCGCGGATGCACGACGGCGCGGGCCGCTTGCGCGGGTTGTGTGGACGGGGTGGACGGGGTGGACGGGGTGGACGGGGTGGACATGGGCGCGCCTTTTTAGTAGGGGGCCTGCAAGCGGTCGGCCTCGGCGGCGAGTTCCCCGCTCTCACCGCGGATCGTCGCCGCGGCGTACTCGACGGTGATGGGCCGCTCGCCCTCTTCCATCTGCCGGTACCACTCGGTCACGAGCGCCTTGATGAAAAGACGGCGATGGCTGATCGCCAGGTACGATTCGCGAGCCGCCTGTGAGAACAAGGCGATGTTCTCGGCCTGGATCGCGGGGTCGAGCTTGATGGCGAAGGCGACCTCGAAGATGGGCAGCAGGCGCAGCCCGATCGCGGTGAGCAGTTCCTCGTCGGGGACGTCGAGCCGGTCGAGGTTGATCTGGGGGCTGAACGGATTGGCGCGCGAGAAGTAGTTGGGGGCCTGCACGCGCTGCTGCAGCGCGGGGTACTTGGGGACAACATCGTAGACGAAGACGGGCGGGACAGCGTAGAAGAACAGCGCGCCCGGCAGGTCCTCGCGGCAGCGGTCGATGACCTCGCGCAGGTTGTCGGTGGCGACCTTCTCCGAGCGGCCGCCGACGCTGAGCATGCGGTCACCCTCGTCGAACAGCAGGGCCAGCCCGGTGTAGCCTAGCGCGCGCACGATCTGGCACAGCGAACGCAGCATCTTGAAGGCGTTGTTCTTGTTGATCTTCTCGGTCACGCCGATGGTGCGCAGATCGCGCATGTCCTCGGGGCCGACCTCCTCGCCTTGCAGCCAGCGGCCCAGCGACCCCAGGCGCAACTCCTGGCCGCGTAGCGACGCCGCGACGTAGCCCTGCACCGCCTTGTGAAAGCTCAGGCTGTCGATCGGAGTCGTCTCCAGAGTCTGTAGCAGGGCGCGCACCTCCGGGAACTCGGACGCGCCAGGGTCTTCGAGGTCGAGCCCATGCGGGGCGACGAGGCGGCGCAGCGTCCCCTCGAGGAAGCGGTTGAGGCCGCGCTCGTCCTCGCCCAGGTCGCCGAGTTCGTGCCAGATGATGGAGGACGCGACGGCGGCGTAGACGCGGCGCTGGTCGTCGTAGGGACTCTCCTTGGGGCTGAGGTCGACCTTGCTGACCGCGAAGCCGCGCTCCCAGGCGCGATCGCGCACGCAGTACAGGAAGTGCGACTTGCCGCTGCCGTAGTCGCCTACCACGAGCTTGAACACGGCCCCACCGTCGGCCAGGTACGAGCCGAGGTAGTGGCGGTCGATCGTGTTGAGCAACGACTCGTTGCCGACGTTGTAGTAGCTGACCCCTTTTGAGAGCGGGGTGCCCGACTGCCCCAGCACCTCGATGATCTGGCGGGCCAACCGCGGCTCCGGCAACATCAAAGACTATCCTTCTACCTTTGCGCCAGGGAGACGCGGGGGCACGAAGAGCCCAAGAGCTATTCTCCGTGTCTCCGCGTCTCCCTGGCGCATGTGAAAATTATTCATCCTTCGAGAAGACGAGGTCGCCGACGTAGCGGCCGTTGTACGGGGTGGCCCCTTCGACGACCCAGATGCTCTTTTCCGTGCTCTCGGCCTGCGCTTTGGTGGCGGTGTGGGCGAAGACATGCTGGCCCTTGTAGGAGCGGCGTTGGCGGTTGGCGAACTCGAACAGGTCGTAGGCGAACTGGGCGCGGGTATACTCCACGAACCTGGCCTTTTCCGGCGCGCTGTGGAAGGTGCGCGTCTGGCGCTGCAGGACGAGTTCGAAGTAGCAATCGACGACGTTGGCGCGCTGGTCCGCGTTCTCGCGGCGGCGGCGCGCGATGTCCCAGGCGGTGTAGAGTTGCGCGATCCATCGCTCGCCGTCCTCGTTGCGGCCCGTCACCGCCTTGGACGCGCGCGTGTACGCCCTCAGCGCGGCCTCGACGCTCAACGGCACGCGCGGGACCACGACGTCTTTACCGTAGCTCAGCACGCCGCCGCGCTTGGCGAAGTCCGCGGCGAGCTCGAATCGCTCCATCGCGAAGCGGGGCGCCTGCCCGGCCATCTCGATCCCTTGCGCGGCCAGCGCGTCGTGGAGCGCTCGCCCGAACGTGACGCCCAGGGCGCGCTGCGCCCGATCGATCTCGCCTTGCAGCCCGGGCAGCAGCGTCTGTAGCGCCGCGCCGCCGACCCGCGCGTTTTGCAACGTCTTGTAGGCGCGGTCGAGCCGCACGACATCGACGGGCTCGGCGCGCAAGGCCGCCACCGCGTCCTTGAGGCCGGCCAGCAGGGCTGTCTGGGCCTTGACCGCGCGGCGTAACTCGGGCAGCAGCGGGTCGATCGCCTCGTCCCGCAGGCGCGGGTCCGCGAAGATGTCGCGCGCGCCGGCCAGCTTCGCCGGGTCCAGGCCGGCCTCCTCGTCGGGATAGTCCCCCAGCGCCCGCCCCGCCTTGCCCAGCGCCGTCGCCGTCCCCTTGAGCGCCGCCAGCAGGCCGTTGGCGGCGCGCTGACGGCCGCCGTACGTCTCGCGCAGAGCCTCCAGCGCGTCGATCAACGCCTCGTCAGGCATACCATTCCTCCAGGGCGCCACGATGATTCAGATGGTAGCAGTATAACATGTCAACTATGGGGGATTCTTGCATGCGGCTGCCGGTTCCAGGACTTAAAGCGTCCGGCCCTATCCCCCGAGGATAGGGCCGGACGCTTTATTGCGTTTTGATTGGTCAGGCCGCGCACTGAATTTTAAGGGTCAGAGCGGGATGTTGCCGTGCTTGCGGCTGGGGCGGCCCTCGCGTTTGGTTGAGGCCATGGCGAGGGCGCGGATGAGCGTTGGGCGCGTCTGCCGCGGCTCGATCACGGCGTCGACGTAGCCGCGCGCGGCGGCGACGTAGGGGTTGGCGAACTGCTCCGTGTAGTCGGCGGTCAGCGCGGCCGCCGTCCCGGCGGGGTCATCCGAGGCGGCGAGATCGCGCCGAAAGATGATCCCGACCGCGGCCGAGGGACCCATCACGGCGATCTCGGCGGAGGGCCAGGCAATATTAAAATCGGCCCCAATGTGCTTCGAGCACATCACGTCGTAGGCGCCGCCGTAGGCCTTGCGCGTGATCACGGTCAGTTTGGGCACGGTCGCCTCGGCGTAGGCGTAGAGGAGCTTGGCCCCATGACGGATGATCCCGCCGTACTCCTGAGCCGTTCCGGGCAGGAAGCCCGGCACGTCGACGAAGGTGACGAGCGGGATGTTGAAGGCGTCGCAGAAGCGCACGAAGCGCGCCGCTTTCGTCGAGGAGGCGATGTCGAGCGTCCCGGCGAGGTGCTTGGGCTGGTTGGCGACGATCCCGACGGGGTGTCCGTCGAGCCGGGCGAAGCCGACGACGATGTTGGGGGCGTAATGCGGCTGCACCTCGAAGAAGTCCGCGTCGTCGACGATCGCGGCGATGGCCCGCGTGATGTCGTAGGGTTTCGTCGCGACCGGCGGGATGAGCGTCTCAAGGCTCTCGTCCTCGCGGTCGGGGTCGTCGGCCGGCGGCTCGTAGGGTGGGTCGTCGAGGTTGTTGGAGGGGATGAAGGAGAGCAGCCGCCGGATGTCCTCGATGGCGTCGTCCTCGTTGTCGGCGGCGAAGTGCGCCACGCCGGAGCGCCGCTCGTGGGTGTCGGCCCCGCCGAGTTCCTCGTGCGTTACGTTCTCACCGGTGACGGTCTTGATTACGTCGGGGCCGGTAATATACATCTTGGCAATGTCACGCACCATTACGACGAAGTCGGTGATGGCGGGGGAGTAGACCGCGCCGCCCGCGCAGGGGCCCGCGATGAGCGAGATCTGCGGCACGACGCCCGAGGCGCGCACGTTGCGGTAAAAGATGTCGGCGTAGCCGGCCAGCGAGACGACCCCCTCCTGGATGCGCGCCCCGCCCGAGTCGTTGATCCCGATGACGGGGCAGCCGATCTTGACCGCCAGGTCCATCACTTTACATATCTTCTCGGCGAAGACCTCGCCGAGCGAGCCGCCGAAGACGGTGAAATCCTGCGAGAAGACGACCACCTTGCGGCCGTCGATCGTGCCATGGCCGGTCACGACGCCGTCGCCGGGGACGCGCTGGCGTTCCAGGCCGAAGTTGTCGCTGCGGTGCAGGGCGAAGCGGTCGAGTTCGACGAAGGAGCCCTCGTCGAGGAGCAGGGCGATGCGCTCACGCGCGGTCAGTTTGCCCTTGGCGTGCTGCTTCTCCTGCGCGGCCGTCTCGTTCTCTTCGACGGCGGTGTTGCGCCGCCGCAATTCCTCTACCGGCGCGTCCGTCGACGCGCCGGCTCTGTCCTGTTGTAGCGTCATATCGTGCTCTTTTCCTCTCGCTAGATGATCATCGCGCCCGTGCCGACGATGTCGAGCTCGCGGACGACGGAGGCAAGGCCCGCCGCCAGCGCGGCGGCGCCCATAGCCGCCGCGATGGGGGCGGTGGGGCCGGCGCACAGGGCCAGGATGCTGGGGCCGGAGCCGCTCAGAGCCGCGCCGCTCGCGCCCGCCGCCAGCGCGGCGGCCATAACGGCCTGGATGGCGGGCGTTGCGCCGACGCGGTAGGGCTGGTGCAGGCGGTCGTCCATGGCCGCTCCGATGAGGTCGTGGCGATCCGTCAGTAGCGCGGCGACGAGGAGCGCCGCCCGGCCGACGGTGTAGGCGGCGTCGGCGTGCGGGACCGTCCGTGGCAGCGCCGCGCGGCTCTGGCGCGTCGAGACGCTGAGCGCGGGTGTGAGGACGGCCGCCCGTAGCCCCCTTGGGGGAGGGAGCGCCGCGACCAGGGGATGGCCGTCGGCGGCGAGGACCGCGACGGTAAACCCGCCGTACAGCGCGGGGGCCAGGTTGTCGGGATGCGGCTCGAGCTCGAGCGCCAGGCGCAGCACGTCCTCCCGACTCAAGGGGTCTCCGCACAACCGATTGGCCGCGACCATGCCGCCGACGATGGCCGCCGCCGAGCTGCCCAGGCCGCCGCCGACGGGGATGGCGTTGTCGAGGGTGACACGCTCCACGAAAAGACTCGCCCCGGTCGCGCGCAGCACGCGTTGCGCCGCGCGCAGCGCCAGGTTGCGGTCGCCGCGCGGCAGCCGGTCGTTCCCTTCGCCTCGTACCGTCACTATCGGTTGTGTCGGGCGCGACGTCGCCACGATCGTCACGGTGTTATGGAGGTCGAGCGCGAGGCCGAGGCAGTCGAAACCCGGCCCGAGGTTGGCGCTGGTGGCGGCCGCCCTGACGGTCGCGCGCGTCATCGGTCGTGCTGCTGGTGGTGGTGGAGGGCAATCTCGGTCACGACGGGGGAGCCTGGGCGCGGCTCGGCCGTCCCGCGGGCTCGCGCCATCGCCGACTCGAGATGCTCGATCTCCGCGTCGATCGTGTCGACCTCGCGGCAGAGCGGCACGAGGGCCGGATGGTGGATGGCGTTACGGCGGTAGAGGGTCAGGAGTTCGTCGAGCAGGGCGTCGCGCCGGCTACGCCGCGCCAGGCGCAGCGCGACCAGGCGCGCCTGTACTTCGCCGATGAAGCGCACGCGCGCGGCCTCCCGGCCGGCCCGGACGATCCCATCCTTCACGCTGTCGAACAGATCCATAAATACGTCAAGACTCTCACTCGGGCCGCTTGCCCCAGTATACGCGGCGGCGCGCCGCCGCGGCAACGTCTCTCACGGCTTAAAACAGTCGCGCCTGGCCGGTTGGACCGGGTTCGGGGATGCCCAGGTGCGCGTAGGCCAGCGGGGTCGCGACGCGGCCGCGAGGTGTCCGCTTGAGGAAGCCGAGTTGCAGCAGATAGGGCTCGTACACGTCCTCGACGGTGTCGCTCTCCTCGCTCGTCGCCGCCGCGATCGTGTCGAGGCCGACGGGGCCGCCGCCGAACTTCTCGACGATCGCGCGCAGGAGTTTGTAGTCGGTCGCGTCGAGTCCCAGGTCGTCGATCTCGAGCATGGAGAGCGCGGCGCGGGCGACGGGCAACGTGATATGCCCGTCCGCCCGCACCTGCGCGTAGTCGCGCACACGCTTGAGTAGGCGATTGGCCACGCGCGGAGTCCCGCGCGACCGGCGCGCGATCTCAGCCGCGCCGTCGGGGTCGATCGGTACCTTGAGGATGCCGGCCGAGCGGGTTACGATCTCCACGAGGGCCGTTTGATCGTAGAACTCGAGGTTATAGTGGACGCCAAAACGGTCGCGCAGCGGGGCGGAGATGAGCCCCAGACGGGTCGTCGCCCCGATCACGGTGAAGCGCTGCAGGGCCATGCGCAGCGTCCGCGCCGAGGGACCCTTGCCGATGATGAAGTCGACCGCGTAGTCCTCCATCGCCGGGTAGAGCGTCTCCTCGATCACGCGGTTGAGGCGGTGGATCTCGTCGATGAAGAGCACGTCGCCGGCCTGCTCGTTCGTCAGGATGGCGACGAGGTCGCCCGCCTTCTCGAAGGCCGGCCCCGAGGTGGTGCGGATATTGACGCCCATCTCGGCGGCGACGACGTTGGCAAGCGACGTCTTGCCCAGGCCGGGTGGTCCGTAGAGCAGGATGTGGTCGAGCGGCTCGTCGCGGTGCTTGGCCGCGTCGATCAGGATACGCAGGTTCTCTTTGACCTTGTCCTGCCCGATGTACTCTCCCAGACGGCGCGGGCGCAGGCTGCCTTCGGCGATGTCCTCATCCAGGGTTCCGGGCGCGATGATGCGGTCTTCCATGTCTATCCAGTGCTAGCGATAGAGGTGAACGGGTCCGTATTCTGCCGTTAGTATACGACGGCCTGAACGTAGGACTAGTGTACTAATGAGTCGACTGTCTCTACGCGCCGGTACACGCCGTTCGCGCGTGTGAGCAGGCGCGCGTTGTCGGCGACAAGCTCGCGCCGCAGGGTCGCGACGTCGTCGTGGTAGTCGACGAGGATCGCGTTGACCTCTTTCTCGCTGTAGACGCGGTCGGGCTCGAACTGCCGCGCCAGGTGGCGCAGGATGACGTCGCGCTTCTTGCGCTGGGTGGGAATCGTCTTGAGCCTGTCGTCGACGAGGTAATCGCGCAACACCTTCTGGTCGTATTTGGCCAGGTCGTCCGCGAGTTCAGGGCCGACCGGTTGCTCGGCGATGGCGCGCAGGGCGTCGAGCAGCGGTTGCCGATGAAGGCGGTAGACCGTGTAGTATTGCTCGTGCTCCGCCTCGACGAGCCCGGCCGCGCGCAGGATCGCCAGGTGGTGCGAGGCCGTGGCCGGGGTTAGGTCGACCGCCGCCGCGAGTTCCTCGACCGAGAGCGCCCGCGTACTGAGCAACGCGACGATCCTGATGCGCTTCTCGTCGGCCAGCGCCTTAAACAACGGCGCGATGTCGATCATCGTTCTCTCCTCACACACTCGTCGGATGCGCTCACGCGCGCGCGCCCGTCCGACCCCTTTCTATGCCATCATCATAATACAGCAAAATATATAAAGACAAATATCGAAACGAAAAGAGAGATCGTGGCTCGACAAAAGCCGTGGTATTCTGGCGGCCGGCGCCTCTCACGAGGCGTGGGGCGCCAGGCGCGGACGCGGATGGCGGCGCACGGCGCGCGGCGCGCGGCGCGCGGATAGCCCGTCGTCCGCCATGACCCTTCGGGGTCAGGCTTGCTTGCTCATCGCGTCCACCGCCCTCCTCAGCACATCCGGGTCGACGTTGCCGCCGGTGAGGACGAGGGCGACGGGTGTGCCGCCGGGTGGGATGAGGCCCGCGAGAACCGCCGCGACGGCGACGGCCGCCGAGCCCTCAATGGCCAGGTGCTCGCGCGCGAGGGTCTCACCGATGGCCGGCAGCAGCGTTTCTTCGGGGACGAGGGCGACGGGTACGCCCAGCGCGCGGCATACGTCCAACGTTGTCTGGCAGACCTCGCCGGCCAACCCGTCGGCGAGCGTCGGCGGCGTCTCGACGGGCGTGAGGCGTCCCGCTTGTAGGGCGTCGTGCATGGCGGCCGTATTGCCGCTCTGCACGCCGAGGACGCGTGGGTGGGCGGGGTGATCGGCGGCGGCGATGGCTACGCCGCCGATGAGTCCGCCGCCGCCGACAGGAACGACGAGCAGCGCTGTGGCGGCGTCCTGCTCGAAGATCTCGAGGGCCAGCGTCCCCTGCCCGGCGATCACGGCCGGATGGTCGAAGGCCGGGATGTAGATCGCCCTCGTCCTGGCCGCCAGGTCCTCGGCATAGGTGTGCGCCTCATCGTAGCCCTGTCCCTGCCGCACGACCGTGCCGCCCCACGAGCGCGTGCGCTCGACCTTGACCGCGACGGCGTCGCGCGGCAGGACGATCGTGGCCGCGATGCCAAGCCGCGCGGCGGCCCAGGCGACGGCCTGTCCATGGTTGCCGGCCGAGGCGGTGACGACGCCGCGCGCCTTCTCGTCCGGCGTCAACTGGAGCAGGACATTGAGCGCGCCGCGCGCTTTGAACGAACCGGTTTCCTGTCTGTTCTCCAGCTTCAGCAAGACTGGGCGTCCCGCCGCGTCCGAGAGCCACGGCGACGGCACGAGCGGCGTGCGCCATACCCAGTCGCGGATGCGCTCCCGCGCGGCCCCCACATCCGCGGATGTGACCGGTAGCGCGCGCGGCGCCAGGCCGCTAGACGCGCGCGGGATAGGTAGATGAAAGTTGTCCACGTCGTCCACGTCGTGTTGCTCACAGTCGTTGTGCTGACGTTCTACCGATAGCGTACCGCCTACCGACAGCTTACCGTTCCCGTGCTTTGTTCATGTGGTTTAGATCTCAATGTTGGATTTGGGTCGGCAACGCGCGCGGCGCCTATGTTATGCTGAAGAGACGCTCCAGACAACCACCATGCCCCTCGATGGAAGGCGCCATGTTGCTGGATTATTATCCCGCGCTGCCCCTGCCCGACGCGGCTCTCCACGATCCACGACGCCTGGCGACCCTTGGGCGCACCGACTTGCTGGATAGTCCGCCCAGCGAGGTCTTCGACCGCTTCACCCGCCTCGCCGTCACGATCCTGCGCGTTCCCGTCGCGCTGATCACATTGGTCGACGCCGATCGCCAGTTCTTTCTCAGTTCGGTTGGGCTCCCCGCGCCATGGGACTCTTTGCGGCAAACGCCGCTCTCGCATTCCTTTTGCCAGTATGTCGTCGCCTCCGGCGCGCCCTTGCTCGTCGCCGACGCGCGGCGCCAGCCGCGGCTCAAGGACAACGCGGCGATCGTCGACCTCGGCGTGGTGGCGTACGCGGGCTTCCCGCTGCGCACCTACGAGGGCGTCGTCCTGGGCAGTTTCTGCGTCATTGGACGCCGACCACGCGTGTGGCGGCCACGCGAGGTTGCGATCGTACACGATGTAGCCGCGGCGGTGACGACGGACATCGAACTGCGGTTGTGTCGTTGACACTCCCCGCCCTAAAGGGCGAGGCTTCTTGCTTCATCCAGCGTTGCTTCCATCGGGAGTCTGACACGCGGTCCACAAGCGTTTTCACTCTCCGTGTGCCCCACGGCGAGTATTCGTAGCCCCTCATCTTTGATATTGCACGCTGCGTTCGGTCCACATGCTCGGCATCTTGAGCAAAGCGGGAAACTCCTGGCGCAACACGCGGGCCGTATACCCCTGAGGCGGTGGGCGATCTGATTGGGCGCCCAATCAGGTGAGGCCGAGACGAACAGGTGCAGGTGGTCGGGCTGAATCGCCAGGTCCAACACGTCCATCTCTACCTCCTCGGCTTTCTCTCGAATGAGGTCATTCAACTTGCGCGCGGGTTCTTTGGCTACGCGGACGGATTATTGACGGCGTTGGTGCTGCCGGAGCGGAAGCCGTCGAGGTCGAGCGTCACGTAGCGGTAGCCCAGTTCGTGCAGCTTGGCGGTGATCCGTGCGCGAACGTCGGGCTGGACTAGCCGCGCGAGGTCGTCGATACCGACCTCGATCCGGGCGGTCTTCTCGTGCGAACGGACACGCAGATCGCGCACGCCGAAAAGCCGAATAAAGCGCTCGGCCTCTTCGATCATACGAATTGCCTCCACGGTAATCGCTTGGCCGTGGGGGATGCGAGATGAGAGGCAGGCCATAGCCGGTTTGTTCCAGGTCGGCAGTCCAAGCTCACGCGAGAGTTGTCGTATCTCGCGTTTGTCCAGCCCCGCCTCGGCCAGAGGGCCTCGGACCTCCCACTCGCGCGCCGCGCGTTGTCCCGGCCGATGGTCGCCCAGGTCGTCGACGTTGACGCCGTAGACGAGGTGCGGGAGGTCTAGCCGGTCGGCGAGGGGCCGCAGCTTGGTGAACAATTCGTCTTTACAGTGGTAGCAGCGGTTGGCGTCGTTGGTGCGAAAGGCGGCGCTGAGCATCTCTTCGGTGTGTACTTCGACCAGGCGCGCGCCGATCGTCGCCGCCAGGTCTCGCGCGGCCCGCACTTCGTCGGCCGGGATCGTCTCCGAGAGCGCGATGGCGGCGACGGCGCGCTCCCCGAGCACGTCGTGGGCGATCTTGAGCAGTAGCGCGCTGTCGACCCCGCCGCTGAACGCGACGACGACCCCGCCAAGTCTAGACAGGATTCCCCGTAGTTTCTCGTGTTTCGCCGCGAGCGCGTGCGCCGACATAGGCGGCTTGATCGTCGTTAACACCAGGTCTCCTGTCCTTTACCCTTTTACAACCTTACGGCTTTACAGCCAGACAGTATGTCCTCGTCGGCGCGCGGCTTTCCTGAGAGCCTTGGCCTCATGCTTGTAGTAGCGCCGCATCCAACGGTCGTGTCGGCGTGGCCGCACCCGACCGTAGTGGCGGGTCGAGGCGACGTAGAGGATAACCAGGAAGAGGGCCCCGGAGCCGAGCGCCGCCGCGGCGATGGCGGCCACGACCAATACGGCGGCGATGGCCGCGATCGCGGCGACCGCCAGGACGGCGCCGACCGCATAGAGGGTGAGTCGTCCCCGGTACGTTTGCGCCGCGTACACGGCGGTGCGTCGCAGGAATCCGGTTAGAGCGCCCTCGTCGCCGTCTCCAACTTTGTTCGTCGCGGGAACGTTGGGGGCGAGTCGCTCCGTCGACGAGGCTATCACCTCGTACGCCGGGACGGCGGCGCCGCAGTTGTGGCAAAAACGTTGGCCGCTCGCGAGGCCGCCCTCGCCGCAATGAACACAGGTCATCGCTCTCTCCTCACGATCTCTACGATACCCGGGCGAAGCTCTCGCTCAAAAGGTCATAGCTGCTCTCGAGCGCCTGTGACAGCACACGCGTATCGGCCAGGACCGGCATGAAGTTTGTGTCACCCGTCCAGCGCGGCACGATGTGCAGGTGAATATGGTCCGCCACCCCCGCGCCGGCCGGCCGGCCAAGATTCATCCCGGTGTTGAACCCGTCGGGGCGCATCCCCAAGCGCAGCGCGCGCACGCAGCGCTGCGCCACGGTCATCATCTCGGCCAGCGTCGCCGGGTCCGCTTGCGTGAGATCGCCGACGTGGGCGTACGGCACGATCATGAGATGGCCATTGTTGTAGGGGTAGGCGTTGAGGATGACGAAGACGCGCTCGGCGCGCAGGACGATCAGATTTTCGCGGTCGCGCCCCTCGCGCGGCTTATCGCAGAAAATACAGCCGTCCTTGTCTTTTTCTCCGTCCGGCGCCGACACATACGCGTCGCGCCACGGCGCCCACAATCGCTCCATACGTGTATCTTAGCACGAGGAGCCGGCCCTGAGGGGCCGACGTACGCTTACAGCCACCCCAATCTTTGCAGGGCTTTCTCACCCAATTTGCCGACCTGCACGGCCAGTGAGGGATCGCCGTACTCGGAGTGGTATTCCAGGCGCGCGTTGCGGAAGTATTGCACGAGATACGTGCGGCCCGAGCCGTCCCCTGTCGACAACTTGAGCGCGGGTGTGACCGGCGGCCCCAGTAGATCGCTATGCGCCTTCGCGAACGGCGCGAAATTCCTATCGACGTCGTAACTTCCCTTGCCGTCATAGCCCGCCGGGAGGTTCTCTAAGCCCAGGGGCGCCGGCACGACTTTATCGCCCTCCTGGAGGAGTTCCATGTTGGCGAAGTACTGCGCGCGCACGCCGCCATGCGCGGAATCGACGAAGGCCTCGGTCTCAGGGGAGCCGATAATGCCGGACGCGCTTTGCCAGTATGAGAGGAACGGCTCACGTAACGTGTGCCCCCCGTTGTTAGAGGAATATCGTACCCCCGGTTGGCGGGGGTCCGCCACGCCGTCGACCGGCAGCGCCACACGATGCACGGCCGTGACGGACAGCACCGGACCGGCCGCCGCGCCCGCGACGGCGCCGTCGTCCGTCCATGTCGCGCCGTCGTCCGTGCTCACCTGAACGTTGCCGCTCCCGTCGCCGAGGATGAGCGTGCCGCCCTGCTGCGGATCTTGCGCCAACGCGGTGATCCCGCCCACGACGCCTCCAATAGTCTCCACGCTCCACGTGTTTCCGCTGTCGGACGACATGTAGAGGGCGCCGCCGCTCGTGGAGGCGGCGAAGACGCGTCCCCCGTCGGTCACGACCGCGGAGAATCGGCCCGTGGGTAGGCCGTTACGCAAAAGCGTCCAGGCGCCGCTCGCATTGCGCCACAGACCCTGTGACGTAGCGACGAAGAGGACGGAGGGGTCCGTTCCACTCACGGCCAAACCGGTCGGGGCGGTCCGCCAGGGGACCCGGCGTAGCGTTGTCCAACGTTGCCCCCCGTTACGACTTGTCCACATGCCGCTGGTCCCCACCATGTAGAGGATGGCGGGGTTCTGCGGCGCTTGCGTCAGCATACTTACGGCGCGGGTGACCCTCGCATCCTGTGTCCATGACATACCGTAGTTCACACTGATGTACAGTCCGTGATCGGTCGCCGCGAGGACTGTTTGCGGGCTTTGCGCGGGTACGAGGAGGTCGCGCACTGTGCCGACGCGCAATGTCTGATTCCAGTTCACGCCCCCGTCATGGCTCACGTAGCCACCGCCCTGCGTCCCCGCGTACACGGCGCGCCAGTGGGCGGCGTCTCCGACCGCTACGGCAAGGGCGTCGGCGGGCAGGCTTGCCGTCGTCGCCCACGTGGAGGTCGAGGCTCCGCTGCGGTAGACGCCCCCGCCGCTCACGCTGGCGTAAAACGTCGATGTGGGCGACGTGATAGCGTCGCTCGGACGCGCTTTCGCCAGCGCCGTTCCTCCTGAGACGAGGAGGGGCATGAGGAGGGGTAGGAGGATGCGGGCAAGGCGCATGGACGACGCGGATCCTTTCCAGGGGATAGGCGCGCACTGGACATAAAACGTGGTCGCGGCGCGCGATTATCGAGTCAGGGATGGCTCTGACTCTAGTGTAGATCCCGCGGCGGCCGCGCGCATGATGTAAAACTCACGAACACCCTATCCAGTTCGCTACCGTATGTCCTCCCCACGCGCCGCGGAGGGGGAGGGGTGGCGCTCGCCGTTACCGCCCGCGTGTGGGAGGGGCGGGTGAGAGGATGAGGGCACGCTCGCTTCGAGCACCGTCCCACGGCCGGGCTGGGAGACGATGGTGAGGGCTCCGTCGAACTCGGCGAGGCGTTCGCGCATCCCAATAAGGCCGAGGTGGTCTCCCGGCAGATCCTCGAAGCGGGCCGGCGCGATGAAGCCGCGGCCGTCGTCGCGCACACGCAGGCACGCTCCGTCCCGGAACGCCACCTCGACGCGTATTTGCCGCGCGTGCGCATGGGCGAGGGCGTTGTTCAACCCCTCCTGCGCGACCCGGAAGAGCGCGAACTCAAGCTCGGCAGGTAGCCGTTGCTCGGCGCCGTCGACCGTCAGGCTCACCCGCGTCGTCGCGTCGCGCTCGTCGGCCTCGGCTACAAGATCGCGTAGGGCAGGGACGAGCCCCAGGTCGAGGATGGCGGGGCGCAGCCCGTTACAGATGCGGCGCGTCGCCGTTAGAGCGTCCTGCGCGGCGGCGAGCATGTCGGCCCAGATAGCGGGCGGCGGGGCGCGGTCTTCGCCGTAGCGGCGCAATTGGCGCGTCAGGGCGATAAGTTCCTGCGCCACGACATCGTGCAACTCGCGCGACAGGTGGGCGCGTTCCTGCTCGTGGGCATGAGACAACCGGTGCGTAAACTGGGCCAGCGTCGCGGTACGGTCGCGCAGGTGACCGACGAGGTCCAGGGCGTTGAGGGCCAGGGCAAGCACGCCGGAGAGCGCCGCGATCTCGTCGATGTCGGGCGCGTCAAAAGGTTCCCCCGAGACGCGCGGGCCGAGCGTGAGCGCGCCATGCTGACCCCCATCCCACCAGAGGGGCGCCCAGAGCGTCGCGTCGAGGCGGCGCACGACCGCGAGGGCGGCCGGCGGGAGCCCTGATGCCGTGGGCGCGAACGGACGCGTTGCCTCGGGCCGCGCGGCGACGAGCGCCGCGTCTATCGGCACGGTCGCGTCTCGGCGCGCGGCGGGGCCGAACACACGGTACTCGTTGGCGGGGCAGTCGAGACCTTCGAGCAGGATCGAGACGGCGCGCACGCCGAGCAGCGCCGGCAGGCGTGTCACGACGCCCGTGGCAAGCTCGCCCGGGGAGGACGCCGCGTCGGCGAGTTCTTCGACAAGACGCAGGGCCGTCGGATAGTCCGGCTCCCGCCGCCGCGCCGCGCGCGTCACGAGGGCCGCCGCGAGCCGCTGCGCCAGCGGCAGAAGGAGCAGGGCGGCCGCGATGAGGGGCGCGCGCGCCGCCGCGTCGACGTGGGGCCAGAGCGCGGTGAGGGCGATTCCGCAGACGACGATCGCCGCGACGTAGGGGAGCAGCGTCCGCGCCGCGCGGTCGAGGCGGCGTAGCCGCGTGTCGTCCGCGACGAGCAGCGCGGCGTAGAGGCCGGCCAGGGGCGCGAGGCCCAGCAGGCTCCACGTGGGCGTAAGCGTCGCCGCTGCCGGGACGAGCGGGGCGAACCGGCCCGTGAGGACGGCGATGACGGTGAGGCCGGGCCAGAGGGCGAGGGGGAGCAGCCCGAGGGTCGTGGCCAGCAACGCGACGCGCAGCCGCCAACGGCGTGGCTCATCGCGTGTCCGTGTATGGGCGGTGGCCGGCCCGACAATCGTGGCCATGGCGAGGACGCCCATCGTGGCTACGATCCAGGCCACGGCGATGTCCGGCCGCGGTAGGCCGACGACCGCGCCAAGCACGGCCGTGAGGGCTGGGAGACCAGCCGCGACGCCGACGACGACGGTGAGCGCGCGGAAGGCGTCGCCGCGCCTCTTCCCGCGCGCCGGACCCCTTGCGAGCGAGACCCCGGCGAGCGTCAGCGCGGCGAGGCCGACGAGCAGGCTCGGCGTCAGGACGGGCCATGGCCAGTAGGCGGGGCCGTCGCGGGCCACGAGCGCGATGGACGCCAGCGCGAACGCCAGCGCGGCGAGGGAGTACAGGCGCGCGGGAAGCGCGCGGCGCGGCAGGCCGAACGCCAGTCCCGTAAGCCACAGCGTCAAAGCCGCGATGAGCGCGACGATGTCGCCCCCCACCTCGGCCCCTGATGGCCCGGTTACCCCCGCCCCCGTCGCATCCACGAGCGGCACGCCAAGCGTCGTAAAAGAGCCGGCCGTTCCCTCGGTAAGGTAGACGATGCCCCGCGGGGCGTGCGCCAGGTCCGAGAAGCCGCCCCGGGGCGCCGCGACGCCATCGATCGCGCGGATCGTATCGCCCACGTGAACCCCCGCCAACGCCGCCGTCCCCGTGGGGTCGAGGAATAGGACGCGTCCGTCGCCCGTCGCCAGTAGTCCGAGGCGCGGCGCCTGTCGCAGCAGATCGCGCACCGTGGTCAGGCCGGCCACGAGGACGAGGAGGGACAAGATCCCGAGCGCTACTTGAGTTGGGCTCGGGCGGCCTGGCCGACGCGCTGGCGCGCGGCGTCCCACGGCGCGCGCCCACGGGGCCGACCCCGCGACCCCCGAGGGGGGTCCGGCGCGTCGCACGGGTAGGGGGGTCGGCGCCTGTGCCACGTCTAGCCCTCGCGCGCCGGCTCGACGAGGCCGTTCTGGATGGCGCACAGGATAGCTTTAGCGCGCGTGTTGACGGCCAGCTTGCTATAGATCGAGCTCGTATAGTTCTGAACGGTCACTTTGGTCACGAAGAGCTTCTTCCCGATCTCCACGTTGTCGAGTCCCGCGGCCATGAGGGCGAGCACCTCGAGTTCGCGCGGCGTCAACTCGCCGAGAGGCCCCTTCGACGACGGGCGCCCGCTCGCGGTGTCGGCCTTGGCCTGGATACGTGGGGTTAGGTATGGCTCGTGTCGCCCGGCCGCGCGCACCGCCGCCAGGATCTCGTCGTCGGGCGCGTCCTTGAGCACGTAGCCCGTGGCGCCCGCTTCGAGTAGGCCGAACACGTAGCGGTCGTCCTCGTAGGCCGAGAGGATGAGCACCTGCGTCTCGGGGACGCTGCTCTTGATGGCTTTGCAGGCGCGGATGCCGTCGAGGCGCGGCATGCGCACGTCGAGCACCGCCACGGCGGGGCGCTCCCGCCGCACCAGGTCGATCGCTTCATCCCCGTCGGTCGCCTCGCCGACGACCTGGAGGTCGGGCTGTTCCTCCAGGAGCGCGCGGAGGCCGCGTCGCGCCACCGGGTGATCGTCGGCCAGGATGAGCCGCAGCCGTCCCGTCTCCTCGTCCATGACGTCCCTCACTCCTATTGACCCTTACCCGAGAGGTAGCTCAACTGTACCCCGCCCGGCGCCGCGATGTTGTTTGGGTCGTACTCCATGCGCACGTTCTGGAAGTATTGCACCAGAACCTGCCCTCCAAAGCCGTCGGTGCGCGTGGCCTTGACGGCCTGCGAGATGGGCGGACCGAAGATGCTCGCGCCGTAGCGGTCTTGGTATTGACGCCAGAAGCGATAGAAGTGCGAATCGACGAAGTAGTCGATCGGTTTGGGGAAGTATGCCAACCCGAGGTTGAAGGCATCGCGTTTCTGTGATGGGGTCGGATGTGAGAAACGCTCACGTCCCGCCAGGGCCATGCCCATCGGCGCGAGGCGGACGCCCTGGCGGGGCGTCCACTCCATCCGTACCTTGCCGAAGTCTTGCGTCACGAGCCCCGATGGCGCCGCTTTAGCGGCGGCGACGGGGTACCCGAAAAGCCCTGTCGCGGTCCCGCTGTACCCGCCGTACCCGCCGTATTCAAGATAGAAGGCGCGGAACGGTCCGCATACGTCGACCAGGAGCGACTGCGAGGGGCCATAGCCCTTGCACGACGACGACGCGAACGCGGCGGGAAGGGAGAGCGGACGCGCGGGATTCCGCCACTCGGCGTCCGTCAGCGCGTCGACGAGGAAGGCGTTCGGGACATGCCGCGCCGAATCTGTCCAGGAGAGGCTTTGCCCGACGCCATGGGCACCCTCATACAGGGATCCGTCCTGTCCCACGGCCAGCATACCCCCGTCGGCAAGGGGACGGAGAGCAATGATGGGGGCGCCGAGGTCGGGGCGCGCCAGGCGCCACGAGGCCGTCGCGAGACTGCCCGACCGGCGCTGGAGGAAAAGGCCCCGATTCGTCGCCGCGTAGAGATCGTTGCTCGATGGGTCGGGATCGGCTTGCAGGGCGTAGACGGCGGCCCCGATGGGGAGGCCGTTGATCCCGACACGGTACGGCGCCGCGTCGGTGGGCGTGCCCCAGACGCCGTGCCCACCGACGGCCACGAACGGCGTTTTGCCGTCGGGACCGAGGGCCATCGCCGTGATCGTGGCCCCGCTCCAGGCCGGCGGGGCCATAGAGCGCCAGCGCGCCGTGGCGCTCGTGGCATAGTAGAGATGATCGGCCGCCGCCGCGTAGAGCCCCCCCGGCAGCGCGAGCAAAGCCGTCGGCCGCGCGTCGGCGGGCCACCCCTGTCCCCAGACCTGCCAACCGGCGCCTTTATAGCGTAGTACGCGATCCCCTGCCCCATAGAGGGCGCCTCGTGTGTCCGTGGCGAGGGCGGTGATCCCGGCCGGCCCGACGAGGCTCGACGATGGGACGGAGAGGCGCCGCCACGTCGAGCCTCTGTCGGCTGTTTGGTAGACGTCGCCATTGGTGACGTACGCCGTCCCTTTGTCGCTGGGTTTAGGATCGGCGACGATGGTGTAGAACGTGCCCCGCGGCAAACCCGTCGGCACGGACGTCGACCAACGGGCGCCGCCGTCTCGTGACACCTGCACGCCAGCCCTGGCCGAGACGACCAGCAGCACCGGATCGGAGATGCGCGCCGGGGCCGCGACATGTAGCGCGCCCGGGGCGGGTCGCCGCGCGGCGGAAAGCGCGATGGTGGGGGCGAGAACGCCGGCCAATAAAAAGGCCAGCGAAAGCTTGCGCATACTTCATGTTACCCCGCGCCGCCTGAATGAACAATGAACATATCCCCCTCAAAGGTTCCCCCTCCCGGGTTCCTACAGCTCGTAGCTCGCGTTGACGCGCTTGTAGGTGGGATCGTCCGCGCGGAAGCTGTCGGCGTCGGTGCCGACCAATGCGGCCGTGAGCGCCGCGAGGAGTTGCAGCGGGACGACGGCAAGAATTGGGCTGAGGACCTCGGGGACGGGCGCGAAAGGGACGACCGTCGGCGTGGTGGACAGGTCGCCCGGGGCCGGGAGGGACGCGAGCGCGCGCTCATCGGCCACGAGCAGGAGGCGCGCCCCGATGAGGTCCAGCGCCCGCACGAGGTCGGCCGTGCGCTCGGTGGCCGGTCCCTCCGCCGCGATCACGACCGCCACGTCGCCCTCCTCGACCGCTTGCAGCGCGCCGTGCAGCGCCGTCTCGAGCTCGAATCCCTCGGCCGCGAGGTACGACGACTCCTTGATTTTAAGCGCCCCCTCGCGCGCCGTCGCGGCGTTGGGTCCCGCCCCCGCCAGGACGAGCCGTCGGCGCGTCGCCAGGACCTCGGCGACCGCGCGTACCGCGTCCTCGTGCCCGAGTAAGGTCTCTATCGCCGCCGGCACGCCCAGCAACGCGGCGCGCAGCGGGGCGACATCGGCCCCGGTCCGCTCGCCCGCGGCCACGGCGATGAGCGCGAGCGCGGCGAGGTTCGCGGTGTAGCTGGCCGTATGCGTGGCGGATTTCTCCTGCGGCGCGGTGGCGATGACGACATCCGCCCCTTCCATCGGCGAGTCCTGACCGGTGATCCCGATGATGCGTGCGCCCGCCGCGTGCGCCCTGGCGATCGCGCGGTTGCCGTAGCGCTTGCTCCCGCGGTGGCTGATGGCGATGAGGGCGTCGTCGGGACCGAGCGGACGCGGGTACGAGACGAAGTCGAAGTTCGTGGTGGCGGTCGCCTCCAGCCCTGCCAGGCGCAACAAGTACTCGCCGACGATGGCGGCGTGGCTGCTCGTCCCGGTCCCCGCCAGGTAGACGCGACGCGCTCCGACCAGCGTTTCCGCCGCCCGCGCGGCCGCCTCCCCCCACCCTTCCAGCCCCGCGCGCACGACCGCTGGCTGTGTCTCGATCGTGTCGTACAGCGCCGATCGCGGCGCTACCCTTCTCGTCATCTCGCGTCCCTCCTTTGGGTCATGGTATGTCGGGCGCGCAACGGGGCGCGCCCCGTTGCGCGCCCCGTTGCGCGCCCCATGATAGCCGCATTGTAGACGCAATGGCGGCAGGTAATCAAAGAGCACGACGAAGGGATATCGTTAGAGCACGGCTACGGGCTACGGCTGGCGGTATCGCGCTCCCGCCAGGTCGTACGGCGTTACAACTCGACGGGCGTGTCTTGCTCGTGTCCATCGTCGCTCGTTATGGTGCCGGTCGTGACGCCGGCCGTGGCCCCAAACGTGCGACTCTCCTGGCGCTGGCGTCCCCCGTCGATTCCCCGTCGATTCCCCATTGATTGTCGAGGTAGCCACTATGAGTCAGATCAACGTCAACGCCGGCCCGCCCCCGTCCGACGCCCCGCCACCCCGCCCGCGGTCGTTGTGGCCCATCTATGTGGTCGTCGCCATCCTGGCGGTCGTGCTGCTCGCCGCGCTCCTGCTGCGTAGGGGAGGGCAGCAAGCCTCGTCGCCTCCCCCGACGGCCACGGCGACGGCGGGAACCGCACGAAGTTCGGGCGGACCGACCGCGACCGTCGGTGCGGCGGGTGGATCGGGCGGCGCCGCGACGAACACGCCCGCGCCAGGTGGGGCGACGAACACACCCGCCTCGGCGGCGACGCCGCAACCGCCCACGAATCCGACGTTCCTGCGCGCCGCCTCGGGCTCGTGTACGGTCCACCGCGTCTTATGGACGTGGACGGGCGCCGAGCGCGCGACCTCCTATGATGTCGTCCTCTACGATCCTCAAACCGGCGCGACGGTGAAGAACGCCGTGGCGTCGACGCCAGCGTACACATTGACGGCCGGCCCCGGAGCGAGGGTCGCGCTCAAGCTGCGTAGCCGCAACGCGGCAGGGACCGCGCAAGGCTACTTCACGCCGGGGAGCGTTGGGCTCGTCCCGCCCATTACGACCAACCCGACCGCCATGACCGTCGCCACGGCCGGCCACACGATCACGTTCTCCTACACCGGTTCGCGCCATGCCACGGCCTACGACGTCGTGCTGTACCACTACAGTGGCGGCGCGGCCCAGACCGACATCACGGCCCACACGGGCCAGGGTCACTGGGGGACCGCCGTGACCCCCGGCGTAGACTACTACCTCAAGGTTCGCTCGGTCGGTACCTGCGCCCCGGCGACCTACTATACGCCCCCGGTCCATGCCAGGGTCGGCGCGTAGTCTCGACGGGGGGCGCGAGCGTGGCGCCCGTAGCACGTCGTGGGCAAGCACTTTGGACGTACCGGCGCCGTTCCTTACGTCGCGACGTCGCGCTCCGTGTCTCAAGAATACGTGTGGAACCCGCGGCCGGCGGCTTTGCCGGTGTAGCCGGCGAGGACGAGGCGGCGTAGCAGAGGCGCCGGGCGGTAGCGATCGTCGCCGTACTCGGCCTGCAGCGCTTCGAGCACGGCCAAGATCTCCCCCAGCCCGATCTCGTCGGCGAGCTCCAGCGGACCCCGCGCGTAGTTGACGCCCAGCCGCATGGCCGTGTCGATGTCCGGCGCCGAGGCGACCCCCTCGGCGATCGCGAAGGCCGCCTCGTTGACGATAGTCGCCAGCACGCGCGGCAGGACCGCCCATGAGCCCGGCGGCAACGTCTCGGGCGTGAGTTCGAGCGTCCGCAGGAACTCTATCGCGCGCTCGACGGCGCGCGGCGCGCTACCCAGGCCGGGCAGCACCTCGGCCACTGTCCCCTCGCGCAGGGGTCCGAACACGCTGAACCCCACCACGCGCTCGCCGTGTACGGCGTACGAGGCGGCCTCGTCGGCCGAGAAGGCGCTACAGAGCGAGAGGAGAGGGCGGCCGGGCGTCAGGCGCTCGTCGAGCAGGGCGATCGCCTCGAATCGCTCCTCGCCGGCGACGCGCCACAGGTCGAGCCCCGCCACGCCGGAGCCCAGCGTGAGCGGAGCCCCGGCGGACGTGTCCCTCCCTTCGTCCTCCTCGGACAGCACGACCGGCTGGTAGCCGCTCGCCCGCACGCGCGCGATCATCCACTCGCGCAGCGTATCGCCCGGCGCGCCGGTTATAAAGACCCTGCCGCCCGCCATTGTCGGTCCCTTCTCTATCGTCTCTCTATCGTCCTACCTGGCGCAATTGGGGAGGGCCCGGCCGTGGAACGATCGGGCTACCTCCGTGGAGTATGTCCCTTTCGGCCTGTAATTCGTGCGTGATAGGCCCCTATTCGATCGGCAAGATGGGCGCGTTTACGGCTACCGGCCCGTGAACGTGGCCCGGCGCTTCTCCATGAAGGCCGCGACCCCTTCCGCGAAGTCGCCGGTGTGGCCCGCGAGGTCCTGCAGGTCGGCCTCCTGGTTGAGCGCCTCCTCCAGGTCCAGGGTGAGGGCGGCGTTCATGGCCCGCTTCGTCAGTCCAATCGCGCGCGTCGGCGCCTGGGCCAGCCGCCCGGCCAACTCCATGGTTGCGCTCATCAGCGCCTCGCCGGGGACGACGTTGGCGACGAGGCCGAGGTTCCGCGCCGTCTCCGCGTCGAGCGGGTCGCCAGTGATCGCCAACTCCAGGGCTTTGCCGAACCCCACGAGGCGTGGCAGAAAAAAAGTCGCTCCCGAGTCGGGGATGAGCCCGATGCGGACGAAGGCCTGGATAAAGCTCGCCTTGTCGGCGGCCACGCGCAGGTCGCAGGCCAGCGCCAGCGAGCAGCCCGCCCCGGCGGCGACGCCGTTGACGGCGGCGATGACCGGTTTCTCCATCGTGCGGATCGTCAGGATCATGGGGTTATAGTCGCGGCGCAGCGTCTCGGCGAGCGCGTAGTCGCCCCCATCCGCGCGGTCCCGGAGGTCTTGCCCCGCGCAGAAGGCGCGTCCCGCTCCGGTGATGACGAGGCAGCGCACGGCCGCGTCCTCCGCGGCCGCCCGCAAGGCCGCGATAAGCTCGCCCTTGAGCGTCTCGTCGAACGCGTTGAGCGACTCCGGGCGATTGAGCGTGATCGTGCGGACACCGTTCGCGTCGTCGATCAGCAGCGTCTCGTAAGCCATGCCTGCCCCCTTTCGTGTCCCGCTCCATTGTATGCGCGTCGTATGCGCGTCTGCTATGGGCGCATGTTTCCCGTTTCCCATCGCGCGCCGCCAATCCTCTGTATGCGTGCCCTATTGTCTCACCGCAGCCGAGCGTGGTCAAAGGGGCGGGCTGTCCCTTTGTCCCTGCCAGTGGCTGGTATGCCAGACGCGGCCGTCCGGCGCGCGGGCTCCGATGGCCGCGCCGGTCCCACAGACGACGGCGACGCCCGTTCCGTCTGGCGAGCCGGCGCGGAGCACGCCGATAGAGTCGTGGACGATGATGACGCGCCGCCCGAACCCGCGCCATGGCCGCGCGCAAGAAGTCGAAATCCTCAGGCCAATCGGCTCCGCCATGTTGAAGTCGCCGGCAACCAAGGCGTCGGCGCCGACGCCCGCCATGGCTAGGGCCGCGCGCACGGCCGCCTCCGCGGCGGATGCGGCGCTGTAGACATTCGTGGAGTCGTAGATGTCGCCGCATCCGCCGCGGCCGGCCCCGATGATCGCGCCGTCGAGGCGCGCGACGAGCGCGATCGTCTTGGTGTTTCCCGCGTCGACGCCCAGCGCGTAAGCCGCTGACTCCGTTTCCATCGCGCGCCGTTAGACGTTGCCGATCGAGGCGGCCGCCGGACCCGGCCACGCGGCCCTGTCCGCCAGGACCGTGACGCCGGCCGCGCGACGCAGGTAGGAGGCCGGAACGTCGGGCGTGATCGGACCCTCGACGGCGCGGCGTAGGATGTCCCGCTTGTGCGGGCCCGAGACGACGAGGAGGGTCCGGCGCGCGGCCAGCAGGGTCGTCATGCCGGCGGTCAACGCCTGGCGGGGGACCCTGTCGCGCCCGCCCCAGTAGCGCGCGTTGCTCTCGACGCTCGCGGGTGTCAACTCGACGACGCGCGTTGGGGCGTCGTCGTCGGCCGGCGGCTCGTTGAACCCCAGGTGCCCGTTCGGGCCCAGGCCCAGCACGGCGAGGTCGATGCCCCCGGCCGCCTCGATCGCGGCGTCGTAGGCGCGGCACGCCTCCTCCGGGTTCCGCGTATCGCCCCGCAAGCGCACGACGTTGTCCTCGGGCACGGCGAGCGGATCGAGGAATGACCGCTTCATCCATCCATAGAGCGACCGATGGTCATCCGCCCCGAGGCCTAGATAGGCGTCCAGTTGGAAGATGCGCGCGTGTGACGCGTCGAACTCGCCCCGCCGTCGCCGCGCGGCCAGCTCCCCATAGACGCCCATCGGCGTCTCTCCCGTCGCCAGGATGATGCGCGCGGTCGGCTCTGTCGCGATCAGGTCCGCGATCAGGTCGGCCCCGGCGCGACTCAAGGTCCCGTAATCGTCCGTTATGATCAAGCGCACTGCAAAGCAATCCCTCTGACGAAACACTAGTGGGTCATTCCCCAAATGAGTGGCGGTGAAGGCAGGCAGGGGCCATAGTGAAGGCAGGAGAGGAGGAGAGATGGCGACACCTCAGAAAGAGCCGCTGCGGCCCCTCACTGCCG
>JAABUZ0100003351.1_pt1 | contig 23936 bp, 23 predicted proteins | sample 5562091 | NCBI WGS metagenome assembly JAABUZ01 (sample SAMN12813069, study PRJNA571459) | rock metagenome | isolation source: Antarctica rocks | place: Antarctica: Victoria Land, Linnaeus Terrace sud | collected 2015-12-21
CGGGGCGAGGTCTCCCCTACTCCATCAGCGACAGCGGATTTTGCAGCAGGCGCTTCAGCTCCTGCAGGAACCGTGCGCCGGTCGCGCCGTCCATGACCCGGTGGTCGCCGCTGAGGGTCAGGTTCATACGCGGACGGGCGATAATCGTGTCGTCGGGCATGACGACGGCTTTTTTGGTGATGCTGGAAACGGCCAAGATCGCGCCCTGCGCGGGGTCAATAATCGCAATGAAGTTTTCCACATCAAACGGCCCCAGATTAGAGACCGTGAACGTGCCGCCGGTGTATTCGCTTGGCTGAAGCTTTTTGTCGCGGGCCTTTTTCACCAGGTTCTTGGTATTCTGCGCCAGCACCCGAAGCGGGGTCGAGTCGGCATCCCGAACCACGGGGACAATCAGGCCGTCGTCAAGCGCCACGGCGACGCCGACATGAACGCCGACGCCGGGATAGATTTTGTCGTCTTTGTAAACGGCATTCACGGCGGGGAACTTCGCCAGCGCTTTGCCGGACGCTTTGACCACCATGTCGTTCAGCGAGATTTTGGGGAGCGTTTCATCGTAAGCATTCAGCATCTCGCGCAGGGCCATCGCTTCCGCCATGTCCACTTCGGCAGTGATGTAGAAGTGCGGGATCGTCGTCTTGCTTTCGGTCATGCGCCGGGCGATGACTTTCCGCATGGCCGAGAGTTCCGTCGGCGCGGTCAGCGGGGCGGGCGTATAATCCGCGCGTTTCATTGGCGCGGCGGGCGTGGCAGCGGCGGGCGGCAAGTCGCTGCTGACGGCAGTAGACGGCACAGAGACCGCCGGGGCAGAGGTAGCGAATGCCAGCACATCCGCTTCGACAATGCGGCCCTGCGGCCCGGTTCCCGTAATCCGGGCGATGTCAATACCGCGCTGCTTGGCGACGGACCGGGCCAGCGGCGAGGCTTTCAGGCGCTCGGACGTGGCGGAGCCGTTCACGGCGGCAGGCTTCGCGGCAGCGGAGCCGTTCGCGGGCAGCAGCGTGTCGTACTCGGCGGCAGACTCCCGGCTGCGCTCCGCCTGCTGGGCCGGGGCAGTCTGCGCGGGAGCAGGCGCGGCGGCGGCAGGCTTGGACGAGCCGCCGCCGTTGCTGCGCGTTGGAACATCGTCGCCAATGACGGCAATGACTGTCCCTACTGACAGAACGGCACCGGCTTCGGCTTTGACGTGCAGGACGCCCGCGTCTTCGGCTTCAATCTCGACGTTGCTTTTGTCCGTCTCAATCTCGGCAATGACATCGCCGGACTTCACCGTCTCGCCGTCCTGCTTCTTCCATTCCAGCAGGGTGCCTTCTTCCATCGCGTCGCCCATTTTAGGCATGATTACTTCTGGCATAAGTTGTTTCTCTTAATCTGCGATAGCCACGACCGCTTTTTCGTCATTGACGGCGTGACGCATTAGGTCTTGAATAGTATCTACTAGCCCACAAAAGTCCGGTTTTCCGGCGCAGTCCCTAGCAAGCGTTTCCGTTTCCTGCTGAAGCAGCAAAGTTTCATGCACTGTGTAGTCTACATCCTCATAATAGTCGCGCATCCGCAGGAATTGACCCAGTTCAAGCATTTCCGCTTGTTTCATAAGCAGGAAATGATTTTCCGGCGAAACCGAGATTTCGCTGTATGGCGTACCTTCTTCATTAAGAATTGCAATATCTAAGCTCATCTTTGCCCTCACGGATTTCCTGGAAACGCAGTTGTCAAATTGCCGCTTGCGTCGGTTATGACGGAAACAAGGCTTGTCATCGTGCCGGTTATGCTGTCATAGCCAATCATGCGACTAGCGTTATAAATTCTTGCATACCGACCGCTTGGCTGCAATAGCATTCGATAAGGAGCGGCTAAAGCGATCAGCGCGGCGACATTTTCCCCAGCATTAAACTTGCTTTTACGCAGGTATTTTGTGATGCCGTTGTGCGTATGCCTTTCAAGAGTGTGCGCTAATCCCGGTACGGTTTGCACTATCGGCGGATTTAACTCGTAAATATATACGAATTTGCCATTTTTGTCTAATAATGTCCAACCATATCCCGCCATGAAAACCAAACGACTTCCTGTCAGCAACATGAAGCAGAGAGCCTACGCACTCCGCTCCAGGGTTTTCTTGACGGCGGCGATGATGTCCGGCTCGTGCGGGGTGGCCGCAAGCTCCAGGGTTCGCGCATAGGGCATGGGGACAAACGCACCGGCGATGCGCTCGACGGGGGCGTCTAGGTAGTCAAATGCTGCGTTGCTGATTTGGGCGGCGAACTCGGCAGCGATGCCGTAGAACAGCCACTGCTCCTGCACGACAACCGCGCGGTGGGTCTTCTTGACGCTGCTGATGATCGTGTCTAAATCTATCGGCTGAAGTGAGCGCAGGTCAACCACTTCGGCGTCAATGCCTTCGGCGGCAAGCTGCTCGGCGGCGGCCAGGGCCAATACCGTGCCACGCGAGTAGGAAACAATGGTCACGTCTTTGCCGGTGCGCTTGATGTCGGCGACGCCCAGAGGAACGATGTAATTTGGGTCGGTGGGGACATCGCCTTTGGTCCGGTACAGGCCCGCATGTTCGTTGAAGATGACCGGGTTATTGTCCCGGATAGCGGCTTTGAGCAAGCCCTTCGCGTCGGCGGGCGTCGCCGGGGCAACGACTTTGAGGCCCGGCGTGTTGGCGTACCAATGGGCTAAGTCTTGGGAATGCTGGGCGGAGAGCTGAACGCCGACGCCGCCGGGGCCGCGCAGGACGCACGGGACATTAAACTGGCCGCCGCTCATGTAGAGGATTTTGGCGGCATGGTTAATGATGCCGTCCCAGGCCACGAGCGCGAAGTTCAGGGTCATAAACTCGATAATTGGACGCAGGCCCATCATCGCCGCGCCGACCGTCATGCCGACCATGCCGGCCTCGGAAATCGGGGTATCCACGATGCGCTCCGGGCCGTACTTTTCCAAAAAGTCTTTGGTAATTTTAAATGTGCCTTGATACTGCCCGATTTCCTCGCCCAGCATAAAGACTTTTTCGTCCCGGTCCAGCTCTTCTTGAAGCGCCAAACGGATCGCGTCGGCGTAAGTGAGAGACTCGGTCGGGCCAGTGTACGCTTCGTGGGAGTGTACAGTCGGCACAATTCGGGCGATGTCCTTGTCGTCCTGCGTGTCGGCCTTGTACTGGATGCCTTCGCCGGTGTGCATCGTGTCCTGGGTTGGGATTGCAGAAGGATTGGTGTCGCTGCTGCCGGTGCCGTTCGCGCCATTGCTGCCCGTACCGTTGGTGCCGTTCATGCCATTAGCGGTCTTTGCGGCATCGCCGATGACTGCAATCGGCTTGCCGACGGCGATAACTGCGCCCGGCTCGGCCTGAATATGCAGGACTCCGGCTTCCTCGGCTTCAATCTCGACGTTGCTTTTATCGGTCTCAATCTCGGCAATCACGTCGCCCAGCTTCACCGTCTCGCCGTCCTGCTTCTTCCATTCCAGCAGGGTGCCTTCTTCCATCGCGTCGCCCATCTTGGGCATGATTACTTCTGCCATAGTTTCCTTTTTTCTATTGCGACATCGGACCTACCTCCTTGCTTCGCAGAGTCCTTCCTAAATGAAGGATTTGGATGAGACAGGCATGTCTCCACTCCTGCCGCCTCTACTCTTAATCCTTCCTTTAGGAAGGACCCTGCAAAGCAAGGAGGTAGGTCCGAGTTAATCGGCGTAAACGTCCTGCGTCAGCTCTTCAATGGTGCAGACCGGGCTGCTGTCGGCGAACTCGCCAGCGGCGCGGGCCATTGTCAGCGCTTTCTGGTCCATCTCGGCGTGTTTCGCGTCATCCAGAACGCCCAGATCGCGCAGGTTTTTCTCTAAAATCTGAACCGGGTCGCGGCCCTTCCACAGTTCCATCTCGTCCGGGTTGCGGTAAGTCGCCTGCGTTTCCGCGCCGTCCGCCGCGCCGTGACCGACATAGCGATAAGTGATGGCTTCGAGGAAGTAGGGGGCGGGGTTTTTCCGCATGTTGTCTACAATCTCCTGCGCGGCGGCGCGAACGGCGAAGTAGTCCTGGCCGTCCACTTTGGAATGGGCCATGTTGTAGGAGTCGACGCGGGACGCAAGATCGGTGTTGGCCGAAGAGCGCTCAATGGACGTTCCCATCGCGTACTTGTTGTTTTCCAGAACGTACAAGATGGGAAGCTCATAAAGCTGTGCCATGTTGAGGGCTTCGTGGAAGCCGCCGGCGTTCATAGAGCCGTCGCCTAAGAAACAGACGCAGATGTTGTTGCCGTTTTTGAGTTCGGGAGAATGCTTCAGCGCCCAGCCGATGCCGACCGCCAGCGGCACGTTGCCGCCGACAATGCCGTAGCCGCCTGCGAAGCCGTGTTCCTTGTCAAAGAGGTGCATCGAGCCGCCCTTGCCGCGCGAGATGCCGGTGCTTTTGCCGTAGATTTCGGCCATCACTTTGTCCGCATCGCTGCCCAGCACGAGGCAGTGGGCATGGTCTCGGTACGACGACAAAGCCTGGTCGCCCTTTTTCCAGGTATGCAGGACGCCAAGCGAGACAGCTTCCTGACCAATATAAAGATGCAGGTAGCCGCCGACTTTGCCGGCACGAAACGCGCGGTTGCACTGTTCTTCAAAGTGCCGGATGTCCAGCATCTGCTGGTAAGTATGCAGAAGCTCTTCATTGCTCAGGCCCAATGACTTGACCACTTCCGCAGGCTGCGTTGCCGGGACAGGATGACTGTGGCCGTCGGTGCGGGGCAAAGGGGTCGGGCCGGTCATCTTCAGCCCATTGTTGGGGCTGGCATTGTTGGGGCTGGCATTGTTTGCACTTGCGTTCGGATCGCTTGTCGAATTGGTCTTCCGAGGCGCGGCGGGGCTTGCTGCCATGATGGGGGTGAACCTCTCGTTTATTTGAAATCGTGATTGAAACTCGTCTCAGAAAGTTATACGGGAAAATCCGGTGTATTGTAGCGGAAATCTTCGGCCCGTGTCAAGACAGCGCTGGGGCCGGGTTCTGCTTGACAGAACAGGCTCAGATGTTTATAATGAGGCTATTCTTGAGACGCTGATTAGTATCAGCGTGGCTTCACTAGAAACTTGGCATTCTCCATGAAATCCTTTTCCCAAATGCTGCGGACTTTGACACAAAAATGGCGGGCCATTCAGCAGGAAAGCGCCGTGCGGGGCGCTTACGAAGAAGGGCGCTTGGAGGAAGCCATTGTCCATGCCCGCGCCTTGTACGAGTTTGATTTAGAAAACCCGTGGGCCAACTTCTTTCTGGCCTGCCACCATCTGGAATCCGAGCGCTACGGCGAGGCGCTGCTGCACCTCAGCCGCGTCCAAGCCGACTGGCCCGACGATGCGTATACGCACTTCGCCGTCGGTTTGTGCCATGACTATCTGGAAGCGCCCCACGCCGCGCTTCCTGCCTACCGGCGCGTCTTAGAGCTAGTTCCCGAATGGGCCAAAGCCCGCAAGAACTTGGGCCGCGATCTGTACCTGACCGGAAACTACCCGGAAGCCGAAACCGCCCTGCGCCTTTACTGCGCCGATGCCCCTGATGACCGCGAGGCGCACGATTTGCTCGGCTACATCTGCTACCGCCAGGGCAAGCTCCGCGACTCGTTCGGCCACTACGAAAGCGCCCGTCGCCTGGACCCCTTCAACCCCAAGATGGACCGCAACGCCCGCCTGCTCTACATGAAAAGCGCCCGCTCCTGAGAGTCTCTTTGACCGCAAAGGATATGTGACCATGCAAACCAAGCATCACGTTCTTCTTTCGTTAGGTTTAGCGGCGGTTTTTGCCGCGCTTCCCTATGCCCATGCCGTCACGACAAGCCGCACCAAGCTGAATTCCCCCACTGTCTCACCGCTGCTCCCCGCGCCAGCCTCACCCTGTACCGCACGTATTTTAGCGCAGGCATTAGCGTCTGCACCGATACCTATGAAGTTTCAGCAGTCCTCTCATGGGCATGGCGACAGCATTGAGATGGACAGGGTTTCTGGCTCTTGCTGGGTATCTGTGAATGAAATGGTTATCCAAAGCGCAGGCAAGCTGGTCAAGTTTAATACAATCACTGGTGAGGATATGCCGATTCCGGGAACTGAGGATGCTCTGTCGGGGAAGCATTGGGCTTCCATCGTTTCGCTTTCCCCGGATGGCCGCTGGCTTGTTTGGGCAGGCGGCGTGGATGGTCACTCAACATGGGACGCGGTCACTCTGGATGGAATGGAACACCGGCAATGGCCTCGTGATGAGTCTATTGGCACTCCGGCTATCGCCTGGATGCAGGACAACCGACATTGGGTGGAACTGAGAGTCCCTGAAACGCAGGTTACAGCGCATCAGTGGCAGGATCACCGGGACAATATGCGGGCGAGAGTTTATAGCCTAGATGCCCCTGACATTCAAGATTTCCCGCTGCAACTGGAAGTGCCTGATCCCAATTTTCAGTTACCGCCGAACTGCGGCAAAACATCCGAGTTTCTGTTTACCACTGACGGACATGCGTGGCTGACACAAGACTGGCAGTTCGCTCCTTCTCCTGGAACCAACCAGCCTTGCTCACGCCAAGATGTTTATCAGCTTTTACCCGGCCCAAACACATGGAAGCTGCACAAAACATATCTGTATCCAAAGGCCGATGCATACTACTGGATGTTTGATTCCCCGGCACGCTCTCCTGATGATAATTGGATTGTTTGGCGAAATTACAAACCCGACGGCAAAAGCAAGTGGCGTTTGATGTTAAGCCGCACCGACGGCAGCGACATGCGGATACTCTATCAAAGCGACAGCATAAGCGGAGGTCAAGTGGAGTGGTCACCGGACAGCCGCCAAATCGCGTTTACGGACAACGGCCCACTCGGAATATGTACCATCAACCTGGATCAAGTCATCGCCAATGACTGCACGAAAACCAACGATCAACAGCACAAGCTAGCGTCTGTCTTCGGCACAAGTCTTTTTCCCGTGTCTTACGGCAATCTCAAGCCACACAACTATCCTCTTGTCGCCGCTCGACACTAAGAAACAAAAGTCAGTTATGTCTTCACTGCCAAATACGCTCAATCATTTTGTTTCACCCGACGAGTATTTAGAACGAGAACGCCGCGCCGAGTACAAAAGCGAGTATTTTGCCGGTGAAATTGTGGCGATGACGAGCGCGAAACGAAAGCACAACCTCGTTTCCAGCAATGTCACGACTTCATTGGGGGTTCAGCTTCGTGATAATCCGTGCGAAGTGTATGCCAACGACATGAAAGTCCGGGCCGACCAATCACGGCAGTACAGCTACCCGGATGTGGTTGTGGTCTGCGGGGAGCCGCAGTTTCAGGATAACGAGGATGATGTTCTTCTGAATCCAACGGTTGTTGTGGAAGTCCTGTCGCCTTCGACGGAGTCCAGAGATCGCGGCGAAAAGTTTCTGCGTTACCGGCAAATAGAGTCGTTGACGGACTACGTTCTTATCGCGCAGAACGAGCGCCGCGTAGAGCAGTTTACAAAGCAGGGTGACGGTTCCTGGCGGCTGGTGGAGACGTTTGACGCAGGCGAGGTAGACTTGGACTCCATTGGCTGCACACTTTCCATTGCCGACATTTATAACAAAGTGAAGCTGGAGCCGCTGCTGCGAATTGTTTCCGAGGAACCACGCTAGTTCAGCCCGAAATTATGCGATTTCAGGCACGAATCGGGTATGATTGCGTGTTACACAAATGAGTCTCACTTGAGAACAGAAACTAGAAGAAATCACGAAGGATGTTGGAAAGTCGTTTATGACCGTCAAATCTCCGCATTATACGAACGGCAGCGCAGACAATGGCAGCAAGCCTTACGAAACAATTACTGAGGCCCTGATTCCGCCGGACTTGACCGAAGGCAAGCCCAAAGACTGGCCGGTGACGGTACTCAGCCGCGAAGAGCGGGAGCGTCAGGTGGAACGCGCTTTTTCCGGGCTGTACCGCTGGTATGTCGCCCGCTCGCAGAAGATGCGGAACTGGAACCCCGACGCGGATTTTGCCTGGGGCGAGATGAAAACAGACCATTCGGACGATGTCGTGCAGCTGATTGAAGGCTTTTTTGCCGTCGAGCAGTACACGCCTGACTACACCAGCGAAATCGTCCGGATCGTGCGCCGCTCCAACGGGCGCTCCAACTTCCAGCTTCGGTGGGGCGCGGAAGAAGAGCGCCATGCGAACACCTGGGAAAACGCGCTGCTGTTCTCGCGGCGGCGCTCGCCGGACCAGATTGAGCATTACAAATGGCAGCTTCGGAACAACAACTGGACGCTGCCCTGGGAAGACCCGCTGCATATGATGCTGTATACGGTCTTTCAAGAGCGGGCGACCCAGATCAACTACCTGAACTTTGCGAAGATCGCGCGGGGCGAGTCGGATAATCCGGCGTTTGCGGGCGATGCCGACCCGGTACTGGCGCTGGCCTGCACGAAGCTGGCGACTGACGAGGCCGCGCATTATGCGTTCTTTTTAGAGGGCGCTCGGCTGTATTTGTATTACCAGCCGGAAGAAACACTGCAAGCAATCCATGACGTGATCGCCCACTTTGCGATGCCCGCGCAGAACATCATTCCGAACTGGCCCCAGGTCGCCGAGACCATCTACCGGGCAGGCGTTTACGGCCCGCGCATCTTTCAGCGCGACGTAATCGGTCCTGTCTTTGATAATTTAACGATTGCCGGCAAAAAAGCGCTGGAAAACGGCATCAAGCGCACCCGCGAAATCCCAAGCGAAGACGGCATCATGCGAAGCACGGCGCTGTGGGACGTGTTCGATCCCGGCGAGGCCGAGCGGAGCGTCATGCGTCTGCACGACAAAATCGGCGCGTATGAAGCAAGCGTCGGACGCGCCGCGCTGGACCCGTTCCACTTCCAGGCAAACCCGGATTGGCCGAAAGCATAGCATGTCTCACGCTCCCAAACTCGCGCTTTTGACAGCGGCGGCGCTGGCGGTCTTCTGCTTTGGCTGCCACTCGACGCAGCCGGGCCTGGCCGCGCCGAGTCACCGCGCCCCTCGCGTGTTCCTGCCGGCGGACCAGGCGACGCCGCTCCTGCCGGACCCAAAGATGACGCCGGGGGCGACGCTGCCGGTGGCGACGGGCGACATCTGCGTTTCCGGCTATTCCAAAAAAGTCCGCAATGTCCCGGCGGATGTCAAGCAGCAGGTCTACGCCGAATACGGCATCACCCGCCATCAGCCCGGCGAGTACGAAGTGGACCATTTGATCAGCCTGGAGCTTGGCGGCTCCAACTCCATCAAGAACCTGTGGCCGCAGTCGTATGTCACCCAGCCCTGGAACGCGCATGTCAAAGACAAATTAGAAAACGCGCTTCACGCCGAGGTATGCAGTGGCCAGATCGACCTGCCGACGGCCCAGCATGAGATTGCGACGGACTGGATTGCCTCCTATAAGAAGCATTTTCACACAAATCTGCCGCTGTCTGCCGCTTCAGGAAGCACGGCGTTTGCCACAGGCCATAGCCGCCGCTACTCCCGGCATCCGCTGACCGGCGCGGACATCCCGTTCACTGTCCCGGCGGCGCGTGTTCCGGCGGCGGCTTCAGGAGCGTTGGTCTGGGTGAACTTGAACTCCGGCAAGTATTTCCAGCCCGGCTCGAAGTACTACGGCCATACTAAGAGCGGGCAGTACATGTCGGAAGCCGATGCCCGAAAGCAGGGCTATGTCGCGGCGCGGGGACAATAGGAGAAAGCAATGGCAAGCAATCACAAGCTGACAAGTCTTATTCAAGGGCGAACCATCGCCGGAACATCCAACCAGAACGATGCGCTGACAATCGCGTTCACCGACCATTCCAAGATGACGGTGCAGACGGCGGGATCGGTGAGCAGCGCCTCCACCGGCGGCACGGTCAAGGCCGTGCGGCAGCAGGGAACGACCCTGAGCCTGGACATGGAAGGCGGCAGCACGATGGACATTCAGACAGCCGAAGAAACGTCGAGTGTTATGATCCGAGGCGCAGACGGCACAATGCAATACGCCGATTAGGCCGAATATGCTCTGCCACGGTTGAAGTTTTCGGGGAATGGGAATAGGCGGGAAGTCAGGCGGCACCCGCTCGACCTGCCGGTTCACCGATGAAACCAATTCGCCCATTAGAAAGACTAGACAACCATGGCATTCGCAATTCCCCAAGAACTGACGACCCTACTGGACGCGCTCCACGACGGCGTCGTAACTCTTTCCCTGACCGCCGCAGCATCGCAGCTTGATCATTGGCACGACCTGCTTGCCGCAGCCCACAAGCCTGAACTGAAGGCCATCAGCCACGATGTGGACGCCCTCCGCAAACAACTGGGCGCGGGCGGCAATCCCGACGGCAAGAAGATCGGCGCGACAATGGTAAAGCTGGCCGACCATATTGACGGACTGCCCAGCGAGGACGAAAAGGGCATCCAGCGCCGCCTGCATACGCTCAGCCGCCTGCTCCGCTCCGAAGGCCAGGAACTTGCCGCTGCGTAGCCGGTCTGCCCCGGTTCGCGTCTCCGGCGCGAACCGGGGCATTTCTTTTTTGCCGTGTCTACCGTTTTGAGGAGAAAATCATGATCGTCGTCACCACTCCCACGGGGAACATCGGATCGCAGGTCGTCAAGCACCTTCTGGCCGCAGGCGAGGCAGTGCGTGTCATTGCGCGTGACCCCGCCAAGCTCGCCCCGGAGTTTCAGGGCAAGGTCGATGTTGAGCAAGGCTCGACCGATGACGAGGCTGTCTTGTCCCGCGCTTTTGAAGGCGCGGAAAGCCTGTTCTGGCTCGTCCCGCCATCGTTTCAAGACAACGGTGATGCAGAGTATTACCTGCGTTTCACCCGGCCCGCGTGCCGCGCGATCCAAAGCCGGGGCGTGAAACGGGTCGTGGCAGTGTCCGCCCTGGGGCGAGGAATACCTGTTGACGCCGGTCTGGCCACAGCCGCTTTTGCAATGGAAGCGGAAATCGAGAAGACCGGCGTGGATTTCCGCGCTCTTTGGTGTCCCGGCTTCATGGAGAACACGCTGGGTCAGTTGGAGCCAATCAAGCATCAGGGGATGTTTTTCGCCCCCTATCCTCCCGATTTCAAGACCCGTTTCGCGGCGACGCGGGACATCGCCGCAAGCGCCGCCAGACTTCTCCTTGACAGGTCATGGACAGGCCAGGGCGGATTGGCTGTACTGGGGCCGGAGGATTTGTCTTCCGACGACATGGCGGCGATTATGACGGAGGTACTTGGAAAGCCAATCCGGTTCCAGCAAATCTCCGGGGAAGCCTTGAAAGCCCAGCTTATGCAGTCCGGCGCAAGCGAAGTTTTTGCCCAGGGCTTAGTGAACATGTTCACGGCAAAGGTAAATGGCCTGGATAATGCCGAGCCGCGCACCGCCGAGAACACGACTCCGACCAGCTTCCGGCAATGGTGCGAGGAAGTCTTGAAACCTGCGGTACTGCGCTAGGCCCTGGTTGGGGCGCTTATTCGCCGACGACGGCGGCGAGTAAACAGACATCGTCGTGCAGTTCGCCCAGCGCGTATTCCCGGACATCGGCGACAATCCGGGCGATTAGCTCTTCCGGCGTTTCGCCCGGCGCTCCCGCTTGAAGCAGCGCGGCGACGCCCGCCACGCCCAAAAACTCGCCCCGGCGGCGGCCCGCTTCCGTCACGCCGTCCGTGCAGAAAAACAGCGTGTCTCCGAGCGCAAGCGTCACCGACTGATGACGGAAGACGGCTTCTTCCGTCAGGCCCAGAACGGCGTTCACTTCCGTGCCTACTGCCGGCAGCAGCGCGATCTCGCCACCGTCCGCGCAGCGCAGCAGGCCGGGATCATGGCCGCAGGACAGATAGGTCAGCGTCTGCGATGCGGAGTCATAGACGCCGACAAAGAGGGTTGCGAAGCCGGTCAGCAAATCGTGCGCGACAATGGTGCGGTTCAGCTCCGAAATAGCCTGTTCCAGTGACGGCGTCCGGTAGAGGCTGTAGCGGAGCATGTTCCGAATGGTGGCGACCTGCGCCGCCGCCGCGAGGCCCTTGCCGGACAAATCGCCGACGGCAAATACCGCCTTTCCGTCTTCCAGCGCGAATACATCTAAAAAGTCGCCCCCGACATTGGCTTCGGCCAGCGCGGCTTTGTAGTAGGAGGCCATCGCAAGACCCGGAACTCGCTTGGGCAGGCTGGGAATAAGCGCATCCTGCAAGGCGACGGCGATGGTGTGTTCCCGTTTTTGGGCGCGTGCCGCTTCCAGCGCGGCGCGGGTCTGGGCGGCGACCGCTTCGACCAGGCCGATTTCGTTTGGCTCCCAGAACCGGGACGTTTGGGTCATGGCTACGTTCAGCGCCACCACCAGATGCCCGCTGTCAAACAGCGGCGTGATGATGGCGGATTGTAATCTCTCCGATGCCATCATCGCATGAATAGCTGTTCCAAGCAAGTAATCCGACATATCCGGCACGACAAGCGTCTGCCCCGGCGTGTAAAGTATATCCTCGCCGCCGTCATGCAGGGTAAAAAAAACGCGGTCTGCGCCCAGCAGATGCGCCAGTCCGGCAGCCGCCTCACTTTGAATCAGATCGGGGTCCAATGTCTGCAAAGAAATTTGGCCGATTTTGCTGATGAGGCGTTCACGAGCCAGCAGCCGCTGAACTTCCTGCTCGGCCCGCTTGCGCTCGGTGACATCGGAAAAGATGACAAGGCCGCTTAAAATGCGCCCATTCTTGCCACGGACCACGGTGCTGTCGGACTCAACAAAGATGCGCGTTTTATCGAGATGCTCCACAATGACGTCTACATGAATCACGCCCGGCTCCCCGGCAAGCGCACGCCGAAGGCCGACACTTTCCGAAGACGCCGGGCTGCCGTCGGGATTGAAAATCTCGTAGTCCGCATCCCCCTGCCGCTGAATGCTTTCCAGCGTCTGTCCCCAGATGCGCTCGGCTTCTAAGTTCGCGTACAGCAGCTTGCCGCCGGCATCGCTCAGGATCACGCCGACAGGAGCCGTATCCATGACTGCCCGCAGACGCGCCCGCGCCTCCTCCGAATCGGCCAGCAGTAGGGCATTCCCACGCAGGCTCTCCAGGCCCCGAATGAGCGCCCCGCCGACAAAAAGCAGCAGTACCAGCTCAACAATGTCTCGCGGACGGCCGGTGCCTCCCCCGGAACCCAGCGGCGTCAGATAGAACGTCACCAAAGCCGTGGACAGCAGGAGGGCCAGAACGCCCGGCCCGCGACCGCCAAGAATGGTGAGGACAGCGACCGTCAGCAAGAACCCGATGCCGAACGGGCGGACGTGGCCTCCTTCCGCCTGGGCGACAAAGTTTTGGACCAGCAGGAGTATCCAAGCCGTCAGCGCCGTCGCCGGCACGGAAAGAAAATAGGCTTTCAGAGGTGATATAAAACGCATTATGGGAGTGTCAGCAAGAAACAGGCCAGCTTGCTTGATTATACCACAAGAGTCCCCCCAGCCCCCACCACTTAAACAGTGGTGGGGGCTGGGGGCTTTTTTTACTCTTCTTTCTCCTTCGCCCGGCGCTTGGCGTCCAGCAGGCGATTGGTATAGCCTTCCTCCGTGGACGCGGCAGGCTTGTCGAGTGAGCCGGGCTTCGGCTTTGGCGGCAGGGAAGCGACATACGGGAACGGGTTATCGGGGTCGGGCTGAGTGCGTCCGGCATGGCGGTTAAGTAGCTGACGGGTCGTGTCGTCTGTATCTTCGGGAAGCGCAGTGCGCGTGGTGGTCTTGCGCTCCAAGAGCTTGCTCATCTGCGGCGACGATGGCTGCATCGTCGGCTTTGCGACGGTCTCGCGGTAGGCGGCGGCGCGGGCGGCGACGGTCTGTGCGCCCACGGCAACACTGGCGCGGACTTTGGCGGGGCGGATAAGGAGGCGGCGGACGGCGATGTCGGCGAGAAACAGCAGGGCGGCCCAGAGCAGCAGCGGCGGGCCGATGTCTTTGACGCCGACGACCCACGACGGCGCATCGCGGTACACCTGAGCGGCATCGTTCTGGATTTTACCGCCGGTGCCTTCCGCCAGCCGGGTCAGAAGCGGCAGGTCCGGGCCGAGCGTGCGGAACTCCGGCGAGTACGGGACGACGAGGCTCACGGTCTGCGACGGGGGCGCGGGGGCGTTCGGGGCGGCTTCTCCTCGGTGGACGTTGACTAAGTAGGGGCCGGTCTGGTCGGCGTCGAAATTGCCTTCATAACGGCCCGGCCCGGTCTGGGACAAGGTGACGGGCTTTAGCGATAAATCGGGCGCAACGACGTTTGCCGTGATCTTGGCGGCGTTGACGAAGCCGCCTTGAGACGTGAATGCATCCACGACTAAGTGGCCTTTGCCGTTCTCGTTGTCCAGGGTGCTTTGGAAGTCAGCGTCGGTGTTCTGGCGCAGGGACCAGCGCAGGGTCTGCGCCCAGAAGCGGGTGTAGCCGGGCCACGGCAGCCAGTGAATTGCCCAGTGGGGCCGGTCGTCACTCGTGAACGCGAATGTCCGGCCCAGGCCGTAGCGCCAGTAGGCAAACACCGGGTCGCGGTGGTCCGGCGCGGTCAGGGCCACGGTCGAGCCGGGCTTGGCCGATGACACGTTGTAACCCAAAAGCGGCGGCTCGGAACCCCAGTTGATGCCGGTAATCACTTCGTCGTCGGGAATGGGCTTCGCCAGGAACGGCTCTTCGATAATGCGTAATTTAGAGACGGACTGCTGATCTTTTCGCAGCAGCTTCGGCAGGTCGTCGGGCTTTTCCGCGACATACGCCGTGCCGCCGCCGACCTGGGCCATAGACGCGAGAAACTGCGCTCCCTGCGCGTCGGCACCCGTTGCAACGGTAGACAGCGTGATGCCGTGGGATTTCAGCGCGGACAAGTTCGCCGTGTTCTGGCCGGACTCATTAATGGCGTCGCCGTCACCGAGAAACATGATATGCTTGACCTGGGCGGGCGTGATGTTCAGCACCCGGCCTGCTTCCAAAATATATGGGTCGTAGACAGGCGGGTCGTTCATGTCGGTCAGGCTTGCCATCTTTGCTTTCAGCCCGGCTTTATCCGTGACATGCTGCATGGGGATGCGCCAGACGCCATTGCAGTCCTCCACGCCGATCTGATCCTGCGGGTCCAGCAAATCGACCACAGACTTGGCGGCTTCAATGGACATGTTGACGTTGCCCGGTTCTTCTAAGTCCTCAATGACGAGCGCGACAGCGATTGTCGGGAAGCGCTTTTTGTCTTTTATGTCCATTTTCACCGGCAGCGCGTCTTCAATCGGCGTTCCCGTGTAGTCGCCTGCTGCGAACGAGTTGACGCCGCCGATCATGCCAAGACCCACGCCAAACTCTTTCGTCGCGGCTTCAAGCGCACTCATCTGGGCTGGCCCCAGCTCATCGGCAGGGACATCGGACAGCACCACGGCGTCATACGACGCCAGCGCGGGAACACTCGCCGGAATGCCGCCGGGCGTCTGCACGTCCAGGTCTATCTGCTGCGCGTTCAGCGCGTTCTTGATGGACGCCAGCGACGAGTTGACCGTGTCGGTGATATACAAAACGCGCGGGCGGCCTGAGACGGACACAAAGCCGAAGCCTTGATTGTTCTCGGCGATGGTGTCCTGGGATGCCGTCAGCACGGCTCCGTACTTATGAAAGCCCGCGTCATGCACGGTCTCCGGGAACGTAAACGCATTCTTGCCTGCCTGAAGCTGCACGGGCGTCTGCCCCAGCGGCTGTCCGTCGCGTGTCAGCGCCAGCTTCGCGGGCTGTGCGATGGTGCTGGACACGACGACGCGGACGGTGAACGGCTGGTCCTGCCGGGCGCGTGTCGGCAGGTTCACGTCGTCCACCATCGCTTCCGCGCTCGGCGTCCCGTTTGTCCCCTGGCCTAATGCCGTCGGCGCGATGTCTACCCGGACGCCTTTGGCCCGCAGGCCGTCAATCTCCGCTTCCGCGTCCCCGACATTCTCGTTGCCGTCGGACAGCACGACGATCTTATGCCCCAGGCCTTCCGGCAGCGACGCTTCCGCCAGCCGCAGGGCGCTTGACAGGTCCGTCGCATCCCCGGCGACCGTCGGCGTTCCCTGCTCCAGCGTCTGCAAAGTTTCCGAGGGCGCTTCGTCCACATTGGCCGTCCGCCCGAACTCAATCACCCCGCCCTGGTCGCCGCCGCGCTTGCCGCCAAGCGCCTTGTTGATATACTCCCGCCCGGCCGCCTGGTCGGCCCGCGGTACGGACTTGGACACGTCCAAGAGAAAAATCGTCGCCAGCTTGTCCGAGCGCTGCACGGTGTGGATGCCCGCCAGAGCGCAGACCAAGAGCGCCGCCGCTAGACTGCGTACAATCAAGGCAAGCTGCGCCGTGCTTGAGTTCAGCCCCGCATACGACCGCCGCCCGATGGCCCAAAAGGCCGCGATTATGGCAGGCAGGAGAAGCAGGAGCCAGGGATGGTCAAATGTAATGGGGCTTTGCATGGATGTTAGGAAATATGTTAGGAACCATGCGTTGAAACGCACGGCTATTCAGCGCGGACGCTGCAAAACACCGCTTCGCGGGGTTAAGATTTTTGGTTTGGGAGTCGTTCCCAGTCGGCGGTGCGTTCCATTTTAGCCGAGAGTTTACCGGCGGCATGACGTTCTTTCTGACGATCTACATAATGCACAATGCGCGGCAGGTCGTCCAGCGCAAAGGTCATCCACCCGTAGCCGTCCTGCCAGTAGAGGCAGTCTTTTGTCTCCGGCAAACGATTGACGAAATGCGATGACGGCCCCTTGATGCCGTGCATGAAGTCCGACGGCGCGAGCGTCGCCGGCAGTGTCACGACGAGATGCACATGGTCCGGCATCCCGTTCAGCGCATGAATCTCCACGCGCAGGACCTTGCACTTCTGGTAAAGATACCGATGCAGCGCCGGTTCCATGTCGCTGGTGATGAATGGCTCCCGCTTGCGCGTGGCCCAGACAAAATGCTGAAATGCTTCCTTGTAAATGCCCATTGGCTCGCCCTCCTGGCTTGTGATAAATTGATTTGTTTTAGGACCATGCGTTGAAACGCACGGCTATTCAGCGCAGACGCTAAGAAGATACCGCTTCGCGGCACTCAGACAAAACCCAATTCCGAACCCCGCGAAGCGGTGTTTTATAGCGTCCGCGCTGGTTAGCCGTGCGTTTCAACGCATGGTCTTTATTGTTCTGGCTTAACGCTCCGGCCAATTCTTCAGCGCTTCCAGTTCCGAAGAAATGCGGTCCATATCCTCGTGTCGGGTCAGGAAGGCCCATTGATCCACGTTTCCGTTTTGCTTAAATGTGACAGCGGCAAAACTGACCAACGACCCGCTTTTGGCTTGTTCCAAGATGATGGTCAACTTCTCGACCAACTGAGGATTGACTGGCATGGTTTCCATAGTTATTCTCCTTTATCCCTGCTGATATTACGTCTAACTCTCGCCTATCGTTTCCTCAGTATACCATAGGGGCATGAGGTACAATAGAAGCATTAGAAAAACAAAAACTATGAGTGAAATGAAGTACGATGCGATTGTGATTGGCGCGGGGCATAACGGTCTGGTCTGCGCGTGTTATCTGGCGAAGGCCGGGCATAAAGTCTTAGTGCTGGAGCGGCGGGGTGTGGTCGGCGGGGCGGTCTGCACGGAGGAGATCTGGCCGGGCTACAAGATTGATCTGGGGTCGTCGGTGCATCTGATGATCCACCGGACGCCGATTGTGGCGGACTTGGAGCTGGAAAAGTACGGGCTGGAATACCTTGAAATGGACCCGTGGGCGGCATTTCCAATGGCGGACGGACGGGCGATTTGTTTTCACCGGGATTTAGGAAAGACGTGCCAGAGCATTGCCCAGGTGTCGCCGCGTGACGCCGTGGCCTATGAAGACTTCATCAAGCGCTGGAGTCCGGTGACGCGGGGCGTGTTTGAGGCGTTCCAGAAGCCGCCGACGATGGCGAATTTTGGGCGGCATGTGATTTTCGCCAAATCACCGGGGCGCTCGACTGCCGACGCGCTGCGGATGATTGTGTCGGGCTACGGGCGGCTGATTAAAGAAACATTCGAAAGCACGGAAATGCGGGCGGCGATGGGGTGGCTTGCCGCGCAGTCGGGTCCCGCGCCGACGGAGCCGGGAACGGGGCCGTTTGCGTCGTGGTATACCGCCGTCCATGAAACCGGCGCGAAGCGGGCCAAAGGCGGCTCCGGGATGCTGACCGTCGCCCTGCGGAGAGCGTTTGAGGCGATGGGCGGCACGGTGCTGACGGATGCGCCGGCGGAGCGCATTGTGATGACCAGCGGCAAGGCGACGGGCGTTGTCGTCAGCGGACAGACTTATGATGCCCACGCAGTGGTTGCGGCGTGCCATGTGCTGACGACGTTTAAGACGCTTCTGAGGCCGGAAGACTTGCCGGGAGATTTAGAGCGGCGGCTGGACGCGCTCAATGTCGGCAACGGCTTCGGCATGACGGTCCGGTGCGCGGCGTCGGAACTGCCCGACTACGGCGGGGGGCAGCCTAACTTGGTGCATCAGGGAATGCAGCTTCTTTGCCCGACGCCGGAGTATTTGACCGACGCTTACGCCGACTATGTCGGCGGGTATCCGTCGAAGAAGCCCGCCGTGCTGGCGATGACGTTCACGGCGTTAGATAATTCGATTGCCCCGCCCGGCAAGCACATCGTCCAATTGTGGTCTCAGTATTTCCCCTACAAACGCCGCGACGGACGCTCGTGGGACGACACACGGGAAGAAGTCGCGGACTCGATCTGCGAGACTTTGTACGCCTACGCGCCGAACATGCGCGGCGCAATTGAAAAGCGCTTTATCCAGACGCCTTTAGACTTGGAGCGGACGCTGGGGCTGTTGGGCGGCAACGTCATGCACCTGGAGATGTCACTGGACCAGATGTTCGCGTTCCGCCCGCTGCCGGAGCTTGCCGAATACAAGACGCCCATCCCCGGCCTCTTTTTGACCGCCGCCAGCACCCACCCCGGCGGCGGCGTCTTCGGGGCTTCGGGCCTCAGCACGGCGCGGGTTGTCGGGTCGGCGCTTGGGAAGAAGCGGCGGTAGAAATACATGGCTGCACGGATTAGGAACCATGTCCTGAAGGACACGGCTAGGGTTTTATTGGGGTATTGGGCGAGGATGCCGAAAACTACGCCTTCGGCGCACTCGGAAAGATTACTCTTAGTCCCGCGAAGCGGTGGGTTCTCGGCGTCCGCGCTGGTTAGCCGTGACATTCATGTCATGGTTTCTTCCAAATCGTAAAAATCTACGCTGTCCAGCGCCTGCCACTCCTGCATTTCTGGGTCAGTGCGGTAATACTCGGACAGCATGTCTGCGGCTGCCGCCATGATTTTCGCCCGATCTTCTTGGGACAAGTCACACATCCGGGGCATGAGCAACATTTCCTGCTGCTCTAAGCTGCTGTTCATAGCGACATTATAAGCCGCATAACGTGTGCTGTCAGTGCCTTCCCTAACGCCCCCTGCGAGTTCTGCCGATACTAAACACGATATAGTCTCAATTTCGTTCTTAGTATCCCTATGTGCAGGAGGTGTTTTCATGGCAACATTTACATACGACGCCGTTGATCCGGCGGGCCGGATGGTCAAAGGCAAAGTGGAAGCCGATAACGAGCAGGTCGTGCTGGCGAAGCTGCATGAGCAGCAGTTCCATGTGGTTTCGCTCGGCGAAGCAAAAGCCGGCTTCAAGATGCAGATGGCGGGCGGCAAGGCGCAGAAGATCAAGCTGCAAACGCTGGTCATCTTTTCCCGGCAGTTTGCGACCATGATTGATGCGGGCATTCCGATCATCAAATGCCTGGACATTCTGGAAAGCCAGACCAAAGAAGATGCCATGAAAATGGTCATCAACGCCACCCGCAAAGATGTCAAAGGCGGCCTGTCGCTGACCGATGCCATTTCCAAGCACCCGCATGCGTTCACCAAGCTTTACATCAACATGATCCGCGCCGCCGAAATCGGCGGTATTTTGGACATCATTTTGGACCGCTTAGCAGGATTCTTGGAAAAGGAAATGGAAATAAAGGGAAAGATCAAGTCCGCAATGATGTATCCCATTATTGTCTTGAACTTTGCCGGCGTGATGGTCATTGCGCTGTTCATGTTTGTTTTGCCTCGGTTCAAAGAGATTTTCTTGTCCATGAACGTCGAAATGCCGCCGGTGACGCTGGCATTGTTTGCGACCGGCGACTGGCTGCAAAAGTTCTGGTGGGTCGTGATTATCTGCGGCGTCGGCGCGTTTATCGGCTTCAAGCAGTACGACAAGACGCCGAAAGGCCACTATAACATTGACAAGTTCAAGCTGAAGCTGCCGATCTTTGGCGACCTGTCGCTGAAACTGAGCATCTCGCGCTTCTGCCGGACGTTCGGCACGCTGATCGCGTCGGGCGTTCCCATGATGCGCTCTTTGGAGATTATCGGAGAAACGTCGGGCAACGCGGTTCTCGCGGAAGCGATTGCGAATGCGCGGACTTCCATTCGGGAAGGCGCAAAGATCAGCCAGCCGCTGGCGGCATCGGGCCTCTTTCCCTCTATGGTGACTCATATGGTGGATGTCGGCGAGGAAACGGGCCGGCTGTCGGAGATGCTCTGCAAAGTCGCGGACTTTTACGACGACGAAGTGGACGCGATGGTCAAAGGCCTGACTTCTTTGATTGAGCCGCTTTTGATCGTCTCCATGGGCGTTCTAGTCGGCTTTATCGCGATTTCGGTCATGTCGCCGATCTTTAAACTGGTCAGCTCAATTCATTAAGAAGCCCCGCCCTGCGGGGCGAGGGTTTCCGATGACAGAGACAACAAGCGCCTGGACCGGCCCGGAGCGGCGCGGGCCGAGCCGGCAGGACGATGAAATGCGGGCCAGAAAGCTGCTGGCGGAGTATCATGCCGGCGGCCCCGGCGCGGCGGCGGCGCGGGACGCTCTGGTGCTTCAGTTCCGCCCGCTGGTTCAAAAGCAGGCCCGGCAGTTTTTCACGCAGCATGTCCCGCTGGAAGACTTGGTGCAGGAAGGCTTTTTGGGCCTGATGCACGGCATTGACCAGTATGACCCGGCACGCGGCGTTAAGCTGATTACCTACGCGACGCATCATATTGACGGACATCTGCGCCACTTTCTGCGGGACCGAACCCAGATTATCAAAGAACCGGCCTGGCTGCAGGAGATGGCCCAGAAGGTGCGGCACGAGTCCGAGACGCTGATGCACGAGCTTGGCCGCGAGCCGGACGACAGCGAGGTCGCCGCCGCGCTTGGCCTCGGCGAGCCGGAAGTCGCCCGTATCCGCGCCACCCGCTCCATTTTTGCCGTGCAGTCGCTGGACGAGGCCCAGGAAAGCGGGTCGTCACGGGTGCAGGTCGCGGAAAGCAACTCCCAGGCCGCCCGAACTGAGCTGCCGGTGGAAGACAAGGTCGTGCTGGAACACGCGCTGACTCGCCTCAAAGAAATCGAGCAGAAAGTGCTGTATTCGTTCTACTACGAAGACCACAGCCAGACCGACATCGCCCGCGCCCTCGGCGTCTCCAACAACTACGTTTCGCATATCCTCAAAAACTCCGCCCGCAAGCTGCAGCAGATGTTCCGCAGCGACGCCGTCCGCGAGGCCGCCTTGCAGCACGAGCAGCGGCGTCTGCGTTTGGCCGCGCATGGCCCTGCCGCCTTCGCCGAAGAAGCTGACGCCCCGCCGACCGTTGTTGACCCCGTGACCGGCCTCTACACCCGGCTCTACTTCGAGGCTCGGCTGAACGAAGAGCTGTCCCGCGCCCGCCGCCACCAATTAGAGCTGACTGTCATCCGCCTGCGCGTTGACGGAGACCTGCCGGAAGCCGCGCTGTTTGTCCGCATCGCCCAGGTCGCCAAAGAGTGTATGCGACGCTCGGATTTAGTCGCCCGCTACGACTCCCATGAGCTGATCGCCCTGCTGCCGCACACCGGCGCGACCCGCGAGACCGTCGTCCGCCGCCTGCACGCGCAGCTCGGCGAGCTAATCACGACGTTCCCCCACCCCTGCGCCCTCAGCCTGGGACGCGCTTCCTATCCCGCCCAGCGTTCTGCCAGTGAGCTGCTCGGCGCGGCGGCGGCCAGCGAGAAGATTTAAGCCGTTTACGCCGCGTCAAGATAGGGAACAATCCTCAGCAAGTAAGCACACTAAGTAAGCATACTAAGACCGACAGACCACAAAGGAGACCTGCCCCATGAGTACCCCCCCACCCGCTTGGCCGCCCCAGCCCGGTTCCCCGTCCCCTTACGGAGCGCCGCAGTCCAACAGCAACGCGACGCTGATTTTGGTGCTGGGCATTCTCAGCATTGTCTGTATTCCCATCTTAGGCCCCGTTGCCTGGATTTTGGGCAACAATGCTCTTGCGTCCGGCACCGTGCCGCCGGCTCAGATCGGACAGGTTAATGCCGGGCGCATCTGCGGCATGATCGGCTCGGTCTTCATCGTTCTCGGCATCATCTACTGGATCGTCATTCTCTCGACGGTGGGTGCCGGTGCGCTTCACCATCCCGGCGGCTTTAGCCCAACCACGACGCCTGCCCCAACCAGCAATCCCTAGCGAATAATCGCTGACATAAAAAAGCCCGCTGCTCCATTGTCGAGCAGCGGGCTTCTTTGTTTGAGGCAAAGGGCATGAGAAACCTACCTCACCGCTTCGCTGTGGTCCTTCCTAGAGGAAGGATTAGGATAGAGGCGTAGGGGCGCTGCTTGCCACGCGCTCCTCTCTTAATCTTCCCTTTAGGGAGGACCCTGCGAAGCGAAGAATGAGCGAAGCAAGGAGGTAGGTCAGTTCACCTGCCGCCGGCGCGACGGCAGCGTGATCTTAAAGTCCGCCAACGAAGGCCGATACCACCCGCGCTTCGTGACGCTGGCGAAGTAGGCAACAGCTACATAGAATATTAGGCCTGTGGGCATCAGCAAAAAACTTGTCAAGTTGCCAGGCATCACCGATAGCTGAGGAATTCCAAAGTGAACCTTGTATGCGATGACGGAGCCGATAATGCACCATAGATCGCTTAAGATAGTGGTGTAAAAGGCACTCTTGATGGCTTGGAACGGATACTTACGTCCAATAGGAACATAAGTTAAAACTCCAGCACCAGAGAGTAGAAGCAGGCCTATTAATATGAACCACGGAATCGGCATGAACCCTTGCCAGCAAATATTCTGTATGACAAATCCCACCAGTACATTCAACCGAACCCCAAACAGAACAGCCCTCGCATCTGCGTGGAACCCAGCACGATTTCGCCGCCATTCCTGGTACATCTTCCGCCCAATCTGCGTAGGTTCGCCGAATTGCTTCAGCGCAGCATTCCAGGCGGCTTCAACTGACTGTCCCTGCGCGACTTTCGCGGCGACAAGCCCTTCCAAGTGCTGCTGCACTTCGTCGCGCTGGCGGGTGCGCTCGTCCGCAGGCATCCGCCGCCAAGCGGCGTCTAAACGCCGGAACCAATCGTTGACGGCAGGACTGTTATGTGGGCTGAGCATAGGGAATTCCTCCTAAATCGTTTCCAACAAGCGCGTCGCCGAGGACGGCGTTGACGGCATTCGAAAAGCGCTGCCAGGATTTGAGCGAGGCGGCAAGCTTTGCCGAGCCGGCATCAGTCAGCGTGTAGATGCGCCGGGCGGGGCCGCTGGGCTGGGTTTCCCAGGCGCTTTCGACGAGGCCCTCGCGCTCCAACGCACGTAGGGCGGGGTACAGCGCCCCTTCGCCGACTTTGAGGGCATCGGCGCACCGACGCTCGATTTCGCGGGCGATGGCGTAGCCGTGGCGCGGGTTGTCGGACAGCACGGCGAGGATGAGGAGGGGCGTGCTGCCTTTTTTGAGTTCTTGGTCTTCAGTCATGGGCGGCTCCGAGTTGTCAAGATGAAACTATTATACATTAGTTTTTGAGGTATGTCAAGACTTACAAGAACCATGTCCTAAAGGACACGGCTAGGGTTTTATTGGGGTATTGGGCGCAGACGCCAAAAA
>JAABUZ0100003353.1_pt1 | contig 23921 bp, 25 predicted proteins | sample 5562091 | NCBI WGS metagenome assembly JAABUZ01 (sample SAMN12813069, study PRJNA571459) | rock metagenome | isolation source: Antarctica rocks | place: Antarctica: Victoria Land, Linnaeus Terrace sud | collected 2015-12-21
ACCCCTCGCCGACGGCCAGGTCGCCGCGCGCACCGCCACGCCTAACGCTCTCCCGCGCGACGCGGCTGCCAACCTCTACGGCTGGTTCGCGACGCTCTCGCCCGACGAGAACGCCGTCCGCCTGAAGGTCCGCGAGTTCATGGAGCGCCGCGTGCGGCCGATCGCGAACGACTACTGGGAGCGGGGCGAGTTCTACCACGAAGTGGTGCCCGGGTTCGTCGCGCTCGACCTGCTGCGCGACGCGTACGACCCCGCGGTGCCGAACGCGACGGTGCGCGACTGCCTCATCAGCGGCGAACTCGCGCGCGTGGACCCCTCGATGGCCACCTTCTACGGCGTCCACGCGGGCCTCTGCATGGGCTCGATCGCGCTGCACGGGAGCGACGAGCAGAAGGCCGAGTGGCTGCCGAAGCTGCGCCGCTGGGAGATGATCGGGGGGTTCGGGCTCACCGAGCCCGAGGTGGGAAGCGGGGTCGCGCGCGGGCTCACGACGACGTGCCGCCGCGAGGGCGATACCTGGGTGCTCAACGGGCAGAAGAAGTGGATCGGCAACGCCACCTTCGGCGACGTCGTCGTGGTCTGGGCGCGGGACGAAGCGTCGCGGCAGGTGAAGGGCTTCCTCGTGCGCACCAAGAACGACGACGGCCGTACGCACCGCGCCGGCTACGCGGTCGAGACGATGCGCGGGAAGATCGCGCAGCGCGCCGTCCAGAACGGGCTCGTCACGCTCTCCGACCTCCGCGTGCCCGAGCGCGACCGGCTGCAGAAGGCCGACCACTTCGGGGCGACGCAGCAGGTGCTCGGCCTCGCGCGCTGCGGCACGGCGTGGCAGGGCGTCGGCTGCGCGATGGGCGCGTTCGAAGCCGCGTTAGGCTACGCGACCGAGCGCACGCAGTTCGGCAAGCCGATCGGCGCGTTCCAACTGGTGCAGGTGATGCTCGTCAAGATGGTCGGCAACCTCACCGCGATGCTCGGCCTCGCCCCCCAGGCGGCGCGCCTGCAGGACGCCGAGGGGATGCGCGACGAGCGCTCGGCGCTCGCGAAGCAGTTCTGCGCGGCGCGCTGCCGCGAGGTGGTCGGGCTCGCGCGCGAGCTGATGGGGGGCAACGGGATCCTGCTCGAGTACGGCGCGGCGCGGCTGTTCGCGGATGCCGAGGCGATTTATTCGTACGAAGGGTCGAACGAGATCAACTCGCTCATCGTCGGGCGCGCGCTCACCGGCGTCGGGGCGTTCGTCTGATGGCGGCCGGTCCTACCCCCGGCCACGCGGGCTTCGACCTGCGCGCCGCCGCGCGCGCGGCGGCGCTCGACGCGGGGTTCGTCCCCGACCTCGACGACGCGTCGCGCGCCGAGCTCGCCGTGATCGAGGCCGGGCGGCCGAACCCCGGAGGCGCGGCGCCGCTCTCGGGCCTCCCCGTGCAGGACCTGCGCGCGCTGCCCTGGTCGTCGATCGACGACACGTCCTCGCGCGACCTCGACCAGGTCGAGGTCGCGGAGTCGCTGCCGGACGGCACGGTGCGCGTGCGCGTCGGGATCGCGGACGTGGACGGGCTCGTCCCGCGCGACTCCGCGCTCGACCGGCACGCGGCGGTGAACACGACCAGCGTGTACACGGGGCTCGTCACCTTCCCGATGCTCCCCGAGGCGCTGTCGACGGACCGCACGTCGCTCAACGCCGACGCGGACCGCCCGACGCTGGTGATCGAGTTCGTCGCCGCGCCCGACGGCACCGTGTCGGGCGGCGACGTGTACCTCGCGCGCACCGTCAACCACGCGCGCCTCGCCTACGACTCGTTAGGCCCGTGGCTCCAGGGGCGCGGCGCGGCGCCGGACGCGGTGACGCGCGTGCCGGGGATGGACGCGCAGCTCCGGCTGCAGGACGACACGGCCGAGCGGCTGCGCCGGCAGCGGGTGTCGCGCGGCGCGCTGCAGCTGGAGACGATCGAGGCGCGCCCGGTCGTGCAGGGCGGCGCCGTCACCGGCCTCACGGTCACGCCGAAGTCGAAGGCGCGCGACCTGATCGAGGACTTCATGGTCGCGGCGAACTCTGTCGTCGCGGAGCGGCTGGAGGCGGCGGGGGTGACGTCGATCCGTCGCGTGGTACGAATCCCCGAGCGCTGGGACCGCATCGTCGCGCTCGCCCGCGCGCACGGCGACGCGCTCCCCGACGCGGCCGACCCCGCCGCGCTCTCCGCCTTCCTCGGCCGCCAGCGCGCCGCGCACCCGGAGCAGTACGCCGACCTCTCGCTCGCGGTGGTGAAGCTGTTAGGCCCGGGCGAGTACGCGGTCGAGCAGCCGGGCGACACGACGCTCAACCATTTCGGGCTCGCCGCGCAGGACTACACGCACGGCACCGCGCCCAACCGGCGGTACGCGGACCTCGTCACGCAGCGGCTCGTGAAGTACATGCTCGCGCGGCGCGCGGGCGTGGACGCGGCACCGCCCTACGCGGACGACGCGCTGACGGCGATCGCGGCGCGCTGCACCGAGCGCGAGAACGCGGCGCGCAAGATCGAGCGGCTCACGCGCAAGCAGGCCGCGGCGGCGCTCCTCGCGGGGCGCGTGGGCGAGACGTTCCACGCCGTCGTGACGGGGGCGCAGCAGAACGGGACGTACGTCCGAGTCACGTCGCCGCCGGCGGAGGGGCGCGTGGTGCACGGCGCGGCCGGGCTCGACGTGGGCGACGCGACCACCGTGCGGCTCGTCTCGGTGGACCCCGCGCGGGGGTGGATCGACTTCGAGCGGGCTTAGAACTCTACCCGCATCGCGATCGTTGGGGCGGGATTCGCGGTGCCGTCCCGCCCCGGCCCGATCGCCGTCCGGATGCTGACGATCGGCCGGTCGCGGTCCGCGCCCCGCGCGAAGTGCGCCGCCTCGAACGCGGCGCCGAGCGTGAGCAGTCCCGCGGCCCCGAGCCCGGCGGCGAGGTAGGGACGCCGGCGGACCGTGACGGGCGAGGTGTAGCGGTTCCCAAACCGGTCCACGAACGCCGAGTCGTGGACCGTGGTCTGCTGGGCCAGGGCGACCCCGACCGCGGCCGCGCTGGCCGCGAGCACCGCGACGCCGGCGACCGGTCGGCCCGTGTAGAGCTGCCCGAAGCCGGGCACGATCCCGCGCGCGAACGCGGTCCCGGGATCCCACACCGGGCGGCGGAGCGCGTCCACGGCGCGCAGCACGTCGGCCCGGTCGGGCCCCGCCGCGGGTGAGGCGACGTACGCGGCGAGGTCGCGTGCCGCCTCCGCGTCACGCCCGAGTGCCAGCTCGGCGAGCCCGCGGTTATACGCGGCTTCGGGGGCGTTCGGCGTCTCGCGCAGCACGTCGCCGAAGGCCGCCGCGGCGACCGTGTAGACACGAGCGTCGAGCGCGACGACGCCGCGGCTGAACGCGTCGCGCGCGCGGCGGTCGGCGCCCTCGCCCGTGCCCCCCGAGAGACGTCCCACGCGCGCGCGCGCGTCGCGGGCGTCGGACGCACTCGGGGCGAGGGCGAGGAACTGACAGTAGGCGGTCAGGGCGCCGCGCGTGTCGCCCGCCTCTTCGGACGCGCGCGCGAGGTCGTAGGCGAGCGGCGCCGACGCGGGGTCGAGGGCCACCGCACGGGCGAATGCCGCGCGCGCGCCGGCCCGGTCGCCGACGAGGGCCAGCTCGCGCGCGCGCGCCGCCACCGTGCGGGCCGCCAACTCGTCGCGGCGGCCGGCCGCCGCGGGCGGCGCTTCGCGCAGACACGCGGCGACGGTGGGCAAGGTGAGTGAGCGCTTGGGGGCCAACGCCGAGCCCGCGGTCGCGCCCGCACTCGCCGGCCTGGCGCCGGTCGCGGCCGGTGGTTGGGCAATCGCGCCCACGCCCGGGAGCGTGGCCGAGAGCAGCACGGCCGCCCACCGGGCCGGCGAGAGAACACGCGGCACGCGCAGGCTCAATTGCGGGAGACGGTCACGGTCGACGTCGCGGTCACGCCGCGATACGTCACGGTGATCACGGCGGTCGCGGTCCCCGACCCCGACGAGACGCCGTACACGAGCCCGTTCTGGTCGACGAGGGCGACCAGCGCGTTCGACGTCGACCAGGTGACCTCGCTGCTCGTCAGCACGCGACCGGTATAGTCGGTGGCGACGAGCTGCGCGGTGCGGTTGCTGTTCCCGCGGTCGCGCACGGTCACCGTGGCGGGCGCGACGCGCACGACTGGCGAGACGGTGACCGGCACCGAGCCCGTCACGCCTTCGCTCGTGGCGCGAATCGTCGCGCTTCCGGGGCTGACGCCCGTCACCCGCCCGTCGCTCGTCACCGTGGCGACCGTCTCGTTGGACGAGGCCCAGGTGACCACGCGCCCGGCGAGCGTGTTGCCGGCCGCGTCGCGCGTCGAGGCCGCGAGCTGCGCGACCTGCCCGGCGGGCACGGTGACCGGATTCGGCGTGATGGACACCGCCGCGACGGCGACGCGCTGCACGGTCACGGTCGAGGTTCCGGTGATACCGTCGACCTGCGCGAGCACCTGCGCGGTCCCCGCCCCCACCGCCGTCACCACCCCGCTCGACGACACGGTGACCACACTCGGCCCGCCACTCGACCACGTCACCGGGCGCCCGGTGATCGTGCTGCCGTCGCTGGCCTTCGCCGTCGCGGTGAACACGCGCGTGTCGCCGACGGTGAGCGTGACCGTGGCCGGCGCCACCTGCACCGAAGCCACCGACGCCGCCGCGGGCGCGTTGACGCGCACGGTGGCCGACCCAGTCACGCCTTCACTCGTCGCTTGAATCGTGGCGGTCCCGGGCGCGACGCCGGTGACGAGACCGTCGGTGCCGACGCTGGCGATGTTCGGCGCGCTCGACGTGAAGGTCACGGTCCGCCCGGCGAGCGCGTTGCCGGACGCGTCGGTCACCAGGGCGCCGAGCCGGACGGTGCCGCCTACACCAATGCTGCTGCTGTTGGGCGTGACGGTCACGGCCGCGACGGGCACCGGACGCACGGTGACCGTGGCGGTCGCCGTCTGCCCCTCGATGGTCACGACGACGGACGTCGTGCCGGGCGCGATCCCCGTCACCTGCCCGGTCGACGACACGACGGCGGTACCCGGGTCGCGCGAGGTCCACGACGCCGTGCGCCCCACGAGCGGGGCCCCGGACGCGTCCGCGGCGCTCGCGGTGAGCTGCTGCGTCATGCCGACCACGATCGACGGCGCCGACGGGGTCACCGTGACGCTCGCCACCGGAATCGGCGTGACGACGACCGCTGCGGTCGCGGTCACGCTATCGGCTGTGGCGACGACCGAGCCTACCCCAGCCGAAACGCCGACGACCACGCCGGTCGAGCTCACGCGCACGATCGACGGGTTCAGGCTCGTCCATGTGACCGTCGCCGCGGCCGGCGCGCCCGCGTCGTTCAGGGCGCGCGCCGTGAGCTGCTGGCGGCCGTTCACGACGAGCTGCACCGTCGCCGGATCGACTTGCAGCGTCGCGACCGGACGCGCGAGCACGGTCACCGTCGCGACCCCGCTCTGCCCCTCGGCGCTGGCCGCGATCTGCGTCGTGCCGACGCGCAGTGCTTGGACGACGCCGCTTTGCGAGACGCTGACCACGGTCGTGTCGTGCGCCGACCAGAAGATCGGCCGTCCGACGAGTTCCTGCCCGCCCACACCGCGGGCCCGCGCGACGAGCGCCGCCTGGTCGCCGACGCGGAGCGCGACGCTCGTATCGGAGAGCGTGACGGCGACCACGGCCGACTCGCTCGGACTCGTGGACCCGCCGCATGCCGCCGCGCCGAGGCCGAGGACGGCCCAGCACGCGGTGACGACGAAACGCCAGAAACGGGGAAGACGTGACATGCGACCGCTACCTGCGCGATGCGGACGGGGGAGAGTTCAGGCCGTCGGGCGTGCGACCCGCACGGGCGCGGCGTGGTGCGCGCGCGTACCGTCGCCGAGCTGACCGCTCACGTTGTAACCCCAACAGACCGGCCCACCGTCGCCCATCGCGCAGGTGTGCGCGCCGGCGGCGCTGACGGCCGTGTAAGGGCCACCCAGCACCCGCACCGGCCGCAGGCGATCGGTGGTCGTGCCGTCGCCGAGCTGGCCGTACGAATTGCGGCCCCAGCAGTAGAGGACACCCGCGGCGGTGCGACCGCAAGTGTGCACGCTGCCCGCGGCCAGGGCGACGAACGGCGTACCCGCGTCTACCCGAGCGGGGATGGGGTGTGCCGCGCCGTCCGCTCCGGTTCCCCAACAGTACGTGCCGCCGTCCGTCGCCGCGCCGCACGTGTGCTCCGCCCCGGCGGCGAGGGCGACGAAGCGGTGGCCGCCGGCCACGGGCACCGGAGTGGTGTGGGCAGTCCGGGTGCCATCGCCGAGTTGGCCGCTCGCGTTGTCGCCCCAGCACACGGCCGAGCCGTCGGGGGCGAGTGCACAGCTGTGGCGCCAGCCGACGGCGAGCGCCGCGGCGCGTACGCCGGGCACCAGGGCCGGCGTCGAACGTTCGCGCGTGGTGCCGTCCCCGAGTTGGCCGCGGCTGTTGGCGCCCCAGCAGGCGACGCCGCCTGTGGTGGTCAGAGCGCAGGTATGGTCGAGTCCGGCGCGCAGGGCGCGGAAGCGTGACGTACCCGCCACGCGCACCGGTGCGTCGCGCAGGGTGGTCGTCGCATCGCCGAGTTGTCCGTGGTCGTCGTCGCCCCAGCAGTATGCGTCGCCGTCCGCGGTGAGGCCGCAGCTGTGCGAGCCGCCGGTGGTGACCTGGGCAAACCGGAGTTCGCCAGCGACCGGCGCCGGGGTGTCGCGTGAGGTGAGGTCGCCGCTCCCGAGTTGGCCGTTCTCGTTGGCACCCCAGCAGAGCGCGCGTCCGGCGTCGAGCGCACACGTGTGGCGGGCGCCCGCGGCGATCACGCTCCGTTCGACGACCACGGCCACGCGTGCGACCGGCGCATCGGCAGTGCCGGCCACGCTTGGTGTCGCTAACGTGACGCCTACGTGTACCGCAGGTGCAGGCGCCATGATGGTCGAGCCCGGTGCCGTTGTCACCGCGGGCGCCGGCGGGACGGTCCCACGCGCCGGCTTCGGGAGAGGTGCCGCGACCGGCGCAGAAGGCACCGCTGCCATCTGTGGAGCGTCGGTGGCGACCGGACCCGTGGGTATGGCCGCTACGGGTGCGGGCACGGCGGGGGCGCCCGCCGTGGACTCGAGGCGGGGTGCGACCACCGGCGCGTGCGTTCCCGGCCGCGACGCAGTCGGAGGGGCAGGGCGCACGACGCCGCGCGGCGCCAACTCGGGAAGGTCGGGCGCGCGGCGCAGGCGCACCATCGCCGGCCCCGCGGCGGCCAGGAGCACCGCGACGGCCCCGCCCGCATACCGCCAGCGGCGGTCCGCCGATCGCGGGCGCGCCCAGCTCGGGGCATCGTCGACGAGGTCGGCGTCGGTCACCGCGGCACCCGCCGGACCGGCGCCCGCGGATGAGCGATCCGCGGCCGATGTCCGGGTTTCCGACGCCAACCGCTCGGTGCGGGCGAGCGTCGAGACGAGATCGCGGCCGGCGCCGCCCACATTTTCGCTCGCGTAGTCCGCCACCCGCCGCCGGTGTTCGCGTGTCCACGCCTTGAAGTCGGCCGGAAGCACGGGGTGCTCCAACTGCGCCACGACCACGTCACCACTGGCCCAACGCGCGGCGGGTCGCTTCTCGAGCAGCCGCTCGACCACGTACTCCACCGAGAGCGGAACCGGCGTCGCGTCCGCGGGGCGCACGGCGGCGATCGGCGGGAGGACGTCGTGCTTCTGGTGGTGGAACAGTTGATAGAGCCCGGCGCCTTCCCACGGTCGGTGTCCCGTGAGCACCTCCCACGCGACGAGCCCGAGGCTGTAGAGGTCGGCGCGCGCGTCCACGGGCCCGCCATCGATCTGCTCGGGGCTCATGTAGGCGGGCGTGCCGATCGTCATTCCGGTGCGCGTCACGCGCACGTCGGCCTCGCCCGCGTGGGCCGCGCCGAAGTCGGCCAGCAGGGCGCGGCCGCTCGCGGCGTCGATGAAGATGTTCTCGGGCTTCACGTCGCGGTGGACCACACCGTGAGCGTGCGCGTAGGCGAGGGCCGCGGCCACCTCGCTCACGATCCGCACGGCGCGTGCGACGTCGAGCGCCCCGTCGTCGGCGACGAGCTGCTTGAGCGACCGCCCCGGCACGTACTGCATGGCGACCACGAGGCCGTCGCGTAGCTCGTGGACGGTGTAGACGGTGACGATGTGGGGGTGGGTGAGCCGAGCCGTGGTCCGCGCCTCGCGTGCGAGCCGCGCCACCTCGGACGTGCGCTCGCGCTCGCTCAGGGCGGGCGCGAGGCGCACCACCTTGAGCGCGACCTCGCGCTGCAGCCGGCGGTCCCGCGCCCGGTACACGACCGCGCTCCCCCCCCGCCCCAACTCGGCCAGCACGGCATACTGCGCCGCCAGCTCGCCGAGCTCAGCCGTTTCGGGCGCCAGATCCGCGCCGACGACGGCGCCACGCGGTGCAGTCACGCGTTCGCGCGGGCGCCCGGCACCCTCGACGTCGTGGGGCCGGGGCACGGCGCCGGCACGGCGGCGCGGGGTGGCTGGGGAATACGACTCTCTCGCATGCGCGAAGTGCAGCAGGACGCGGCGCGCCGAATGCGGGCCGCGGCGCCTGACGGTTACCAAGCTACCCGCCGAGTGGCCGATGGGTGCACCGTGGAGTCCCACGCCGCGCGCGACGCACGAGACAACACTGCACGCAACGCCGCGACGCCCCGCACCCGCTGTGACGTGGGCCACACCGAAGGGGACCGCGGCCGCGGCCGTAGCACGCGGACTACATTCACCCGGCCGCGTCCCCCGCGCGAGGGCGCAGCGTTAGGCGCCCCACGCCTCGCCCCGAAAGAACGCGGCCCACCCCGCGGCGCCGAACGCCTTCCTCCGCAGCTGGCGCAGGCTGAAGCGCCCGCGCTCGTCGCGGCTCCAGAAGCTCGGCGCGCGCGCCCGGGCGAGCACCCGCGCCCACGGCTCGCGCCCCGGGCCTAACGCGGTGCTCACGAACCGCACCGGCCCGCCGGACGGGCGGGCGGCCGCGCCGCCCGCGGCGACTTTGTCGCGACGCACGCCCCGGCGTCGCCCTGGCCGTGACGCCCCAACGCCCTACCCGCTACGCAGGGCGACGTACACGACGTACGACGCCCCGCCCCGACCGTCGCCCCTGCCGCACCGGGCCTCTCGCACTCCCCGTCCACCCGCCAATCCGGCCCCCGAGGGACGGCTCCCGCGTCACTTCCCCGCCGTCTGCTGCTGCGCCATCCTCACCGCCTCGTACGCGTTCACCACCCCCCCCGCGACCGACAGCGTCGCGAACGGCACCGGCGTCCCGTCCCCCGGCCGCGGCACCGTCAGCCCCGGGAACCGCGTCACCGTCGCGAGCAGGATCCGCTTCACGTCCGCCGGCGTGAGCGACGGGAAGTACGCCAGGAGCAGCGCGGCCACCCCGCTCACCGTCGGCGTCGCCATGCTCGTCCCGCTCTCCCGCCCGTACTTATTCCCCGGAAGCGTCGAATACACCTCGCCCCCCGGCGCGAACAGGTCGACCGTGCGCTGCCCGTAGTCCGAGAACCGCGCGGCGAGGCGGTCGCGGCGGTACGTCGAGGCGCCGACCTCGAGCCAGTTCGCCGCGCGCCCCCCGTCGGCGTAGCCCGGCACCGGGTACTCGCTCGCGCGGTCGTTGTCGGCCGCCTCGTTGCCCGCGGCGTGCACCATCAGCACCCCGTGCGCGTCGGCGTAGCGCACGGCGCTGTCGACCGTCGCCTTCCCCGGCGAGTACGCCTTCCCGAAGCTCATGTTGATGACGAGCGCGCCGTGGTCGACCGCGTAGCGGATCGCGTTGGCGACGTCCTTGTCGCGCTCGTCGCCGTTAGGCACCGCGCGCACCGACATGATGCGCACCGCGCCCGCGGGGGCGATGCCGCGCATGCCGCTGTCGGCCGCCGTCGCCGGCCCCTGCGGCACGTCCCCCTTGGCCGCCGCCGCGGGCGCGACCGGGCTCTGCGCGCCCGTCCCGCGCGGGGCGACCGGGAGCGCGGCGATGATCCCCGAGACGTGCGTGCCGTGTGACGGGTCCGGCCCGTCGACGTCGCCGTTGCCGTACAGCCGCCCGCGCGCGGGCGTGTCGCCGACGAGCGGGCGCGGGTCGTAGTCGGGGTTCAGGTCGTAGCGCGCCTGGTCGGCCGCCTGCTGCCGCGCCTCGCGCAGGTCGGCGGCCGTCACGCCCTGGTCGGCCAGAAAGAGGTACTGCACGCGCGCTCCCCGCCCCACGGCGGTGGTCGGCGTGTAGCTCCGCACGCGCGCCGCGGTGAGCGAGTCCGGCTTCACGCCGAGCGCGGCGGCGATCGTCGCGGCCGCGCTGTCGAACGCCTGCCCGATCGACTCGTACTCCTGCCGCTGCACCGCGTTGCGCCGCCGCTCGGCGTCGTAGCGCCGCTGCAGGTCGGCGCACGTCGCGTTCACCCCCACCCCGGTGGGGATGGGACGGCCGGCGCGACACGCGCTCGCGAGCCGCGTGAGCTCGGTGCGCTCGTGGTCGACGCTCCGTCCGTCGGCCCCGCCGAGGTAGTTCCAGCCGTGCACGTCGCCAGCGAGCCCGTCGCCGTCCGTGTCGCCCGCGGTGCCCACCGGCTCGCGCGGGTTCGTCCAGAGCACGCCGCGGAGCGCGGTGTGCGCCGTGTCGACGCCGCCGTCGACCACGGCGACGACGACCGTGCGCCGCGGGGCCGCGCCGCGCAGCAGTTCGCGGATCGCGCGCGTCGCGCCCGTGCCCGGGACGCCGTCGGTCGCGGGGTCGAGGAGCTGCCAATCGACGGGCGGCCCGGCGAGCGTGTCCTGCGCGCGGGCGGGCGCGGCCGGCGCGGGCGCGGCGACCACCGGCGCGGGCGGGGGCGTCGGGGCGGGCGCAGTGGCCGGCGTGCGCGCGGGCGCGCACGCCGCGAAGACGACGGCCGCGGCCGCCGCTGTGAGGCGAAACGATGACATGGAATGGAGAGCTCTCGTGTGAACGCCCGGTGTGGGCGCCCCGGTTCTACGACGACCTATTCGACCGCGCCCCGCGTCCCGCGCATCACCGCGAGCCACCCGCGCATCGCGTCGAGCCCCGGATAGCCGGGCAGCACGCGCGTCGCGTGCCCGGCCGAGTCGAGCGCGACGAAGGTGGGCGTGCCAGCGATCGCGGTCGTGAAGTAGACCTCCGCGCCCGCCGTCGCCGGCCCGACGTACTCGGCCCCGCGCACGCCCGCCCGCGCCGCGAGCGCGGGCCCCTCGCCCGCCCCCTCCAGCGTCAGCAGGTACAGCCGCGGCAGCGCGCGCCCGGCCGCCGTTCGCCCGAAGTCGGCGAGCGCCTCCTTGCACACGCCGCACGTCGTCGAGACGACCATCACCACCGCGGGCGCGCCGAGCCGGGTGAGCGCGACCGCACGCCCGTCGGCCCCGCGGACGGGGAGCGCGACGACCCCCGCGCCCGGCCCAGCGGTGAGGGTCAGCTCGCGCGCATCCGCGTCCGCACGGTCGTCCGCCGCGCTACGGCGGTGCTCCTGCCACGCGCCGAACGCGAGCGCGAGCGCGACCGTTCCGCCGACGAGTGCGAGCTGCGGCAGTGCGAAGCGCGCGCGGCTCATCGCCGACCGCTCACGCGGGCCCCGCCGGCACGCCCGAGGGCGCTGGCTCCCGGGTCACCCGCTCCCCCTCGGCGCTCACCGGCACGGTGAAGTTGAGGCGTGAGAGCGCGAGGCGCCCGCCGCGCGCGGCGTCGGGGCGGTACTCGGTGACCGAGCAGTTGGCGAGGTCGTACGCGCGCCACGCGCGGTGCAGCTCGTCCTCGGTCATGCGCTCGAGCACGTAGCGCGCGCAGAGGATCGTGACTTGGTGGCAGACGACGAGCACGCGCTCGCCGGCGTACTCGCGGGCGAGCGCGTCGAGCCCCGCGCGCACGCGGAACGCGACGTCCGCGCCGCTCTCCCCGTTCGGCGGCCGGTAGTAGAACAGGCCGAGCTCCTGGCGGAGCGCCCACTGCTCGGGGAAGCGGCGCTGCACGCCGCGGTAGGTGATGCGGTAGTAGAGGCCGAGCTCCTTCTCGCGCCACCGCTCGTCGAGAACCAGGCGGTCGCCGGCCCGCTCGTCGCCGCCGAGCGGGCCGTCCGCGGTGCCGCCCGCGGCGACGACGTGGGCCGCGGTGTCGCGCGCGCGGCGGTAGGGCGAGGCGATCACCACCGTCGGCCGCTCCGCCGCCGGCCGGTCGGCGAACCAGCGGCCGAGCGCGGCGGCCTGGCGGTCGCCTAACGGAGAGAGCGGGACGTCCATGTCGCGCACGCCCATGTCCACCTCTTCGGCGTCGCGGGCGAAGGCGGCCTCGCGGGCGACGTTGGCGGCGCTCTCGCCGTGGCGGACGAACCAGAGGGTGGCGGGCGCGGACATGCGCGGAAAGTAGCAGCCGACTGCGAGCGGCCGCGGGCGGCCGTGAGCGAGCAGCCGCGGGTACGGGGTCAGCGCGGCGCCTTCGCCATTCGTCCGTCCGCGCCCACGTAGATCGCTACGTAGATCGGGTCGGAGTACCCCACCCGCTCCTGCTGATCGATCACGCGGGCGCCGTAGAGGCCGGCCGCCGTCGGCGCGACCGACTCGCCGCCGACGATCGACCCCGCGGCCATCGGCACGGGCACTTGATAGGGCGCGTGCGCGTACAGGTTCCGCACCTGCCGCGCGTTCTGCAGCACTTCGGCGAACCGGACGGCGACGCCCGACGGCGGCACGACCGTCGCCACCGCCGAGCCGGGCGACGTGACCGGCGACGCCGAGATCGTCAGCTGCACCGGCCCGGGGAGCGCGCGGGCCGCCGGGATCGAGTAGTACTCGCGCCGCGCGCGCTGTGTGGTCGAATACGACACGACGGCCACGTTCGGGTCGGCCGCGTCGTAGACGAGGATGGGCGCGCTGGTCACCGTCTGGCGGACGTGGCCCGCCGCGTCGTCGGGTCGAGCGCCATCGCCTCGGCCTGCGGCGCCTCGCCGACCCGCAGGCACTGCGGCGTCGTCACGTACAGCTGCGGCGTGGCGTTAGGCGGGGGCGCCCCGCGCAGGCGCGCCGCGTAGAACGCCGCCACGTCGGCCCGCGTCCAGTTCCAATCGCTGCCCGGCCACACGGCCGCTCGCGCACGCGCCCACGAGCAGCGGCACGATCCAGCGCATCGCTGGCGTGGTCATCGCTGGCCCGCGCGCACGTGGCCTATGCGAGCGCGTTCGAGAACAGCAGATCGTGCCGCCCGTGCGTGGGCACGCCCCGCTGCCGCACCACCGTGGCGAGCTGCGCCCACGTGCGCACCGCGTGGATCAGCGCGTGCGCGACGATCTTCCGCGCGCTCGCGCTCTGCGTGCCCGCGCTCAGCGTCTCGAACGTGTGCCGCCGCGCGAGGTCGGCGTCGCTCGCCCTGGCGAGGTAGCGCTCCAACCGCTCCCGCGCGTCGCGCCCCGCGGCGAACAGCGCGTCGGCGGAGTCGGCCGGGATCGCGTCGTACGCCGACACCGGCTCGTCGTTCAGGCGGTCGGCGTAGCGCCGTTCGACGGCGAAGACGTGCTGCACCACGCCGCGCACGGTCGCCAGGCGCCCTTCCGCGAACGGAAAGTCGAGCGCCTCCGGGTGCGCGGCGAAGTACTCGGCCCAACGCCCCGCCTCCGCGGCGGTGTAGTCGAGCAGTTCGCCGAAGGTGAGGTCGGCGCTCGCGGCGGTCGTCATGTGGGGGCGCCGGCGGGGGACGCGCGGAACGCGGCCTCGATCGCGCGGCTCCGGTCCCGGATCCGCTCGGCGTCGAGCCGCGGGCGCACGCTCGACGCCTCGGACTCGGTCGTGCCTAACGCACGCGCCTCCTCCACCGCCGGCCCGAGCAACGCGGCCACCCGCCCCTCGAGCACCGCGAGGTGCTCGACCACCGCCGCGCGCAGGTCGGCCCGCCGCTCGGCGAGGAACTCGGCCAGCTCGCGCGTGCGCGGGTGCGCGAACGGCGGGTGCGCCAACTCGGTCGCCGCGCTCATTGCGCCGCCTCGCCGTTCGGGCCGCCCATCGTGCCCGCCGGCCCGCGCACCACCTGCCCGCCTTTCATCACAAAGCTCACGCGTCGGAGGGTTGTCACGTCGCGACTCGCGTCGCCGGGCGCGGCGACGAGGTCGGCGTAGCGCCCTGGCACGACGGCGCCGAGGTTCTGCGACTGGTCCAGCAGCTCCGCCGCGACGCTCGTCGCGGCGCGCACGGCCTGCACGGGCGTCATCCCCGCACTCACGAGGTCGGCGATCTCGCGCGCCATCGGCTCGGTCCACGGGAAGCCGCCGACGTCGCTGCCATTCGCGATCCGCACGCCCTTGCGGAGCCCGCGCGCCACCGCCGCGCGCGACAGCCGCGGCATCTCGTGCCAGACCCCGCCCCGCCCGTCGGCCACGTAGTCCTCGACCGAGATCGTCGGGCACCAGTACGTGCCCTGCCGCACCATCCGGTCGAGCAGGTCGTCGGTCATCCCCACGCCGTGCTCGATCGTCGTGAACCCGGCCTTGAGCGCCGACTCGATCCCGTCGTAGCCCATCGCGTGCGCCGCCGTGCGCTTGCCTAACCGCCGCGCCTCGTCGGCGAAGGCCTTCATCTCCTCGTCGGTATAGTTCGGCATGGAACGCAGCCGCCCGTCGGGCGCGAGGGAGTAGCGGCGATCCGCGTACACCTTGATCCAGTCCGCGCCGTTGGCGACCTGCTCGCGCACCGCGTGGCGAATGTTGTCGACCCCGTCGACGATCTGCACGCCCTTGGGCAGCGTGATCTCCCACGAGTACCCGCTCGGCCCGTACATCCCCGTCGGGGCGAAGGCCCGCGTGGCGACGAACATCCGCGGCCCCGGGATCACGCCGCGGTTGATCGCCGTCTTCACGTCGACGTCGGCGTACATCGCGCCCTCGGTCTCGAGGTCGCGGATGGTCGTGAAGCCCTGCTCGAGCGCGCGCCGCGCGGCCACGGTCGCGCGGATGGTGCGGTACGGGATGCTCTCGCCGAGGACCTGCGCGTCGTAGTCCGCGGCGGTGACGTCGCCTTGCAGCAGCACGTGCGTGTGCGCGTCGATGAGCCCGGGCATGAGCGTGGCGTCGCCCAGGTCCATGACGCGCGCGCCGGGGCCGGCCGCGGCCGTGATGCTGTCGGCGGGGCCGACGGCCGCGATCCGGTCGCCGCGGACGAGCACGGCCTGCCCAGTGCGCACGCGGTCGGTGAGGCCGTCGAGCAGGCGCGCGGCGCGCACGACGACGGGGCGCACGGCGAGGAGGACGCGGCCGGGGGCGGACGGCGCGGCACCAGGCGCTTGCGCAGCGAGGGGAGCGGCAACGAGCAGAGCTGCGGCGAGCAGGCGGCGCATCGGGGTGGGCGCGGGGTGGGCGCGGGGTGGGCGCGGGGTGGGCGCGGGGTGGGCGCGGGGTGGGCGCGGGGTGGGCGCGGGGTGGGCGCGGGGTGGGCGCGGGGTGGGCCGGAGACGACCGGGCGAACGTGCCAAGCTGCGCCGCGGACCGGCGCCGTGCCAGCGCCGCCGCTGGCGCATGCCCCGCGCGCACGGCGCGGGCAGCGGCCGCTCAGGCCCGACGGCGGCGGACGATTCCCACCCCGACCACGCCGGCGCTCAACAAGACGACGGTCGTGGGCTCGGGGACCGGCGTCGCAGAGAAGACGACCGCCCGACCCGGGTCGTTGTAGTCGTTGTAGTACTCGTAGATCGCCGGATCGCTGTCGCTCGCGAACACGTTGTACACCCGGTCACCCGCGTCGTATGAGAACCCGCGGTTGTCGAGTTGCGCTCACGAGGAGGTCGTCGCCCGTTTCGGCCTCGGCTGACGGTCGGCGTGCCCCGGACGCGGGTTCGCTGGTCGACCGAAGCCGTCGACGACCTGCGCACTCCTGAGCGGCTTTCTCGGCTCAGTCTTCGCCATGCCCCGGCCGTGTGTGCTTGAACAAGCAGCGCGTGCCGAGCGCCGCGTCCTCGTACCAGAACGTGGGCTTGGTTCCCATTTGCTCGGTAACCCGTAACAGGTCGTACGGTACTTCGTAGACCGGAAAGGACAGCAAGTGATGCATCGGAGCCGAGTATGCGTTGGCAGCAAACGACCGGGGGTGACGTCTGCCGGAGTACGCCGCACTCCGCTCAGTCAGCGAGCGCTACGCTCAGGTTGCCAGCCGAAGCCCGAGCGGAATCACGCGCCGGAAGTCGTCGACGTTTGCCGTCGCGAGCGCGGCGCCGGCGGTCATCGCGGTCGCCGCGATCATGCAGTCGACCAACGTCCCACGGCGTCGTCCCGACGCGGTGAAGTAATGCGCGGCGAGCGTGGCCTCCCGCGGACCGAGCGGGAGCGGGTCACCGAGAAGCGCCGCAGCGGTGACGACGTCGGTGGGCGACACCGGACCGCAGAGAAACTCTGCCCAAGCAGCGGCCGAGATCGAGAGCGGGCGCCGGCTCCCGAGCCATCCCAGGAGTTGTACTTCTTCGGGCAAGCCGGCGGTTAGCGCGCCGATCAGATAATTGGTGTCAAGATGAATTTCGCCGGTCGCCATTCGCCGAGCGGCGGTCAGCGGTTCGCGCGGCGTTCGGCCCGGACCTCGCGAATCCACGCATCGGCTTTCTCGCGGTCGAGGTTCAGCGACGCCTGCAACTTCCGGAACGCCGCGAGACGCGGGTTCGGCTCTGCTTCAGGTTCCGCGTCGGCCGTCGCGGACGCTGCGGATGCTCGAATGGCTCGCCGGAGCGCCTCCGACTTCGACACCCCCCACCAGCGCGCGACCCGCTCCAGCGCCCCGACGGTCTCCGCGTCGAGCGAATAGGTCGCCTTGATCTTCGGTATGGCCATACCCGGACGTTAGGTTGGGACGCCCACTGCGTCAACGCCGCCCCCACGCCGACCTCCCGCCGGGCCGAGCCCCCACCCCGAGCCCGCCTTCGTCCCCCTCGCCCACACCCCGCCCGCGAGCGACGCCGAGCTGCTCGACCGGGGCCGCGCGTTTTATGCGCAGATGGCGACCCGTCGCACGACGCGCCACTTCGCCTCCACCCCCGTCCCCCGCGAGGCGATCGAGCTCGCGATCCGCACCGCCGGGACGGCGCCGAGCGGGGCGCACCAGCAGCCGTGGACCTTCGTCGCCGTCGGCGACCCCGCCCCCGCACGCAAGGCGCAGATCCGCGACGCGGCCGAGCGCGAGGAGCGCGCGAACTACGGCGGCCGCATGCCCGCGGAGTGGCTCGAGGCGCTCGCCCCGTTCGGCACCGACGCGCACAAACCCCACCTCACCGACGCGCCGTGGATCGTCGTCGCCTTCCGTCAGAGCTACGGCGTGCGCGAGGCCGGCACGCGCCGTGCGCACTACTACACGCAGGAGAGCGTGGGCATCGCGGTCGGGCTGTTCGTCGCCGCGGTACACGCGATGGGCCTCGTCACGCTCACCCACACGCCGAACCCGATGGGCTTTCTCGGCGCGCTGCTCGGGCGGCCGGAGCACGAGAAGGCGTTCCTCGTCATGCCCGTCGGGCACCCCGCGGCCGACGCGCGCGTGCCCGATCTCAGACGGCGGGCGCTCGACGAGATCGCGGTGTTCTGTTGATCACGCCGCCCCCACCAGCCAATCCATCGCCTCGCGCGCCACCTCAGGTGGGACCACGTGCGGCCCGTCGAACTCGTGGTAGAGCACGTCGTACCCCGCGCGCCGCAGTTCGGGGACGAGCCGCCGGCTGCACCGGTCGATCGGGAGCACCGCGTCGCGCGTACCGTGCGAGACGTAGCAGCGCGGCATTCCCGCCTCGGCGGCCGGCGCCATGAACCCGGGCGAGAACGCGATGACGTGCGTGAACAGGTCGCCGTTCGTCAGCCCGAGCGAGAGCGCGTACGACGCGCCGTCCGAGAAGCCGCCCACCGCCGCGCGCCGCGGGTCGACGGCGCAGCGCGCGAACGTCGCCGCGAGCGCCGCGTCGATGAACGCGACGTCGGGGCCGTAGCCGCCGAGGAGGACGTCCCACGTCTGGCGCCGCGACGGCGGGACGAGCAGCACGATGCCTAACGCCTCGGCCAGATCGCGCTGGTGCGACATGGTGCGCTCCGCCGCGCCGCCGGCCCCGTGCAGCATGACCGCCAGCGGCGCCGGGCGGTCCGACCGGTCGGTGGCCGGCACGTAGAGTAGCGCGTCGCGCGCCGCGGCGAGGCCGAGTGCGTACAGGCCGGGCACGTACAGGCCGGGCACGTACAGGCCGCGCGCGGGCGCTGCGGCGATCGCGGTCGTCGGCGGTCCCGGCCGCGCGCCCAGCCGGCCGTTCGCCCAACGCCGCCGCCTGTCCTGCTCTTCGGACGCGCTCACGATGACCATCCCGCGTAGGTGTGCAAAGGTGCAGCCGGGTCCGCTCCTTGCGCCAGTGTCGCGCGCCGCGCTCGGCCGAGGTCCGGCGCTCGGCGTTGGTCGGGATCACGCACGCCACTTTCGCGAGGAATCGTATGAGCATTTTCGGGACGATCATGTCGAAGATCTTCCACCACGATCAGGCCGCCGCGCCTGCGGCCCCTGCCGCGTCGGCGGACACGACATCGGCGGACACCGCGACGGCCGCACCGGCCGCGACCGATGACGCGTCAGAGACCGCGTCCGCCGCCCCGGAGTCCCCGATGTCCCAGGTCGACGTGGAGGCGGTGCTGACCCAGATCGCCGCGCAGTATTCCCACCCCGTCAACTGGCGGTATTCCATCGTCGACTTGATGGCGATCCTCGGCATGGACAACAGCCTGACGCAGCGCCGTGCGCTGGCGGCGGAGCTCGGCTACACGGGCGACACGAACGACACCGCGACGATGAACACGTGGCTCCACAAAGAGGTGATGCAGAAGCTCGCGGAGAACGGGGGCATCGTCCCCGCCGACCTCATGAGCTGACGCCGCACGTCGTCGTCATCGCGGGCGCTTCCACGTAGACCACGCCGCGGAACACCGGCCGGGCCGTCGGTAGCTTCTCGGTAGCTTCCCTGCATGTCTGCCCCCGACGTCCCGGCGGTCTCGACGACCCTGCGCCGCTACAGCGAGCAGGAGGTCTCGCTCATCCTGCGGCGGGCGGCGGAGTTGCAGGCCGACCAGCCCGGCGCGGCGAGCGGCACGTCGCTGGCCGAACTCGAAGAGATCGCGCGCGAGGCCGGACTCGACCCCGCACTCGTGCGGCGCGCCGCGACGGACCTCGCCACCGCGTCCCCGGGCGCCGCCGCCTCGCGCTTCCTCGGCGCCGCCAGGCGCCTGCACGTCGAACGCGTGGTCGACGGCGAGCTGTCTGGCGACGACCTCGAAGCGCTCGTCGACGAGGTCCGCCGCACGTTCGGCGAGCCGGGCATCGTGAGCGCGCTCGGGCGCACGGTCACGTGGACGCCGACGCCGGCGCAGTACGGCAGCAAAAGCGCGGGGCGCCGGGTGTTCGTGACGCTCACCAGGCGCGGAGGGCAGACGACGCTCCGGGCCGAGGAAGACCTCTCGCCAATGGCCGGCGGGCTGTTCGGCGGGCTGATGGGCGGGCTGGGCGGCGGACTCACGGCGCCCGCGATCGCGATCGGCGTCGGCGCGTTCCACGCCGCGCTCCCCGTCGTCGGCATCGTCGGCACGCTGATCGGCGGGAGCTACGCGCTGGCCCGCGGCATCTACGTCGCCCTGGCACGCCGACGCGAGCGCGCCCTGCGGCAGCTCGTCGAGCGGCTCGGCGCGTACGCGGAGCGGGCGGTAGCGCCGTAGGCGTCAGCCGCGGGATTCAGTTCGGCCCGCGCGCCCGACGCAGCGCCGCGACGAAGCCGGCCGGGTCGGCGAGCCGGAGCCCGATGCGCGTGACCGTGCGGCGGAGCCCGAGCGGGCCCGTGACCGCGGCGGGCCGCCCGAGCGTGAGGACGACGTTCGGCGTGCCGGGGCGCGCCGCATCGAGGTAGCCGGGCGCCGGGCGCGGAACGTTGCGCCACGAGATTTCTTCGACGTCCGCCACCACCGCGAGCGACACGCGCGCCGTTAGGCGAAGCCCCGCCCGCACGCCGACCGTGTGTGCGCGCACGAGCCAGAAGTGAACCGCGACCGTCTCCACGACGACCGCGAGGCCGAACCCCCACGTCGTCGCGGCCGACTGCGACGTATCGTGCGCGAACACGACCGCGTCGGCGCGCGCTGGGGCCGCGGCGCCGCGCGCGAGTAGGGCGTAGTAGAGCGTCGCGACCTCCGCCGCAACCACCTGGGCCGCCACGCGGTCGCCGAGCGCGGAGACGAAGCCCTGTTCGATCGCCTCGGCCGCGTCACGACCAACGGCATCGCCGTGCGCGCCGGCCGAGCACAGCGCACCCCGCGCGCCACACGCCGTAGCCGACGAGGGCGACCTCCAGCGGAATCCCGACCGCGAGGTCGGTCGCCACGCCGAAGCCGAGCAGGTCGGGGCGCGCGGCGAACGCCGGCGTGCGGATGATGACGAGCGCCGTCGCGTACACGGCGATCGCGACCGCCACGAAAGGCACGCGTGCGACGGTCCGATTCATAGGACCGACACCACCAGCAGCACCGCGATCGCGAGCCCGAACCCGGTCTTGATCGCCGCCGCGACCGCGCGCCCGACGAACGCCCCCGTCGCTACGCGCGTCGCCGCCCCCGCGTCGCGGCGGTGCGTGAGCTCGGCCGCGAACGCGCCCGCAAACGCCCCCGCGAACGCGCCGGGCACGGACCCGACGACCGGCACCGGGATCCCGACGAACGCGCCCGCGATGCCGCCGAGCATCGCGCCCCACCCGGCGCGCCGCGACCCGCCGTAGCGCGTCGTCGCGCGGGCACTCACCACGAACTCGAGCACCTCGGCCGCGACGGCGAGCACCAGGCCGACGACGAGCGTGCCCGTCCCAACCCGGCCGGCGCCGGGCGTACTCGCGGCGAGCGCGTTGTAGCCGAACGCCGCGGCGAGCATGACCCACGTGCCCGGCAGGCCGAGCGGGATCAGCGCGACGGCGCCGAGCAGGACGAGGGCGAAGAGGACGGTAAGCATGACGGGGAGGCTCGAGAACGGCGGCGGTCGGCCGCGCGGACCCTACGCGGACGCGGGCCCCGAAGTGTCTCGGGCCGGTCCGCGCGACGCGTCACGGCTCGGTCACACCACGCGCCAGCAGGTCGCGCGACGGGACGAATGGCGATCCCGTCCGTCTATCTATACATTGCCGGCGGGTTCGTATACGATTGCACCGAAGTCGTTCGACCGCCGTCGCACTATTTTCGCGCCACCGTTCGACCCGTTGGACCAGAGCCGCGCCGCCGTTGCCCACGCCCCCGTCCGGAGGTTCAGTGGACCGAGTCGTCGTCGAGCACTACCTCGCGCGCGCCGCCGCGGCCGCGAGCGTCCGCGAACTGCACGCGATCGCCCGCGAGGTGTCCCGGGCGCACGTCGGCGACCCCGACGCCGAGCGCGTCGAGCAGGCGTGTTGGACCGCCGCCCTGCGCGCGGTGGCCGCGTCGCCCGCGGAGCGGCCGCCCGCGGTGCCACCACCGGCCGAGCGGCGCTCCACGCCGCACGACGAACGGCGCGTGGACTGGAAGGAGCGGGCCGCGCGCACCTGACGTGGGGTTAGGCACCCGCGGGGCCGCGGCGCGGGTGCGTCACCGCGCGCGGATCGCCGCCAACCCCTGCCCACCGGTCGCGTACAGCACGTCGCCCGCCGGCCGCGGCGGTGGGAGGAAGCTCGCCGCGTCGCGGAACGCCCACGCGGTGCTGCCGCCGGCCGCCGACTCGGCGGAGAGCTGCCCGCCGAGCGTCGTCAGGTATACGTCGCGCGCGTCCACGGCGAGGCTCAGGGCCGACCCGAGCTGCACGTTCTGGTACCACAGCCGCGAGCCGTCGGCGGCGCGGTACAACGTGACGCCCCCGTCCGGGTCGCCCACCGCCGCCAGCCCGGCGCCGAGGGCCACCGGGCGGAAGCCGAGGGAGTACGTGCCGGTCGGCGACACTCCCGGCACCGACCAGCGGACCTGCCCGGTCGCGGGATCGAGCGCGCGCACGGACTTGTCGATCGCGGTCGCGAGCACGGTCGTGCTGTCCGCCGCCAGCCCCACGTCCGCCGACGTCGAGAGCCCATTCGGACTCGGAAACGGGTAGTGCCACACCACCGCTCCCGTCGCCGCGTCGACCGCCACGGCCCCACCCCGGCCGTCGAGCGCGCGGCCCGTGTTGCTGTCCCGGCGGAAGTGCGTGTAGCTCGCGTACACGCGCCCGCCCGCGAACACGGGGTCGTACACGGCCACGGTCTCACCCGGGCCCACGGTGAGCGGCAGCGTGGCGGTCCACCGCGCGCGTCCGGTCTGCACGTCGACGCCGTAGAGCAGCCCGGGGCCGCCAGACGACCCGGCGTACACCAGGCCGTTGGCCGCGCTGAGCAGGAATCCGCCCGCGACAAAGTTGCCGAGCGGGGCGAAGCGCCACCGGACCGCGCCCGTGGCCGGGTCGAGACCGAAGAGCGCGCCGGCGCCTACGACGAGGACGCCCGATTCGACGACGGCATCGCGCGTGGCCCCCCCGGGGTGGGCAGTGGAGCCGCCCACCGTGCCGCGCCCGTCTGCCGGTCGAACGCGCGGACGACCAGGTCGCGGCTCACCACGTACACGGCGGCGGAGTCGAGGGCCGGGCGGCTAACGCCCTCGAACCCCGTGACGTGCCGGAGGAACGAGCCCGGCGAACCCGCGGAAGACGCGCCGGCCGGCGGGACGAACGGGTCGGTCGGGACCGTCGCGGCCGGCGTTCGGTCGCACGCCGCGCTCGCGAGCAGCGCCCACGCGGCGGCCGCGACGCGTAGGCGCGCGAGGGCCAGTTCGTTAGGCATGCGACCGGACGCGGGCGGCGCGGCGCAGGGCCGTCACCGCGAGCGGGCCGTACGCGCGCAGGGGCTCGGCCCGGACCACGCGGCGAACGCGGCCGGCACGTACCCTTGCGGGTAGAAAATGCTGACCTCGGTTTCGTCTTCGAGGTCTACGGCCACCGGTGCGCTCCCTGGTTGAAGAATGCGACCCGATACGTGGCACGCCCGACACACGTCCGCCCAACATGCGGCGCCGCCTGCCGCGCCGGTCCCTGCCCCTTTCGTGCCAGTCGTGAACGCCGCTCGCCCCAACGCCCGTCCCGTCCTGCTCGCGTTCGTGCTGCTCGCCGCCGCGCTCGCGGCCCTCCGCCTCGTGCCGCCCTACACCCTCGCGCTCCTCCCACCCGTGGTGGTCGCGGGCGAGGCGTCACCGTTGGTCGCCGTGTTCGCCGCCGTGCTGGCCGCGTTCGCACTCGGCAAGCGCCCGCGGCGGCCCGGGCTCGCCGTCGTCGCACTCCTCGCGGCTGCGGTCGCGAGCGTGCCGTGGCTCGAGGCCCGCTCGGCCGCGCGCGCGGGCGACGCGGCGATTGCGGCGCTGCGCGTCCCGCCCCCGGTCGCGATCGTCGCGCCGACCACGAGCGGCTCCGCCGCACGGCCGCGAGCGGACGAGCGCCTCGTCCGCTACGCCGCGGCCGACGGCATCCCGCTCGTCGGCCGTCTCTTCCCGTCTGCCCGCCCCGGCCCGCGTCCGACGCTCGTCGTCCTCTACGGCGGCGCGTGGCAGACGGGAGACGCCGAGCAGTCCGCGGCGCTGCACCGCCGGCTCGCGGCCGCGGGGTACACCGTGGTCGCGCTCGACTACCGGCACGCGCCGGCCTACCGATCTCCCGCACAGCGCGACGACGCGGCCCGCGGACTCGCGCTCGTCCGCGACTCGGCCCGCGCGTGGGGCGTCGACCTCGCCCGGCTCGTGCTCTGGGGCCGCTCCTCGGGCGCGCAGCTCGCGATGCTCGCGGCCTGGACCGACAGCGCGCGCGGCGTCCCGCCCGTGCGCGCCGTCGTCGACTACTACGGGCCGGTCGA